>ORJL010031630.1_pt1 | contig 86806 bp, 95 predicted proteins | sample 1779941 | NCBI WGS metagenome assembly ORJL01 (sample SAMEA104232317, study PRJEB22302) | groundwater metagenome | biome: forest; feature: aquifer; material: groundwater | place: USA | collected 2011-08-07 | depth 5.8 m | reverse complement strand
CAAAGAAAAGAGATCATCTCAATGTGCATATTACAACCGGATGCGAGCTGCATCCGGTAACGGCAATCGATGTTCTTGCACAAAAAGGCAAAGATAATATCATCTTCAGGAAACACGTGAAGAAAATAAAGAAAGACTTCAGCATTAACATTCACAGTGGAGATGGTGTTTACCTTTCAAGAGAAAACTGCACAGCAGTTGAAGAAGCAGGAGGAAAACCCAGATTCCACCTCAAGAAAGGCCTTACCAAAAAGCCAAAAGGACACCCCGCATGGAAACGCATGCTAACGTATGCTGAAGAACATCCAGAAGAGTATGATGCAGAGTATCATACCAGAAGCAATGTTGAATGCACAAACAGTGCTAAAAAACGCAAGTTTGGAGACGCAGTTCGCTCCAAGAACGATATCGCAAAAGAACAAGAAAGCCACCTGTCTTGGTGCGCCTACAACTTCACAATTCTAAGCCGAGCCTACTACGAATTAGACATCGAACCTAAAGATTGGTAGAGTTCTTACACACAGCCTTTTAAGACACAAACCCTAACACGAACCAGAATCAACCCATGTAAAGCCCTTGCTCGTTGGACCACATTTATAGTTTACTTTTTCAACACACTTAGTATCGCCCAAAAAGTATAGAGAATCGGGAGATAACAAGCCGGTCGGATACTTAGTCCTCACCGCCGGTATATCATTAAGCTTTTGTCCTGTGCAGGCCTGAACGCAGTCTCCTTTGGATTCTACACAGTATTCGTCCTTGCTTAAATCGCAAAGCCACGATGACCAGCCTTGGCTTCCACCAGCACACTTATGGGCTTTTATCACCTTATTCGACACAGTGTCTTTTGTGCATTTGAAGTCGCCTGTCGCATACCACTTGTCATCTCCGAGCCCATTTTCCTCTTTTCCATAGCAATTTACATCGCAGTCTGAGTCGCACTTTGCATTGGCTGAAGCTGCTCCTGATGTTTTGGTTGGCCCGCAGCAGTACTTTGAGCACTGCTGATTGACCCTGTACAACACCTTTCCAGCTCCCGCCTGCAAGGCACACTTATAACGGCCCACTGTCATTCTGGCATTGTCTTCACAGAAGAAACTGCCTTCTGAATTTGTAGGACAATCTGACGATGGCGCATAGCTGCAGGCAGAATCTTTATCATCCACGCCTTCATTTAAGCACATCTTGCTGCCAGAGCAGGCGCCTGTGTCGTCAAAGTATTTCCCCCTGTTGGGGTCCTGACCGCAGAAATAATAACCAGAGTCTTTGCCTTTGTCTTTGCAGAATATTTTGCTAACAGGCCTGTTTAGGCCCTTGAGCGTTACGTCTTTTCCGCTTGAATCCTTCACCTTGAATTCCTTGTCAGTGCAATAATAATCTTGTTTTTCAGCGCATATCGTTTCCTTGTTGCTGCTAAGAATGTTTGATTCAACGCACACCTTCTCTCCGCCGCATTCTGAGGGATCAGTTACCTTTCCATCTGAAGATGTATATGTTATTTTAGTCTTTCCTGCCTCTATGCATTTGAACATCCCCCACTCTGCCTTGGGCGCGAGTGTTGGTGCCGCTGCTCCTTGTTTGCACGCATCCTCTGGATTTGGAACTCCGTATACGCTGCATTTGGTTCCGTAGGCATCACAGAAATCCACAAGCCTTTCGCCATCAAACTTGGCGACTTTGCATTTTATGAGTGTTCCGCTCACGCCCTTGGATTCGCAGTTGTATCCGTCGGGCCTTCCGGAGCAAAGCATGTCCAATGCTCCAGACTTTCCGCAGGGGTCATCGTCAAGGACAACTCCATCTTTTAAGCACACTGTGCCCAGGGGGCATCCTATAACTGTTGGCACGCGTATTCCGTTTTCTTCAGCATCGCAATTGTACATTTCTCCGCTGTACCCTTTGTCAGAGCAGTACATCAAAGGCTCCTTTTTGACTCTGGATGTGCCTCCTGAAGTACTTACGTTTATTTGATCGTATACCCGCTTGTTTGAGCAGCTGGGGGCTGTTGAAACGCAGACGCTCTTTTTATCCTGGGCTGAATCAACGCATTCTTCTCCAGCCCCACACTCACCAGTTTCCTCTATGGCTCCTTGGCCATCACACTTGTAATATTTCTTGCCGTTACAATAATACAGTGGTGTTTTTTTCGTACAGGCGTTTTCAGCGCATGCGGTTCCGCCTATAGATGCTGTTCTGCCCGTAACATAGCAGTTTTTCCCTGTGGCACAGGTCTTGCTTTCTCTCTTGCCGTTTATGCATGTGAACATCTCCGGCTTGCCTTCTTCCACGCAGGCAGGGTAGGCGTACCCCATACTGCAGCCGCTGCTTTCTGGGCTCACGCAGGTGGAGTCAGTTGAAAAGCCGACATTAGTTAAAAGCTTGAGTCCTTTGTTGCATACTGTTCCTTTAATTTTATCGTTGCAGTCTTCATAGCCGCTCAGTGTTCGGCCATTGCATGCGTAAACTATTGATGGCTGTTCGTCGTCGCAAAAACTAACTTCATAAGCAAGTCTGTTCTGGGAGCATTTCCTCTTTAGCCTTGAAACCATGCTTGTTGTAGAAGTGTCCCCTCCGCATCCAATTGCGGCCCCTGTATTTTTTCCTAAGTATTTAGCTTGGTAATCAGGGACTTCTGTAAGCTTCTTGCCGCCTTCTAAAGTTTCTTCATAGTCTGCTCCACCTTTGAACTGCTTCAACGCTTCAAGCTCTGCCTGCCCATCTGGTGTTAGCTTTGCCTGCTGGATGAAATTTATGCGCTGCTGCACTGTGCAGCTCTCCCATGTCTCGCCTGCGACTTCAGGCCTGCCGCTTATGCCCACTCCTTGTATTCGGGCATTGACCCACAGATGAGCGCATCCTGTCTGCTTGACTTGAGCTTTCAGCTCATCTACCTTGAAGTATATCTTGTTGAGGCCTTTTCGCAACCCTCCTTTTTTGGTCAGCCCTATGCTTGTGTCCACGCCGTTTGCATCCTTGACTACCTTACTAAGGAAGCTGCCAAAGTTTGTTTCATCAATAGGGGCGTCTGTGTCTGGGGTGAGTTCTTTGTCCTGTACAGGGTTAATGGTAAAATGCTGGGGCTTGATTGTTCTTTCGTCAGCACTGGAACCTGCAAAACGGTATTTGTCGTTGATTGAGTAGGACTTTTTGTAGTTGTTGAGATTCTTTATCTCATCTTGGTCGCTTGCATACACTACCATGTCAGGCGTGCCTTGCCCGTCAACATCAACATAACAGCTACCAGGATTCATATAGAAACTAAGGACACCATAGCCTCCTGAAATGCCTGACTCATATCCTGCCACCGGGGGAGTGGCTGGTGAATTGGTTGTGCACTCAACAGAGTTGCCTTTGTTCGTACACCCGCATTTTTCCCCATCTTTAAGTCCATCTCCGGGCGGCACCGCCGTTTGGAGGTTGCCGTTCAGTTCCCCGTATGCGCTTTTAACAGATTTTTTGCAGGCTTCTACACACATAACATTAAGCTCTTCTTTTGTTTTTCCTGAAAACTCCACCTTCATTACTGTGTCATCTATATTGGCTGCGCATCCGTTTATGTCTTCATTGCTTTTGTCATCCTCATCCCAGTCCTTGATAGCACAGGGACTTGAAAGCTGACCGCCAGGATATTCCTCATTTGGCTGTACATCAGCTACTGTTTTGTCAATGACAGTTAAGCCAAGGCCTGAAGTTGTCAAGTAAAGTCCGTTTTTATCTTTTATCCATAAGTTTGCAGTAGTAATAGTATCCACGCAGCTTCCGGAAATCTGTGATCCGCCTGGAACAGCTTCTCCTCTTGTTTTCCCGCACCTTTGCTCAAAAATAAGACTTCCGATACCTAAAGGCTCGGTTTTATCCTTGGCACCACATTTTACAGCTGCCACGTCTGATGCGTGTCCCAACTGTGCTGTAAGTGTTTTCCTACCCATATCCCTTGTAGTAGGCACCCCATGCCATATCTGGTTTTCCTCGTCCCACCACGCAACATAAAGCTCCTCGGGGTTTTCGTAGCCTTCAGGATAAGCCAGTGTGACCTTTACAGGCCCTGAGAACTCTGCTGGCGTCAATTCATAGGCCCTTGCCGAAACCACATTTTCGGGGAACGGCAGGTCTTCCCTGTCAAGCTCACCCACGCTGTAGGTCTCCACAGGGTTTCCATTGTAATCAGTAATTAATATTCCTTGAGCAAACAGAAGCTCCGCCTTCTTGTCCTGGCTTGTAAGCACTGACGTCTTTGCGACCAGCCCGCTGCTGCCAAGCTTTAGCGACTTATCCCTATTATAAGTGTATGAAAACTTGCTTACAGAACTCCTCTTGCCGCTCTCTGTTATTGTCAGCGGATAAGTCAGTGTAACAGCAACAACAGTTGGCTGTATAGACACAACAGCCCCTGGAGTGCCTGCAGAAACAGTAATTCCCTGGGCTGCAAAGCTCTCAAAGCCCTTTGTGCATTCAGGCATTCCTGCCACTATATCATTTCTTATTCCTATCTCGGCGAAAGGTTTTGTGTAGCCGTTCCTGCCTATTGCCTTGTCCGCTTCCTGCTTAAGGCATGCATTGGCAAAAGCATTTACGCTTGAGGCAGCTGCGCTAAGAGCTGCCTGCTCAGAAACCACTTCCTTGGACTTCTTAGTCCCAGTTTGCCCGGAATAGATAAGCAGCCCGCCAAGAACGAGGATGAGCATGGCAACCACCATAAATGTGGTTACCTGCGCCCTCTTTTCGCCGAATTTCATGTGATGCAATGATTTCTGAACTATCTAATATATAAATGTTTTTTTTCCCCAGTATTTTAGGCGCACATTGCCGCACACGCTGCCGTGCATTTGGCTTTCCGGTTAGGCTGCAACAACCAGCCCATCCCATTTCTTCGGATATAGGTATGTTGTTTTCCTGGGTAGCCTTCCCCCGCCGTCTGCGATGTGCCTTAGAAGTGCTTCGGGAGTTATGGCGTGGGCTGGTGTTAACGCGCATTGCCCGAGAACTTCGTCAAGCCCTGCGATGCCTTTGTAAGTTATCTCTTCCTTTGGCACGCGGCTTTTTCCCAGGAACGCGTCTATTTCTGCCAGATCCCTTGCTATCAGTGGCCTGCCGCTCACAAGTTCATGCATTGCGGGCTTCGGAGAGAGGACATATGCTTCGTCGTTTATCAGCATCCCTATGCAGGTGCTTGGGCAGGGGTCTCCGCCGCATCTTGCAAGCTCCTTCTCAAGCGTGCCTGGACCTGACTCGTATATTGTGAAGTATTCTTCAATGGTGCTTCTGGTTATTGCCCTTGCCGCTTCTCTGCCTATGACGCGGACTGTGCGCAGTATCTTCAGGCCGGGGTCGTCGGATGCTGCAAGGCAAATCATTATGCAGTCCTGCACATTGCGCTCCATCCTTGTCTCATACCTGTGGTGCCCGTCCAGTATTATGACTTGCTTGCTTCGGAATAATTCTGTTACTGCCTGCTGCTCTTCATCTTCAAGCTTCCATAGGCTGTGTCTTGTGCCATCATTAATAACAGATGAGGTTACATCAATGTAAGGCGTTCCTCTGTCCTTGGAAAGCATTTCCCTGATTGCTGTCTCTGGACTGTATAGCCCGAATATTGGCTCAAGGTTTGCCCAGCGTGTGGCTTGTGCAAGCAGCTTCCTGTCCTGCTTGTGGTGGGGTATTGTTTCTTCGTGTGGGAGGATAACCATGTTCCCATATGGCTCAACCCTTGCCATTGCGATTATTGATGTTGTTGCGTATGCATGCCCGCCAAGCTGGAATTCCTGCCGGTAGACAAGCATGCAGGGGCTTACAGGCTTAAGTGTGCCGTCCCTTTTCCATTGTTCAAGGAGAATTCCTGCCTTTTCGTAGTCTTCAGTCCTTTCCCCTGGCAGCGTAAGATGGGTTATGTTTTGAGGGTGTCTTTGCAGCGCTTCTCTTTGCTGAGGAGAAATCACGTCGTATGGAGGGGCTATTTTTGCTTCAAGCCCGTCTCTGCCAAAAACATATGCTTGGCTCAGTGGGATAACCAGCGCCATGCATGGCGAGTTTTTCAATAAGTATAAAATGTTTGCGCATCACTTCTCGGCTTCTGCAATCTTCCTTATCCTCCTCTCATGCCTTTCCTCGCCGCTGAAAGGCGTGTCAAGCCACACCTTTAATATGGCTTTTGCCTTTTCCGCATCCATCCAGTCGCCTGAAAGCGCAAGTATGTTTGCAGCGTTGTGCTCCCTTGAGTGCCTGGCAGAGATTTCGTCAAATGCTGCAGCAGCCCTTACTCCTTTCACCTTGTTTGCTGCCATTACCATTCCTGCCGCTGACCTGCAGAAAAGAAGCCCTTTGACTTCCTCCTGAAACAGCTTCTTGCTTTCAGCTTTCCCCACCTTCCCAGCCACCCTGAGCGCGTAGTCAACATAGTCGTCCTGCATATTAAGTTTAAGCGCGCCTTCGTCCTCAACTTCATAGCCGCTGCTGATAAGGAACTTCTTTGCAGTTTCCTTCAGTTCAAACCCGCCGTGGTCGCAGCCCAGAATGACTTTCATGCAGAATGTGGCAGAACAGCTACTATAAGTTTTTTTCTATGAAATGTCTATATTTCCACACCTTCCTTTATTGCTTCTCTCACTATCGTGATGCGCTTTGCTTTTTCAGAGAATTCTTCGGGGGTGTAGCAGAGAAAGTCAACAGGGTATGGCAAATCCCAGTGTTTGCGCAGCCCGATTGAACGCCAGTAGTTCATGCCCCTGAATGAAGGCGAAACGACTATCAGGTCTATGTCACTGTCTTTGCCTGCGTTGCCTGTTGCCCTGCTGCCAAAGAATATGAGCTTTTCAATCCTTTTCTCTTTGGACAGGGCTTTTTTGAAGCGTGTCAGGGCTTTAATATATTCATTTTTACCCATGAAACCACCTTTTCAGCTTTCTTTTTGGCTGCAGAAACTTTTTCCTCATCAAATGAAGCATACGTGTCAGGGTATCTGGTTTCCACATAATACCCTGAAATTTCATCGCATACGTCCAGCAGTTCCTTTGGGAGCTTCAGCTTTTCTGCCAAAAAGTATAAGTCATGTGTCTTGTCAAATTTGCCAAATTTCTCTATCTCTGCCGCCTTAAATGATGGGGCTTTTAAAAGGTTTTGCCTGTGTGGGCTCGTTGAAAAGTTATAGAGAATTGCGCGGATTACTTGCTATGTGTGCAGCTTCCTTCAGTTCAAATCCGCCGTGGTCGCAGCCAAGAATCACTTTCATGCTGAATAGTGCAGAACAGCTACTATAAGTTTTTTTCTATGTGCTGGCTGCATGCGATTAACAGGTCTACGACCGCTCTGTCTGCCTGTTCAGGTAATCCTCTATGTCTCTTTTCTTTTTGCTGTTAAGTGAGAGCTCTAATCCATAATGTGTTGGCTTTGACAGTATCCACTCTGCCATGGCGAGTTCATTAACTGCCTTGCTTATTATTTTTCGGTCGCGGGCATGCGACGGCAAGCCCCTCTGCATAGTATCAATATTGGTGTGTTTTCCCATCCAGCACCGCATGTCAAAAAGCTTCTTGAGAATGTGTGCCTTTATTTGTTCGTAAGAACTATCTGAAGTCATAAAACTACGAATTATAACCTAATATTTATAGTTTTCTAAATGATAAGTTAAGCATATGAATGAAAAGATTTAAATACGGCGAACAATAAGCTCTTATCATGAGGGAGGAAAGCATATTTGTGGAGTATTTTGGGGACTCGCCTTTGGTCAGGATAATGAATTTTCTCATATTAGGCAAAGACTTTGACTACTCCATGACGGAAATTGCAGAAGGCGCGGGTGTTGGCTGGACATCATTTACAAGGGCATGGAAACGTCTCTTGGGAAAGAATGCTGTGGTTCAGACAAGGACTATTGGCAGGGCAAGGCTTTTTAAGCTAAACACTACCGACCCTACAATAAAAAGGCTTGTGCGGTTCCATTGGGAGATCCTAAAAGAAGAAACAAACAAGTTTCTAGCAAAACCAATCAAGACCAAAAAAAGCATGATAGGCATGACGAATACGCCAATGGCCTGGAAAGTTTAAGGAATGCTATAGATATGGAAGAACCGACAGTATTTGCCAAATAAGGTGCTGAAGAAAAAGGTTGCAGCTTCAGCGTAATTCTGAAATTCTGCATTAAGCATTGATTAGGAGAATCCCAACCACAACAAGGCTTATGGCCGCTGCCTTTACTGCTATTGCCTTTCTGCTGAACTCCTCAAAAACAGCTTTTGGGTAAATCCTCAGGAGAAGCACCGAAACAAGTAACACGCCTATGGGGAAAATCGAGTGCCCAAGGGCGTTTACGAGTGTGGCTGGAGCTTTTGTCAGCACGTATCCGAGCGCAAAAAGTGCTGCGAAGTCTGCAAGCATTTTGGCAGCGTAAAGTGACTTAATCCATGCGCCGGTTTTAATTAATGTGCTTGCTATGTCTTCCCTGTACTGTGGGATGAGCAGCATTGCAGCTCCTGCGGCTGCTGCCGATAGCCGTATCCATATGAACACATCAATAAGCGCTGAACTGCTGTAAACGGCTTTTGCAGTGACTATGGAAACAGCAGTTATTATGTCGGCGAGTATTATCAGCCAGAATGCTTTGCTCAGCTTCAGTCCGCTGCCGGGCTTTACTGAAACTATCAGCCCTGATGCCAGAAGAAAGGCAAACCCTGCAAGGTGGATTGCTGTAAGCCGCTCGTTTATAGTCAGGAACGCAAGCAGCAGGACAAATATTGGCGTGAGCTGCACTACTATCATTGCCCTTGTTGCTTCCTCTCTCTTCAGCCCCATCATGTAGGGAACTAAGAAGAGTGTGAATGTCACGCCTGAAATTATTGCAAGCAGCATCTGCATTGGCTCGAGTATTCTTAGCCCTGTAAAGGGAACAATCAGCAGCGCAAGAAAGCCGTTAAGCCCTATTATCGCTGCAAGTGTCTCAGGCCTTTTCAGGTGCTTCATAATCACGAGCTTGTCAAGCACAGCCATGGCTGACCATGCCATGTAGCACAAAGCAGCTATCAGAATCCAGCTCATCGCCATTGCACATGTCCCCAATGGATTAAGAGGTCAACACCCAGGTGCTCAACCTGTATCGGTATGTCGCAGCTTCCGAAGCACGAGCCAGCCCATATCAGAACTTTTGCGTCTGTCTGCTTTTCTATGTAGCGCTGTATCTCCGCAGCTTTGGGTTTTAATCCTGCAGGCAGCTGTATGCACACTGTCTTTGCGTTCTCTGCATTTATCTTCTCAACTGCCTTGTCAAGCTCAAGATCGTATTGCATAGCCGCAGGTAGCTGGTGGTGATTTAAAAACTTTATAGATAAACCGCTGTAACACTATCTATCAGGCTGCTGTTCTGTCATGGAATTCCTGATGTATAATTCCAGTAATGCCACTGTTAAACCTGCGTTTTTCCGGGTGACTTGAGTTACACTGTCCGGTATTTCTCTCTGGCTACTAAATGGAATGCCAAGATCTTCATAGACCACAATTGATTCGCCCCTTAGATCGGGGTACATCGTAAGAATATGTTCCATGACACGTTTTGCATACGCCTGCGTGTATCTTTCTATTGCGGCAACTGTTACTTCCCCATCCTGCAAAAGCCTTTGACAGAAGGATTTAAGCTCGTCAAGAGTCTTCTGTCTCTTTGCTTCTTCTATAGCTACCAAAAGAGAGTATGTGCCTGTTATTTCAGGATGCTTTTTTATTACCACAGAAGCAACCTGATTCCTGTAAAAATAAAGACCTTCAAGGACTACATATTGCATAACTGGCCATTTATCTGGCGCAAACAGCCTTTCCTTAGCCTCCAGAGCCGCAACCTGTTCGTCAATGCCCATTATCAGACCATCACTTCTTCAAGCTCATACCTGCTCAGCTTCTTCTTGTTTATCACGGCTGCAAAGCTCTTGTGCCGTGCCTTGTTTGCCTTTTTGAGCTCCTGCAATGCTTCCTCGTCCTCTGCCTCCCCGTCAGCGGGGAAGCTGTAGTCAAACGATTTCATTTTACCACTCCGGTTGAAGGGTTGTCAGGTATTGCTGGTTGAACTGATGGTTGAACTTGGTGGCTAGCATATGCCGCGCCGCATAGATCGCCTGAAGGAACTATTTTTTCAGCGACTTTGTATTCCCCACCCTCACGTATCATTTTGTTATTGGGGTCGCCGTTGTTAAGATATGCAAGTGCAGCCATCAGTCTGTCGGAAGGGTTGTCGCCGATATTTTCTGCAGACATGCCGTAAAGTGTTCCGCCTCTTACGGCACGTTGCCTGCCCAAAGTAACAGCAACATTTGGCTGTGATTTTGGCAATAAAGCCTCTATCCCGAAACCTGTGGCTATAATGTATGATTCATTAAAACCCTCCACAGAATAACCGCATCCCCGCAGTTGTGCAGCGACGTTGTCGTAGCTTGGACCGCACGCAACAGCAACAACTCCTAAAATAGCCGCTCCTGCACGTGCTACTGAGTTCAATCTGTCAGCTATCGTCACCTTAAACACCCCCAAACTTAATGTTGTTACTATAAAGTAACTGAAAGGGTATATAAATCTTGCTATTTTGTATGTGCTACGAAATATATTTTCAAGAAATGGTTGCGGTAGTTGCTATTTTGCTGTTTTTTTGACGCCGGGCATGCGCTTCCTTCCTTTTCTCCTTCTTCTCCCTCACGTAAGGAAACCTCATGTAGTGCCTGCAGCTGAGGCAGTAGTGGACAACTTTTCCGCCCGCTAAACGAATCCTGCAGTTGACAGAGGGAACGAGAAAGCTGTGGCAGTGCTTGCAGAATCTTCTTTTCAGTTCGCGGGGAATCCTTGCCCTGCTTTTCATGGCAGTTTTCCTTGCCAGCTTGACGTATTTGTCTGCGAGCTCGGGGCTTTGCCTGAACGCTTCTTCTGCAGCGAGAAAAAGCTCTTTCACTCTTTCCAGAGCCTGCCTTTTGCCCTGCTTCTTCGGCTTTTTCCTTTTGGAGCCTGAACTGTAGCTGTAGTTTGGTTTCATTGCGGCTTTAAAGTGTCAGAATAAGGGGGTTATAAAGTTTTCCGCCTTGTTTGATTAAGGGCGCTAAGTGGTTTCCGGCTTAGAATTTTGTACGCAGCAGACGTATCCTGATTGTTTGCAAGTGAATGTTGGTGCCTTTGTATATCCTGACGTGCAGGCGTCTTGCTGGCAGACCCCTTTCTCGCTGCAGTCAAAAAACTGTGGGAAGATTCTTCCTACTCCGCCAGTAAACACAACAACTATGACAACGAGGACAACAAGGACTATTATCGCAATTATTATCGTGTTTAGTGAAAGCCCCTGCGCCTTTTTGTCCATGTGAGCACCTTTCTTTTTCCTTTTCTGTCCTTATTGCCGTTACTATTTAAATTTTGCTATGGCTTCAGCCGCACAGGGCAAGCGTGAGGAATACTGTCTCGTATTTGGTGGGCATCGGATAGGTTGATTGTATCCTGTCTGAGTCCGGCTTGCACCCGCCCGGGATGCCTATTATGGGCGTGGCTTGTGAGTTTGTGTACACCTTGAACTCGTAGTCCTTGTTTCTCTTTTCAAACGTGTCTTTGAGCAGCTGCGCGCTGATTTCCTTTGCCTTGTCGCAATACGTTTTGCCGTCGCTGCACGTATTTCTGAGGTCTGGCTCCGAGGGGGCTGTACAGTCCTGGAACAGCTCCTTGAGCTCAACGCCCTGCTTGCAGCTTGCAATCTCAAGCTTGTCTGCGAGCATTGTGTTAAGAAAAGCGGTTGCTATCTGCCTGTCGCTTGCTTCTGTCCTTGGCGGCTCATCTATTGCCATGTATTTGACAGCGAAGAACATCCCTACCAGTGCGAGGACTACTGCTATTGCGAGCCCCAGTATCTCCATCTGGGATTTTCTGCCCTTACTCATAAACATCCACCACCAGTATGCCGAATCCTGCGGTGTCCTTTACAGGGTCCAGTATTGTTACAGGAAGCCATATTGACTGTTTTGTTCCTCCTGGCTTGGGCCTGCTGTATATTATGGGAACCTCAACGTTCTTTTCTTCTTGTGTTTGTTCAGGATAGACCTGCTCTATTGATATGGTGCTTTCCCTGAACATGTCGTAGTAATACCTGTTTCCTATTGCTGTGCCCTTTGCGTAGTCTTTGAATGCCGCTATCTTCAGCTTGTCAAAGCAGTTCTCTATTGCCTGTGTCTTGCTGCACTGCAGCTCTGGAAGGGCTAGTGCTGTCTTGGCGGTTTTGAGCGCTTTGGTTTCGCGCAGCTCCCTTGCCTCGTCGCTTATGGCGCCTTCCTGCATCTTTGCGTAAAACACGAACCCGAATGTGAGCAGGACGAAGAACACTATTATTACTGCTACGGTCTCAAGCATCCTTGCCTGCGCTTTTTTGCTTTTCATTTTTTCAGTATATTGTTGGGCATGATGCCAATAGCGCGTTTCTGTTCTGCTGCTCAAGTTCCTGTTTCAGCTCATAAAGCGCTTCCGCTTCTCTTGCGGTTTTCAGCTGTTCTATTGTTTCTGCGCCGTATTTTCCTTCGCATATTCTTGGCAGCTCTGCTTTCTGCACTGCTTCCTGCAGCTTTGCTGCCCTTATTGAGTATACGCTTGCTGTTGCCTGAAGCCTTCCGTAAGCCTTTGTCATTGAGCATTCAAACATTGCCTTGTTTTCCGCGTATATTGCAGCAGTCATCATTGCTCTTCCTGTGTAGCGCGTCGAAGCTGTCTGGGTGAATGTGTTTGCTGCCTTGTTGTATGCGTAATAGGTTATTGTTCCCGTTTCCCACATTTTGTATGTGTCCTGGGAAGGGTCAGGCGCTATCTTTATTGCAGTTATGCTTTTGTCCTGGCTTTGCCTCATCCAGCCCTGAGCAGATGGTTCTGTTAAAGCCGCTACAAGGACGGTTCTTCTTGTGTTTGTGTTTGGTGTCTGCCTTGTTTTTTCCAGCAGCTCCTTGTTTGCCTGTTCGGGCAGCTCTTTGTATATGTCCTGTGCCAGGTTTTCTGAGTTTTCTGATACCTTGTCATAAAGTATGGTGTATCTTGTGTCGTTTGCCGTTAGGTAGACAAAGTTTGCCACTTTGAATGGCATGAGCCATTCGTCAGTCATTGCTATTATCTCGTTGCTTTTTATCTGGCTTGGAGAAAATATTGGCAGGTTTGTCCTGAGCGGGCTTGCCTTTCCTATCCTTAAAGTTGTCAGCCCTGATGTGCAGCTTGCCTTGAGGTCTACGTTGCTGATGCGCATGAGCTGTGAGCTTCTCGGCGGCTGCATCGTCAATGCCTCCACTGCCTTAAGAGCTTCTTCTGCAGATGCCTGCTCTGCCGCCTGTTTCTGCTTGTACACTAAAGAGGTGAAGAATATGAGTATCATGCTGCCCGCTATCATGACGTATATCCAATTTATCTGCTGGCCTATCATGCCTCTTTTTCTGCCGGGCATTTTGTTCAGTAAACTTCAGACTTCATCAATTATGTGCAAACCGTTGCCGTGTCTGAAGGGATTGAAGATATTATTGTCCTGTCCCCGCAGCCTGTCATGTTTACCTTTACAACCCCTTTGAGTGCCTTGAAGCATGCGTACTTGTTCTGTACCGCAATGTTTTCCACATAGAAGAATGACTCTCCGCTTTGCGGCCACAGGAACACGTTTTTCCTCGCCTTTGATGTTACGCTGTTCTTTATGGTGGTTTTGTCTATTCTGGCCGCATCTGATGATGTTATGCCTTCAAGCTCGGCAAAGCAGAGCTCCTTGTATTGCGGAGGGATAGACGAGTACCTTTTGCTTTTCAGCTCTGTGCCGTAGCCCTGTGCTGATTTTATGTCTGATGCAAGGTTTTTCTGGAACATCGCTATGTCTGCCTTTTTGCCCTCGTCAGTTAGTTTCTGCAGGTAGTTGTAGCCCATCAGCAGCGTTGCAGATGCAACTATCAGGGCGAATATGTAGACAAATATCTGCCCGGAAACCTGGCCTTTGCCTTTATTCATCGTTTTCTGTTGCCTGTGCCTCTTTTTTGCCGTGGGAGCTTTCTTGCTGTTGCTTTGAGCGTCTCAGTCTCCGCCCTGAGCTGCCTGAATATCTCGTCTTCCCCATCAATTCCTTTCTCTTCCTGTGGCGGCTTTCTCTCTGGTTTTCCTCGTATTTCAAACTGGCTGAGAAGCTCTCTTCTCCTTGCGGATGTTTCTGACTCGCGCTTCCTCATTATTGCCTGTGCTGTTTCAGGCCTTATAGCCATTCTTTGTGGAGGCTGCTGCCTTTGCTGCACTGGCTGCGTGGCTCCGGGGGCTCTGGAAGCTTCAAATCCCTGCATCTGCCTGCTTTGCCTTGGCGGCTTGAGCATCATTTTTCTCAGGATGTAATAGCCTGCCCCAGCAATTGCCGCAAGCACCAGTATCCACAGAAGCAGCTTCATGAACTGATTTCCTTTCGGCTTGTCTTCCGGGTCAGTTGGGTCTGTTCCTGCGTCTATCTCTTTTTTGTCGCTTGCGCCGTCTCCGTCTGTGTCTGCGTTCTGTGGGTCTATATCCTTTCCCGCCGTGTCCCTGAAGTAGTTGTATTCGTCAAGGTTTGTCAGGCCGTCCTTGTCAGGGTCCTCATTTGCGTTATTGGTATTTGCGTCAAGGCCATGGCTTTTTTCCCAGTTGTCATCCATGCCGTCGTTGTCCAGGTCTGTGTCACAGGCGTCGCCTTTCTTGTCCTGGTCTGAGTCTGCCTGGTCGGGGTTGGATTTGTCTGGGCAGTTGTCTTCTGCGTCTGTTTTTCCGTCGCCATCCCTGTCGTTGCTTCCTGCGCACTTTCCTGCTGAGCATCTGCCTGAGCTGCAGTCAGAGCTTAATGTGCAGGACTTTCCTGTTTCGCATTTCTTGTCCTTGATTCTTGCGCATATTCCGCCGCAGTCTGTTGATGCCTCGTCGGGGTCAAGCACTCCGTTTGAGCACGGCTCTGTTGATGATGAGCATTTGCCTGATGTGCAGCTGCCTGAGTAGCAGTCTATGTTTGCTGTGCAGCTTTGTCCTGTCGTGCACTTGTCGCAGTTCCCTCCGCAGTCAGTGTCTGTTTCGTTCTGGTTCTTTACGCTGTCGCTGCAGCTTGAGGCTTCGCATTTTCCGAATGCGCAGCGGTTTGCGCTGCAGTCTGTGTTGTTGCCGCACGCTTTTCCTGTTCCGCATTTGTCGCATTCTCCGCCGCAGTCAATGTCTGCTTCGCCCTGGTCTTTCTGCCTGTTGTAGCAGTGGCTTGTTCCGCCTCCTACGATAACTGTTACTATTTCACTTTTTCCAGCCTCGCTCCACAGCCCTGCGTTGTTCTGTGCCTTTGCCTGTATGTAGTATGAGCTCTTTTCCCTCAGGCTGAGCCCTGTTATTGTTTCCTGGTCGTCTGTTGTTGGTGTCCAGTTAAGTATGAGCCGGTCATTTGAAGATTCATATACGGCGTATTGGTATTGCTTGATGCCTGACTCGTTGTCTGTTGATTTCCAGCTTCCCTCAAGCTTGTGCAGGTATTGTGTGATGTTTCCTTCGGCTGCTTTTACCCTTGGCTTTGTCGGTGATGTTGTGTCTATTGTGAATGTCGCTGTCTGCTGCCTTGCTGCTCCGTCCTCGTATGCGCACTGGACGTAGTAGGTGTAGGTTCCTTCCTTCAGGAACAGCCGTGCCTTGTGGAGCTTGCTTGCAGGCCCGAATGCCTGCGCGTTTCTGTAGTCTGAGCTGTTTGAATGCACGCATTGCGTCAGCTTGTTTGTTGATGCTTCTATGTCAACTGTTGTGTTTGATGTGTATTGCCTGTAGTTGAGGTTCAGAAGAGGGTCCAGGTTTGTGTTAACTACTACGTTGGCAACTGCTTTTTCAGAGGCAAGCCCTGCCTTGTTCATGCACTGCGCATAGAAGGTGTTTGTCTGCCTGTCTGCAAGCTCGCGCTCTGTCAGGTTTTGCCTGTGAATCCTTTTGTATGACTGCTCTTCTGTTTCCCGTGCTGATGCAAAGGGCTGCATTGTTTGGTAGCTTGCTGTCGCGTTCTTTGTGTAGCGGCACACGGCTTCCTGGTCTGTCTCTATCGTCATCTCTGTCTTTATGGGCAACTCTATTATGTCCGCCGCTCTTATGGATGTTATTGTGGGCGGCGTGGTTAGTATTGATATTTGGAACTGTACAGGCCTGACGCCACCGTCTGAATCTTTGCATTTGACGTAAAGGGTTCCTGAGCCTGCAACGGATGTTTTTACATGCAGCACGCCTTTTTGCTCGGATATTGCTCTTATTGACATAAAGTCATATGAAAGGTCTATAAAGCCTATCCTGCACGTTGCGTTCCTGTTTGTGGATAGCGTTATGTTGTATATTGCGCTTTTTGCAGCCCCGAATCTCGGCTCTACGAGTGTTATTTCAAGCTCAGGTATTATGATAGCTTCCTTTACAACTTCAAGGTTCCTGTTCTCATCCTTGCTGAAGTAATACAGGTGCTGCACGCCTTGTTTCAGGACTCCTTGCTTCACAAGCTCCCTTATGCTGTGCAGCTGCTGCCTTGTTGAGTTGTAGTTCTTTGTGCCAAGGCACTTTAGGTATTCGTCTCTGTATTCTCTATTGGATTCGTCAAAGAAGTCTGTGAATGAGCACAGGTATGTTGTTGTGTTTGCTGTGTAGCTCCCATAGTCGTCATAGCTCTTCCTGTCAAGAGCGGTTATTATCAGCTTGTCCCCGCTCTGCTTTACCGTTGTTTCGGGCGCGAAGTAGTCCTTTTCGCATCCTGCTGTTGTGCAGTCCTCTTTGCTGTCAAAGTCCGCATCCTTCCTGCATTTACCGCCAGAGCCGAATACTGGCCCGAACCATTTGCATGTGTAAAGCCCGCACGTGTTGCCTTCGCGCGGCGTCACGTAGTTATCCCAGTCCACGTACAGTGGGCTGTGGCTGCTGCAGTTCGCAAGACCAAAGCTCTGGCAGGTTTCCTTGCATTCGGTTGTGAGCTTGTTGCAGTCGTACAGGGGCGTTGACAAAGCATCTTTTTTCTCTTGCACACATCTGTCAAACACGGTGTTGTAGCCCTTCAGGCTTCCTATGTTTTGTGTTCCTTTTTTGTCGCACCATGCGCAGTTGTTCTTGTTGTAGTCAACGCAAACCCCTGTGCCGAGCTCATCGTTTGTTGTGCTCCATGCGCAGTCGCCGGCTCCGCAGTTATTTGTCTCGCATGCCTCTTCTGACTTGTAGTCGTAGCAGCTTATCTTTGGTGAGCAGTCGTAGCACTGGTTCACGTTTGCCTGTGACTTGTCGTAGAAGCAGTAATTTCTTGTTTCACAGTTTTCCCTGCCGCTGAACAGGCCAAAGGGCTTGCCAATCTCCGAGCATTCCGTGCTTTTTACGCAGTCGCTGCCGGAATTCGTTATTGTGCAGATTGTGCCTGCTGCGCAGCTGCTTGTTTTGGACAGCTTGTTGCTTGCGTCACAGTAACTGACTGAGTTGAACTTGCCGCTGTACGCATTGATGACCTGCTGCCTGAATGTGTCAATATTGGGAGAGAAGTTAAGAACCTTTACAAGATACGTCATTATTGGCTGTTCATCGTAGATGAATTCGTGCATGCAGAACTTATTCCAGTTTTTCTTCCAGCATTCAACGTCACCTGTGTATATCGCTGCGGTTTCGCTGTATGGTGTGCTGTTGATTATGGCAGTTACCCTGTATGTGTAGTGCTGGTTCCACAAAAGCGAGCTGTCCGCGTCAATGTAGCTTGCGGCGTAGTAATCGGCAAGCTTGGAAAAGTTGTTGCAGTTGCTGCCTTTGCACCTTTCTATTGTGAATTTGTCTGCGTCGCAGTTGTCCTTCCATAGCAGCTGTATCTGCTTTTCGCCTTTCACGTTTTGTGCTGTGAGGTTAAGCTGGACCCTGCATCCGGTGGTTATTGGCGGTATTGTGGCTTTGCACGTTTCTGCGCAGCTCTGCCCGGGCTGTATCTGGTAAAACGTGGTGTTGCATAATGCTCTTACTTTTATGCTGGCTTCCGGGCAGCAGCACCCTGCTACGCATGCCTGGAGCTGGCTGCAGCTCCTGTTTGTTGCGAAGAACTTTTCCATGCACACGGACTGGTTTTGCACTGATGCTGAATCATAGTAGATGGGATTATTTGCCTCTGGCTGCGGGCAGCATTCCTGCTGGGGGAGCTGAAAGCCTATGGTGCATACCTTGTCCGGTATGTTGGGGTTTAGGCAGCACCCGTCCGCAGCTATGGCGCTTAGTGTGTTTATGGCCATGATGGCTGCCGCTACAGTAATTATTAATAACAGCAGATGCAAAGTTTTCATCTTTTCCATTTTACGATATTGTTACCCCTGTCTGAGCATCTTCAAACTGCCCGTCTGAAACTTTTACAGTGTTTCCGTTAACGTCAAATTCCAGCCTGTCCTCATCAGGGTCGTATGCTTTAAGCTGGCTCATGCCTATTGGCCCTTTTATGTAGTGAAGGGCAGGTCTCCTGTTCTGCCTTGCAAAGACAAACCTTGTTTCTGCTGCCCTGTCTTCAAGCACTATCACGTCGTCTTTGTTGGATGCGTCGTTTACAGTGACTATTGTTGTACCGTCAACTTCGGATATCTCGTTTATGTTGAACAGGAAGTTGTTGTTGTCCTGGTCCACGATTATCTTTGCAATCCTGTAAAGCTTTCTGATGCTGCTTTTCTTTGCTGTGGAGAACTCTCTCAGTGTAAACCTCGTGCTGGTTCCAAGCTCTGTTGCTTCCACAGGCATCTTCAGCTTCACGAACACGTCCTTGTCTGTGAGAGTGGCTGTCGCCTTTGGCTTTGACGCTTTGGCTGAGTAGTCCTTAAAGTCTGCTGCGAAGTTCATGCATTCGTTTGTTGACATCTTGTTTTCCACGTATGCCTCTATCTGCCTTTCAAACTGCCTTTGGCTCTGCATGTATGATGCGCTTATTGGGAATATAAATGTCAGCTCGCCTGTAAGCGGTGCTTCGGGAAAGGTTGTCCACGGGTAGCTGTCATCTGTCGGAAGCCTCCTTATGAGGTAAGGCGCCTTTCTGCCTTCAAAGCTTATGTACAGCTTTCCTTCATCAGCAGCTGCCGGGTCTATCACTGAGCCTCCCTGGCTCTTGTATATGTATCCTGCCTGGCCGCTTAGATGCGATACTGCTTCTCCTGTGAACCGCTTCAGGCACTCGTTTACGTATTTTGTTATTGGCAGGTTATCTGCGTAAAACGCCTCTTTTCTGGTCTTGACGCTTCCTCCAATGTATAGCATAAACCCCGCCACCATAAGCATCACGATTCCTGCTATTATGAAGACTGTTATCTGGGATTTTTTGGATTGCGTTTTTGTGCATCTGCTCATTTGCGTTGCTAGTTTCCCTTAGTTCTCAGACCCGTAAGCATGCCCCGCCATCCCTTGCGCACCCGCCTGCTCCATCAATAGTCAGGGGACAGTTAACACCTTCCTGGCCTATTGTGCCGTCAGCTTTGCATGTGTATTCTGTCAGCCTTGTACTCGTGCAGCTGTCAGTCCTTGTTTCAGTGCCCGTTGTTACTGTTCCTTTCTCGTAGATTGCCCTTCCGCCATCAGAATCTGTGCATGCTGGCTGCGATACGGAAGTGCATTTCCCGCTGACGCATTTTATTGTTGGGCAGCTGCTTATTCCTTGGTCTGACACCGGGCATAATGGTTGTTTGCAGTCCTTGTCTGTCGTGCACGCCGCTGCTGCACTTGTGCATCTGCAGTTGTCTGCAACTGCGCATACAGAGCCCTGCGGGCAGCTGAAGCAGTCCTTTGTCTCGCCCCTGTTGCAGTAGCAGTCAAGGTTTGTGCTGAAGTCGCCGCAGTAGTCACCTGTGGAGCATTCAATTATGTCATTGAACTCGTCGCAAACGCAGTTTGCAGGGCAAGCTTTCTTAATCCTCAGCTTTGCCGTGAGGTCGAGCCATGCGTCAAAGTAGCTGTTGTATTCTCCTGTTTTTCTGGTTGAGAAAATGCCATATCCTTTTCGTCCTGTTCCGGATCCAAGCTCTTTGCATGTTGCGCCTTCGCCAAGATGTGCTGTGGCTCTGCACATGTTGGTGCCGAACCGCAAATAAGATATTTCCAGCGTCTCGCTTGTTCCGCCGTCATTCCCGCACGAACTCTGGTAAAGCAGTCCGGAAACCATTGGCCCGTTTGTCTGCCCTGACTTGTCTTTAAGGTACAGCTTGCCGTCCAGCTCATGGCTGCGCTTCGCCACGTTAAGGTAGCCTTCAAACTCGTCTGCGTCAGGTTTCAGGATGGGCGTGAATGGTTCTGAGCTGTAAATGAATATCCCTGTCTTTTTGCTGTACCACAGCTTGTCAGGCGCCTTGTTGCACGGCAGCAGGGTTGTCCTGTCTGTCGCAAAAGCTGTTTTGCATTCCTTGTCATAGCCGAGGAGCTCTTTGAGCTCTGACGGTTTCGGCTCAAAGTTAAGCGAGCCTGCAACAAGCACATTGCCCCTGATATCTGCCACGCACAGCTCTCCTGAGCACGGCTCATCCCTGTTTGTGATTATGCACGGGCTCCTGAAGTAGTCTGCTGCAAGCCGTCCAAGTATCGGGTAGTTGTATGAGTTAATAGCCTCTTCGTATGTGCCGCACAATACAGAGATTCCTGATGTGCCGAGCTTGTTTGCATGGCCTTCAAGGATTGCCAGTACTGCGTTTGTCCTGTCTGCCCATTCGCCGTTGTGGCAGTACTTATCTCCTGAAGTTTTGCCGCCTGCAACGCATCCCTTGGTTTTGGCGTCGTAGCATTCGCTCTTTCCGCAGCACCCTGTTCCGCACGGCTCTGTGGAATACTTAACGTTCTCGTCAGCATCGTCCCCGCAGCATTTGTCCCTTACCCATGTGTATACTGTCCTTTGCTTTTCACCAACCAACCCTCTGCCTGTGCACAGCTCCTCGCATGTATCGGCATCAACGCCGTCGTACGGGTCGCCGTTGCAGTTGTGATCTATTGCGTCGCACTTCTCAGGCGCTCCCGGATAAATTGTTGGGTCGTTGTCGTTGCAGTCGCCTCCGCAGCGAGTAACTCCATCTCCGTCGCTGTCAAAGCCCTCATCAACAAGACTGTCACAGTCGTTGTCTGCGCCGTCGCACTTCTCCGCCTCCGGCTTCTTTCCATCGCCGTCATTGCAGTTGCAGTAAGGATTCTTGCTGCCGGGGTTTATTATGGGGTTTGCATCGTCGCAGTCAGCAGGCGCTGAGGGGCAGCTTGCCAATGTGTAGCTTTTCTGCGCTGTGCGTGAATCGCCTATGTCTAAAAGTGCCTTCTCTTCTTTCTTGGATGAGCCGTCACTGAACTGGCAGTTGTTGACTGTTTCAATCGTGAAGCCTGCATCAATTGTTGCTGCTGCATCGTCTTTTGCAGCTTCAGTTGTAATGGTTATGGTACTTCCTGAAACGCTCCAGCTGTTCTTGAGCTTTATGTCAGTATCACAGTCTGACCAGTGCCCAGGCAGGCTGTCGTCAGCCTCAACATACCTGTAGTTGCTGCCTGTCTGGTAGTTGCCGTACTGGCAGCAATCCCCGCCATGTGTCTGTTTCCACCCTTTTGGGCATACTTTGACCTTGCAGCTGCCTACGTCCACCAAGTTGCATTCGGGCGTAGTTGTCTTGCCTGAACAGCCAGCGCCAGAACCTGCAGTGTTTGAATCCCCTGTCCCACAAGCTTTTGGAGGGCAGTTGCCATATTTATCACCGTCGTTGTCTTTGCACTGTGGCGGTGGCTTTGGAGGTTTCACAGAAAACCAGAGGTGAGTATTCCAGTCTCCATAAAGAGCTGCTATTGTGGCTGAGCACCCTGTTCCTCCTGTATTTGTGGCGCCGCCATACGGATAATTCACTGTCCACCCATCGCATTCGTATCCTGATGGGGGAGTTAATGTTATGGTCTTTGTCCCTTCCCCCCCTATCCTGTAATGCGGCTCTGTTGGATCCATATTGCAGCGCCAACTTGCCTGTGTTGAGCCTTCTGCTACTCCAACGCTGTCTGTTTGTATGCCTGTGTTACAGCCTTCCCTGCCAAAGTATGTAGTCCCATAAGCAATTCTTCCAACAACGTCTGCTTTCGCATTTTCGCTGAGCACAGCAATCATAATAGAAACTGCAAAAACCGCAAAAATGGCCGCCAAAGCCCTCTTTCCCATCAAAGCACCTTTTTCATCCATTAAACAAGCCCTTTTACCTGTTAATTTTACCTATTATTATAGATACAACTACAAAGGTGGTTTTTTGGCTTATGTGTATATAAATATTATTGTTGGCCCGGTATGACTCCGCAGAACATCATAGTTTTTTCCGGCCACATGCTTCCTAAATGGAGAAGGATGCATGCAAATCTTTCTATTTCTGGTTTGCCAATACAGTACTGTTGAATTCTCAAAGCCCGCCAAGAGCCTGCGGCGCGCCCAAGATGTAGTCCTGGAATCCTCTTCGCGCTGCAAAGGTATCTTCAAAGCCCCTTAGGGCAACCCTTTTCCATTCAAGGACTTCGCGCTGGATTTTTGTGAGTGTTCCATGTATTATTGAGCCATTCTCGTCTTCGTACTCTGCTATCACTGAATGCCTGAGCTTCATCGCATAGTTGTATTGGCTTTGTGTTGGCACAACATTGACAAGGAACGAAAGCTCATAGGGGTCGTCGCTTCTTCTCAGATACCATCCAAGATACAGAATCGCTGCCTGTATGTGCTTGCAGAGGTCTCTTGAGCCGCGCCTGTAGCGCCTCGTGTTTGCGCTTTCCTGCCTTATCTTGCAGGAGTGCTCAGCATTAAGGTTGAACCATGTTGAATAGCTTGTTCTTCCTGTCTTTTTTTCTCTTATTGGGACTGATTTCAGCACAATTCTGTAGCTTTCAACCTCTTCTTTGTCAACAGACGGAACAACAACCACATATAGTCCGCCAGTTTCCACTGCCTGCATTGCCAGCTGGTAATTCTGTGCAAGGCTGATTGATGCTGTTGTGTCTGTTTTTCCCTGCGCTGTGCAGTAGCTGAACATCATAGCTGCGTCTATGCAGTCTTCAAGCATCACCCTGCTAAATGTGCTTCCTTCTCCTTGTCTGATGCCCTCAAAGTTGTATCCTGTATAGAACTCGTGTATGCTTGCTTTTGCAAACGCTTCCCTTGCAAGGGTCATGGGGGTTGTGTGGCTTGTTTCTGCTGCACGCACTGAGCTGAAGCGCCTCAGCCTTACAATGTCTCCCCACTTCCTGAACCTCGTGCTGCTTTCGTAGTTTGGAGGTATAAGCACGAGCCCTTCTTGCGTCATTGGCAGAAGATAAGCCTGCCCTTCCTGTATGTTTTCTATTCCATCAACTACTTTGGCATAAGCTTCGTCAAGGTATTGTTTCTCCTGCTCTGTGAGGCGTATACTGCTTGCAACTTTTTTGGACAGAAAGTTAACTCTTGCGAAATCTCCTTCAGGCTTTACAACTGCGCCGGCTTCTATCAGTTGCTCTAATGTCCTTTGAGGTCCGTGCCATGTTACGCAGTGCTGTTCCATCAAAGGCGCCAGTATCTGTCTGAATCCTGGCTGCCGCATATTCTCCTGAAGCGTCAAGTAAAGGTTCATGTTGGAGAATGGTAATGATTGTGCTGATAAAAACTTTGCCTAAACTTGCCCCTGAACCCTGCTCTTGCTCCTCAATATTTCCGATGCCCCAGTCACAGCCTCTTTTGCCTGTTTCGTGCTCATTCCCAGGGCGAGGAAAAGCGCTTTCAGCTCCTTCTCAGCCCTCATGCCGTATGGCTCAGAAGCCATTGTTGCGGCTATCATCCTTACTTTGTGCTTTCTGCACAGCCTTATGCTGCGGATAATTGTTTCAAGATAATGCGACTTGTTCTCTGCATTAAGCAGCTCAGCGACCGGGTAGCATATCGCTGTGCCTTTTCTGCCAAGCTCCCTGTATTCAGAGTGCTTCAGGATGTGCCTTGATACAAATATATCTGCTGCGCTGCGCTTCCTGATTTCCTCTGTTATTGTTATATCTGCTTTTCCCTGACCTGCTGTGCAAAGCCTTATGCCTGTCTGTTTCTGAAGCTCTGCAATCAGCACGTCTGTCGCTCCGACTAGTGCGAGTCCTTTGACACCCAAGCGCGAAGCCATTGCTATGAGCTCTTTCTCGTTTCCTTTTGGTGTTATTATGTCTGTGAACATTTTATTGCCTAAGGTTATGCAAATGCTATCCTCGCTATTCCGCACGCGCTGCACGTTTCCTTGCTTGACGGCTCTCCGCATTCGCGGCAATAATTCAGTTCCTTAACAACAGGCATCTGCCTGAGCAGCGGCATGAGCTTCAGGAATGAGTGCACTATGCCAAGCTTCGTGCCCTGAGTTTTTGCCTCCATCTCGTTGAGCATATCCCTTATGTGCGCCCTGAATGACTGCGCTGCGTTTGGGCACTCTGTGAACTTTATGCTGAATCCCTGAATGTATGCGTATGTGGCAACTTCTTTTTCTGAGCACAGGTACAGCGGCTTTACCCTTGGCGTAAATCTTGTGTCCTCTATTTGCCCTGTCTTCGGCCCAAGCCTTGCCATGAGTTGGACATTTGCCTTTGCCATGTTCATCATTATTGACTGTGCCTCGTCATCAAGGTTGTGGCCAGTCACGAGCTTGTCATACCCATTAGCGGCTTTGTTAAGAAGGTATCTTCTCAGTATGCCGCACGCCATGCACGGGTGCAGCTTTTTTTTCTGCAGCAGCTCGTCAAGCGTGAAGCCGAAATAGTCCTTGTAGGAAACCACGCTAAGCTTTATGCTGTGCTGCTGGCAGAACTCAGTGAGATCTTTCAGAGTCGCATCCCTGTATCCGTGTATGCCCTCGTTTATTGCCAGCGCTTCAACATTGTAGCCCAGCTTTTTCAGTATGTAAAGGACTGCTGTGCTGTCCTTGCCGCCGCTTGCGGCAACCGCCAGTTTTTCTTTTCTTTCAAGCAGCCCGAAGCGCTTTATTGTTCGCCTTACTTTTTCCTCAAAATACCTTGTGAAGTGCTTCCTGCACATTGCGCGCTCTGTAACGATTGCTGCTTTCTGACCGCAGTAGAAGCATTCTGGCATGGGAGGGGGTTGTTGAGGACAGTATTTAATGTTTAGCAATTCGCACAAAACGTTTGATAATTTATGCGAATTGCTATTAGCCGAAAACTTTAAATATGAATACGTATTTAATACGTATATGATAAGATTTCAAAAAGCCGTTTCCAAAGGGAGCAGGTTTAACCAGATTTATGTGCCTAAGAGCATGGAAAGCCTGATTGAAGTTGGCGACGCGGTAGAAGTAAGATTAGTCAGGAAGCGCACGCAGCTATATTATTCCAGGGGATTTAAAAAATTGTCTGAGTTCAAGGAAAACCTGATAAAAGGCGTATTTTCGTTTTTGACAGAAACTGGCATTGCACCCTGGATTTTTGTGGTTGGCTCCTTTTTGACTGAAAAAATAAACTATAATGACATTGATTTGGTCTTGATCGCCGACAAGAGAAATAGTGATGTTGAGGAATCAGCATACAGCAGGCTTACTGAAAAATTCAATTTAAAGTTTCATATGCTCGTTATAGAAGAAAAAAGTTTTGAACGCTTATTGAAGATATGCCCTTTGACCAAAAGTATGTTTGGCAATTTTGTCTGCAATAAGCCTGTGGAAATCTCGAATGAGGCATTAATTGACAGGAATCACATAAAATTCCTGCTGATGATGCCGTATGATTTGCTGGAAATAAAGCTCAGCAGCAGGACTTTCTTTGATAACTTAAGAAGGCTGGTAACAATTGAAAGGTTCTTAAGAAACAAAAATCTGGATATTGCCGCAATAAATCAGGAATTGGAAGACACGGTAAAAAGCCCTTTGTATCAGAAAATAAGAAATAATGAGGAAATAGAGGGAAATTCAATCAGTTTCTTGAGAAAAATGCTGAAAGGCAGATTAGTCACTATAGAAAAATTGGTTAAGAATGTGGAAAAACAGGGATATGCAGGAACTGGCTAATTTGATGTCAAAAGCTTTACGGCACAAAATAGGCAGCATTGTGAATAAGGACGAATTTTATTCTGGCAAGTATGCGAAGGATGCTGAAAACATCCTGAAGGAAGCTGAAAAAGTAATGCTGCGGCACAACTGGAACAAGTATGACAAAGCTGAGATAAAGGAGCAGCTAAGAGCAAAATTGAGGAAAGAGCTGGAGGAAAAGGATTTTTTGGACAACAAAAAATTTGGCATAATGGAAGGCGAGATTAATAAGGCTTTAAATGAACTGGGGTTAGAGCAATAATACTGTGATGACATCAAGTTGAGTGTCTTATGGTGCGACGCTTTTGCTTCGCAAAAGCTCTGGGGGTGCAATTTGGCTTTAAGCCAAATGCACATTTGAGCTTTGCTCAAATTGTGTCCGAAGGAACAACCCTCCCCCAGCGCACCACTAACTAACGTCGACGGAGTAAGTGGTTGGCGAGCCGGGGGTTGCCCCCTTCGGGGTGGCGAGAGGCTTGCTTAGAGCAAGCCGTCCAACCATTTTTGACACTTAATTTGAAATCACCTATTGCCAGAAAACTATATAAAACCACGGCAACAACAAAGGCATATGCCAAAGCTGAAGATAGGCCTTGAGGTTCACGGCTACCTTAATGTTGAAAACCGGAAAAAGCTTTTCTGTGACTGCGATATTGACACTGAAGCCGCTCCCAATACCAACATATGCCCTGTCTGCACTTCCCAGCCGGGCAGCAAGCCCATGCTTCCCAACAGGGAGGCGCTTGACAGGATAATAGCTATTGCGCAGATGCTTGACTGCGAGCTCAACAGGCGGCTTCTTTTCCAGAGGAAACATTACTCGTGGCCAGACCTTCCTTCAGGGTACCAGCGCACAATCTCCGGAATCTATTCTTTTCCTGTTGGAGTTAAGGGCAGCTTCCTCGGCATACGCATTGCTGATGTTCATCTTGAGGAAGACCCTGCAAAGTGGGACCCTGACACGGGCTTTGTTGACTACAACAGGTCTGGCTTTCCTTTGGTTGAGATAGTTACAGAGCCTGACTTCAGCTCTCCTGACCAGGTTCGCGACTGGCTCAAGCGGCTTATGACAACGTTGTCATACATAAAGGCAGTTGACCCTGATGCAGGCATAAAGAGTGATGTTAACGTATCAATAAGCCCTGAGTTCAGAAGGGTTGAAGTTAAAAACGTTAATTCGTTCAGGGGCATTGTTGCCACCATCAATTACGAGGCAAAGAGGCAGGAAGCGGTTATTGCTTCCGGCAAAAAAGTGGGCCGCGAGACAAGGGCGTGGAGCGAGGAATTGCAGGAAACCGTCTTTATGCGGCAGAAAGAAGAGGCAATGGATTACATGTTCATCCCTGAGCCAGACCTGCCTGTAATGCACATAACCGATGCGAATGCCAATTCAATCTTAAAAGGGCTTCCTGAGAAGCCGCACCAGAAGCTTGAGCGCTACGTAAGCAGGCTGAAGATTGACAGGACAGATGCCGAGATTCTTTCCTCAGAAATCCTGCTTGCCGAGCTGTTTGAGAAGGTTGCTGAAAAAGTCAGTCCTGTTCTTGCTGCGCGCTGGATGAGGCGCGAGCTTTTAAGAGTCCTTCATTACAACAAAAAGGAGCTGGGAGAGATTAAGCTTGAGTCAGGGCATATTGTGCAGCTGCTGAAGCTTGTTGAGCAAAAAAAGGTTACGGATGAAACCGCAAAGAGGCTGCTTGAGAAGCTCGTGGAAAAGCCGTTTGATGTTGATGTCTACATCAAAAAAGAGGGCTTGGCTGTCCTTTCTGATGATGCTGAGCTTGGGAAGCTGTGTGATGATGCAATAAAAAGCAATCCAAAGGCAGTCAGCGACTACAAGAAGGGTGGGGAAAGGGCTCTTAACTTCCTTGTCGGCCAGGTTGTTGGCAAAACCAGGGGAAGGGCTGATGCGAAGGTTGTCAGGGAGATTGTGCTGGAGAAGCTAAAGAGGTAAAAATGACATACTCCCAAAATGAATCCAGCTAAAGCTGGGGGTTTCTCACGCAAACCATTTAACTTAAACTTTTCCCTCTTGCAGAGGTCGCTTATCAGCTAAAAGTTTAATGTATGGTTCGCTAAACGAGAAACACCCTAACAATACAAGCAACCACCTTTTAGTTGAGGTGGTCGCAATGACTAAAAAATTATATCCGCACTTTAATCCAGAAGTGCACAAAATATTTGGATTCCGAAATACAGGAAGCCAATATTAACTGGAAAGGTTGTTGAAGTTCTTAAAGCAATTATTGAAGGGCAATGCCAAGAAATGAGCATTAATAATCTCGCATTAGAGATTATGCCAGACCATCTGCACTTATTTGTAGGTGCAAAGCCAACAGTAACACCTTTCAAGATAATCCATAAGCTGAAAGGCAACACTTCAATTCAATTAAGAAGATGCTTTCCTGATTTAAGGTATCTTGGATACAAACAGCACTTTGGAAGTGGATTTGATAACCTCTGGGCAAGAGGTTATTACTGTGGTTCTGATGGGCACGTTTCTCAAGAACAAGTCAAAAGATATATTCAAGAACAGCAAGGCAAAGATGTTTTCGAATACGATATTTATGGCCGTCCTACTCAGTTAAAAGGACAGCTGAAGATCGGAGATTTCATTGATTGAACTTAACTTATAGAATTAGGCGAAGTTTTTGCCCTCAAAGAATTTCGACCTCGTGAGGATTTTTGAGGCATCCCACAAAAATCCGATAGAGCTGGAGAAATTCTCAGAGCTGGCAAAAATTTGGGAGAGGAACGAATTTTGCTTGGCAAAATAGCCGAAGGCGGTCGTTCCGAACCTCCTAATTCTTGTTAAGTTCGTTTTCGGTTACGAAGTTCCGAAAACCTGCGTCCGCAGAGTAATTTTTAGTGGCGTCGTGTTCAATCAGGCGAACAAAGTGAGCAATAAAGAACATACATTAAGGGGGACATTTCGTTTCAGTCGTTCGTCGTAGGGGGAGTTCAGAGATTTGGTTTATAAAGAGAATACTTTATAAAGTTCTAGGTTTATTTTATTGTAAAAATGAATAACGACATTGCTTTATATAAGGAATTATTAGAGTTTTGTAATGAAATCAGAGAAAAACAAAAATATAAATTTGATGGTAATCTAGAATTCAATGAGTTTCATGAACAATGTTATTCTGAGATGTATCTAAAAAATCGAAATTCAGACAAACCACCCAAACCAATGATATTTAAAGAAAAAATTCCTAAACTTAAAGAAGTCTATTCCAAGGCAGCTATATTTTATGGAACCAAAAGAAATGAGATGATTAAAGGTTTTGATATTCAATATGGTCATTGGTTTGAAAAAGCATTTAGAGATTTTCTTTTATCAAAAGGTATTCAAACAACCAAGAAAGGATTTCCATTCCCTGATATTTTGGTTACTAAAAATGAGAAACCGGTGGCATATTTTGAGTTGAAGTATATTCGTGCGCCGTTTATTTATGCAAATAAATTTGTAGGTCAAGACAGATGGGATTATGAATGTTCTTTGACTTTAGATGTTGGTGATAAGCTATTAAAACAGAGAGAAAAAATAGAATCTGAACTTTTAACCAGTAATATTCCTGTTTTTTATGTTTGGTGGTATGATGCTCCCCATATTAAAGGAGTATTTTTTATGGATGCTAAAGAGATATTTTCATATTGGGACAAAGAAGGCACATCACATAGCAGAAAAGAAAGAGAAGGAGATTTAGAAGCAAAGCAAGAAAAAGGAAAAATTTATCCACCTTTATTAAAAATGAGGGCATTAACGGATTTTATAAAAATACTAGGGGAATTATGATATGTTTAAACTAAAAAATAAAATTAACGAGATACGCATTGGTACTATGTCTGTTGGCAAAAAAAGTATAGAAACTCCTTGCTTTTTTGCAACCAGTGATTTTGGGGGTGGAGGAACAAATGTTAGCAGATTATTAGTTTATTCTGACCTGTTTATTAAATCAAAATCTCAACTATTGATGAATTATTACTATTTAGACATAAACTCAGATTTAAGTCCTAGATTTGATACAGAAATAATAAAGAAACTGCAAGGATTTAAAAATATTAATGAATTTATTCAATATGTAAAAAAGGAGTATACACAATCAGTTCCAAAAAAAGCCATTATTAACTATAGTTTTGATTCAAAAATGAAGTGGCTTCCAATGATTTTATTAGATTCTGGTTCTGGTAATATCCTTAGAGGAAAGATAAAAAGAAAAGAAGTAACACATTCAAATTATAAAAGTGAATATCAGAAATTAATTCTTAATTATTTTGATTTTGCAATTTCTAATAAATTTGATATTGTTATAGCGATGGATTTTGCTGCAAAAAATACTCTTAAAGCTGGTGAAATGAAAGATAAATCCTATGTGGGGGGCGTATTAGAATTTAGTAGCAATGAAAGAAACTTTGAACTTCTAAAATTGACATTAATTCACATGAAGAAAACTAATGTTATACTAGATGTATTAGCACCAGTACATGGCAATTCTCCTAAAGAATATGAAGAATATATTAAAAATATTTTGAAAATAGAAAAAGAGCAAGATGTTAAGTTTTCAGGATTCGCAATAGGTGGGTTAGGTAATCCAAACAAGATAGATAAATCTGCATGGAATATCCCCAAGGATGCAAATGGAAGAGCAAAGGCGGCTTTATATCTTATGCAAATAAGTTCTATTGTAAGAAACGTATTAAATCTACAGAAAGACGAAAGACCAATACATATTCTTGGGAGTGCTTCTCCTTATAATCTAATTCCTTTAATTTTTTCAGGTTGCGATACATTTGATTGCCATAGTGCATGGAGAAGAGCATCTGATGGTAATGACCTCTCTAAAAAATGTGTATTTGATAGCGATAAATTAGAACAATATGAGGATAATGGTTATATTGTTAGTTTTTCTAAAATCCTTGTTCCGTTATTGGATCCAAAATTTAAAGTAATACCTGAAAATAAAGAGAACTATTTAGAATTTGAAGATATATACACTTACACAGCTAAATGCAATTGTGCAGTATGTAAATCTATATCTTTTGCAGATTTGCAGAAAGCATACTGCGGTAATCGTGAAGAAAATTATTATGCTAAAATTCTTATATATTTACATAATGTTTTACAATATGATTACATTTGTGATATGGTCAGAACCCTGAAAAGTGTTGAGGACCTTAAAAAATTTATAGATAGTCTACCAGATTGTTCATTTAAGGTCAATATGAATTATGTTTTATTTAATAAAAAATAAATCTAGTTTAAAACAATTTGTGATGCCTCTATAGCCAATCTTTTCTTAATAATAGTCTCAAAATTCTTATCTATTTCAAAGCCTACACTATTCCTATTTAGTTTTTTTGCGACAACAGAAGTAGTGCCAGAGCCTAAAAATGGATCAAGCACCCAATCTCCTTTATCTGAAGACATTTTGATTATTCTTTCAATCATTTGAGCAGGATAAATACAAGGATGGCATTCTAAACCCATTTTCTTTTTTGTCATATTATTAACTCTGTCAAAATACCATACGTCTGTCGGGTTGCGTCCTGCATTGGCATCAAAACGCTTATCATTTTTCGTTATGCAGGGTATTTTAATATCTTTTAAATTAAAAACATAATTATCTATATCCTTTACAAACCAAAGAACAGCTTCCCATCTTCCGCTTAATCGATTTACGCAGTTTTGCATATTGTTGAAGTGCCAAACTATCTTATTTCTTAAATAGAAACCATTTTTTTTCCCAAGTTCCCAAGCAATACTATCTAAAGGTATGATCTCTTTAGTTTTATCATCAGGAACAGGACTTACATTAAGGAAAAAACTCCCATCATTAGTTAATACACGATGGACTTCTTTCATAGTACCATCAATAAGTTTTTTCCATTCTTCAATATGAACATTATCAGCATATAGGCCATAATTCTTTTTTAGGTTATATGGTGGGGAAGTAATAGCTAATCTAATTGAAGCGGGTTTAAGCTTTCGCATAAGGTCCCTACAATCCCCGAATTCAACTCTCGATTCTACCATTATTTTCCTTTTCCATTAGTTTTAATGAATTCGCTTAAAGTTTTGTTATCCATATAAAAATAATATCCTCTTTTATCTGTGGTTTTAAGTTTTTTTCTATTTAGGGATTGTTTTAAACGTTCTTCTGCAATTTTTATGTACTCTAAATTTGTGTCATAACCTATAAATTTACGTTTAAGGTCTTTAGCTACTCTGGCAGTTGTTCCACTGCCAATAAACGGGTCTAACACTATATCCTCCTCATTTGAAGCAACTCTTATAATCCTCTCGATTAACTCTTCAGGGTATTGTGCTGGATGGTTCGTTCTTTCCGGATAATTTCCACTAACCATTTGAATATACCAAACGTCTGTAGGGTTTTTCCATTGACTTGGGAACCTGTCTGGCCTATAATTCAATGCGGGGATTTTAATGTCGTCTAAATTAAATATGTATTCGTTTTTATCTTTTGTAAACCAAAATACATATTCGTATCTTGGCGCAAATCTTTTATTTGTGGAACCGCCCCAGTCAAAATTCCATATAATTATGTTTTTTAGATACATATCTTTAAATAATTCTAATAGCCAAAAAGGAGGAATGATTACATCATCTTTATATCTGTTCTTTATATTAATCCAAATAGAACCGTTTTTTTTAAGAACACGTTTACACTCTTTAAATACACTTCTAAGAAGTTCTAAATATTCTTCTTCTGAAAGTTCGTCTTTATATTTGACACCTTTACTTTCGACAGCTCTGCCATTTTCATGTTTGTTGCCATATCTTATACCTATATTGTAAGGTGGAGAAGTGATGACTAAAGAAACTGATTCATTTTCAATTTCTGACATACTTTCAGAACTTTTGCAGTAAATTTTATTTACTTCCATTATCTTCCTCTTTCTTTCCATTTTCTCTTACAATCTTTTCATATATTGCTGAATTTATAAAAGAGGTTATCGAGGAATGTTTGTATTTATTCCCATCCTTCTTAATCCAGTCTTGTATCTCTTTTTGTAATTTATCGTCAATTCTTACAACACCCATTTTAATTCCTCGTTACATATTGTAACATATTGTATTAATAAAGTAACACCACTATATAAACTTTGCGGCTATATGTCCAGTGTCCATTGCTACTCTAAACTATATTTTTGAGAATCCTCTTAGTTGTTCCACTCTTTTGTATGCGCAACCAAGAGCTGATAGATAATCTCATGAGAGAACACTATTCAGAATGAATAAGGAGGTTTACTTTTGTTCAACTTATATAACCTATCTGCCATTTTCCATAGGTTTATTTCTACTTTTTCTTCAAATTCTCTAAAATTATTGTATGGGATATGGTTTGTTTCCGTTTGAATATATTGTATTAGTTGATTCTGTTTTTTTTCGTCTATTTTCATATTTTTCTTTAATATTAGAATTAATCGTTTATCTTTTTTTATTTTAAAAATATTTTTTATTTCATAGTCTATATATGGGCTATATTTTCCATTGATTGCCCCAACAAATACATGACACTGTTTTATGTTCCTAAGCATTTTTTTCTTAAATTTTTTATCATCTTCCATATCATCTTCTACCAATAAACAGTCTATTGGGACTTTCTTTTTTTTAAATCTATTAACTATTTTGCAGATAATGCTCCGTTCCTTACATGGAGTAATATTATCATTCTCATATTGCTTAGAGCAAGTATAAACCCATATCTGGTGCATAGATTTTTCTTTTGAAACGTTTTTTGGTTTTTTCTTTTGTATGTGAATCTTTGAGAAATCTTTTGAATTTGACAAAGAATACAGCTTATCATTCTGGAATACCATCACTCCAACGCCATACTTATTTAATAACAAAATTGTTGATTCACGTGGGGTTTTATCAAATGTTAAATAGATGAACAAACGTTTTTTATAACCTTTAATATTCTGTATTTTTTCAAGAAAAATATCAGGTATCTTGTCGTTTTTTCTGTATTCTAAAGCAAGAACACTATCTGGAGATTCTGCAAATAAATCAAATGACCATTTTAAATCAGGTAATATTGGGCGTATCGAAATCGCCTTATACCCTTTTTCTTTGAGAATAGGTATAATATTCTTGATAAACTCTGATTCTTCCATGGTTTATTCCAACCTTATTTTCCTTTCTATTGATTCTTTCAATTTTTTGAGTTCATTATTTAATTTCTTTTTGTCTTCTTCAGGTATTTTTCTGAGGTCTATATAGTCTATATCTCTAATCAACTTTTCAGAAGACTTCATAATGATTTTTGCTTGCTCGATTGCTTCAGAAGTGTCTGCATAGATTTGTTCTATTGGCATCTCCTTTTTTGTAAAGAATTCTGAGATTTTTTCAGCGGCCAACCGTCCATTAATTTTGCCTTTTTTAACATTTGATACAATTTTTGAAAGCATCCTAATCTGTTTATTTGTAGTTATTACCATTTCCTTTTTTTTATTAACAAAAATATCGACAATTTTCTCATCAGAAAATTTTGCTGAGAGTGATGGCATAACTTTCTTAATATTTTTTATTGGTTTTCTTAATTCAGCTAATAAATCTAAATCTAAATCTGGTTTTTCTTTTAATTCAGATTCCATAAACCTATCAATAATTGATTGAGGGTATCTTAGCACATCTAAATATTTGTTAATTTTGTAATAAGAAAGAGAAGTAAATTTATGAATCATTTTCAAATCATCTTTGGAAGTGGTCTTTACATTTATCTTTAATTCCTTTATAATATTCTGAAGACTTATAGCAATTGCCAAGTCCGTCCAATCTTCATGAACATTATGTATGTGGAACATTAAAGATAAATTTTCTAAAATAGAAGGTTCTTTAGTGATTATGTGTGCAGGTATTTTGTTAATCCCGATCTTCTTACACGCCTGAAACCTCCTTTGACCATCAAGCAATACAAATTTACCTTTTTTTTCAAAAACTATTATGGGTTGTAAAACTCCTTTAGAGTTAATAGATTCAATTAACTCATCTTCTTCCTCTTGACCAAATTTTTTTCTCGGATTGAATTGGTTAGGCTCAATACTTTCTATAGAAATCATTTCTATTTTTGTTTTAAAGTCTGGCATGTAGTCCGTCAATTTTTTTATTAAATCATCTTTTATCATTTTTACCTCCCCAACGTATATGCTCAAGAATAGATGTTAGATATAAAATTATCGTATTTTAGCTTTTCTTTTCTTTTTTAGGAACTCCCCCTCGTCCGTCCGTTGTAGAAATGTCCCCCTATAAGTCGTTTAGCCACTAAAAATTATTGAACTTAACAGGTATTAAGCGTAGTTTTATTACGCTTAATACTGTAATATGCCATAAAATGCGTAATTTTATATATTTGGGCCGTTTCTCTTATTTCATGAATGAACAACATTATACGGAAACTGAAATAGAAAATATTGTAGTTCAAGAGTGCAGACTCAAAGGTTATTCGCAGAAGACAATAGATAACTATCTTCATCATATTAAGAAATTTGTATCTTCTGGAAAATCACCAAGAGAATACCTTCTTGAACTAATTGCAAAAGAAAGTTCTGATGAAACAGTCAGATCAGCTGGTTTTGCAATTAAATTCTATCTTAATACAATCAAAAAAGATAGCTCAGAAATACAAGATATTCTTAACAATCTGCCTAATCTTAAACGGGAAAAGAAGCTTCCAGTGGTACTTTCTAAAGAAGAAATTGAATCCCTTATTTCTGCTACAAAGAACATTAATCATCGGTTAATTATGCAAATAGGTTATTCGTCTGGCTTACGAATCAGCGAGATAATAAACATTAAATGGCAGGATATCGATTTTGACAGAAACTTAATTCATTTGAAAAGGGCAAAAGGAAAGAAAGACAGGATTGTTATGCTCTCTTTGAAAGTTAAAGATGGTTTAATGAATTTAACTCCCAATAAGGAAGGATATGTCTTCTTGACAAACAGGGGCGGTAAGTATACACAAAGGACAATACAAAAAATCATAGAAAATGCCGCTATGAAGGCAGGTCTAAGAAAAAGCATTACACCTCACACTTTAAGACATTCTTTTGCAACGCATCTTTTAGAAAATGGAACTGATATAAGATACATTAGAGATTTATTAGGGCATTCTGATATTAGCACGACATTGATTTATACAAAAGTTTCAAACAAAAATATTAGAAATATTAAAAGTCCGTTAGATGATTAATTGTCCATCTTCATTCTCTAGAACAACAACCCGAATGAGACGACGGGCTTCATCCCACAGATAAATCTGTGGGTATTCGCCCTACGATTTTATAAATAATGTTTTTCTTTGCATAATCAAAATCAAACATAGCTACATAACCTATCTAACTCCTCAAGGGTCATTTTTCTCCCGAATTTGGATTTCGTTTCCCATGCTTCACATTCCTTAATCATTTCTTTCAGAAGCTTTTCATCCACGTCTCTTTCCACAAATTCCTCTCCAAACATTTCGGCAAATTTATTTAGCGCCTCGGCCTTGTCTTTTAAGCCATATTTCTCTTTTATAACACCCAACATCAGTTTGTATGTCCTTGTGTCATGTGTGATAAGTTAAAGTATGTAAATATTGCCAAAACCTGCTGTAAGCTTTCCGTTTTTTCCGCAAGCTTTCCGCCGCATTATTAAATGCTTCTGGAAGGTTTCCGAAGAAAGCGGATGCCTTCCGGTTTTTGTGAAAGTTTTCCGGAAATTTCGTGCTAACGCATTTTAACAGGCAATCCCTTATTCCTCGTATGCCGTCTTATTTTTATCGCCAAAGCAGCGTATATTGGCTTGAGGTAAAGAGGACTAAATTTCTTCAGAGGTCGCTGTCTGATTCCAGAAAAAGCAGAGGCAGCCTTGAGCTGATTGTGGAGGTTGAGAAAAAAAAGCTTGACAAGGCTGCTGCCAGAATAAGAAGCTTCGCGACCATAACGCATGTCTTTGACTTTATTCCTTACATCAGCTTTGAGTGCGGCGCAAGGGATGCGGAAGGCATTGTTAAGGCTCTTACAAGGGGTTACTCTGAAATAAGGTCTTTATTCGGGAGGGTTGAGGCGTCTGCTGAGTTTGCTATTCCTGAGCCGAGGCGCGTAAAAGTGGCAAGGGCGCAGTCTGAAGAGCTTTGGAACCTTTCAAACATAGGCGCTTATGCAGCCCGGCAGCACTCAACAGGAGAAGGCGTAAAGCTCGCGGTGATTGACACAGGCATAGAGTATTTTCATCCTGAGGTTAAGCGCAACTTTGGGAGTGTAAAGGGCTATGACTTTGTTGAGGGCAGCGATGATCCTGTTGACAGGAATGGTCATGGAACGCATGTTGCAGGCATATGCGCCGGGCTTAATTACGGCGTGGCGATTGACAGCACTCTTTATGCTGTGAGGGTTCTTGATGCGAATGGCTCTGGCTCTGAAAGCGATATTATCGCAGGCATTGAATGGTGCATTAAGAACGGAATTCACGTGGCTAATATGAGCCTTGGCAGCCCTGTCGCCTCAAGCGCCTTTGAGGAAATCTGCTACGTGGCTGCTGGTAAAGGCCTGATTCTTGTTGCTGCCGCAGGCAACGATGGCGGCGAGTTTGCAATGTATCCTGCTGCGTTTGGCGACCCTGTAGTTGCTGTTGCTGCTGTTGACCGCTACAACAGGCACGCTGATTTCAGTAACATATTCAGCACAAATGACGTATCTGGCCCGGGGGTGGATATCCCTTCTTCTTATATAGGCGGCAGCTACGCAACCTTTAGTGGCACGTCTATGGCTTCTCCGCACGTTGCAGGAGCAGTTGCCTTGGCTCTGCCGCTGATAAAGAACCGGGACATCTATGGGCTTGTAGATTCAACAGCTGAAGTCATAGGCAGCGAGCGTGATGTTTTTGGCGCCGGTCTTGTCAGGGCTGACGGCATGGTTGAAAAATTGTTACAACGCAACAGGCTTCCGGCTGCGCTAAAGGCAATAATTGGTGCTGTGTGGTGAGGTGAGAATATGCAGGGTTACTTTATAGGCATGAAAGGGCTTCAGGAATCTGAAAAGGGAGTTGTTATGGAAGGGCTTGCCGGGCTGCTTGAAGGTATGGGGGCTGTGCAGGTAAGGCATTATGAGTTGATTTGCAGGGTGTATGCCGTTATCCCGGAAAGCGCTGCAGAGGAACTGGCAGGCAAGGGCTATTCAGTAGAGCCTGAGAACACGTTCAGGGCATTGAGTCAAGAGCCTTCTTCGCTTCTTCAATGACCCTTGTTTCAAAGGCAGCTTGCCTTTCGCCCTCGTCTTTTTCCGCGCTCAGGGCTTCCATGAGCGCTTTTGTTATTTGAAGCTCCTTTTCCGGGTCAAAAAACTTTATCTGGCCGAGATGCTCCCTTATCAGGGCGTCTTCTGTGTCTTCCACTGTTGCCGCTTCAACCTTTATTTCCTCAAAGAATTTGCTTGTAAGCGCATAGGTGTTCTTCAGAACGCAGTGAGCTCCCTTGGCGTATAACATGTCCATAACCTCTTTGATGTTTATGTCTGTTGTCCTGCCTTCCTTAAGCTCGCCATATAGGCGCAGGCAGACTATTGTGTTTATGAACTCCTTTCCCTTTGCAGAGCTAAGTATCTCGCGTTCAACTTCCATTGGCGTCTTGCCTGAGCAGTCAATCTTTATTTGGAATACGTCGTATATGGGCAATTGGACGTGGTTGAGACTAATCTCTTCCCCGTCGCTCTCTACTATGTAAAAGCCTCCGTTACCTAATCTTTCCAGCTCGTCAAAGTTGTTCGGGAAAAGCGGCCCTGGAAACGCTATTGTTCCATAGCCTTGTTCGCGCTTTCTTAAAACAGAGTGTATGTGCCCTGCCGCATAGTAATTAAAGTCTTTCGGGAACCAGGAAAGGGGTATCGCCTCCATCTGCTCAAGGTGCTTTGGCTTGTATTCCTCTATTCCTGAGTGCAGCATGAATATTTTGAAGCCATCCTCTTTTTCAAGCTCTTCCCTGAACAGCTTTTCGTAGTGCCCTTTCTCAAGCCCTGTCTTCCTGCCTGAGATGCCTGTTATCTTGGCGCCCGTCTTTTTGTCAACAGTAAATCTGAGCCTTATGCTGCCGTCTTCCCTGCTTTCGGCAGCGTTTGAAACATTGGTGAAAAGCCCTGCCTTTTCCAGCACGTCAAGCATCGTCTTTCCAGTAGGGCTGTAGTCGTGGCTGCCTGCAATGACATAAACAGGAATCCCCTTGTCCTTTATCTCTTTCAGCTTCCGAACTGCCTCTTTCAGCTTGTCAACAGCAGGTATTGAAGTGTCAAACAAGTCGCCTGAAATGAGTATGAAATCAACAGACTGCTCAGCGCATATATCCATCGCCTTTACAAACGCCGTTATGCTTGCTTCAGTAAGCTTCGGCGTTCTCTGCCAGCTCCCTATGTGGCAGTCAGACATGTGGGCGAATTTCATAAGCAATGGCAGTGAAGCGGGTTATATAAAGATTGTTCATCATAAACTTTTCGTTTTAGAAACATTTATATATAAGTTAATATTAATTAGTTATTAACTAATAATAATTGGTGATTAAAATGCCAGAATTGATGGAAAGAAGGAAAGTAGAACATTCGCCCACTCTAAATACGGTCTTTATGGTAGAGGAAACCCTAAAAAACATGGGCGAAAGCCTAATTTCGGTTGCTGAACTCAAAAGAAAACTTCCTAAACAAATAAACCATAATACTCTTAAACTGATTCTGGAGTATTTGGAGGAAAGCAACAAAATAGCAGTAACAATGAAAGGACTTACGTGGATTCACAACACAAATCCAAAAATAAGAAAAGCAATAAAAGAAGGTCTTGAATTATGAAAAAAGTAAGAGTAATATTTTCTCCAGAAGCAGAAGAAGTCTACAAACATCTTAATGAAATTGCTCCAAATTCAAAAGTTGACAGGTCTATCTTAAACTCCATAAATAAAAAAGTAGAATTGGTTAAAGCCAATATCCATTATGGAGAACCAATTGCTAAAAAAATGATTCCGGAAGAATACAAAATCAGATACGGAGCTACAAACCTATTCAGAGTAGAACTTCCAAGTTTTTGGAGAATGCTGTACACATTAACAGATGGAGAAAATCAAATTGAAATTGTTGCTTTTGTTCTTGATGTCTTAGACCACAAAGAATACAATAAAAAGTTTGGTTACAAATAGAGGATTTTGAGCAGCCACAATTCACTTCTAACCTCTCAATAAATGTTGTGCCTGTGCCCGACCTTGTCGTGGATGCGCTTCGCAATGCCATGCTCAAGCCTTTTTAGCTGCTTTATGGATGAATCAGACCATATTATTGCATAGGCCACTAGAAGCCCATCTCCTTTCCCAGTTGCTCATGGGTTTTGAATTTGCCTGATGCGATTTCCTTTCTTGCAGCTTGGATTTCTACATGGGTTTCAGCGCTAAGCCTTGAAACATCCTCCAGCAGTCTTTCCAATACCTCGTTGTAGCTCTCCTTGCCATGCATCTTGTAGCCTTCCAGCCTGTGTTTAATGCTATTATTGATTTGTATTGTTGTTGTAGTCATAATCGCTATAATCAGCTATAAGTATTTATAGTTTTTGCCGAAAGCATTATAAATAAGCTCTGCTTAGTTGGACTTAGGTGATGTTATATGGTACAAGCGCTTGTTGAACTGGATGAGAACACGAATAGGGTGTTGAACATTGTAAAAGCAAAGTATAACCTTAAGGGCAAAGGTGAAGCCATAAAGACCGTTGTAAGTGAATATATTGAATATGTGGGAGAGCCTGAATTAAGGCCTGAGTTTATTGAGAAAATGATGCGGATTAGCAAGCAGAAAAGCATAAAGGTCGATGATTTTGCTGCGAGATATGGTTTGAAAAGAAACTAATCCTTTGAAGGTGCCCTATGTATGAGCTGTATGTTAAGCCCGAGGCAGATGGAATATTCAAAAAGCTAATCAAAAGGAGCCCAAAGCATCTTGAGATAATTGATAAGAAAATATTGGAAATAAGGTCAAATCCGGATCATAATTATAAATTCCTCAGAAAACCCCTGCAGTCATTCAACAGAGTTCATATTGACAATCATTTCGTCTTGCTATTCAAAATTGACCACTCGAGAAAAATTGTTGATGTTTATTACTATGATCACCATGACAAAGTCTACAAATGGAGACCGAAAGAATGATGCCCGGTAGGGGCATTTAACCTTATAGGAGAAGCGCACACAAAATTTATAAACTCTGAGTTTATACATGTAAACTGTGAGTTTATATGAATAGTCTAACCAGAAACGAGATGGCTTTCGTGCTTAACGTTTTCAAAAGCCCGGAAACTGAGTATAACGCCAATAGCATATCGAAGGTCATTGGAATAAGCTCAATGGGGGCCTTAAAGATAGCTAAAAGGCTGGAAAAAGAGGGCGTAGTGTCTTCCAGGGAGCTTGGAAAGGCAAAATTCTACAGGCTCAAACTTGACAGCGACTACGTAAGGGAATACGTCAGGTTTCTGCTTAAGATGGAAGCGGAACAGGCTCATCCGTATGTAAAGATGTGGATTGATGAAATCAGGAAGCTCAAAAGCGCCTATTCCGCCATACTTTTTGGTTCGGTCATAGGAAAACATAAAGAGGCAGGAGACATAGATGTTGTTCTAATCACGGGCAAGAAAAAGTTCCATGGCCTAAAACAAGAAATAGACGAGATTAACCGCCTAAATGTCAAGAGGCTTCATCCTGTTTTTCAGACAAAGGAGGACTTCGTGAGAAACATGAAAAAAGGGGATAGGGTGCTTCTTGAAGCCATTAGGGGGGTAGTTGTTTTTGGAGAAGACAAAATTATTGAGCTGATGCAAAAATGAGCCATGCGAAAAACAAGGCCCGATATAAGAAAAGCCAAAGATTACGTAATCAAAGCAGAGCATTACCTCAAGGCAACCGAATACCTGAAGGAAGGCAATTTCTCGGACATAAGCGCTAGCACAGTCTTTTACTCAATGTATCACTGCCTGCTTGCAATTGCTGCAAAGTTCGGATATGATTCGAGAAATCAGGAATGCACATTTTCATTAATCCATGGCTTGGTTGATGAGGGGAAAATCGGCTTTGAAGTCTGGGTTTGTCCGGTAGGGGCGCCTTTTTACTATCACGAATTTGCCGAAACATTTATATATTATGTATAACAACGTATAAGAATGGTTAAGTTTGTGTTGGATGCAGATGCAGCCATTAAACTCTCCAAAGCCCAAGTGTTAGATGCGCTGGCGTCACTCGCAAAATGCGTCGTCACAAAACAGGTTTATCAGGAGATTTTGAAAGGAAAGGAGAAGATGTATGAAGACGCCTTTGATATTGAAAGGCTTGTTGATAAGGGGAAAATTACTGTGCAAGATATTAAGGCTGAGCAAATAGAAGGGCTGGGCATTGGTGAATGCTCAGCGCTCGCACTATTTCAAAAATTAAATGGAAATGCAATCATCAGTGATGACAGGAAATTCCTGTCTGTTTTGGAAACTCAGAGAGTCCCTTTTGTAATACCGACAGATGTTATTTCAATGCTTTTCACGAAAAAGAGGATTTCAAAAAACAATGCGATTGATGCTTTGGACAAAATAAGGAAGTTAGTTCGTGAAGAAAACTATTATGCGGCAAAAATAAAAATCGGAGGCAAATAAAAATGGCAGCAGTTTCATACCCATTGAGGATTCCAGAGGAAATTTTGGCATTGGCAAAGTTAAGGTCGAAAGAAGAGTATGTAGACCAATCTACGGCCATTAGGCAGCTGCTTTACATAGGTGCAGAAGAATATGTTCTGAGCCTTGTGGAGTCAGGCAGGATTTCAATAGGCAAATCTGCGGAATTGCTGAAAACATCTGTACAAGATGTGCATAGGCTTGCCGAAAAGCATGGAGTCAAACTAGGGGCGACCAATGAACAGCAGAGAAAAAGTGCACAAACTATGGCAAGCCTGTCCAGGTAATACTCTAAATAAAATGGTACAAATACAGGTAAATCTTGGAGAACATGAAAACAGGGTGCTTACTATTGTCAAAGGCAAATACGGCCTTAAAAACAAGGCTGAGGCCGTAAACTTTGTGATAGGCAGGTTTGAAGAGTCCTTGGAGCCTGAGATTAGGCCAGAATATCTAAAGAAGCTTGAGAAAATAAGGAAAGGAAAGTACACAAATTTCAGTTCTGCTGCTGAATTAAGAAAACTGACAAAATAATATGTACAACTCCAAGATCAGCGAAGAGCTTCAGCGAAAGCTGGGGAAACTTTCCAGGAAAAATAAGCTGCTTTATGAGCAGGTTCTTAGGAAGATTAGAGAAATTATAGCTTCTGCTGATGTTGAACATTACAAAAACCTCAGGTACAATATGAAAGATTCAAAACGCGCACACATCGGGCATTTTGTGCTCGTATTCCAATATGACCGACAAAGCAACACAATAAGCTTCGATGATTTTGACCATCATGATAAACTGTATAATCGCTGATGCTAGGGGAGGGTACCATTTTATTATACCCCTGAGGGCAAAATTCCATCAAATTTATTAACCCCATCAATAAAGAATAGTCATGCGAAACAAAGCCATAGTACTACTAATCCTTTTTCTGCTTTATGGCTGTGAAAAGGCGCAGGATTTCCCCAATCAATCACAAGCATATCAAAATGAAGCTCCCCTGCATCCGGTTCAGGCAGAAGACTCCAAGGCAAACGAAATTCCGGCTGACTTTAAGGAAACAAGCAGGGTGATTAACTCGCTTTACAATGACAGGCACATCATTGGTGATGACAGATATCTTGAGATCAAGAGCCAACTTGATAAGTTTGAAAGTTCGGGTGTTGGAAGTGCTGAAATCCCTGCCTTGCGGGTAAAGCTTGAAGCTCTCAGGCCAAGCTCTCCTCAGGTCAGCAGTGGCAAAAGCCCAACCAAACTTGATGGGCTGGTTGAGGAGATTAACACTATTTTTGAAAATAAGAAGTTGGTCAGTCCTGAGCATTATGCCAGGATAAAAGCTGACCTTGACTTGCTCGAATCCCAAGGAGCAGACAAAGCGCTCATTAAATCATTGAGAGAAAAGGTTGAGTCTTTTAACATCCCACACCCTGTGCCTCTGAACACAACTTCAAACTATTCTTTCAGAAGCGCCCCTGAATTCCCATCCGATGCAGAAACAGAGCAGCTTCCTGATTGTTCTGGATTAAAATTTACAAATTTTCCTGTGGATATGGCTAAAGTTTATGAAATAGGTCCTCTCGGAGCAATAGGTCCGCCAGGGCATACTTTCCCAACAGAGCATAGTTTCATTCATCTCCATGCAACAGGAACATCAACAGAGAAACATGACTTATTTGCGCCGGCTGACGTCTACATAACCCATGTGCGCGAGAACAAGGGAGCGACAAAAGACCCAGTTGATTACACCATTAGCTTTGCCCTATGCAAGGACCTAATTGCTTACTATAACCACGTCAAGGAAACCTCGCCGGAATTGAATGAAATACTCAAAGACATGGATTGCCTGGATTTCGGGCAGGAAGGCGTCTGTGCAAAAAATGTGTTTTCAAAAGTAAAGGCAGGCAGCCTGCTTGGAAAAGTGGGCGGCCATCAGGGAAACTTTGATGTCGGCCTTATGGACTTATCGAAAACAAACCAGTTTGCGAACAAATCAAGGTATGGGCTGAGAAGCCTGCACATTCAGTGCCCGTATGAATATTATAATGAGGTGGAAAAGCAAAAGTTTTTTTCCCTGATCAAAAGGGATGACAATGAGCGGTGCGGCACAGTAATGCAAGATGTTCCTGGAACAATAAAGGGCAACTGGTTTTATGGAGATGCACGGGCTGACATAGGAACAGACTGGGACAGGCACTTGGCATTTGTAAACGTTAACCCAGATACACAAATTGTCTCAATAGGTGGAACCATAAGCAACCCTGCAACATGGAAGTTCTCACCAAAGAGCTCAGGCCTGGAAAACCGGGAGTTCAGCCAGGTAACAGCAGACGGAAGCATATACTGTTATTCATCTGCTGAAAATAGCGGAAGTATTATCGTGAAAATGACCTCTTCTAACCAGCTTAATATCGAACCCCAGTCTTCCGGCTGCACTGGCACCTACTCTTTCTCTAAGCCATTTACATACAATAGATAGGATTTTGATGAGCTGCTTTGTTTTCGAATCATTTCCGAAAGGTAAGAACAGGTGCCCGGTGTGGTGCAGCTTTCCCATAGCCCGGTAGGGGCGTCTTGTTTCTGTTTCAATGCACATCACAGCATAACATTCTTCTCCGGTCCAAGACCAGACACCCCGTCTTAATCTAGCCACCAATAGCTTTAAATACCCCCTCTTAATCCCGACGTGTATAAGCCCGAGTAAGCCTTTGCGGCAAGCGGTTTTAGGGTTTGCTTGACGTGATTTTTGTTTGTTCTCGGGTCTTTGTTCAAAAATGGTTGATGAAAAAGCTGTGGGAAAGGAAGCTGTCGGAAAGGACTTCAGGCACCTTGTCAGAATTATGGACGCTGACCTGGACGGCAGGAAGCAGGTTATTTCTGCTCTAAGGAAGATTAAGGGAGTGAGCCATTCTTTTGCAAACGCTGTGTGCGTGCTCAGCAACGTGAGCAGGAATGCGAAGACTGGAAACCTGAGTGATGACGAAGTCAAAAGGCTTGATTCAACTTTGAAAGGCGCGGCAAAGTCTATGCCTGTATGGATGCTTAACAGGCGGAAGGATTACGATACAGGCGAAAATACGCATCTTTTCTCTACTGACTATGACTTTGCTGTTGACAGCGACATTCGTCTTATGAAGAAGGTAAGGAGCTACCGCGGTGTGCGCCATGGAATGGGCGCTCCTGTAAGGGGACAGCGCACAAGGAGCAACTTCCGCAGGAACAAGGGCAAGGTAATGGGAGTTGTGAAGAAGAAGGTTGGCGGGAAGGCAGGGTAAGAAAAATGGGAGATCCAAGGAAGATTAAGAAAAAGTATTCCAAGCCTGCTCATATGTGGCAGAAGGCCAGGATTGACTCTGAGTCGAAACTGTGCACGGATTATGGGCTTGCCAACAAGAAGGAGGTATGGAAGGCGAATTCTATTTTGAGGGGCTTCCAGAGGCAGGCAAAGCTGCTGATAGCTGTGAAAAGTCCTCAGTCGGAGAAGGAAAGCAAGCAGCTTCTGGACAAGCTTGCCTCGCTCGGGCTTGTCAAGAACAGGAATCTTGAGTCAGTGCTGGACATAACGCTTAATGACATCCTTGACCGCAGGCTCCAGTCAGTGGTTTTGAGGAAGAGCCTTGCCCGCACAGTGAATCATGCAAGGCAGATGATTGTTCATGCCCACATAACGGTTGGCGACAAAAAAGTAACATCGCCTTCATACCTGGTTAGTGTTGATGAGGAAGGCAAGGTTGGCTTCAGCGGAAAGTCTGCCTTTACAGGGGAAGGGTCTAATGATGCAAAGGCGAAGTAACGGTTTTGAGGGTGGTGACGATGGCAGGAAGGACTGATAATGCGCGCTGGGGGATTGCACACATATTTGCCAGCTACAATAACACAATCATTCACATCACAGACATCACAGGAACCGAGACACTAAGTAAGGCTTCCGGCGGCATGGTTGTCAAGGTAGACAGGATGGAGAGCTCACCGACAGCTGCTATGATGGCTGCCAAGAAAGCTGCTGAGACCGCTATGGAGAAGGGGCTTACAGGCATAAATGTCAAGATAAAGGCGCCTGGAGGCCACAACGGCCCTAATAACCCGGGGCCCGGCGCACAGGCTGCTGTGAGGGCGCTTTCTAGGATGGGCTTGAAGATAGGAATAATCGAGGACGTTACGCCCATTCCTCATGACGGGTGCAGGAAGAAAGGCGGTAAAAGGGGAAGGAGGGTCTGATTATGGAAATCTCGGTTTTGGATTACGACAAAAAGGCAAACAAGTTGCTTGTTGCCATGCGCGACACGAATGTTGCCATTGTGAATGCAATCAGGCGCATAGCCATTGATGAAGTGCCTGTCATGGCTGTTGAGGATGTCGAGTTCCGGAAGAACAGCTCAGCCATTTATGATGAGACGATTGCGCACAGGATCGGGCTTGTGCCTTTGAAGACCGACCTTGAAGGCTACAATCTTCCTGAAGAATGCAAATGCAGCGGCGCCGGATGTGCCAGGTGCCAGGTTAAGCTGACTCTTGTTGCTCAGGGTCCATGCACGGTTTATTCAGAGGAGCTCAAATCAAAAGACCCAAAGATAAAGCCTGCGTTCGGAAAAATGCCCATAGTAAGCCTGCTGAAGGGACAGAAGCTGGAGATAGAGGCAACCGCCATTCTTGGAAAAGGCAGGGAGCATGCCAAGTGGTCGCCAGGTCTTGTGCACTACAAGCACTACCCTGAGATAAAGAATGCTGGTGAAATCAAGGACACTTCGCTTGTCGACCGCTTCCCAAAGGTGTTTGAGCTTAAGGGAAAGAAGATAGGCATAAACGAGCAGGAATTTGTAAAGAGCAACCTGACTGACTCAATGGACGAGCTCACAGGAGGAGCGGTAGTGATTGAGGACATGCCAAATGACTTTGTCATGTTCGTAGAGTCCTGGGGCCAGCTTGAGTGCAAAGAAATACTTGAGAGCGCTGTTGGCATTTTTAATCAAAAACTTGAGTCGTTCCAGGAGGAGCTGGGAAAGAAGTAGTCCGCCATAACAGAAACTTATGTGCGGGGGTGGCAGAGCCTGGCCAAATGCGCAATTCCGTAGCTTGTACTGATGATACAAGCGGAGCGTCGGGTTGAGGGCCTTGTCCCTTAGTGGGTGCGCGAGTTCGAATCTCGTCCCCCGCATTACATAATTGAAAAATGACAGATGAACAAAGAAGCCAAATGCTTAGAAGAGAGAAAAATTACGGCAGCTTAATTGCTATGGCATTAATTAGCGCCATGTCTGTTGGACAACCTAAAACTTTGGCTGAAATGGTAGAGGATGTAGTTGACTGGATTAGAGAGTCCACATACACTGTTGATGAAGTGGAACAATACTTGGAAAAAAGGCATGAAAGAAATTTGCAGGAATATACTTATACAGTCATTCATGGCATGGTCAGGAGGCACGAATTGAGCGCAGACGGAGAAGGCGACTCAGCTAGATACATGCTGACTGAAAAGGCAAGGGTACTGTGGAGGCTTGATGCAGAGCATGAAAGGCAAGAACGTATAACAGCTTCAAATGAGAAGGCAAGGCATTTAAGAAGGCTTGAAGAGCTGGCAGGAATAACTTATGCCGAAATAACCGGAAGATTGGTCACTGCAGGGACTTTGACCATCAGTCAATTGGAAGAGGAAGTTGCAGGAGTGCTTGAGGAAAAGTTTGGGCAGGCACAGTCACCTTATATATTTCCGGCTTACGAAGGTTACACAGTTGCCCAACTGGTTGAAATTGCTGTATTGCAAGGAATGGCTAATCATCACATAAGGCAAGGAGTTCGAGAAGGAGTTCATTTTTTGAAGCTAACAAACAAGTGGTATAAGGACAGATGAGTTTGAAAAAATATATGGCTGTAGAAGTTTAAAATGAGAACCGGTCCAACTAATGAGCAGCTGAAAGGGCTCATAACAGAACTCAAAAAGAAGGCTTATAGTGATAGTGGCAACGTTATGCTTTGGAGGAGGATAGCCTCAGACCTTGAAAAGTCAAGCAGGAAAAGAAGGTCTGTCAACCTGTCAAGGATTAGCCGCTACACGAAGAGCGGCGAGACTGTTATTGTGCCTGGGAAAGTTCTGAGTTCCGGAATGCTTGACAAGAGCATAACGATTGCCGCGTGGCAGTTCTCAAGGCAGGCTGTTGACAAAATAGTGAAAGCAAATGCAAAGGCCTTAAGCATATCAGAGCTCATGCAGGCGAATCCGGAAGGAAAGAATGTGAGGATTATCGGGTGAAAGTGATTTTTATGACAACAGCAACAGTTTATGTGGCTTTGGGAATGCCAAAAAGGCAGGGAGCTGAGACAGATGCTTTGCCAATGCAACACATATGCGCATGGGCTGTTGCTGACGGACTAAGAACGTGGATGTTTGATTTGAGCCCCTATGATAGTTCACGGATTCCCGCTTCAGGAATAGAAGAGCTGATAGATGCGGGTCTTATGCGGTTGAGGATTGGTAGCGCTGCAATGAGGTTGGAAGCTGTGAACGGCTGCCCAGACGGCGTGGATGACATGGCTTACGGACAGATTCCAGAAGCTGTTTTTGACAGAGTAAGGTCTTATTTGGAACGGAAACAAGATGGATAAGAAAGAGCAGCCGGGCAAGGCACAGTTCATTGTGGACGCATCCGATGCAATACTCGGCAGGCTTGCAAGCGTTGCGGCAAAAAAAGCGTTGCAGGGAGAGGAAATCATTGTTGTGAACTGTGAGAAAGCAATAATAACAGGAAAGAAGAAAGACATAGTTGCAAAGCACATGCAGAGGTTTGAGCTTGGCCAGCCCACAAAAGGGCCATTCTTCCCAAAGAGGCCTGACATGCTTGTTAGGCGCGTAATCCGGGGAATGGTTCCGAGGAAGAAAGCAAGGGGCAGGGCTGCTTTCAAGAGGGTAAGGTGCTTCATAGGCGTGCCTGAAGGGCTTGGCAGCCAGAAGTTTGAAAGGATTGCAGAGGCAGAAATGCGAAAGGCATCAACAGTCAAATTTATAACTGTAAGAGAACTCTGCAGGCTGATAGGGGGGAAATAGGAGGCGTTAAGTTGAAAATGTCATCAGTAAAGGTCATCAACACTTCAGGAAAGAGAAAGAAAGCCACTGCAAAGGCCGTTATAAAGGCTGGAAGCGGAGTGGTGACTGTAAACGGCAGGCTTGTGCAGTATTATGAGCCGAAGCTTGCAAGGCTCAAGCTTATGGAGCCGCTCAGCATAGCAGACAGCTATGCCTCCGGTGTTGACATACGTGTCAAGGTCAGTGGCGGCGGCTCGTTTGGCCAGGCAGATGCTGCGAGGCTTGCAATTGCAAGGGCGCTTGTTGCATTTACGAAAGACAAGAAGCTTGAGAAGGATTTCCTTGACTATGACAGGCACCTTCTTGTTGCTGATGTGAGGCGACGTGAGCCGAGGAAGCCGAACACTGCCGGAAAGGCGCGCAGTAAGGTTCAGAAGTCTTACAGGTAAGGAGGGCACAAAAAAATGATAATACCTATTCGTTGCATTTCTTGCGGCAAGCCGGTAGCTCATCTCTGGGAAGAATATAAGGACAGGCTTGCAAAAGGAGAGGGCAGGAAGAATCTGCTTGACGAGCTTGGCCTTGACAGGTACTGCTGCAGGGCATTGTTCCTTGGGCACGTGGACCTCGCTGATAGGGCTGCGCAGTTCAAGAAGTTCTGAAAGAGTGTATCAAAAAGCCTTCTTGGCTATTTTACCAACTTTGAAGAATCTTTTTGTCACTTTTATTGCTTTTTCTTCGTCAAACCTTTTGCACGTGTAGATTACAGCGGAGAGGAATTTCGCGGTTGTCCAGACGTAAAGCGATATGCCGGAATCTATAAGCGGCACAAACGCATCATACCCCTGGTTTTCCTTCCTGCCCGTGCCGCCAGGAGAGAATATTATTGGTCTGCAATACATCCTGAGCCCTAGCGCTTTTGTCAATTGCGCAAAATATCTCTTTGTGTTGGCATATATATAATTTATCAGGTGCCGGTTAGGGTTAAGCAAAATTTAAATACGGCCGCCCTTTCTCATCAACCATGTTGGATTTCAGCAAAATAGCTGCAAAGTGGCAGAAGCAGTGGGAACAGGAAAAGGTCTTCCAAGTTGAAGTTGACAAGAGGCCGAAGTATTACGTTGCCATAGTTTACCCTTACATGAGCGGGCTTCTGCATCTTGGGCACTTGTTCACTTACACCTTTTCTGAAATAACCATGCGATACAAGAGGATGCAGGGCTATAACGTGCTGGCAAAATACGGCTATCATTGCACCGGAACTCCAATCATCGCTGCTGCCCAGAGGGTGAAGGAAAAGGAGCCGACACAGATTGAGACTCTGAAAAAGATGGGTATAAGAGAGAAGGAAATTCCTAAGTTTGCCAGCCCAGAATACTGGTGCGAATATTTTCCCAAAGAAACTTTGAAGGACTCTAAAGCGATGGGGTTTGCGATTGATGAAAGGTATGCCTTCAGGACAACCCACTTAAACCCCCCTTACGACAGGTTCGTAACATGGCAGTTCAACAAGCTGAAGGAAAAAGGCTATGTGAAGAAAGGCAGGCACCCTGTTGTCTGGTGCGAAAAGGACAACGTTCCTGTTGGCGACCATGACCGCGCCGAGGGTGAGGGCGAGACTCCAAAGGACTTCATCTGGGTAAAATTCAGGCTTAAGGATTCTGACCTTGTTTTAATAGCGGGAACCACGAGGCCTGATGCCTTGTTTGGCCAGACGCATATATGGCTTGACCCGAATGCCACGTATTCCATAGTTAAGGTAACTGGTGAAAAATGGGTTGTAGGTAAGGAAGCTGTTAAAAAGATTGATGGACAGTATGCCAGGCCAGAGGTGATTGGAGAGATTAAATCATCGGAGCTTTATGGGAAATGGGTAAAAGGGCCTTTGGTGGATTTTGAAATAACAATTGTGCCTGCAGGGTTCATAGATGCTAATGTAGGGTCTGGAATCGTTTACTCGGCTTTGGAAGACCCGGTGGACCTGGCGGAGATGCAACACATACAGTCTCATCCGGAGATCATAAAAAAATACTGCCTGGACCCGAAAGTAATTGGGAAGCTGTTCCCAATTTCCATCATTGATGTCTCTGGCATGGGTGAGAATCTTGGTCAGGAAATGATAAGCAAGTACAAAATCAAGTCTCCAAAAGACAAGGATAAGCTGGAGGAGGCGAAGGGAGAGCTTAATCGGGTTGTTTTCAGGAAGGGTGTCATGAAGAAAAACTGCGGCAAGTATGCCGGCATGGCTGTTCCGGAAGCCCAGCCCCTCATAAAGAAAGACCTTATTGAGTCAAAAGATGCTGTCATGTTCTATGAGCTTACAGGAAAGGTAGTTTGCCGCTGCTTGACAGAATGCATCGTCAAGATGGTGGAGGATCAGTGGTTTATAGAGTACAACGCCCCAGAATGGAAGGAACTTGCCCACAAGTGCCTTGATTCAATGAAAATCTACCCTGAGATAATCAGGAAGCAGTTTGAATATGTCCTGGACTGGCTGGACCACTGGGCATGCACAAGGGAGTATGGCCTGGGAACAAAGCTGCCTTGGGATGGCAAGTGGGTTATTGAGTCTCTGTCAGATTCGACGTTGCAGATGGCTTACGGCACCATTTCAAAGTATTTGCAGCATCCGGATGATTATGGGTTTAAAGCAGACAAGCTGAATGACGCGTTTTTTGACTATGTCTTCTTGGGAAAAGGAAGTGTTGACGTTATCGCAAAATCCACCGGAATCCCTAAGAAGCTGATTGAGACGATGAAAAGGGATTTTGAATACTGGTATCCTTTTGACTTCAGGAATTCCGCAAAGGACCTTGTTCAGAACCACCTTGCCTTCTGCATCTTCAACCACGTCGCTTTATTCCCAAAGAAGCACTGGCCAAAAGCTTTTGTGATAAACGGCAGGATAATGGTCAATAACGAGAAAATGTCAAAATCAAAAGGTAACTTCTTCACAATGAGGGAGCTCTATGAAAAGCACGGTGCGGATATTGTGCGGCTTGAAGCTGCAAACGCCGGGGAAGGTGTTGACGATGCAAATTACGAGATGGACTTCCTGGAAACTGCAAAGAGGAAGCTGTCAGAGCTTTATGAGTTTGTAACTAAAAACTACGGCAAAGGCAGGACTACAAGACTCACCATAGACAGTTGGTTTGAGAGCAGGATTAATGAAAACATAAAGAACGCAACAGACTCCATGGAGAACATGCTATTCAAATCAGCGTTACATCAATCACTCATGGAAATGCAAAGAAACCTGAAGTGGTACCTTAAAAGGACAGGCAACAGCCCTAACAGGGACGTGATGGCCTTATATATAGATTCCATTATAAGGCTTCTCACGCCTTTTGCGCCGCATTTCTGCGAGGAGTGCTGGGAAGCAATAGGGAAAAAGACGTTTGTGTCAAATGAGAAGTGGCCAAAAGCAGATCTAAAAGCAATAGATGCAGACCTGGACTACGGCGAGGAATTGATAGGAAACACGCTGAGCGACATAAGGACTGTTTTGAAACTGGCAAAAATTGAAACCCCGCGGAAGATAAAGCTGCTTGTATGCGCTTCATGGAAATATGAGCTTTTCAAAAAGATAAACAGCATGCCTGAAACAAAAAATGCGGGCGAAACACTGAAGGAAGTTATGCAGGACAGCAGGTTTAAGCCATACGGACAGGAGGTGCAGAAGTTCCTGCCAAAGATGCTAAGCGGCAGAAAGGTGCCAAAGACTGTGCTGACAAAAGCTCAGGAGCTTCTTGTCATTAAGGAATCACTGGAGTTCATAAGGAAAGAATTCAATTGCGAAATTAGCCTTATAGATGCTGATGGAAGCAGCGAGCCAAAATCAAAGCAATCCCTTCCCGGTAAGCCTGCGATAATAGTTGAATAGTTGAGGTAAAGCTGTATGAACCCCAAAAAAGTGCTTGTAGTATGCCACAAGGACTACCACGAAGCCGTATCTGTTGTGATGAAGGCTTTGGCAGATGAAGGCATAGGCAGCAGTTGCGTTAACCGCGACCTGTTGAGCGCTGGGAAGCTGAAGGGCGCAGACCTTGTTATATCTGTAGGCGGTGACGGGACTCTTCTGAGGACGTCCCATCACTTGTCAGGACAACCTGTATTGTGCGTCTCCCCAAACCCGAAGCTGAATGAGGGCTTCTTTTCAAGGGCGTGCGCAGCTGATTTCAGGGAAAAGCTGAAGCTTCTGCTGAAAGGAAAATATAAGGTACTTAATCTCAACAGGCTTGAGGCAGTTATTTCTTACGGGAAGATGAAAGTCACGGCAGAGCCTGCGCTGAACGAGGTCTTCATAGGCAGCATGAAGCCTTACCAGACCGCAAGGTACATTCTCAAAGTTGGCAGGAAAAGCGAGTTTCAGAAGAGCAGTGGGGTTCTTGTATCAACATCTGCAGGCAGCAATGCGTGGCTTGGAAGCGCCGGAGGAAAGAAGCTGCCTGTTAAGTCAGGACAATTACAATTCCGTGTGCGCGAGCCTTACACAGGCAGGCTCACCAAGCCGAAGCTGAAAGGCGGCGTGCTTCCAAAAAGCGCTTCTATAGGCATAAAGTCCCTGAGCTGGCACGGCATAATAGCCATTGACTCCATCAGGGAGTACCCCTTCAGGGAAGGCGCAGCGGTGACTATACGCAGCTCAAAAGTGCCGCTGAGGCTTGTGGGGTTCTATAATAGCGGAACTAAATAATTAATGTATTTTATTCCGATATTATTTGAGTTTCCTACGTTTTTGCTATCTGAAGTGCGTAAGCAGCAACAGCAATGTAGTTTTTTCTCACAGCATCCAAATAAGCCATCGCGGATGCCCTCAATGTGTCCATATGCCTTGCTCTGCCTACATACATGCCATCGAACGGTCTTATTCGCCCATCGAATTGTGGATTTCTGCTCAGAACCACAGTAACTTCAGCTGTCGCCTCACTGCCAACACCTATATTGATGGGCTGATAAGATACCAGATGCACTCCTATGGGCCTGATAACCTGGTCTATGGCTGTATATAGTGCGTTCACAGCGCCGTGATGATGTTCAGTCGCTCCGTTTGTAGAGCTGGCACTTCTGTACTCCCCAAACATATCCAAAACAACAGTTGCAGTGTAGTCGTCTGAACCCTCTGCTTTTGTTATTGACATATCAACTAATCTGTACTTTGGTTCTGCTGTGCCATTAATCGTGTCCATAAGGCACACCAAATCGGCGTCTCCAATAACTAATTTTTCATCTGCAAGCGCCTTGAACACAGGCATAAGTCTGCCTCTTAAATCATCAGTTACGTCGTAACCTAACCTTTTTAGCCTCAAAGCCACGCCAGCATAACCTGAGCGCGCAGTCAGCTCAAACCCTTCACCAGTCCAGCCTACATCCTCAGGCCTCATTATTTCATAGAGCCTGCCCTTAACCATGCCGTCCTGATGTATGCCTGCCCTGTGCCTAAAGGCGTTGGAGCCAACAATAGCTTTATTTGGCTGCACAGGCACATCATAGTGTTCACTTACCAGTCCGCTCAGGTAATTCAGCATTTTCATATCGACGCCAACTGTTCTCCCTCCAACCATGTCACTTCTTATAGCCATGTTCATAACCACTTCTTCAAGGGAAGCATTGCCAGCCCTTTCACCTATCCCGTTCACTGTGCATTCAATTATGTCTGCGCCTGCCTTGACTGCGGCCAGTGAGTTTGCTACAGCAAGGCCAAGGTCATTGTGGCAATGTATGCTTATCATCACGTTTGAAGGAAGTTCTTTCCTGAGTGCAGTTATAATATCATAAATTTCTTCCGGATGGTTATAACCCACGGTGTCAGGAACATTAACTACATCAGCACCGGCTTTAACCATTCTCGTATAGCCCTCCAGTACCCAGTCTAAATTTGTGGTTGTTGCGTTCTGGAATGAGAACTCCACCTGCCCTCTGCCCTGCAGTAAGTATTTGGCGTGTGCAACGCCGATTGCAGCGCCATCAACAACTTGTTCTCTTGTATATCCGTATTGCTGAAGGCTGTAAGGGTCAAACAGGACTGAAAAAACGTGGATGCCACGGTATTCTGCATCCTGCACCGCTGCATAAGTGATTTCAATGTCTGCAGTACTGGCTTTCCGGCCGATTTGGATAGGCGCTCTTGAAAGGCCGAATATCATTGGTCCGTGCACTTCTCTTGCAATTGCCTGTACAGCTTCAAAATCTGCTGGAGAAGAAAACGGAAAGCCAGCTTCAATCCTGTCCACATGAGCCACTGCAAGTGCTCCTGCAATTATCAATTTTGATTCTTTGCCTTGAATAGCGCCGCTTGTGCCTTGCTCCCCGTCCCTGTTTGTTGTGTCAAAAATATAAACTCTGCTTGGGTCTCTTTGGTGTGCCATCTTCTTTCCCTCTCAAAGTTTTATTCAGAAGTCCTCTGTCCATGAACAGTTGCTTGCTTTCCAGGAGCCTTAGTCAGAAGACTTCTTTATGGGCTCCTTACAGCAGCAATAGGGGCAGAGCTAACAAAAGCAGAAGTGAAACGTTCATGCTTTTATTAGTTGCTTCCTTGTTCATGTTGAAGCCTGGTAGAATGTCTTTGTATTTAAATTTTGTGGCGTTGCTTGAGGAAGTAGTGGTTGACTCCTTTCTCAAGTGCTTCCTTTGCCGCCTCCAATATGTTTGTTGAGACTCCTATGCAGCCCCACCGTCTCTCATGGTTTCCGAATCCTATGTACACTCTCACTGGTGATGCTGCGCCTTCTTCCCTTGCAAGGGAAACGCCAAAGCCGACTATATTGACACTCTCTGCATCAGGATATGCCCCTCTCAGCCTGTCCATTATGGCCACATACATTGCATCTACAGGCCCGTTGTTCTGGACATAGCTGGACGCAAGGTAAGAATCTCCGTTTACCCTCAGTTCCATCTGTGCGCTGGAATCTATGCTTCCATCCCCTCCTGTTGAGACGTGCCACTTTTTAATCTGGAATGGCTGCTTCCATCCAAAATGCCTGTGGACAAGGAGCTCCTGCTCCGCTGTCAGGAATCCAATGTTGTAGCCCTTTGCGCTCATGGCTTTGACTTCTGCAAGAATAGCGGCAACCCGAGGATCCCGCTTGTCAACATCGCGCCCAAGAATTTCGCTGACTGCCTTGGCTATATTGGCCGTGCCTGCCTGCAGCCCCCAAACAAGCCCTTTTGGAATATTTCCTATCTCGGCCAAATTAAATGCGCTGTAAAGGCCTCTAAGCTTGTTTTCTGAGTCTTGGTGAACGCCGGCTGTGTGCCTGCCTGCGTTATCACCGACGAAAGCCTGCCTTGGATTTGGGGGCACGCCAGTCACTGCATAAACAAAGTCGCTTACAGATTTAAGCGCGGCATAATTCAGGCTTGGCAAAGTCAAGCCGTGCTGCGCCAATGCCTCAGCGTAAATTCCTCTCCTGAATTTGAAATGCAGATTGCCGATTATTGATGCAAGGTCTGCATTTCCTGTTCTCTCTCCTATCGGTATTATGCAGCCCTGCACCTGGGAAACGCCTTCTGCTATGGCTTCCAAAGAGTTGGCTACAGCCGAACTTGTATCATTGTGCACGTGTATGCCTAAAGGAAGCCTGACTTCGTTCTGTAAAAGCCAGTCCCTGGTTGCCTTGACTGTTGCTGTCACTTCGCGCGGCAGCATCCCACCGTTTGTATCGCATAGCACTATGGTCTGCGCGCCTGAGTCTGCAGCTGCTTTGAGCACTTCAAGTGCATACGCAGGTTGCCTTGCGAACCCGTCAAAATAGTGTTCGGCATCAAAAATCACTTCCATGCCGGCTTCTTTTAACGCCATAACACTGTCTTTAACCATTGCCAGATTTTCTTCCGGCGTTGCGTGAAGGGCATACCTTACGTGCTTTAGGTCGCTTTTTCCGAATATCGTGGCTATCCGGACGCCGTGCGTCATAGTCCCTATAAGGCTTATTATGTTTGGATCGCGAGATGCTGTTGTTCCGGGCTTTCTTGTTGAGCCAAAAACCGCGGGGATTACATTTGTCAAATCATACAGGCGCATCTGCTCATAAACTCTTGCGTCCTCTGAATTGCTGCCCGGCCACGCAAATTCTTCCATTATAGGCGATTCTGGAGTTGCGAGCTGCCCTAAAGCTTCGGCAGCTCTCAGCTTCTGGTCAGATGTCAGATTCAAGTCAGGCGACTGTGAGCCGTCCCTTAATGTGTCATAAATCTGTATCTGTGGCATATAAAAACCTCCATTTAACCTGAATTATTTAGTTTAGAAGCCAGCCTATTCGTCGCTTACAGGAGCCAGGCTTTCTGTGGCTCCCTAGAGAATTATGATTCTTGAGATTATTGCTGTGGCTGCCGTTATTTCAGAAACTTTTTTTATATTTGTTTCAGCCATAATTATTGGTAACGGCAGCTACTATTTAAATTTAACTGAAAGGACGCATATGAAATCTCGCTTTTTGTCCCCATTAATAGTTGTTATGTGAAATTGAGAATAAGTCCTATAGACGAGAAAAAGCGGGACTAATCTAATGTATGTGAATTCTAATACCACCATTAGCAACTGTTAAATCATATTCCCTTGTAACAATTTTCTGACCACGGGGCATAACAAAATATCCTTTAAAGAAATAATCAGTCACATTTTTATGAACAGTCTCTGGATCCGCTACCATAGGAACACCTTGTCCATCTCTCATTTGTTTTCGATGTAACTCATGTGGTCCTCCTAATTCTCCGAATTTTTTAGTAATGACTTCTCTTAATGTATAAGAATCGCCGCCTCCCATTTCATAACCATATCCACCAATAAAGACACCGTCAAATCTCTTTGTCGGACCTTTTTCCCAACTATTACCCCAGTCTACCCAACTATGTTGAAAATAACAACCATCTAAGTGGATTATAAATTCGACATCATGAATATTATTTTGTTGTATATATTCAACCATAGACTCGAAAGCACTTCTATGACACTGACCTACAATCCCCCCCGTTAGTCTTATTGTAGCCCCTTCTTTGATTAATTTCTTAAGTTGACTTTTATTGATTTTTCCATCTCTTGAAGTTGTTATTTGATAATCTTTATTCCTATCTAAGTATGGCTCTAATTTTTCATCTGTAGAGACTCTTTCTTCACCTTCTCTATAACCTCGTACTACAAGTATATCTCTATTGTGTCCTGAAAAACCACCCACTACCTCATCAATAAAACCCTTACATTTAAGGTCCAAATCAAACTCTTGATGGGGGTGTATAATAACAATTCTTTCCAGTCTACTTTCTACCATACCAATGAGAAAAATTTAAACCTTTATAAACTTTTCGAAAATGTTACTACTAATAGATAATAACTATATCAATTGCTCCCGCCTTGGATGTCATTAACTAATGCAGCGTTGCACACCGAAATACGACTTATTCTCAACTCTTCTTTCAGAAGGTCGACCCCACTTGCGCGGGGTCGACTCGCATAACAAGCAGTTACCGATTACGCTTGGTTGCACCTCGCTCCGTCCAAATTGATTTTTGGAAGTCGCCCGGCTGGGTTGCATGCCTCGTTCCACCTCTCAAAAATCAACTTCGGCTAATCGCATAAGTTATACGCAATTCAAAAGAAATCCGACACCCCCGGTCAAACCCAAATTACGCAAAGCGTAATTGGGCCCATTTGAGCCAGGCTCAAATTGGGGACCGGGGGATTGCTCGCTCCCTTCGGTCGCTCGGTCGGATTTCTGAGAATAAAAATATTCCCGCTGAAGTTCCAGCAAAGATTCACCACCAGTTAAAAACTGGTGGAATATTTTTATTAAACTAAACGAAGAGTTCCTTACTTCTTACTTTTATCTTGGAGTTTCTTCTTTTTTCAGGTTCAGAAAGATAGTTTTCTCCTGATATTACTGGACGACCTAATTCTTTTTCAGCATCTTTTCTAGCATTTCCTGCTACGTTTCCACCCCTTTTAGCAACGTCTTTGCTTTTAGTAAAAGTCTCTGGTTTTTCTTCTTGTGAAAGCTCAGTGGTCATACGTTCGCCCAACATAGTAAAGATAAGTTCCAAATCGTTCATATGATCTCTTAGATTAGCTTTTGATTGTTTTGGCAGATTTTTATGTCGTTTATATTCAGTTGGAGTCATTCCAAATGTTGCTTTAGAAATCTCTGCTGTGAGGATTGCAAAATCTTTTTGTTCTTCAATACCTCTTTCTTTCCATTCATCAGTTAGATTTTGTCTTATAGCAATACCTCTTAACCGTTTATCAATCCAATCTTGAGGGTATCCCTTTGCAGTGTAGATATCTTTCATTCTTGCTTGAGCAAGTTCAGGATTTTCTATTTCATCAATTCGTTCTTTTCCTACTTCCGCAAGCCATCTCTTGAATGGTTCAGCATTTTTACTTGGGATTGATTGAATAAGACGAAAGACATCTTTTGTGTTTCCTGCAAGAATTTGTCTTTTTTTGCCAGTTTCAGTCAACATTTCTACATGGGGACAATTTGTCCCTAGGTAACTTCCAAGAGCTACATCTCTTTTACGCAGTTTTTTCAAATAATCAGTAGGATTAACACTATCAGTTAAAGCTTTGACTATATCAACTAGAGAATAATGCCATTCATCCTTAAACCACATTCTTCGGATTTTCTTGCTCTGAAATACAACTAATGCTTTTTCTGAATCGTTCATTTTTTAGAAGCGCCCCCACTTGTGGTATATAATAGTAAATCACATTGATTTTGGAACATTATTATGCGATTTACTAATAGCAAAGTGCATATTGAAAGTTCAATTATTAATGCACTTTGCTATAATAAGACTAAAAATAACATCTATATAAATATTCCTCTAAAGAGGTAACGTTTACTTAACAGCTCACTGAAGCAGAAAAGTAAAGTGGCAAGCAGCCCGGAATTGACAATGCCGTGCTGCAGGTGTTGGCCTTGGCCGTTCCTCAGCTCCGTTTTCTTCAAGCACAGGCATGCATGATTAACGCTGCTTCCTTCCGGACCTGACGTATTTTTCATAAATGCCTGCCCTGAGGGACAAAGCTTCACTGTAGTTTCCAAGACACATGCAGCAATGCAAAGCCGCTCCCGGGCTTCAACCCCATCATGAAGCCCGTTTATGGTTACAGCGCAGGGCTGGCGCACCGGTCTAGCTTGCCTTGAAGAGGGAAGACGCGGATGTTTTAAAGGTTTGCGGTTTGTGAGAAGAACCGTTCTGCAGGGCTCACAAAATTGAAATCCAGCGCCAGCCTTGTAAGGAATTTGAAAGGGGTCTCTTTTATTGTTTGCCTGGCTGCTGCGAGATAACTCTGCCCCAGCCCTGCCTGGGCTGCATACCATTCATGAAATGGGCCGTATGCAAGGAGTTCTGGAAGCGTGCCCTGGCACATATCGGGATTAATCCCGTATCTTGCCATGTCCTGTGAAGAAATGTTTATTATTCCTGCTGCCATGTCATTTGGAAAGTCGCGCAGGCTATACCATATGCGGACAGCATTGCTCAGGTCATGCAGCAGCTCTGCGCGGTAAGGCTCACCAGCTATCTTCAATGCGCCGTTAACGCATGCGTAATCAAGCTTTCTGAAGGCGCGCTTCAGTTCCTCTTCTGTAAGCATTCTTCTGTTGCTGCGCTCCGCATCCAGCTTGAGCGCGTCAAAGATAGCAAGGGTTTCGTCAAGCAGGGAAATTCCCATCGCCTGCGAAGACAGGTAAAGGTCAGCCGGCATTGCGTCAGCTTCATCGCCAGGCAACGGCGCCGGTTTTCTTGGGTCATAGATCTGCCTCACGAGCAGGCTTTTGTTATCCAAAAACTCCTTTATCGTCGCATATCCCTGAGGCAATGGCCTGTCCCTGTCCGCTACATCATCCCAATACCGCGCGGAGAAATAGCCATCCCTGATAGCCCGCGCCCTTGTTGGCTGAAAGATACCATAAAGCCAAAACGTAAAAAAATAAAGCCCATACTGCCTAAAGCCCCCAATGCCCCTAAGGGTAAGTGTTTCAAAGGCGATTACCGCTTGCATCCTGCCTGCAGTTCTCCTGCACAGGGAAGGGGCATTAACCAAATCAACCAAATCAATTTTTGTTTTCATAGTACGGGATAACTGGGGATTATTTGCGCCGTGAATAAAATATTTTCGGTCATTACAGCAGGATTTGTCCAAACTTTTATATAACTCCTGCTTTTTTCTGCCCGTTTGTTATGACAGAGCTAATCATTGCAGAGAAGCCGAAGGCTGCGCAGATGGTTGCGAATGCGCTTGCTGATGGGAAGCCTGTTAAGAAAAGCTTTGCCGGCGCTCCTTACTACGAGCTGAAGCGCGGCAAAAAAAGCATTGTTGTTGGCTGCGCAGTCGGCCATCTTTTCGGTGTCGGGGAAAAAGTTGAGGGGAAAAAGGCTGGGTGGAGCTACCCTGTTTTTAATACGGAGTGGAGGCCTGTTTATGACATTGACCGCTCTGCTGCTTTCTCTAAGAAATACGTCAACGCTCTGAAAAGCCTTTGCAAGGGCGCTGATTCTTTTGTTGTTGCAACAGACTACGATATTGAGGGCGAGACGATAGGGCTGAATATTATTCGCTTCATCTGCAAGAAGAAGGATGCGAGGAGGATGAAGTTCTCAACGCTTACGAAGGGCGACTTGGTGAAGGCTTATGATTCTGCGAGCCCTCATATTGACTGGGGGCTTGCAAACGCAGGCATTACTCGCCATTTGCTTGACTGGTATTATGGCATAAACCTTAGCCGCGCGCTTACTGCTTCCATCAAGAAGGCGGGCTTCTTCAAGATTCTCAGCATCGGCCGTGTCCAGGGCCCTGCCTTGAAAATAATTGCTGACCGGGAAAAGGAGATAAGGGCTTTCAAATCAGAGCCTTTCTGGCTTGTTGAGCTCAAGGCAGGCCATAAGAACGGCGATTTTTCTGCGGGGCACGAGAAGGACAAGTTCTGGAAGAAGGATGAAGCTGAGAGCGTTGTTTCTAATGCTAATGGAAAGGACGGAGTAATTAAGCAGGTTCAGGAATCAGAGTTCATGCAGCCCGCTCCTTTTCCTTTTGACCTGACAACCCTGCAGACTGAGGCGTACAAGTGCCTTGGAATAAATCCGAAGGAAACCCTTGAGATAGCGCAGGACCTGTACACAAGCGGATACATCTCATATCCTAGGACGTCTTCGCAGAAGCTTCCGCCTGCCATTGGCTTTTCAGGAATAATGAAGAACCTTGCGAAGCAGAAGCAGTATGCTGAACTATGCGCTGAGCTTCTTAAAAAGGACCTGAAGCCTAATGACGGGAAAAAGACAGATCCCGCCCACCCAGCCATCTTTCCGACAGGAATTTCTCCAAAGAAGATTGATGGAAGGACTGCAAGGGTTTACGATTTGATTGTCAGGAGGTTCCTTGCAACATTTGCAGAGCCTGCTGTGAGGCAGACTGTCACCATAAGCGTTGACATAAATTCTGAAATCTTCATTGCAAAAGGCACAACCACTGTTGAGAAGGGATGGCACAGGTTTTATGGCGAGTACGCAAGGATGAAGGAAGAGGAACTGCCAAAAGTTGGGCAGGGCAGTGAAATAAAAAACAACGGCATTTCTATGCATGACAGGGAAACGCAGCCGCCTAAGCGCTACACCCCTGCATCAATAATAAGGGAGCTGGAGAAGAATAATCTTGGCACAAAGGCCACGAGGAGCGAAATTATAGACACTCTGTACAAGCGCGGCTACATAACAGGGCAAAGGGTTGAGGCGACTGACCTTGGCATACAGACTATTGAAACGCTGCAGAAATACTGCCCGGAGATTGTTGACACGGAGCTTACAAGGCATTTTGAGACTGAGATGGAGGAAATCCAGGAGGAGAAGAAGACAGGAGAGAGCGTTCTGGAAGAGGCCAAAGGAGTTCTTACCAAGATTCTTGACGGCTTCAGGAAGAAGGAGAAAGACATTGGCGCAGAGTTGATTACTGCAACAAGGGAATCTGAGGACAAGGCAAATACTGTGGGCAGGTGCATGGTCTGCGACGGCACGCTTATGATAAAAAGGGGAAAGTTTGGAAAGTTCATAGCCTGCTCCAAGTACCCTGACTGCAAGGCAGTATTCAAGCTCCCAAGCACTGGCCTGGCGAAAGTGACTGGAGAGGTATGCAATGACTGCAGCCACCCCGTTATTCTTATCATTAAGAAAGCAAAGAAGCCACAGTCTGTCTGCATAAGCCCTCTTTGTCCGTCAAAGCAGATAAAGAATGACTTCAAGGAAAAGCCGTGCCCAAAATGCAAGGAAGGAACTGTTGTTATGAAGATGAGCATCTACGGCCCGTTCCTCGCGTGCAACCGCTTCCCCAAGTGCAGGTATACTGAGAGGCTTAAACGAGATGTTGGCGATGTTGGATAAATGGTTAAGTTTGTTTGATGGAAGAACAGTTCCATTTGCCATTAACTATTTCTCCGGCAGGCCTTTCTACGCTTCTGTTGACATAACAAACCATTGCAATCTTATGTGTTCAGGATGTGATTATCCTATTCTGTTTAATAAAAATATTCCACCAGTTTTTTAACTTGTGGTAGCTCTCTGATGGAAATTCATCGGGAATATTTTTATTCTCAGAAATCCGACCGAGCGACCGAAGGGAGCGAGCAATCCCCCAGTCTTTGACCGGGGTGTCGGATTTCTTTTGAAGCAGCGCGCTTTGGGAAGGGACCTGCCTTTGGAAGGCATTGAAGCCCGAATAGAATCCATCCACAGGGCTTTTGGGAACATACTGGTTGTGCTTGCCGGCTTTGAGCCGACTGTCAGGAAAGACCTTCCAGAAATAATTTCTGCAGCATCAAGGCACAATTATGTTGGTATTGTGACTAATGGAACACTAATTACTGAAAAGTCTGCCATGAAGTATTGGACGGCAGGGTTGGTGTTTGCAAGCGTTTCAATGCCTGCCTTCAGCGACGCGCGCTTCAAAGCCATTGCGGGGGTTGAAAGATATGGTATACCGGATATTATGAGGGCTGTTGAGGCGTTGGTAAAAACAGCTCCGAAATACGGGGTTGTCACAATTACCGCAACCATAGATAACGGAACAACTCCGGATGAGATGGAAGAAATTGCAGCATACGCTTATGATTCCGGAGCCAAGGTTTCATTCCAGCCTTATTCTGCTTCAAAGCCTGCATCTGCTGTAGCCGGATATGATGCTGCAGGAGACGAGAGGGTGATAACTCTAAGCACTCTTGAGAACGTTTTTGCCGGAAGCATAGCCGAAACTATAATAAAAATCGGGAAGGAATATCCTGTAGTGGTTGGAAGAGCTACTGCGCTCAGGAATTTTGACTTGTTTGTAAGGGAAGGGAAGATTCCTTTTGAGCCGAGGGCTTTAAAGATTTGCACAAACGGAGATGTTGCCTTGTATCCGGAAGGAAAAGTTTTTGGCAATATAGACCTGCCTCCAGAAGCGGTTTGGGGAGCTTACAGGGCGCACGTTGATGGATTAAGGGCTGGCGGGAAGATGTTTGCGGAGAACTGCTACAGGTGCGTGAATCTGACAAACAGGGCGCCGCTTATAGAGCAACTGGCAAGTGTAAAAATATGAGCAGAAAGGGAAAAGTCATAGCTTCATCTCAAACAGGTTTTCCTTCTCACGCATCGCCATCGGGCTTGAGCCCCCATGCCATGTCATCTTTGGCCTTACCTGTGCGGGGTACATGCGTTCGTTTGTGTCGTCAAATATCAACGCAGCGCCTTTTACGTCTGGAAGCTCTGCGAGGAGCTTGTCAACGTTTTCTCGCATGTAGGTCTGCATCAGCATGCCGAGAGCGTCTATGTCTATCTTTGCCGTGAGCCTGTGCGCAATGACAACATCTGACTGCGTCATCACGTCTGTGTGTATCTGGCCGGGCTGCTGTGAGGCGAGTATAAGGCTTATTCCGGGCTGTCTTCCTTCTCTCAGCAATGTAAGCAGCGCGTCTGTTGCAGGCGTTTTTCCCTGTTTCGGAAGGAACTCGTGCGCTTCGTCAACAGCTATCCATATCATCGGCACCTTCAGCTTTCCGGGCAGCTCCTGCTCTATCGTCATCTTCGCCTTAAGCGTAGCATACTCTTCCATTCTTCTTACTGCCATGCGCTCATCAAACAGCTTTTTTGAAACAAGACCTATCACAAGCGCCCTTATGCTTTCTGCGCCTGAAAGAGATGAGTAGCAGCTAACGTCAAGGATTGTTACCTGCCCTCCTGCAACGAGTTCTGAAAATTTTGTTCCTTTCTCGTCAAAAATCCCCCAGCTCTGTGCGTTTGAGAAAAGGTTTTCTGCAGCATCCCTTATGTGCTGCTCTGTCCTCTTGTCAGCCCTTACTTCGTCAATTATGCTGCTGATTGAGTAACTTTTTGTTTCTTCCTGCAGCTTCGTCAGCGCCCTTGTTATGAGCACGCCGACAGGGTCATTTATTCCAAGACCAAACGTCATGAGCCAGTCATTTACTGACAGCTCTGTTGTCCTTATTGAGAACGGGAAGTCGCTTATGCCTTTCTCTTTGAACTCGGCATAGTATCCTATCGGGGTGTATACCTGCACGTTTAGCGGCCTGTATTTTATTCCCCACTGGTTCAAAAGCTGTGAGTCCTGCTTGTTCTCATACTTCATTGTCCAGAAAACCCCCATTGTGTCAAGCATTATGACGCTGAGGTTTTCTGCTATCTCTGGCGGCATCGTCATCATACCTTCTGCTATTGCCGAGCTCGTGTAGCTTTTACCGCTCCCGCGTTTGCCCACAACGAACACGACGTGCGGCCTTACTGCGTCCATGAATATGTTTGTGGAAAGGGATGTTGTCTGCCCCATCTTCACGTAGTGCTTCCCTAAAAGGAAGGTTCCCCTGTCGCCAAACCTTTTCCTGTCAGTCTCATCCCTGCCCACTATTATTTCATACATGGGTGTCTTTCCGGATTGGGAATTTATATAGTTATGCATCCAGAGCTGCAAAAACATTTATAAACGCCCCGAGCTTCTTTTGAGTTCAGGATGATTGACGGAAAAGACTTCTCTGAAATGAGGAAGGAGATGGAATCCCTTGATGCAAAAAGGGAGAAGTCCATAGCTTTGTCAAGGGAAATCATAAGGCTTTCAAAGAGGGTTATTTATTCTGTCCACAGGGATGAGCTTAAGGAAGCTGGTAAGCTTCTTGATGAGCTGAAGGCTTCTGTGAAAAGGCTGGAATCAGTGGGATACACTGAGGAGGGCCATTTCAGGACTGCAATGCAGGAATATGTTGAGGCGGCATGCCTTTTCAGCATTGTTAAGGAAAAGTCTCTGCCTAAAAGGGCTTCTTTGGGTGTTTGTGCTGAGCATTATCTTCTTGGCCTTTGTGACTTGTCAGGCGAGCTTGTAAGGAGGGCTATAAATGCCGCGACAAAAGGCAACGGCAAGGATTCTCTTTTCATCAAGGATTTCTTGCAGGAGCTTTACGGAGAGCTTCTCAGGTTTGATTACCGTAATGGCGAGTTAAGAAGGAAGTTTGACGGCATCAAGTATGACCTGCAGAAGCTGGAAAGCCTTGCTTTTGAGCTTAGCAGGAGGAAATAGCTGAAAAATGGTTGACAGGGAGAAGATAAGGACTCAGGCAAAGCAGATTATGGACGAGTTTGTAAATGCTCTTGAAAGGGTTGGCGAAATCAGGGAGGAGTACGGTGTTGAGAGGCGGGAAGAAACCCGTGTTCCTGGTAAGTCTTCTTTTCCCGGCTTCAGGTCACGCTTTTTCAGGAATGCGCCTAAAAAGAATGATGAATACATAATTGCTGAGAGGAAGAACTGGTAGCTATGGAAGAAACGTTGAAAGGCAAGATTGAGTGCTTGAAGAAGCGCAAAATTTCTGCTGTTGAGAACATTGAAGAGCTTCTGAAAGTGATAAGGGAGAAAAACAAAGGCATAAACGCATTTCTGCATATTAATGAAGCCGCGATTGAAGAGGCAGGGGCTGTTGACAAAAATGTGAAGAAAGGAAAAGCAGGAAGGCTTGCAGGGCTTGCAATAGCCGTGAAGTCAAACATCAACGTGGCAGGTCTTCCTGTAACGTGCGCATCAAAAACGCTTGATGGGCATTACGGCTCTTATGACGCTGATGTGATAAGGAAAATCAGGGCTGAGGACGGCATAATCATAGGCATGACCAACATGGACGAGTTTGCGTGCGGGGGCTCAGGCGAAACCTCTGCTTTCGGCGCAACCTGCAACCCTTCTGCACCGGGCAGGATTCCTGGCGGCACAAGCTCTGGCAGTGCCGCTGCCTTGGCTGCGGGGATGTGTGATTTGGCTTTGGGCTCTGACACGGGCGGCTCTATAAGGAACCCTGCGTCTCATTGTGGTGTTGTTGGGATAAAGCCGAGCTACGGCCGCGTTTCAAGGTTCGGGCTTATAGACTCTGCGATGAGCTTTGACCAGATTGGAGCAATGGCCAGGGATGTGTACGGCTGCTCTTTGCTTATGGAGGCTATATCAGGCAGCAGCGCTTATGACGCAACGACTGTTATCGCTTCTGTGCCAAAATATACGGGAGTTGCTGAGAAAGGCTTGAATAAGTTGCGGGTTGGGCTGAGCGGTGATTTTGAGAAGTTGTGCGTAGACAAAAGGATATACCGCATGGTTTCTGAAACTGCGGAAAGGTTTGCTGCCAAAACCGGCTCTAAAATCGTTGATGTTGGCTTGAAGTATGTTGACTTGTCTGTGCAGGCATATTATCCTATCCAGTACGTTGAGTTTTTTTCTGGCACGCGCAAGTTTGACGGCAGGAGATATGGGAAGAGGATAGAGGAAAGCTGCGGAGAGGAAGTGCTTAGGCGCATCGTTGGCGGCATGGAGATTTCCAAGGCAGAGTATCACGGCACTTATTACAGGAAGGCGCTGATGGCAAAGCGGCTGATAACTAAGGATTTTGAGTATGCGTTCAAAAAAGTTGACGTGATTATGCTGCCAACAACGCCTGTTCTGCCGCACAGGCTCGGCACAAAGCTGACGGATCCGAGGACCATGTATGCGTATGACGCCTTTACAATCCCGGCAAACCTTGCAGGCATATGCGCAGGTGTTGTGGGTGCGGGAAAGGTTGATGGAGTGCCTGTTGGCTTGCAGGTCATGGCGCCTGCTTTCATGGAGAAGCTTCTTGTGCAGGTCATGGCTGCTTGCGAGTTGGGCGGTGATGGCAAAGATGCCTAGGCTTGAGTGGCTCGGTCACGCCGGATTCAGGGTTTCTGACGAGAAAGTCATATACGTGGACCCTTTCCAGATACAGGCAGGTGAAAAGGCAGATATAATCCTCATCACCCATCCCCATTATGATCACTGCAGCATTGAGGACTTAAGGAAGATTGTAAAGCTTGAAACGGTTATTGTTGCCCCTATTGACTGCCAAAGCAAGATTGCTTCAGGCAGGCTTCATTATGCAGAGTTCAAAAACGTGGCCCCGAGTAGTAACGTCAGCATCTACGGCTGCTCAATAAGGGCTGTTCCGGCATACAACACAAACACGCAGTTTCACACCAAACGTGATGAGTGGGTTGGCTATGTTTTTGAGGTGGACGGAAAAAGGATTTACCATGCGGGCGATACTGACTTTATCCCGGAAATGGCAGGGCTTGCCTCAATGGGCATTGATGCTGCTTTGCTCCCTGTTGGAGGGACTTATACCATGAATGCCAGAGAAGCGGCTCAGGCTGTTGCCATGATAAGGCCCAAGGTTGCCATCCCCATGCATTACGGAAGCATTGTGGGCAGTGCAGATGATGCCGAGGTTTTCAGGAGGACTGTTGCACATGCCAGGGTTGAAGTTATGGATAAGAATTCTGTGATGGAGATATAGGCCTTAGATTGGAGTTATTAGCCCGTATACCTGCGGCGTGGCGAGCCAATTGAGGAATGCTGCCCTCTGCCTCAGCACATGGTCTTTCTCATTTTCCCCTGGCGTTTGCAGAGGACTGGTGTTAGGTATTACTAACTGCGGGACTTGACTAATGGGTTTGTCCACAAGCATCTCCCTGTAAAATTCCGGGGGTTCCCATGAGGAAAACCTGTAGCCTGCTGTAAAAAGCGCTGTCTGAATAGCCAGCATGGTCCCTCCCTGGCGTAATTGATAAACAGCGCAGAACGGCGGCAGCTCGTGATTCGTAGTTGCAACAGCCCCCTGTCTTATAAGTATGCGTGCAATAACATCAAGACTCATAATTTGTGGTGATTTGATTTGCTTTATAATTATTGCCAATGCATCTTGTATCTCAGCAGAGCCCCTATTCCTCCAAGCGCGTCAAGTTTCTTCCCGGGCTCGTTCTCCGAGTTTATTATGAACACCTCTCCGCCTGTCCTGTCAGTGTTTTTCAGCATTTCATCAATTTTCCCGAAAGTGCCTTGCTGCCTTGTCTTGTGTATCAGCCCGTCTGTTACAAGCAGAATCTTTACGGCTCCTGCGTTTGCCGCTTCCTCAACCTCTTTGCTGCCATAAGCCGCAAGCCCTGACTTCGCTATCTCCGCAAATAGCTGCTCAACGAGCTTTGCTTCTGTTGATGCCCTTTCCTGTTTCAGCACTTCCTGCAGCTCAGGCCTGTTAAGGACTTCCTTTATGCCTCCCTGGACGCTGCTGCACGTAGCCATTACCAGCTTTTCCTTCAACTCGCCGTCGTTCAGCTCTTTCAGCAGCTCTTCTTTCCAGAATGATGGGCTTGCGAGTATTACGTGTTCAGGGCTGTAGCGCCTGTCGTATTCCTGCAGTGCCTGTATTATTTCCCTGTAGAAGTTCTTTGTCTCTGTTTTCTGGAGCTTCTTCTCAACCTGCCCTTTCAGCTCTGCAAGGACTTCATACCCCTGATCCTTAAGCAGGGCGAATATGGCGTCTTCCCTGTCAAATGCGCAGATTATTATTTTCCCTTTTTTCTTCTCTCCGGCTTCCATCAGCCTTCTGAGCTGATAGTTGTACCATTTCTCCTTTATTATGGTGGCTACTGTTCCTTCTTCAAAGCTGAATGTGTGATGCGCTTTTGGCACTTCTTCAGGCCCTTCAACTATTGTTCCGCTTGCTCTTAGCATGCTGGTGTATTTGTGGAACTCAACGCTTTCAACAAGCAGCTTTATCCATATGGGCTTTTTTACTGCTTCAGAGCTTCTTTCCTCATTTCCCCTTATCTGTATCTTCCTGAGAGTCCTGCCTTTGATATGGTCTCCTTTTTCTATTATCTGGCTCAGGTGCCACAGGTCATCAGCTGTCTGGACAGCTATTGTGACTTCGCCTTTGTTCGGGTTTGTTTTAAGTATTTTCATATTAAAAGCCTCTCAACAAAAGATTTATATAAAGGTATTCCTGTTTTTCAGGCGGGATGCTTGGCAAAAAAGGGCAGAGTGCTGGAGGTGCTGCGGTCCTCGTTGCGGCGATAGTTGGACTTATACTGCTTTACATACTTTTTCTTCCGCCAGACGAAAGGGCTGCGTTGCTTGGCGAGAACATTACAAGCCCTAATATTTCAAAAGGAGTGGGTGAGGACGCAAGGACGCTTCTGCTTGAAAAGCCAGGCACGTTGTTCACGTCCAGGCAGGAGGAATTTGAGCACCGCATAAATTCTTTCAACCTCTTTGCTAAGAGCGAGGACAGAATCATAAAATCGGTTGAATCAATCTATGTTGAGACAACCAGAGGCAACATTAAGAGGAAATCCATGGCTGTATCCCTGGATCCTTCAAAGACGTCAAATGCCCAGATGAGTTTTGATGTAAAGGCGCATAATGGCAGGCTCATAGTGAAGGTGAATGATGACGAGGTGTTTAACGGCGAGGCAAAAGACCAGATTGCTGTGAAGCTTGACAAGCTGAACGAGGACAACGTTGTTGAAATAATGACAGAGGAAGTCGGGTTCCAGTTCTGGCAGAAGAACTTTTACGAGATAAGGGACTTCAAGATAACAGCTACTGTAAAGGTTCTGGAGAACCTTGAGGCAAGGCAGGGCTTCATAGTTGGTGGAGAGGAAGCGAACAACATTGAGAGGGCTTCGCTTATCTATTTTGTTGACTGCAAGCCGAGTGATTCCGGAACGTTGAAGGTTTACATCAATGACGCTTTGCTTGTTTCAAATGTTCCTGATTGCGGAAGCCCTGTGAAGCTTGAAGTTGACCCTGCCCTCATTGTGAGGGGGCAGAACAAGCTTCGCTTTGCAGCTGACCAGGGCAGCTTCCTCGTGGACCAGGTCTTTGTCAAGACGCGGCTTAAGGAGCCGGTTGAGCCGGTGTACTTCTTTGAAGTCAATGCGACCCAGTTCAGCTGGGTGCAGAACAACACCTTTGACGCCATTCTGAGGATGAAGTTCGTGAATGACAACGAAGATAAGCGCGCTGAGCTTAACATAAACAACCGCAAGACGTTCATGGACACGAAGCGCACAGCCAACTTCACAAAGAACATTGACAGCTTCATTGTTGAGGGCAACAACTTTATCAGGATAGCCCCTGACACGCAGCTCAACATCATTGAGCTCAGGATAAGGCTTGAGTAGGTGGTAAAAATGGATGACAATGGAGTGGCTGAAAGAAAAGAAAGAGGTCTGTCCGAGATAGAACGGAAAGAGTTAGCGGCGCTATTCGAGCAGATTGGGCTGCACATTCAGCAATTGACAACTACTACGCTCCTGCTCGCGAGAGCGCAAACCCCCAGAACACACGATGTTGAAGAAGCAACTAAGTCTGCAAATCTTTCCGCCACAAGTCTGGGCGAGTTGGGCCAAAAAATATCAGTTATTGGCGCTCTGCTGAAAAGCAGATAACTAATCCATCACGAATGCCGGGCTGGTTCTTCAATAGAAATCCGACACCCCACTCAAAGACCTGGGGGATTGCTCGCTCCCTTCTGTCGCCCGGTCGGATTTCTAAGAATAAAAATATTCCCGCTGAAGTTCCAGCAAAGACTTACCACTGGTTAAAAACTGGCAGAATATTTTTATTAAAAGAAAGATTTATAATAGTGGTTGCTTAAATCCTGCTTTGGCAAAAAAGAGGTATTTGGTATGCCAAATGATGACCCTATTTTGAAACGGCTTGCATCCGAGGTTGGAAGCAGGGCTTCTGCAGGGCTTAAGGCTGCTGCATCAACTACGAGAAGCGTAGCTGGAAACCTTGCCAGAAACGCACCGTCTAAAGCGGCAGCAACTGCCGCAGCTGTTGGCGCGGTTGCGGCAGCAGGGGTGGGTGGTGGGAAGAGTGTTGCTGTAAAGGGGTTTGACTTCCTGAGGCCGAAAGCGAGCCCGCCATTCATGTTTTTCGCGCTCGTAGCCGCTTACCAGATTTATGAGCTTCTTATCAATTACAAGCTGCCTTTGGAGATAAGGGCGTTTGTTTACTTTATAGTTTTTCTTGTCATGGCGTTTGGCATCCGTATAGGGTATCGGCAGGCTGCTTTTTTAAGCTTGATATCCCTTATGACCCCTTATGTTTGGGAGCGCTTGCCAAAGACGGCTGAATTCGCGCCAGTCAACATAATTATGCTGCTTTTGGCAACTTCCTGGGCGTGGTGGATTGGTCTTACCTCAAGCTTTTCAGGGCTGGCTGAGCTTTTCAGGTGGGCGCTGATTATTATTCTTGCTTTTGGAATAGTGTGGCCTCAGTTCTCTTTGGTTTCAGAGAGCTTTGGATTCAGCCAGTATGTTCCTAATCTTGACCCGAGACAAGGTGCTAAGGCCTTTGAGCAGGGGCTGAAGAAGTCTCTTGACACAGTTGCCAAGATTCCCGTAGCCATAAGCAAGGGCTTCCAGAACCAGATAAAGCGCGCTACCGGCGACTTTTACACAGGCGAGGTTGACAAGAACACAAAGAAGCCTTTGGGTGTTATGATTGAGAAGCTTGAGCCTTCTGACCCTGCTTATTTTGAGGGTGAGAAGGTAACTGTGTGGGCCACATTGAAGGCCGTTACTTTGGACGAGCCGATAAGCATAATCCCGAAGTGCTGGTCTGACAAGGGAAAAATGAGGGACGAAACGCAGGGCTTTATCCTACCCCCACAGATAGAGGTAGACAGCTATGAGAATGACATATTTAATTGCAGGTTTGAACTTCTGAAGAGCGGTAGCAGGAGGATTCGGACTGCTGCAACATTCAACTTCAACACAAAGGCTTATCAAAAGACTTACTTTATGGACAAAGATAAGATTAGGAGTCTGAGGCGTGAGCAGATTGACCCGCTTGACTTCTATAAGATAACTGACAAGAAGCCTGTTGCTGTATTTACTAATGGTCCTGTGATGATTGGGATGAGTGTCCCTGAGCCTCCTGTCGGCTTGAAACAGGGCGACTTCGCACAGCCGTTTATAGGGGTTACCCTGAGCAACAACTGGCAGGGAAGGATTGAGAGCCTGACTGAGTTAAGAATTGAGTTGCCGAAGGGATTTGAGATAGACGCCAGCAATCCTGATAGCTGCAGTCACTCGTTCAAATTTGCCGAGACAGATAATGACGGGTATAATGTCTATGAGCTGGACATGGAGAAGGAAAGGTCTTCTGACCCTGAGGCTTTCACAAATATTGAGAAGTTTCAGAGCTTCAGGTGCCTGTTGAAGGTTAGGGATGAACAGATAGGCGAGATTCTTGGAGGAACTCCAATATCCGTGAAGTATTTCAGGGCTTCTGTCAAGTATGTTTACAGCGTTGAGAAGGAGCTCACTTTGGAGATAAAGAAGAAGGAGACGACTGGAGGTTCAGGAAGCGGTGCAGGAGCAGGAGACACTGGGGCTGTTGGCGAAGGAGGCACAGAAACAACTCCTGAAAAGCCAATAAGCGGCAACGATGCTGTTGCGACAATAAAATACTGGGCAGGCAAGTATGGCGTTCCTCAGGAGCTTGCCCTTAAAGTCGCTATGGCGGAAGGGGGCTTGCAGCATTACGGCTCAGATGGGAAAACAGTAAAACGTGGCGACGGTGGTTGCTCATTTGGTGTGATGCAAATCAATACCTGTGCTCATAAGCAATGTATTGGTAAGGTAATATATGACACAAACAGTGGCGACATGTGCAGGGGCGCTTTGTCATGTGCTGGGACTGATGTCAAGGACATAAACTGCAACATTGAGGCAGGCCTAAGGCATCTGAGGAACGGCTACATTAACTGGGAAACTGTCAACTCTGGCGCTTGCTCATGCAACGGCAGGTACTCTGGCTGGGACTATGCCTTGAGATATTACAACGGTTGCAGCTGCGGAAACAATTATGTTGAAAACGTAAAGAACGTTGATGTTTCGCAATACTTGGTGTGAGGTTGGTGTAAAAATGAGGATGTTTTTTTTAGCGATTGCCGCCATTTCCCTGCTTTTGCTTGCAGGCTGCTCAAGCGGTCCTGGAAAAAACAGTGGCGGCAAGGACATGAGCGCAAAGCTGCCATTCGCCTATGCTGCTGTGCACAGCGGCACTGAAGGTATAAAGATTGAGTTTCTTCCCAACGCCCCTCCTTCTGAGCTTCTTGCTCCTTTTAAAAGCGGAAGCAGCTATCCTTTCAAGGCAGCTCTGAAGCTCAGCAACAAAGGCGCTTTTGACGTTGAGGACGGGTGGGTTGTGCTGACTTCTGAGGAGGACTACATGAAGCTTGACAGCTTCAAAACCGCTTTTTCGCTTAAGGGCAAAAGCATCTTTAACCCCGGAGGCGACAGCGGCATTGAGGTTTTTGACGGCTCCACAAAGCCATTCAGGGAGGGGCAGTCTGAAAAACACAAGTCAATAATAGTTCTCGCTACGTTGTGCTACAAGTACAGGACAGATGTAAAGACTGATGTGTGCATAGACACTGACGTGCTTGGCATGTCTCAGAAAAAAAAGGTCTGCTCTGTAAAGGATGTTTCTCTTTCCGGAGGGCAGGGCGCTCCTGTTGCTGTTACCAAAATCGAGGCAAAGATTTTTCCTGAGGGCAGCGGGGAAAGGATTGCGTTTGTAAAGCCGCAGTACGTCATACACATCAAGAACACTGGCGACGGCGAAGTGCTCAACCCTTCAGCTGACATGAGCTCTGCTTGTTCATCAGAGCTTGTCTCAAACCGGGACTCGGATGCTTTCAAAAAGATTTGGAACATCGCAACCGTCTCCGCTTCCCTTTCAGGCAAGGAGTTGGTTTGCTCTCCAAACCCTATCAGGTTGCGTGCAAAGGAGGACTTTGTTAGGTGCAGCCTCAGGGACGAGGACAAAATAGACGCAAACATCCCGAGCTACACAGCTCCGCTCACAATAACCTTCAATTATGGGTACACTACAACGATTTCTAAAGAGGTAACTGTTATCAGGGAGGTTGGGTACTGATATGGAGAAAAGCGCATTATTTAAATAAGCAGCCGATAATTAATTCTCAAAATGGATAAAAGATTGGTTGCTGTTTTGCTTGTAGTGCTGCTGGTTGTCTTTGCAGGCTGTAAGGGGATAGGTGGTGGCACGGACAAATCAAAGAGCACAATTGAGAAGTTCAGGACAGGATCAAAGGGCCTGTTGCTGAGCTTTGTGCCCGGAACTCCTCCTGCACGGTTTATTGGCGAGGGCAAGTTTACCGTTGCTGTGCAGCTTAAGAATGCTGGCGCAACCACTATTGACGGCAGCACGTTTGGAGGCAACGTTTATGTTTCCGGCTTTGACCCTAACATAATTACAGGCATGAAGACTGCCGACGGAATAGGCGCTCTTGGGGGAAAAGGGTTGTTTGACCCTGAGGGCGAATTTGAGATTAAGGAGTTTTCCGGCAATGTTGCTCTCAGGCCAGACGTTGATACCTACAAGCCCACGTTCCAGGTTACTTCCTGCTATTCATACGAAACTTTGGCGATTGCTCTTGTCTGCATAGACCCGGATCCTTTCAGTGTTACCTCAAAGCAGAAGGTTTGCTTTTCTAAGGATGTCTCGCTTTCCGGAGGGCAGGGAGCTCCTGTTGCTGTGACAAAGGTTGAGCTCAGCCCCACTACTGACAAGCTCAGATTTGTCATACAACTCTCCAATGTGGGCGGAGGCACTGTTTATGCGCAGGGAAGCCAGAACTGCAACCCTTACAGCCCTGGTCTTTCTTTCAAGGAGATTGACGAAATAGGCTTGCAGGAGGTCAAGGTTGCTAACAGCGACATAACTTCAACGTGCAAGCCGCTTACCAACGGCAAGATTAAGCTTATCAGCGGAAAGCGCAGCGTGTTCTGCGAGCTGGACATGGCGGGGTTCAGGAACACGCCTGCCTTCAACACGCCCATAAGCGTAAAGCTCAGGTACGGCTACAGGGACTCTGTTACCAAGACTGTTGAGATTGTAAGGGCGCCTTCCTAGGGAAAAATTTATATAACTAATGCGCTGTTTTTGGCTTATGGCTTCAAAAAGGGTTTATGTTGCGTTTGTAGTTGTTGCGCTTGTTTTCGTTGCAGGCTGCACTGGCGGAGGCAATGATAAGGGCGCTAAGACAACTCCTTTCTGCAGCGGGCTTGACGGCGTGGAGATGGCGTTTGTTGAGGGCAGCCCGCCTTCTGAGGTTTTTGACGGCAACCAGTTCCCTTTTGATGTGACTCTGCGCCTTTTCAACAAGGGAGAGCACCCGATTGAGGCGAATGAGGCGAGGATTGAGCTTTCAGGCATAAGCCCTGTTGATTTCGGCGGACCTGTTTACTCCAGGGTTATCAATGAGAAGCTTACGAGCACGCATAAGGATCAGGAGGGCAAGTGCGTTAATGGCGATCCTGTGCATATAACTTTCGGGGGCGCCGGAGAGGAGCCCTTCAAGTACAGGCATTCGCTGCCGGGTAACACTCAGTTCACCTTGAGGGCTGACATCTGCTACAAGTACAAGACTAATTCCACAGTCCAGTTCTGTGTGCAGAAGGAGCTGCCAAGGTTTGGGCAGGAGCCGACGTGCAAGGTTAACGAGGCAAAGCCTGTTTCAAATTCCGGCTCGCCGCTTCACATTGACGAGTTTAAGCAGAGCCCTGGCGGCCAGGACAGGATTGCGTTCACGTTTTCAATAGTCCACAAGGGAACAGGCGCTGTGCACTCAGGCGCTTTGTGCGACTCAGGCTTCCAGAACAGGAACCGTGTGCACGTTAAGGTTTCGTCAAGGGTTGGCAGCGTTGCCTGCACCAGCCTTAACGGCGGCAATGAGGGCGACGTGATTCTTGTTGACAACAAGAGGATTATCAACTGCGTGATGGGAACTGCCGGCGTCACAGGAAGGGAGTTTGAGACGCCCATAAACATAGAGCTTGGATTCAACTACAAGCAGCACGAGGACTCCACAATCCTTGTCAAGCACCTTGGGTAACAAAAAATTTCACAGAAATTTTTTGTTTAACCTACAAATTCATCCTTTTCATTGCCTTTTCCACGTTTTCTTTTGAGTAGCCTGATGAGAGAAGCGAGTTCTTTATCTGCTCAATGCTTTCTTTGTGCTGCATAGCAACGTCTATCATTGACATTGCCTCCTCAACTTCTGAGTAGCCGAGGGTTTGCTCTTCAAGGTTTATGTTTAGTTCTCCAACAGGTTTTTCCGATGCTGCTGCCATGTAAGCTGGTTGCTGCTTTGGCAGGAGTGGCTTTATTGCATGTGCTGTTGCTTTAGGCATTGCTGCAGGCGCGGGCTTTATTGGCTTTGGCTCTGGCTTCTGTATCGTGGCTTCAGGCTTTATTTTTTCTGCCATGACAATTTTTTGCGGCGCAGGCTCCAGGACAGCTATGCTTTCTGGCTGCTGTGGCGCTTCTCTTGCCTTAGGAGGTGCAAACGCGGTTGTGGGTATTTCTGGAGTTGCTTGCCTTGCAGTCATTGTAAGCTGCGATTCCAGCTCTGACTCCACTGTCATAAGCCTGCTTCCTGCTGCTTCAAGTGCCTGCAGCTCGCGGTTGAATGCCTCCTGCTGCTTTAGCAGTATCTGCTCTTTTCGGTCTCCGGAGTCTTCTCTTCTTTCAAGCTCTTTTAGGCGCTGCTCGGCTGTGCTTATCATTGCCTTTACTTCTGTTTCCCTTGATAAAAGCCCGCCCTCTTTCTGCTTCATCTCCGCTTCTCTTTTTGTAAGCTCTCTGTCCTTCCTGTAGAGGGCTTCTCTCAGTACCTTTACTTTTTTGGCGTACTGATCAAGCTCGTCTTTTGTTGTTGTTGCTGTATGTTCCTGAGCCTGCTGGGGCGTTGCCTGCTGAGCAGCTTGCGATGCCTGTATTGCCGCCTTCGTTGCTGCCTGTGTTGCTGCTTTTTCAAGAGGCTCTATGCTTTCCCTCATGGAGATGACTTGCTGCGCCCTTATGCCGAATTCCCTTATTGCCTCGTCTATGCGATGCTTCTGGATTTGCAGCTCTGATTCCTTTGATGACAACTCCGCCCTTATGCGTTCTGTTTCTGTTTTGGCTGCCGCGACCCTTGCGTTGTAGTCCTCTATGAGCCCTTTCATTATCCTTTCGTTATCTGTCTTTATTGCGGCTATTATCCTTTCGTATTGCGCTTTCAGGCTTTCCGAGTGCGTTTGCTCACCTTTCAGCTTTCTTGACAGTATGGCTCCTGTTTCTTTCGACGAAGTAAGCTCCAGCAGAATTTTTTTGTTTGCTGAGTCCTTCAGCTTGATGATTTGTTCTGAATGCTCAAGTTGCCTTTGCAGCGCAAGTGCCTTTCCGTAATTTTTTGTATGCCTGAGCTCGCTTAATTCAGACTCTTTTGCAGCTATTTCTTTCTGCAGCTGCTCTTCAACCTTCTGCGCGAGCTCTTCCCTTTCTGCTATGAATGATTTGAGTCTTTCTGTTTCGCGGTTTTTCTCCTTGAGCCTGTCTGAAAGTTGCGACTGTACTGCCTCGTATGCCTGTTCCTTGTCTGCGTAATACTGAGTGAGGTGGCGGATTTCTGCTTCCTTCTCATAGAGCTTGTTTGATAGCTTCCTGTTTTCTTCGCCTTGGCGAAGTTCCTCTTCTTCAGTCAGCGCTTTAAGCCTCTGTATAGAGCTGTTTTTTTCGTTGAGCTGCCATGTCAGGTGTGCAGTAAGCTTTTCATGCTCTTCGCTGCTATGCCTGTAGTGGTCTGCAAGCCTTTGCAATTCTGTTTCGTGGCTTGTTTGCCGCTCCGGGCCCGCCGTGAGTGCTTTGGGCTTTGCTTCTGCCAATGCGCTGCTTGCATGGGTGTCTTTTGTGCTGAGCGCGGCGAGCTTTCTTATCACTTCGTCTTGCTGGACAAGCTGCCTCTTGTATTCCTTGTCCATGCTTCTTTCAAAGGAATCCCTTAGAAGTATGTGTTCTCTGAGCCTGCTGTTGAGCCCTTCCAGCTCAGAAACCCGCCTTACAAGAGCGTTTATCTCTGCTCGGGATGCTGAAAGGTTGGATTTTACAAGAACAAGCTCTTCGTTTGTGGCGCCGGAGGGGGCATCTATGCCTTTTTCAGCGTGCTTTTCCTGCATGGATTGCTTGGATGTCTCCTCTTTTTCCATTGTGCGACCTTGGTGTTTGTCCTAATCCTCTGCCATGGCAAAGTTGCTTAAAAGCGCCTCAAGCTGGACAAACTCGTCAGAGCCCTCAACCATCCTGAACTCTATTTCTCCGCACTTGTCCAAGAGGCGCATCTTTCTTGCAGGGCTTATGTCAAGCTCAAGCAGCTCCTTTTGTATCTGCTTTACGACGTCAAGCCCTGAAAGCCCTTGCGACAGCATCGCATTGAGCAGCTTGTCTCTCGCCTCTACGAACCCGCTGTTTATAGCCAATTTGAGTATTTCCTGTATCTCTTTCGGTTTTGCCATAGACGCTGCCGAGTATATAAGCTCTTCGGTTATTGTTTTGGAGCTTGCCGCGCAGCTCTGCATTATATTGGCGAGCTTTCTGCAGTCGCCTCCGCTGGCTTCTATCAGGGCTTTTTTTGCTTTTTCGTCAGTCCTGAGCCCCTCGTTTTTTGCTATCTTGTCAATTATTACAGCCAATTCATCTTCAGCAAGCGGCTTGAAGCGGAATATTGCGCATCTTGACTGTATCGGCTCTATTATCTTGCTTGAGTAGTTGTTTATCAGTATGAACCTGCAGGTGGCTGTGTAGTTCTCCATTGTCCTTCTAAGGGCTTGCTGCGCTTCTTTTGTCAGGGAATCTGATTCGTCAAGGCAGATTATCTTGAAAGGCGCGTTGCTTATCGCTCTTGTCCTTGCGAAGTCCTTGACCTTTACCCTCACTACATCTATTCCCCTTTCGTCACTGGCGTTAAGCTCAAGGAAGTTCTGCCGCCAGTCTGCTCCAAAAAGCTTCTTTGCCATGAGTATTGCGAGGCTCGTCTTGCCTGTTCCGGCAGACCCTGAGAACATAAGGTGCGGGATGTTACGCTGCTCTATAAACCCCTTTATCCTTTTTACTGTCTCTTCCTGCCCTTTGAATTCTGGGAAGTCAGAAGGCCTGTATTTCTCTGTCCAGATTCCGCTAATGTCCATGCTGGAAGCTAACTCAAGAATTAATATAAAGGTTTCTACGCTTTTTCAGTGTCTGTTTTAACGCCCGCAGAATCGGAGGGAATGTATCGATGCCTGTTTCGCCTATACATTCCAAAGAGAAATACCTGAGGCAAACCTTGCCTTTCTTGCCCTTCTTGCGCTCCGACCCCTTTGTATAGTACGTAAGAAGCACTGCCCTGGATTTCTATATCTCCCAAAGGTCTATAGTCGCTTAGATTTACAGCTCTCGGGAGACGATTTACAGCGATCATTGCTTGCCCTGTCAATGCCAAAATATAAGCAGAACCAATTCCCATACTATCACCGGGAATTTCAACCAAGAGATCAGTAATGCCAATTTGTAATGCACATTTAGACCATGTCTTCTTCTGCCACGACCATGAAGTCGCCTATGGCGAGGACTGCGCTGTAAGGTATGAGGAGATTTCCGTCCTTGTCTTTTTCAAGCTCAAGCTTTGCAGTGTACGGAGTCGGCTTTGAAAGCACCATGTGAATGAGCTCCCCCGACTTGGCCTCAAACACGAGGTCGCCAACTTCCCCGAACCTTTTGCCTGTCTTGCTGACAACAGTCTTTCCGATTATGTGCTTTGAGAATTTTGTTTCTTCTTCCGCCATCGTCCCCACCTGCCGACAAAAAGTCCCAAAATATTTTTCTTTTCGTAGTAGTAATGATTTATGGTAATTTATGGCATATAGTTATATATAAATGTTTTGCAAAACTATTAATAAAAGGAGCTCTTCTCAAATCGCATGAAGTCAGCTGATTATGTTTCTGGAGTTATAGGGACCGTAGCCAAAAACGACATATTTACGGCAGTTGTTCTCCTGGCAGCTTCAGTTATTGGTGCTGGAATTATTTACTTTGTCTTGGAGAAGTATGTATCAAAGCTTACAAAAGCGACAAAAACAACCCTCGACGATGAGCTGTTGCATGCCCTGAAGAGGCCTTTGTATTTTGCCGCGTTGGTTGTTGGCGCGTATTTTTCTTTGGCTCAGGTTGAATCTCTGCAGAAACATTCTGCAGCTGTAGACAAGCTCTTCATTGTTCTTGGAGTGGCTGTTGGAGTTTACACCATCGCGAGGCTTATTACGACTCTGCTGAACTGGTATGCTGCCAACCTTTCTGCGAAGACAGAGACGCGCGTTGATGAGCGCTTCATGCCTATTGTCAGAAAGGTTGTTTCTGTGTTCATATACCTTATCGGGCTCGTAGTTATTCTTGACCAGCTTGGCATAAAGGTTACCGCTCTTGTCGCCAGCTTGGGTGTTGCGTCTCTTGCTGTGGCTCTCGCGCTTCAGGAAACCTTGGCAAACTTCTTTTCAGGGCTTTACATTATGGCTGACAAGCCCTTCAGGATAGGGGATTTCATAAAGACAGAAACAGGCGAGGAGGGGTTTGTTGAGGAGATAGGATGGAGGAGTACCCGGATAAAACTCAGGACTGAAGTGATTGTTGTTATACCTAACTCAAAACTTGCGCAGAGCAAGGTGACGAATTACTGCCTTCCTGAGAAGGAGGCGAATTTCCTGGTTGAGTGCGGGGTTGCTTATGGAAGCGACCTGGAACATGTGGAAAAGGTAACTGTGAGTGTTGCAGACGACGTTTTGAAAGCGGTTTACGGCAGCCATCTCAAGGGCTTTAAGCCAGTGGTTGCGTATCATTCTTTCGGCGACTCAAACATAAACTTCTCCGTTGTGATGCGAGCAAAGGACTATGCGGATAAGCCAAAAATTACGCACGAGTTCATAAAGGCCCTGACAAAAGGGTATAAGAAGGAAGGAATAAACATATCGTGGCCTGTGAGAAAGGTTTATCTGAGCAGTGGAAATGTTAAGGATTAATGTTATCGTAAATATTCCTGGCTTTTGCAGAAGCAGTTTGCCTTTGTGCAGGGCTCAGGCGACTCTTTTGACTCTGCCAAAGCAATCACCTTATCTGTTGTTGAAATCACATCGCGCTTCATGTACGGGTTCATGGAGATTTCCCTTTTCTCTCCTGAGGAAATATAGTTTACAACGCATTCGTTGCTGGGCACGTTGAACCTTTCCTCTGCAAGCATGCTGTATGCAGCTACCTGAACCCTGTGCGACGGCCAGGTGCCGTTTTGGGGTGCCTTTCCTGTTTTGAGCTCGCACACTATGCACTTGTCAGGATAAAGCTCAACCTTGTCTATGACGCCTTTAAGCCGCAGGGCTTTTGAAACCGTTCTTATCTCAGAAAACACCTTGGGCACAATAGTTTGCCATAAGTCAAAGCCATAAACATTGTTCTTTTGTGCAAAAAAGAAAACAGATTCAGCCCGTGCCTTTGCCTCATCCAGGATGACCGGCTTTACATTCTCAGCCACTTCCTGGCTGCTTATGTCAAAACTTGAAAGCAGAGCTGCTTTTGCCTGTAGCTGCTTTTCAAGGGCTTCAATATAGGAGCTTGAATAGGCGGAAAGAAAATCCGCATAAACTGCGCCTTCTTTTACTGCGCAGATTACATCCTTTTCCCTGCGTGTTGACTGCTCAAACACGCCGTGCTTTACTGAGCCCGCAACCATTGCCTTGTTCGGCTTCTCCTTAATGCCGAGCACAAGCCGCATATACAGCGCCCTTGGGCAGTAAAGGTAAGATGACAGGTCAGTTACGCTTACGAACATTTTGATGTACCGGATAAATGTGTTTTAAATGGTGCGACGCTTTTGCTACGCAAAAGCTCCAGCCACCCCGGATGGGGCATCCCCCGTCTGGCGCACCACTAACTACTGCGGATGAAGCGCCAGAGTAAAGTGGCTGGCGAGCCTGGGGTTGCGCCCTTCGGGCTGGCGAGAGGCTTGCTCAGAGCAAGCCGTCCAGCCATTATTGTCTCTTTTATATGGTCGTGCTTAAATATGTTGCGCGCCCCTGTCCAGTGTCCAGTGCTAAAAAAAAGAGAAAAAGCGGAAGGTTTCCGGATTTTCCAATGAAACGGCTTAATCCTCTTCAAGAACCACCATTGTTTTTGTGTTGACTATGCCGCTTACGTTGCGTATCTTCCTTATCAGGAATTCGTCCAGCTGCTTTATTGTTCCTGCCCTTATAAAGAGTATTATGTCTGTATCTCCGGTTACAGCATATATGTGCTCGACTGCCTTAAATGGTTCAAAAAATACAGCCTGAATATAACAAAAGTGGAGTCAAGGCCGATACCTGACAGTCCGTGGGAATATGTTTTTTATATTGACGCGACAGGCAGCTTCCAGAATCAAAACATGGCTTTGGCTGCCCTGAAAAATAACACAAATTTTATTAAGGTGCTTGGGCAGTACAAAGCTGGCAAAAGCCCGATACGGAGATAAGTGGTTTAAATGGACACAGAACAGCGCTTGGAACTGATAAAGGAAGTTGGCGAGGAGATTCTTACAGAACAGGAGCTTAGGCAGCTTCTTGAGACAAAGCAGCATCCGGTTGCTTATGACGGCTTTGAGCCGAGCGGCAATCTGCACATAGCGCAGGGGATTCTCAGGGCAATTAACGTGAATAAGATGCTTAAGGCGGGTGTCCGTTTCAGGATGTGGGTTGCTGACTGGTTCGGGTGGATGAACAATAAGTATGGCGGCGACCTGGAGAAGATAAGGGTTTGCGGGGAATACATGATTGAGGTTTGGAAGGCATGCGGCATGAAGACTGATGATGTTGAGTTTTTGTGGAGCAAAGATGTGATGGCTGATGATGAGTACTGGAAAAAGGTTGTTCAGATAGGGAGAAGCACGACTGTTCAGCGCATAGTAAGGTGTGCGCAGATAATGGGCAGGGCTGAGTCTGAGCAGTTGAGCGCTGCGCAGATATTCTACCCGTGTATGCAGTGCGCGGACATATTTCACCTGAAGGCAGACATAACGCAGCTCGGGATGGACCAGCGCAAGGTTAATGTTCTTGCAAGGGAAATAGGCCCTAAGCTTGGCTTCTGGAAGCCTGTTGTTGTCAGCCATCACATGCTCATGGGGCTGAGCAAGCCAAGCCAGGGAATAACTGGCCCTGTAGAGCGCGCCATGGCGATGAAGATGTCAAAATCTGTTCCAGGCAGCGCCATATTCATGACCGATTCAGAAGAGGAAGTAACGCAGAAGATAAGCAAGGCGTACTGCCCTGAGAAACAGGTGGATGAAAACCCCCTGATGGAATACTGCAAATACATAATCTTTGAGTCTTTCAGGGACTTTGAGATAAAAAGGGAGGAAAAGTTTGGCGGGAATGTAAGCTTTGGAAGCTATGGTGACCTTGCCTCAAGCTACAGGGCAGGCAGCATCCATCCTTCTGACCTGAAGTCTTCTGTTTCAGGCTGCATAAACGAACTGCTCGCTCCTGTCCGCAGCCATTTTGAGAGGAACGCGAAGGCAAAAAAGCTGCTTGAGCAGGTAAAGGGATTCAACGTCACAAGATGAGGCTTGACACGTTTCAAAGGATTCTGAGGCAGGAGCAGATAGGTGCTTGCGTTCTCTTGAATAACGACCCCGATGTCTTTTATTTTGCGGGTGTTGATGTTGAGAAGTGTGTCCTGCTTATACCGGACAGAGGCAAGCCGGTGCTGGTTGTGTCTGAGCTTGAGGCTGAAAGGGTGAGGAAGTCTTCAAGGGTAAAAAGTGTTGATGTTTTCAGGAGCGGCACGGAAAGGAACAGCATCATTGCAGGGAATTTAAAGGGTAAAGGAATCTTAGCCATAAACAAAGCCGCGATTTCTGTTGCCAACATGGAGTTTTTGCAGGCGCTCGGAAAGCCTGCTGTTTTCGCAGACGCCTCAAAAATAATAGACGGATTGAGGCAAATCAAGACAAATGAGGAAATAGAAATAATAAGGGAAGCGTGCAGGCTTACGGATAAAGTTATGCAGGACTGTATAAACAGCTTTGACTTCAGGACAGAGCTGGACGTCAAGAACTTTCTTGAAAGTGAGGCAAGAAATCTTGGCTGCAAGCCGTCATTTGACACGATAGTTGCTTCTGGAAAAAACGCTTCAATGCCTCATTATTCCGGCAACGGCAGGCTGAATAAGGGCTTCTGTGTGATTGACTTCGGAATAAGGTATAAGGGCTACTGCTCTGACATGACAAGGACAATATGCATAGGCAAGCCTTCACGTGCGGAAAGGGAGCTTTACAGCCTTGTAAGGCAGTCGCAGCAGAAAGGCATTGATGCGGTAAAGGAAGGCGCAGTTGCAGAGGACGTTGATTCTGCGGCAAGGTCTGCTTTGGGAAAGCATAAGGAAGCGTTTATCCACGGCCTGGGCCACCACATAGGCGTAGAGGTTCATGACACTGACCAAAGGATTTCGCCGCGTTCAAAGTGGCTGCTTAAGGAAAACATGGCAGTAACGATAGAGCCGGGAATCTATTACAAGGGAAAGCTCGGCATCAGGATTGAGGACGACGTTCTGGTAAGGAAAGGCGGATGCGAGGAGCTTACAAGGACTGACAAGGAACTGGTTATTGTCTAACAAAGGCTGATTTGGCTGTTCCGGGCACCGGCTTTGCACTAAAATCCGCCTTGCCCCATATTCCCTCAATTCCTACTTTTCCTGCAATGTTTGTCACATTTTTTCCCATCCGCATAGTTATACTCCGATAATTATAGAAATGTCTATAACTATGTGAAGGGCAATTGACAAATTCAGCAGCCATATATGGATAAGGGTTGTTGGATTTGTTTTATTTGAAGCTTGGTCAATAATCTGAATTGTTCTAGGATGAATGAGAATACGATTATTGTTTCAACCGTGGTCTTTTTTATTGTGT
>ORJL010503968.1_pt1 | contig 87244 bp, 75 predicted proteins | sample 1779941 | NCBI WGS metagenome assembly ORJL01 (sample SAMEA104232317, study PRJEB22302) | groundwater metagenome | biome: forest; feature: aquifer; material: groundwater | place: USA | collected 2011-08-07 | depth 5.8 m | reverse complement strand
GACCCGGCGCACGTTCACTCCACCTACGTTGAAGATGGGGTCAGCGACTCGAACGCCATTGTCGTTCATCTGGCCAGGGGTAGTCCCGGTGAACGAGGCATTGAAGACCCCCTGGGATGCCATGGCGTCGTCAGTGTCGAATACTTCGACGCGCTTCCTGAAGTTATCCTCAAAGGGGTCGACCACTTTGTGGAACGGAAAGTCCTCTGCGACCATCGCGTAGTTTGCCCCCCCCGGGTTGCCCGACCCGGTTGGGTTGAATCTGGCCGCTTCAGCCGGGTTGGTGTTCCTCAGTTGAGGGCTGAGTTGGTTCCTGGCGCGCGGGTCCGCTCCCGCAGCGAAATGGCATGAAGCGCAAGCCTGCCCGTCACTGCCCACCTGCTGGTCCCAGAACAGCGCTTTGCCCAGTTGCACCAGGGCCTGTCTCGCCTCCGGGCCAGGGCTGATGAAGCCAGCCAATTCCGGAGGATCGAGGATGACAACATTGTGGAGCGAGTCCAGGCCCATCGCCAGCGCGGCTGCGCGGACTCTGTTCGGGGCCAGCACCGGTATCCCGGCATTAACGGCAGCCGGACTCGCCCGCAATGCCAATGATGCAGCCACGGTCCCGACGAGGGCAAGTAACACGAACACCCAGGCACTTCCTGTGAGACGTTTCATGGTGCATGCTCCTGGTAAGGGGTTCCAAGCTTTCTTAAAGAGGGGGGCTGCCCTGGTTTCCTGACAGCCCCCTCTTCCCCGGAGACCTGCGCGGTCTTCAGACCGCGCAGGTCTTAGCAATTCGTCTACGGTGTCATGAATAGCATGCCCAGCCGCCAGGGCGAAGCACCAAAGGTGTTCACGCCTCTTATGCGCCAGAAGTAGCGCGTCCTGGGGTTCAGTGTGGCCGGGGGCACCACGAGTGAAGTGCCGGTGACCCCGGTCTGGCTGAACACCGTCGTAGTGAACAGGGCGCTGGTCGATATCTGTATATCGAAGGAAGTGGCCGTGGCGGCAAGCGCCGTCACCGTCCAGTTCAACGCAGGAGTCACGCCGTTAGGCGTGATCGCCAGTGGCGTCGGGGCAACTCTCGGTCCGAACGGCGTGCGCAGGACGCTTGATACCGACCATCTGGATGTGCCAAGGGCCGTTGTCACCCGGACATGCCAGAAGTAGATCCGGGAACCGACCAGCGGAGGGGCAACCGTGAATTGGGTTACCGGAGCGGCAACGGTGCCCGTGGCCACTATTGATGCGGGGGCAAAGGTGGCGGCAGTGGACACCTGCACGTCATAGGAGACCGCCCCGGGGGTCGCGACCCAGGAGAGCGTCGGCGTGAGCGTGGTCACGGCGCCGGCTGCCAGCGGACGAGGCGCGGTTGGGCCCAGCGGCGTGCGGAATATCCGCGCCAGGGAATAGGTGGAGGGTCCGATGGCGTTGCTGGCCCTCACGCGCCACCGGTATATGGTGCCGGAGGCGAGCGTGCCCGCAGGCACGGTGAACGCATTCGTCGCAAGGCCGGTGGCATTGATCACCGGGCTCCTGAAGATGGTGTCGGCGTTGGCCGATATCTGCAGCTCGTATGTTATCGGAGCCGTGCCCGTAGACGCGGTCCAGGAGATGGCGGGGGTCAGGTTGGCCACTATTGCTCCGTTGGCCGGCGCCGCCGGTACCGGCAGGCTCGCCGCTATAACGATGGGCGGGCTGGCGCTGACCACTGCTGGCGGTACGGGAGCAGGGCCGGAGGGCCCGGCGCCGTTCACGGCGAACAGCCGGTAGAAGTAGGTGCTGCCGCCGATGACCGTCGTGTCGTTGAAGCTGGTGGCATTCATCGGCAGTATGAACGTGGTTACGGGTGCCGTAAAGGCGTCACTTGCTGCCCGCTCCAGCCGGAAACTGGCCTCGTTGGTCGCTGCTGCGGTCCATGCCAGGTCCACCTGGACCGGGCTTATCACCGTCGCCGTCAGGCCGGCCGGCGCCACAGGCGGCGCGGCGGGAACGGCGAGAAGCGTAATGGTACTGGTGACAGTTGTGGACAGGCCGGCCGCATCAACGGCCCGAAGGAACAGGATGCCCGGCTTATTCAATGGGGATGCCGGGGCGTTGTAGACTGCCCGCCACTGGCCGGAGGGGGCATTGAAGGTCATCGGTGCCCAGGCTGCCGCAAGCGGCGCTGGAGGCAAACCGGTGAGCAGGTACTGTACGGTCACCGGGAAGCCCAGGCCGAGGCCCGGATCGATTACCGCCGGGAAGGTTGGATCGTTGACTTTGAAGACCACCGGCAGAGGCAGTCCGCTGACCGGGTCCGTTCCGGTGACGGTCCAGGTCGCAGCTCCTACTGCAGTCACCGTGCCGTTGAAGAGGAAGAAGGCCAGGTCCACCAGGTCCACACCCGGTGCGCGCTGGGCGATCACGTCCGCCACCAGAGGGCCCGGATCGAGCGCTCGCATGCCAACGATTCTAACAGAGTCGCCGACCCCGGGTGGCGTAGCAGGACCACCGAGGCCGTTGTTGCGTATTATGGTGCCCAGGCTTTCATATACTGCAAAGCTCTGCCCCGATGCCGAGATCGTCCATACGCCGTTTACAGCATCCTTTGCGGTAACGACGCCTTCGATCACAAATGACAGTACGGAACCGGCAGGCAGTCCGGCCGGCACGGGAGTGGTGTCAGGTGTCACGGGGCCTGTTGTCCTGGGCGGCTGGATGAACAGAGGCACCTGCAGGAATATCTCTGCGGCAACTTTGGTTATGGCGCCGCCCGCCGGGGGCGCCACTGAGTACTGAACAGTCACCGGAGCCCCCACCCCAAGTCCAGGATCAATTACAGCCGGGAATACCGGGTCGTTTACGGTGAAATTGACCGGGGCGCCGACGGCCGGGAACAGCGGCGTGCCCATTATTGTCCAGCTCGTCGGCCCGGTTGTCTGCACCGTGCCATTGAAAAGGAACGTGGTGAGGTCTGCCAGCTCTGCGCCAGCCGGGCGCTGTGCGATCACATCAGCGACCAGGGGACCCGCTGCCAGCGAGCGCATGCCCACGACCCTCACGGTATCACCCACTCCCGGCGGCGTCAAAGGACCGCCGAGGCCGTTGTTGCGAATGATGGTATTGAGGCTCTCGGATACGCGGAACGTCTGGGCGCCGACTAAGATCGTCCACTGACCGCCAAGGCTCTTGGCAGTGACGAGACCTTCAATGACGAAGGACAGCAATGAGCCAGGCGGCAGGGAGGCCGCTGTCATTCCCGCCGGAAGTGGAAGCGGGGTCGGGTCATTCGTCGCAGGTCCCCTGGGAGGGAAAATAATCAAGGGAACCTGGAGGAATATCTCCTGGGCGATAAAGGGCTCAGGAAACATCGTCTGGAAGCTCATGGACGATATCGTGCTCCCCGCGGATGTCGCGGTGGCGGCGATGACGTTAGGAGCGCCGCTGCCAATCTGGCCGGACGCCGGGGCTGGATACACCTGTGTGATCGCCGGCGCCGCCAATACTGCCGGCGCCGCTGTCAGCGCGAAGGCAGGCACAAGCAGGGCCAGGATGAGGAATCCCGAAGTTAATGTCCACAGTCTTCTCTTAATACTTCTTATGCTTTTCATGGTAATTGCCACCTTCCGTTTTTTCCCTTATTGGTTCTTCCCTCCCCTGGTGGGAGGGAGTTAGAGGGAGGGAGAACCGCCAGCGGCGGCCGAACCCTCACCCCCGTATCAGAGTACGGGGCCGGCTCTAACCCCCTCCCTACAGGGAGAGAGGATATTCGGACTATAGCTTCCTCCCTTCGAAGGAACGGCCACTAACGTCCGCCCCTCTTACGATCACTTTCTTTTCTCGCGGCAAGAACCTGTAGCCAGGAAGGAACGGTACGGCGGTATAACGACCATCAGCCAGCCCGGCAAAGCGGTAGTTGCCGAAAGCGTCGGTGACCGCAGAGACTCCCGAACCGTCAGCTCCTATAAGGTCCATGTGCACTCCGGGTATGGCCCGGCCCTTGCGCCTCTCAGTCACCACTCCAGAAACTGTGTATCCGCCGAGGGCTACAGCGACAACAAAGTCCACTCCAGGCACATCGGCGCCGCTCACATTGACGTTTGCGTTCGGCGGCGTGAATGCGGCGCTTGGGAAGCTCGGTGTAATGTTGTAGCTGCCGTTGGGCAGGCCAGCGAACTCATAGGTACCAGCAGCGTCGGTGACAGCGGTCCTGATCGCGGCGCCGGTCAGCGCTACGTTGACTCCCGCCACTGTCGCACCTGTCCCGCTCGTGGCCATGCCTGACACCGTGAAGGTACCGCCAGCCGGCCCGGCCGCGATGTTGATCGGTATCTTCGCAGTCATCAGGAGGGTCTCGGGATAGCCGGGCACCTGTCCACGGGTATCGATGAATTCGATGGTGGCGAAGTCATGGACTTCGACATCCGACTTTATCAGGGCATCGAACCGGCGGGCTGTCGAGGTGTGTATCGGGGTGCCTGCCAACACGGTGTGCGCATGGTTGTAGCCATAAGGCGGTACACCCAGGGCTCGACCGTCCCAGGCGATGATGGTCACATCCACCGGGAAGGTTATGGTGGTGCAGTTGTATGCCGCGTCCAGACACCTTATCAAAATCGTGTCGCCGACCCTGGCCTCAACGGATACCTGGGTGCCGGTCACGCCGCTGTTGAGAGCCGGGGGTATCACGATCCCCGGCGGTATCGCTGCAATGCCGCCCTTGTGGCCCGGCACAGGAACGCCCGTGACGAACCAGTAGTCGGCATTGAACTGGTTGAAGGCGAAGAATCCATCCTTCCCAGGATTGCGGTCGAACTCATCGTTCACTCCCGGGATGCTGCCGTGCTTGGGCATGGTAGCGAAGGCGTGGGGCGCCAGGTCGCTCCAGACGGAATCGCGGTCATCCAGCACCCATAGCGCCTCAACATCGTATGGAACTGTCATGGCGTGAGGGTTCGTGCCGTACTCAAACTGCGGGTCGGGGTCGGTCAGCAGCCCCCCCACCCATGCGGGGAACTGCGGGAAACCGCCCAGATTAGCGGCCGTCCGGCGCTTGCCATCGCGGCAATGTCCGATCGGGATGGATGGGTTCCTGATCGTAGCGAAGTAGGCGTCCGCCGGCTCGATCAGCAGCAGCCCGTAAAGGCCAAATTCAAAATGCTGCACCGTGTTGCGGTGGCAATGGCAGAAGTAGGTCCCGATGAAGTTCGGCTGCCATTGATAGACGTAATGGCCCAGTTCCATGGAGCAATGCCCCACGCCGTCGTTCATCGGCGTCGGTTCGATGCCATGCCAGTGGATGGTGTGCGGAGGCGGCCCCTTGCCCGAGGTCTCTCCGTGGAAGATCACTCCGCGAGGTATCCTCAGCGTGGCCGCCGGCCAGTTCCCATCCCGCGTCGCTGGATTGTCCTTGTCCCTGAAGGTCATGAAGACCAACTCCTTCGCGCCGTCCCAGGTGGGCATCTTCATGCCGTGCAGCAGTTCGCGCTGCACCGTGTGGGCCTGACTGGGTGCATTCTGGTGGCCCGCTGCGGCCATCACCTCGGGGACAGGGTTCGTGGGATCCAGCCTGTCGGGCGTCTCCGGGCTGCGCGTGGGAGGGTCCCACATCTTGACCCACATCCCTTCCATGCCCGCAGGGATCTCTTGTCTTGGTATGTTGTAGAGAGGGCTTGCGTATGACATTACGTGTTACTCCTTTTCGTTTCAGCTACATGTGATGGCTTGGCGGGGCAGCGGGGTGCGTGCCAGTGAGCTCACAGCCCCGGTCTATCCCTGTGCCATACATCATGCGCCAGTCTTCGTCCATGGGGAAGTCCATCCAGCCCGGCGTATTCCGGTCGCCGGCGAAGTAAATCCCCGATATCAGGCCGGTGTTGTAGTTGCCACCCTGGGAGGTCTGGCTAGGCTCGGAATGATCGTGCATCGGGTAGCACAGCGGAGACTGCCGCTGTTTGAGGTCGATGGGATTGCCCAATACGTCCTCCGCCATCTCCTCACCAGCGGCCGGCATGTACACATTGAACTCCTCTACCGGCGGCCAGACCGGTGACCCGTTTGCACTCACCATGGGCGCGTCAGGGAGTCCAAGTCCTCTCGCGTTCGCCATGTCCGGCGGCCGCATGTAGGGTATGGTATAGTCAACCCTGTCCATGGGATGTACCTGGAACACATCCACCCAGACCGGGTTCTCCTGAACGACGCCGTTTACGCAGGTTACGTACATGTGGTTGGCGTGGAGGTGCATGGAATGCGTCCACAGACCCGCATTCAGTATGAACACCACCGCAGGCTCACCGACACGCCCCATCGGCGTCACGTAGCAGTTGTTATGCGAGAAATGACCGGTCTGCCCGCTGACGGAGAAGTATTGCGGCAGGCAACTGTTATCCGGGTTCGGATCGAACGCATCCCGCAGGAACTTGTCCATGAATGTGGCTGCCGGGTAAATCTCGCCGGGCGCCAAGCTACCCACTTCGGCGAACAGCTTCGGGCTCACCTGGTGTAACACCCATACATAATGACGGAACGGGGGAGTAAATGTGGCCGGGTCGCCCTCCTCCCACGCAAGGCCGGGAAAGTGCGAACTCGATCCGAATGCATCGTATATTGCCTGGACATTCGGCGTCGGCGCATCATATGGAGTGAATTTGTGCCCGACAACCGCCGCAGCCGGCATCACCACCAGGGAACCATGGAGTCCCATGACACGGTTCACGGGCTCGTTAAGATTGTCGTAGTACAAATGCGCCCCTGGTGTGGTTGCCAAGAAAGACCCGGTCCAGGTCGCACCGGGAATGATGGGACCGCTGTCCACCATACCCGGGATGTAGAAAGCATGGTCCTCGTCGAGTTCGTTCGTGACTGAGATATTGATGGTGTCGCCGGAAGTTGCCATGATGCCGGGGCCGGGGACCTCGGGCAACAGGTCCGGGTTAGCGCACTTGAACACCCAGAAGTAGCTCCTGGCGTCATGAATGGCATTATGCGTGTGCATCTCCTTCATGGCGTCGACGATATGAAAGTCCAGAGTCTGGACTGCGGCATAAGCCAGCCTGGTATCGGCAAGCCACTTCAGCCTATTCCCCAGAACGAGGATTGCAGCGCCGCCGGCAATGCCGCCTCCGGCCAGCTTGAGGAAATCCCGCCTGTTCATTCCCCGTGTATCCAACAGGCCTCCATTCTTAATGATGTTCATCTTCTACTCCTTTCGTCTTTGAGGTGACGGCCTCCGGCCAGTTCCTAATACCCATAGTCTTCTGTTTGCATTGAGCCATATTTCTGCTTGCTTTCACCAGAATAGTCCTATCTCCCATGAATAGTCATAAATTATTGACACGCTTTTGTTACACTTTCAAAACACTTTGAACATACTCGCCAAACACTGCGGATTACCCTTGGGCTGGAGTCAGCGTCTTCGTTTCAGGCATACGCGCCTTGTTCGAGACCTGTGCGGTTTTCAAAACCGCGCAGGTCTATGTGTCCTCATGTCAGGACCCAAAGGGGCGGTGGGCTTCCCGGCTACGGCGCGACGTCGATGAACGTCTTTGCCGTATAGAGCTTCCTCCCGCTGATCCAATGGAAGAAGTCGATGGTAACCGGAAAGCGGCCCGGCTGCGTCGGCCTGACCAGCATATTGCCGCGCATGGCGGCGGTGAGGCGGAAGGTCTGATTCGGCTCGAACTCGATGGGACGGTTGTACTGGCCCGTCGGCCCCACCCCAAAGGTGAAGCCATCCTGCGATACCAGCGTCATGGGCAGGCCGACGTGGATCTCCTGGACCGAGTAGCTGGCATCGATGAACCGTAACAGGATTGTCTGGTCGACTTTGGCATGGACCGCGGCCTTTTCGAACGGGGTGTCGTCGTCGGCGCGCCTCGCCTCTCCGGAAAGTACGAAGACATCCGGCCTGAAGTCGTTCAGAATACCGTCCCTGGTGAAGTTCTCAGCGGCCGTGGGATCGTCGGGATTACATTTCTGCATGAAGGCGTCGTGGGCCAGCTTGTGCCACCTGGTGTCGATATCGTCCGGAACCCAGAGCGCTTCAATATCGTATGGAACGACATGCCACGGTGGGTTGTAGGCGCGGACATATCCCGGGCCGCCCGGGGGGTATGGCGGCTCCGGGTAGTATCGGGCCTCAGGAGTGTCCGGCTTCTTCGGGTCTACTATCAAGGCCCCATACAGCCCCATCTCGAAGTGCAGCGCCGTATTCTTGTGGCAGTGATAGAGGAAAGTGCCTGCCTGGCGGGTAGCGAACTGGTAGGTGAAGTGGCCGGATATCTCGAACGAGTGCTTCCCAACCCCGTCGTTCATCGGCGTGGGCTCGATGCCATGCCAATGAACGGTGTGTGTGTTCAGTTTCGCCCCAACACGTGCGTGAACAACGTCCCCTTCAACCGTCCGTATTGGCTTGGAGGGGAAGACCTGGCCCCCATCTTTGTCGTCGGGGTCCTCCAGTACCCACATGGGAACCCTGCCGCTCCCCGGCACATCCAGACCGATGTTGACCGCCAGGTCACGCGCGATCCGTCGGGTCGGCGTCACTGGGTCGATAGGACCGCCGCCGAAGGTGGGCGGGCAGACATGCTTGTGGAACTCGGGCAATTCTTCATTTGACACCGGCCGAAGAGGAATGTTTCTTAGAGTCATAAATAGTACTCCATTTGTGATTCCGGACTTGGCAACGAATCCAGTCAGTGCGATGGGGGAACATGGATTCCGGCTTTCGCTAATGACGATCCGTCAACTAGTGCGCTTCCGGCGGTCCTCCCTTTTCCGATGCAGGGGACTGCGGGAAGTCCACGCCGTCCAGATCGCCGGTAATCTCATAGCCGGTAACCATTCCCTGGGGATAATTGCCCCCCGCGGCGCTCTGAGACACCTCATTGTGCCCGTGCATCGGGTACTTGAGGGGCGACTGGCGGACTCCGCCCAGGGTGAGCGCCAGCTCTTCTGGTATCAGTTCCCTCAACGGGACTCTTTCGTCGCCCGGGATGTCCGGTGGCCGCCTCATGGGCAACAGCCAGTCCATAAGCTCACCGCTTTCCGAGGTGAAGGTATCCACGAAGCGAACGTTCTCCTCCACGCGCCTTCCGCCGGCAGCGTCATCTCTGGCTGTCAGGTAGACATGGTTGCCGTGGATATGAGGTGAGTCCGAGTTCATGCCCGCGTTCATTATCCGTATCAGGTGCGGCTGCCCGATCCTTCCCGAGGGCACAGTGTGATGGTTGTGAGACGAAAACGCCCCTGATTCGCCGTTGATGGTGAAATACCGTGGCAGGAACTCCTCCCTGAACCGGGCGGCGTCTATAGGCTGGCCGTTCTCGGCCATTTCATTGAACCTGGGGTCGATGGAGTTGAAGAGCCAGATGCGTGTGCGCTCGGGCTTCCATGGCTCGCCCGGGAAATGCCCGGTTGTACCCAGGTCGTTGAAAAGCCTCTGCACATTTGGCGTGGGTTTGCTGTACGGGGTATTGCCATTCTCAGGCAGTACAATCATCGGGCCATGCAGTCCCAGCACGCGGTTGACCGGAAGGTTGATGTGGTCGAAATACATATAGCTGCCCCCCTCGGGAGCCGGGAACTCAATCGTTTTGGTCTCACCGGGCAAGATGGATATGCCGGCGCCCACGTCACCCGGTGCACCGAGGACGCGAAAGCCATGGATATCCCGGAGGGTGTTGGTCACAGTAAGCTGGACCTCCTCGCCCTCGATCGCTTGAATCAGTGGCCCGGGGACGGACGGCATGGGAGGCATGCCGCTGAGGTCTTCAAATGCCCAGTGGTACACGAAAGTCTGGTCTACCATCTGCACAAGGGCTTCAGTTATTGCCAGGTTCCTGCGGATCCCGTAGATCACCTGCCTTCCAAGGGGCAAATAGCGCCCTGCCACCACCCCTCCGGCCAGCGCCGCCGCACCGACCAGGGCATATCTCATGAATTCGCGTCTGCTTATGGTCTCAGCCATTTTGGTCTCCTGACGGCACAGTAGCGGATAATGCGACACACCGGTAATCGCTGCGCCCATAGTAAACTGCGATGCATCAACCACGCATAACAAAGTAGTGGACAGTTGTTAAATTGTTATGGCTTTTTCAGAGGAGAAGACTAAGAGCCGGTCCTGAGCCTGTCGAAGGATGAGGGGGACAAGGTGGTGTGGCGGGAGATTGACCGTGGAGTCACGCTACTTTTCTTTGTCCGCTGAGGGCAGGGAGGGGAACTCAACGTTATCGGGCGTGATGCCGAACCGCCTGGCCCGCTCAAGAAAGCCATCGGGAGTCTCGTTTCTCCAGGGCACTATCCTGAGGCATTCGGGGCAGCGGAGGGAGTAGAGCAACAGGTCGAATACTTCGTTCGAACTGTTACCCAGTCTCAAGACGGTTTCTCTTCTCACCGGGTACACCTGCCCGGTCAACATCGTGGGCACGTTCGGGTAGTACACATTGACAACCTTGAAGAGATCATCTTTCCCTTCCGACCGCACTGGCTCCTCGGACAATATCCACCCGTATGACGGGCAGGTGGGTGAAAGCAGAAAGAGGCAGGGGGTGAGGTTGGCCAGGCGATGCAAGGACATCGTGCCACCCTTGGCATCCGAGAAAAGCATGCCCATGACCGGTATCCGTGAAAGCGGCTTTCCGATGCTGGTCTTCCGCAGCGCAAGTCCCGTTCCGTAAGCGACTAAAACTCCCAGGAGTATCCCGAAGCCAGGATAAACTTGGAAGCTATCCCCTGCCACAAAAGACAGGGCATTCCTGCCCGCCGAGTCAACACTTCCCAACAACATGTTCAGGAGGAAGAGGACTATGCCGAGGGGAAGCCACACGATCAGCCCGTAAAACAGGAAGCCCACTTGTTTTCTAAGGAAGTTCATAGGCCGGCCTCATCATCCTTCGGGCGTAAATGTACCAGACGGGTTTCGACTCGCCTCGCAATCAACATTGTAGTTTATTCCACATGAACAAAGCATTACAAGACAATCCAATAGGTATAACTTTCGTACAACTTTTTCCGGCACTGGCAACGGGCAGCCTTCCACTACTGCCACACCGGTCAGGGAACTCACAGCACGAATCGCACCACCAGGAAGCCGATGAGGGAGAGAACGAATATCGGTGGGAGGGCGGGGGTCGGACGCCCCTTCATCACGTAGGTGTGGACGGAATAGGCGGCGGCCAGGCCAAGCAAGGAGAAGGCCGCAACTGTCAGGCCCTTGCCGATCCCATACACATACATCACAGACACCGCCAGGAGCAAAGGAAAGCCGATGTCACCCCCACCCAATACGGAAACTTCCTTCTGGGCGGACGGCCCTGGTCCGACAACGGCGACGTTGGAAGATCCTGCCGTCGATGTCACATCGGCCACTGCATCCGGGCCAGCTCTATCTTTGGCGGCGTCTTCAAATATCTTCCTGAGCGCGGGTCCGGTGATGCTTGAAGCCCAGCGATTCAGGTCCCGGGGAATGAAGAAAGCTGGAAGCGTATCAGACTCCGACAGCTTCTGGGCCATCCATTGCATGTAGCCGAACCTGACCGAAAGGTAATCATAGATAGAAATGACGAACATGAATACGACTACGGTCCATGGAGAGAATATCACACCGAATATGGATGCCATGCCCACCAGGGTGAACACCAGGAGCAGATCATGCAGCCATATCCTGGGTTTCAGCAGCCATGTCAGCCCGATGATGAGCGCAACTGCGCCAGAAAGCCATGGGGGGATGGAGAATAGCCATAACAGAATGAAGGTCCCCCAGGAGAACGCAAAACCGAAAACTACCCTGAGCACCAGCCTCAGTTTCGAGAGCGGAACGAGGAAGAGAACAATTCCCAGAACCACCGTAAGCCCGAAGAAATAGAGCAGCGGGAGTGCCGCTTCTTCTGGTGGCGTGCCGATGATTTCGGGAGGAACCGGGAACTGGCCCGTCTCAATAGCCGCTTTTTCGCGGTGCGTGGCCAGAAAGGCCAGTGCCAGACAAACTATGAATATTGTGCCGCTCCACAGAAAGGGGCCGGGGCTGGGTCGCTTCGACATGGGCAAATGATACAGCAAACGCCACTGAAGCCCAAAGCCGACTTGACACCCCACGCCCTCCCAATATACTGTTGCTTTGAGCAGCGATATGGGAAGACCATGGTGGTATGACAGCTACTGGGAGAAACGCCAGCCGCCGAAGAGGCGCCTTAGGGCCCCCGGCAGGCGTTTCCTGTCATGGCTGGTGGTGGTGCTTCTGTCGGTTTTTCTTGCCCTGACCGGCGCAGGCTTCCGTTCTGGCATACTTGCACCGATAGTCCTGTTCGTGGACAACTTCTGCCGCATCCTGTCAATCGCTGTGCTGGTCCGTGCCGTGCTCACATGGTTCCTTCTCGGCGGTTACAATAAGTTTGTCATGGTCCTCGACGACATCACAGAGCCAATCATGACGCCGTTACGGCGGGCCATTCCGATGATAGGCAGATTCGACATATCCCCTCTGGTGGCCATCGTCATACTTAGCCTGATTCCTGTCCTGGTGCGGGCGGTCATTCTGTAACTGCCCCGGGGCGGGATTCGGGACTGGCGAATCACTTGGCCAGCCGGCTTGCAAGCACCGTCGAAGAGTAAGAAGACTGCCCCCGTTTTTCGCCAGTTGCGGAGAACAAAGAAAGAGGGGTGGCAGTCGCATGACTTTACGTCCTCCCCTTGCCTCTCCCGTCAGAAGAGAGTCATGCAGGAAAACATGAACCAGGAACTATCGCTGAAATCATCGAGATAGTCGTGAGGAGACCTTGAATGGGCAAAATAATGTCACACCGCGAGCGCATCATGGAAACGCTCAAGGGGACCAGGACAGACCGGACTCCGGTAAGCATGTGGAGACATTTCTTCTCCTGTGAGACTACGGCTGAGGGACTCGCAGAAGCGATGCTTGCCTACCAGGCCGATTTCGACTGGGACTTCATGAAAGTTAACCCGCGCGCCTCCTACCAGGGAGAGGACTGGGGTCTGCGGACGAAGTACCAGGGCGACGGCGGGCCTGTCGTGGTCGACCATCCTATCAAGCAAACGGAAGACTGGCGCAAGCTACGGCCGTTGGACCCCCGTAAAGGAGTCCTCGGGGAACACCTCCGGGCGCTGGAACTGATAGCCAAGGGCATGAAGAATAATGCGCCTTTCGTCATGACGGTATTCAATCCAATCTCGGTGGCTTCCAGGTTGGCCTCTTCGGAGGAAGCATTTCTCAAGTACCTGCACGAAGACACAGCAGACGTTCTGGCTGCGTTGGAGGCGATCACTGCCACATCCATCGAGTTTTCCCGTGCCTGCCTGGAGCGCGGAGCAAGCGGGATTTTCCTGGCTGCGACGGCGTGGGCCACAACATCAAGACTATCGGAAGACGAGTACCGGGCATGGGCCCGGCCATACGATATCCGGCTGCTCGACTCGGTTCATGGTGAGTTCAACATACTCCACGTTTGCCGGGACCACAATATGCTCGCAACCCTTTCCGATTATCCGGTGCAGGCCTTCAACTGGGACTGCTGGGGTGAGGGCAATCCGACCTTGACCCAGGGGAAATCCTTAGTGCGGGGGAAGGCTGTCATTGGAGGAGTGCTGCACGGCACGAGGCTGACCGCGGCCTCATCAACTGGAATCGCCCGTGACTTGAAAGCAGTCCAGCGCTCGATGGGAGACAGTGGCTGGATATTGGGCGGCGGCTGCACCTATAAGCCTGAGACGCCCGTCGAAGTGATTCGCGCGGTCAGAAAGGCAGTGGAATTGGGCGCCGGGAAGGACGAGAATTTGCGCGGCCCCCTTCCCTAGCCTTTACGCTCCAATTCGCCTTCTGAGAAGATCAGGTTGTTGGCAAATACACTCATCAGTCGCACAGTCCTGGTCGCCTGCGGGTCCAGCATATCGAGAAAGGCTGAAGATAGTCCAAGCCCGGTTAACATGGCAAGGAAAGCGCTGTTTATGACCGGCCGCAGCCGCCTGGACGCGCCAGCAGATATATTGTTCACCCAGCAGGTTGTGCGTACCGGCGGGTCAAAGGCTTCGCCGATTGCCGGGATAAGCTCCATCAGCGTCCGCGTGTGGCTCTGGCCGGCGCTGCTGGTGATATGAAGTACTCCCGGGTCGACCAGTAACCGGCTGTTGGGAATACCTGCCTCGTTTGCCGCCCCGATGAGTACTGCCGTCCTCCGAAGAGCTTCATCCGCCGTGGCCGGGGGCATCGGATCGGCAATCAACAGGATAAGCTCGGCTTGATAATTGGCCACCAGCGGCAATATCTTCTCCAGGCGGCTTGTGTCCAGTGAAACGTAGTTTACTATGGGTGGCCTCCGGCAGATCTTGAGCGCGGCTTCGAGGGTCTCCGTGTTGCTGCAACTCAGGCACAACTGGCAGTTGGCAGACTCCTGCACCAGACCGAGCGCAAGCCGAGCAGCCTCGGGCGTGTCATACCTCTGCTGCAAGTTTATGTCCATGACATTAGCTCCGGCAGCGATGCAGTCGCGGGCCAGGCCGCTCAAGAAAGCAGAGGCATCTTGAATCGCAGTTGAGTCGCCTTTCAGAGCTGCCCTAAGGGCGATACTGACCTTTCGATTCCTGGTGGTCAGATTGTTGGCAATGATTAGCATTGAGCCGCTCCTTTTCCGCACCGAAAGCTTCCAAATATTCTCCCCGTGTCCCGACAACTTCCCATACAGCTATCATTATAAGCCCGGCAGGGATGCCCTTAAGGTGGAGCAGACGGACAGGTGGAGCAGACGGACTTGTCGGTCGAACACCTTCGTGCTAGAATCCAGATTGGAAAATTGAATAGGGGTTTGATCAGCTCTCCGAGTCATCCCGCCTAAAGCTTCGGCCATGGCGGGCGACCGCAGAGTCCTTCGGATGAAGGACCAACGGCACAGGTGGAAACGCCTGCGCCCCCTAATGGAAAGGAGGGGACCAATGGCTAAGTTGGCGGAGAGCGCTTCCTTTTTGGGAAGCGCTCTTTTTTGTACCTGATGGTATTGGACCGGAATGGCGCGCGCGCTTTGACACCCAACGGATAGATATGGAGGAGATTTCAAATGCTAAGGTCCAAATTGCTTCAGTTCGCTGGAGCTCTGCTTATGACGATACTCACGCTGTCAATCGGCGTCGCCTGCCGCAGCGCAGGGAATACTACAAACACAACCGTGTCGCCGGCGCCCTCGCTTTCGACCACGACATCGCCGCCGAAACCGGCCAATCCCGAGGTCATAATGGCCAGCACCACCAGTACCGGGGACTCTGGTCTGATGGACGCGCTGTTGCCACTGTTCGAACAGAAAACCGGGTACAAAGTCAAGCCGATATACGTGGGCTCAGGACAGGCCATGACCATGGGCGAAAGGGGGGAGGCTGACGTCCTGCTGGTCCACGCCCCTGAGTCCGAGGTTAGATTCATGCAAGCAGGGCACGGTTCCGACCGGAGGCTGGTAATGCACAACGACTTCATCATCGTGGCGCCTTCAGCAGACCCCGCCAGAATCAGGGGCATGAACTCGGCGGTCGATGCCCTGAAGAGGATATCCGTTGCCGGCGCACTGTTCCTGAGCCGGGGCGACAACTCCGGGACGAACCAGACAGAGGTGAAGATTTGGAAAGCTGCCGGCATCGACCCCACAGGCAAGCCCTGGTACCAGCAGTCCGGGCAGGGCATGGGAGCGACGCTCAACATCGCGTCTGAGAAGGGCGCTTACACCATAACGGACCGCGCTACCTATCTTGCCAACAGGAAGAACCTCACTCTCGATATACTGGTCCAGGGTGATCCAATCCTGCTCAACATCTACCACGTGATTCAAGTAAACGCGGCGAAGTCTGATAAGATTAACGCGGCAGGAGCGAAGGCATTCGCGGACTTCATGGTGTCTGCGGAGGCACAGGAAATCATTGGCAAGTTCGGCCTGGATAAATACGGCCAGCCCCTGTTCTTCCCTGATGCAGGCAAGTCCGAAAAAGATTTAGGTAGCGTGTAGGACCGAACATGGACCTTGTACTCGAAGGAATCAAGGATGCCTTTCTGCTTCTCGTGCGCGGCGACCGTGATGTCCTGCGCATCGTGGTGCTGTCTCTGGCTGTCTCTGGGTCGGCAACCATCATCAGCCTGGTAATCGGGGTTCCTCTGGGTGCTGTCCTTGGCCTCAACAACTTCCCGGGAAAGAAACTTCTTGCCAGCTTCATAAATACCGGCATGGGCGCCCCTCCGGTGGTGGTCGGGCTGGCGGTCACCATCCTGTTGTGGCGAAGCGGCCCCCTGGGGCTGCTTCACCTTCTTTACACCCCATGGGCAATGATTATCGCCCAATGCATCATCGCTTTGCCGCTCATTGCCGGGTTCACCCTGGCGACCATGCAGCAGCTTGACCCGAGGTTGCGTACCCAGATAATCGCACTCGGGGCGTCGCGGGCACAGATGGTCTGGCTGCTGCTCAGAGAAGCCAGGCTGCCCCTGCTGGCTGCAGTGATGGCAGGATTCGGCGCCGTAATCTCTGAAGTTGGCGCATCTATGATGGTCGGCGGAAACATAACCGGCCAGACCAGAGTCTTGACTACGGCAACTGTAATGGAGACGGGCAAAGGTGACTTCCCAATGGCCATCAGCCTGGGACTGATACTGATGCTGCTGGTCTATGCAGTCAACCTCATCCTCACCATGGCGCAGCAAAGGAAGTATTCGCGCTGAAAACGGCAAACAAGAGTCATGAGCCTGATCAGGCGCTGGAAGTCGATGGACTCTCAGTCGTCCGCGGCGGCAGCGAAGTGGTGCGCGTCGATTCTCTGAACGTCTCAGCCGGCGAAACGCTGGTCATCGTCGGTCCCAACGGATCGGGTAAGTCCAGTCTCCTGCTGAGTCTCGCACTGCTGTTGAAGCCGGCAGGTGGGACACTGTGTTATGCAGGTTCTCGCGTCACCAGCTCCAGGACGGCACTGGCCTTGAGAAGACAGTTTGCCGTGGTGTTCCAGGACCCCTTGCTTCTCCAGACTACGGTCATGGAAAACGTCACCCTCGGCCTGCGGCTGCGCGGCGTCGGCCGGGCCGAGGCACGGGCCAGGGCGCAGGTCTGGCTGGACCGTTTCGGCATCGGCCATCTTGCCGGCAGGCAGGCCAAAACCATTTCAGGAGGTGAAGCCCAGCGGGCCAGCCTGGCTCGTGCCTTCGTCCTTTCACCTCAATTGCTGTTCCTTGATGAGCCCTTTTCGGCGCTCGATGCGCCGAGCCGGCAGTCGCTCATTGAAGATGTCCACCAGGTCCTCAAGCAGACCCGAGTTTCCACAATAATAGTCACGCACGACCGGAACGAGGCGCTTACGCTGGCGGACCGGGTGGCTGTCCTGATCGGAGGCGAGATTCGACAGCTTGGGACGCCGTCCGAGGTTTTCTCAGCACCCGTGGACGAAAGCGTCGCGAGCTTTGTGGGTGTGGAGAACATCCTCCCGGGCAATGTGGTCTCCAGCGGGGAAGGGATAGTTTCCATTGCAGTCTCAGGAATACAAGTTGACGGAATCTCATCGTTAGAAGCCGGCGAAGCGGTTACCGTTTGCCTGCGGCCTGAAGACATTACCCTGGCGCTGCCCTCGCTGGAGCCGGTCACGTCCAGTGCACGGAACCGCCTGAAGGGAAAGGTGGCCAGAATAGTAGCCCACGGCTCACAGGTGCGGGTGACCGTGGACTGCGGATTCGACCTGGTGGCGCTTATTACGCGACGCTCATGTGAAGAAATGGGCCTGGTCACGGGCAAAGACATCGTCGCCACCTTCAAGGCCTCGTCTCTTCACCTCATCAAGCGGCACTGAAGACTATTTGACAGTCAGCCTTTAGCCTTGTTATATTCGGGCTACGGCAGGGTAGCTCAGTGGCAGAGCAGGGGACTCATAAGCCCTTGGTCAGTGGTTCAAATCCACTCCCTGCTACTTCCTCCCCTCTTACCGGTATTGGAACTCCGTACTAATCAACAACGGGTTTCCGTTCGCGGCCTCAATCACAAGTCACGCCGGTTGACACAGGCGTCCCTGCTTGTGCGACACCGTTCAAACACGGGTCTGGCTGTTTCCGCTCACTGAAAAACCAAACGCCTGGCTTTTCCCGTGACCAGGCGATATGCCTTGAAACAAATCTTCTGACTGAACCTCAAGCAACAGCACTGATGAAAGTGAACGCAGCAAGCACGGGCCGTGAGCAGCCCCAGCACGTGGCGTGAACAATGTGTTGACAGCCCATTCCCGCTGTGATAGTATTGGCCCGCGAAATCGGACAGGACAAACATGGGCTTCGAACACTCTCACTCCGTAATCTGCGCCACTGGTGCCCAAGCCGGCCACGGCGACTTCAGCCATTTTTTCCTTTCGGCCCTTAGCCGTTTCTCAAGACCTGGCAATAACGCCAAAGCTCACGCTTCGGCTGATATGCGGAATCGATAAGGAGGTATTATGTCCAGTAACCCTAAAAGCAAAGCCCTATCCCTTCTAGTCCTGGGCCTTGCACTTTCGCTGGCTTTAGTGCTGGCGTCGTGCAAGGGTTCTGCCGGCCCGGCCGGCCCTGCTGGAGCTGCCGGAGCCCCCGGCGCCGCTGGAGCTGCCGGAGCCCCCGGCGCCGCTGGAGCTGCCGGAGCTGCCGGTGCCAGCACCGGCACCGTGTCTGGTACGGTGACCAGCGGAACCACCAACGCGCCGGTATCCGGAGTCACAGTCACCCTTGATCCGGCAGTTGCCGGATTGACCGTGACCTCCAGCGCCACCGGTGCTTACACAGCCACCCTCCCCATAGGGAACTACACACTGACCTTCAAGAAAGCTAATTATACGGACGGCAAAGTCACTGTATCGGTTACAGCAGCTCAGACGCAGACCAAGAACCTGGTCATGCAGCCCACAGCAAAGGTTGTGGTGAATGCCGGGGCCGATGTCGCCAGCACCCCCGGAGGATCAGTGACCCTGACTGCGGCGGTTGACGCCCTGGATGGCACCACGGCCACCAAGTATGAATGGAAACAGATAGCCGGGGCTCCTGCCACCATCGCCAGCGCGGCCGCCGCCAGCACCAGCGTCAAACTGGGCGACGCAGCAGCGTATAAGGCCGAATTACTTCATGATCTGGAGATACAGAACCGGAACGAGGTCGTCGCAATTAACCCTCATGCCCTTAGCTCCTCTACCCAGGCTACATTTCGTGTTACGGTGTCCACTTCAAGCGGCACTTATAGCGACTTGGTGGTGGTCAACGTTCCGGCAGCATTCTCGGTTAACGGCGGCCTGGAGAATGTACCCACCGGGGTACCAGTACTGGTAAACGGCAAGACCGCGACCTCCTACTCATGGTCTGTCGTTGGGCCCACCGGCTCTACCGCCAAACTTTCGGATGCTAACACTGCTAATCCTTTCTTCACACCTGATGTGTCGGGAAAATACACTTTGTCCAATGGCAGCACCAAATTGGATGTATACGCGGGCACCTGGACCGGCGCTATCAGCGGCCTTGATGCAACAGGCAGGCCAACGTCTGACAATTGCACCGTGTGTCATAACAGCAAACCGGGAGCCCTGGCACCTGATAAGTTCACCGACTGGGCGAAGTCAGGCCATGCCGAAATACTCACAAATAACTTGAACACGAGCGCGACTTATAGTGAAGCGTGCTTCCAGTGCCATTCAGTCGGCTTCAATAAAGACGCGGCTGCCAAGAATGGCGGCTTCGATGATGCCGCGGACTTTGCCGGCTTCATGTCGGGCGGTATCCTTGGGAAGCCGAACCCGGACAACTTCAAGAATACGATCGCCAAGTTCCCCAAGGCGGCCAGCCTGGCGAACATACAGTGCGAGAATTGCCACGGACCTAACAGCGGAAACGGGTTGCATCCCAATTCGACTATCGACCCTGTTCGGGTAAGCATATCCGCTGATGTGTGCGGCGCCTGCCATGGCGAGCCGGCACGGCACGGACGTTTCCAGCAGTGGGAGTCCAGCAGGCATGCCAACTTCGAACTGGCTACCACCAGATACACCAGCAATTCCTGTGTCCGGTGCCATGTGGGACAGGGCTTCCTTCTCTGGATCAAGCAGGCGAACATGGCCCTTCCGCTTCAGGGCGCCAGCGGCGGCATCACGGTTGCCGAGCTCGCAGCCAAGGGGATAACCGCAGACACGGCAGAGCCGGTGACCTGCGCGGTCTGCCACGAGCCGCACAATGTGGGCACGACCTCTGGTGAACCGAATAATGCCCGCGTCCGCATCGTGGACAATACATCGATGCTGCCCTCTGGCTACAAAGCTCTTGGTGTGGGTAAGGGCGCGCTCTGCGCCACCTGCCATAATACCCGTAACGCTCTCCATGAGGACGGCGTCGGCCTCCCGCCCAGCTACTCGGCACCGCACACAGCCGCACAGGCGGACATGCTGATGGGCGAGAACGCCTACTTCGTCCAGACCGGCTCAAGGTCACCCCATTCCTTCATCAAGGACACCTGCGTCACCTGTCACATGGAGCTGACGCCGCCTCCTGCAGAGTTCAGCTACAACCTGGCAGGAACGAACCATTCCTTCAAGGCCTCGACCGCCATCTGCACCCAGTGCCATGGCCAGTTTGACGGAGGCACGCTTGAAAAGGCCACCCATGAGAAACTCGAAGAACTCGGCACTGCCATGAGCAAATACCTGCTGAGCAAGATCGGCGCCCAGGTGCAACTGATGGACTACACGCCACACACCTTCGGCGGCAAGTCCTACGACATCAAGAGCACCAACACCACCATCGACAAGTCAAACATAGCCTCCGTGACTCCTACTGAACCTCACGGCCAGCAGGGCTTCCTGGTCAAGTTCAAGACGCCGGTGACCTTCACCTATGCTCCCGCCGGTGAGGCCACGCACACGGTGTCACTGTCGGAGGCCGAGGTACAACTCGGGGACTTCACCACTGACGGAACAGCCAAACTCATTCCATTAAGCGACCCGCTGGTCCGAGTGGGATGGAACTTCTTCCTAGTCGAGGGTGACGGCAGCTTCGGTGTCCATAACCCGACCTTCACCTTCAACGTGATCGAGCGCTCCATCGACGCCCTTAAATAGGAGCGAGGGTAAACACGAGTATCCAGGAAGGGCGGGCCAATTGGCCCGCCCTTCCTGTTCGCACGTATGACAGAGCAACATGGCAACTAACAATTATGTCGTAGCAAAGGATACGATGACTTTTGCCTCAACAGGCATCAGAATGTATAATTCATCAATAACTTTAGAGGCCTGTATTTGAAATCCAGAAAAGGTTACTTGATCGGTGCCCTGGTGGTCGCCATAGCTTTCGGGGTACTGCTCTTCAAAGCGTTCGGCATGTTTGGCAGCTACTCCCTCACCGTATCTCAATTCCAGGAGAAACAGGCTGCGCTCGGCATAAGCGTGACTCAATTCACTCAAACAGCTTCTTCCCCGGGTGGCGATGAAGTAACCGTCCATGGGTGGGTGGCAGACTCCAGTATTATGCCCGACGCAAGAAAGACTGGATTCGCCATCACCGACGGCCTACGGAATGTTGCCGTGGCATACAGCGGCGGACTCGCCAGCACACTCCCCCCCGGCGCCGAAGTGGTGGTGCAGGGAAAGAACAATAACGGCGTTCTTCAGGCGAGCAGGGTGACAACAACAAAAGAAGTAAGGCTTGAGGGTCCGCTGTCCGCGGACGTTCCGGTTGTCTATGACATCAACACCAGAACGACCAGGTTCGCAATCACGGATACTGCGGAGACAGGCACTAAGTCGTCCGTCCCCGTTGCATATACCGGCGCAGTTCCGGATACGTTTTTCGTCGATGTGAAAAGGGTTGACGTCAGCATGGTTGCAATTGGCAGAGAAGGTCCCAATGGCGTCTTCCTCGCCAGCCAGATACTTACCAAGTGCGCCTCCAAATATGAGCCGGCGCTAACCACCCCAGCCGCGCAATAAGAATGCCCCCGTTCCAGATTCATCCCAGCAGGAGATTGGAAACAGATAGATGAAAGCTGATCTTGGTTCTGCTGCGCTGTATCTTGCGCTGGCAGCAGTGGTATATTCCACAGTACTCAGCATCGCCGGCATTCGGAGCGGCAGCAACCGCACCCTTCGAGCAGCGAGAAGCGGGCTGTACGCTGTTTTCGCCCTCCTTGCACTGGCCTCAGCCGCTTTACTGGCCGCGCTGCTGACTAATGATTTCAGCCTGAGCTACGTCGCCTCTTATACCAGCCGGGCGGGGTCGGCAGCCTATACCATCGCCGGCTTCTGGGCTGGCAATGCCGGATCGCTTCTGTTCTGGAGCCTCGTTCTAGGCGTATGCGGACTCGTTTTCGCCCTGAAAAACGGCCGGAAGAGTCCCGAGTTGGTCGCCTATGTTTCAATAGCTGTCCTGGCGACCGAGGCACTTTTCCTTTTGCTTATGATAGCTGTGGAAAGTCCCTTCGCCAAGCTTGCTGTCCCGCCTGCCGACGGGCGAGGTTTGAACCCGTTACTGGAAAACTGGGGCATGCTGGTCCACCCCACCACTCTTCTGGCAGGCTATGCCGGCGTAACTGTCCCGTTCGGCCTAGCTCTGGCAGCTTTGTTCATGAGACAAATGGACGAGGACTGGTTGGGTTCTGTCAGGCGCTGGACCCTGGTCTTCTGGCTTCTTCTGGGGGTCGGAAATATCCTGGGCATGCAGTGGGCTTATGTGGAACTGGGCTGGGGCGGATACTGGGCCTGGGACCCGGTGGAGAACGCCGGACTGATGCCGTGGCTGACGATGACTGCGTTTCTCCATTCGCTCATGGTACAGAGAAGGCGCGGCACGTTCAAAGCATGGAATATGGCCTTGATCGGGGCATCCTTTTTCCTTGCTATTTTCGGCACGTTCCTCACCAGAAGCAATATCCTCAGCTCTGTCCATACCTTCGGCGAGTCGGGTATGGAGCCCTATTTCGCTTTCTTCATGACTGCGGGCATAGTCCTCTACACGGCACTGGTAATCTCCAGGCTGCGCGACCTTCGGAGCGACGTCCAGGTGGAAGACGCTTTGTTTTCACGGGAAACAGGTTTCGCCATCAATAATTATGCGTTTGCGGCAGTTACGCTCGTGGTGCTCCTCGGGACGATGTCCCCCTTGTTCTCACAGCTATTCACGGGGAATACGATAACGCTGGGCGCCAATTTCTTCAATACTGTGATCAGCCCTATCTTCGTCATCATCGTTTTGCTGATGGGCATCTGCCCGTTACTTGCATGGTACCGGTCCTCTCCGGAGAAGCTGGTAAACAACCTTCTCGGTCCTACCTATGCCGCGATGGGGACCGCGATCGTACTTGTTCTTCTTGGCGCGTTCGGCATAAACCGGATAAAGCCGTATGCCATCATCACGTTCTCCATCTGTGCCTTCGCAGGCGCAGCCATCTTCCTGGAGTGGGTGAGGGGAACCATGGCACGCCATCGGACCAGGGGTGAGAGTTATGTAAAAGCTTTTGGCTCTCTCATCGGCAGTGGACGTGCCAGGTACGGAGGATATATTGTGCATCTCGGCGTGCTGCTGCTGGCACTGGGGATCGCCGGCTCCTCAGCCTACGGGGTGACCAGGGAATTCACACTGGCAGCCGGTCAATCATCGGCGATTCAGAACTATACGCTGACATTCAGCAGAGTGGACCAGCTATTGGAGGGAGACCGCACGATACAAGAAGCGAAGGTACTGGTCACCAAGGACGGGAAGTCCATCGGCGAATTCAAACCCCAACGGATCTTCAAGGAGAATTTCCCCAACCCTGTAACGGAAGTCGCGCTGAGGACCGGGCTGACAGAAGACCTCTACGTCCTCTTGACAGGAACGGGGCAGAATGCAGCAGCATTCAAAGTGCTGGTCAACCCGCTGGTAATGTGGATATGGATCGGCGGAGGAATTCTGCTTCTTGGCTCGGTTATCGCTTTCTGGCCGGCCTCTTCACGCAGACGAAGGGAATCTTTTGCCGGAGCGGGATCGCTCGAACGCGAAATCGAATTCGACCGCGAGATGGGCAGAATAGGCGATCAAGGCGAGGCAGAAAGCCCCGTGCCGGAGCCCGTGCCCGAGGATGAAGTGGCTGCCAGCCAGGGTCCGGCCAAACCGGCATCTGTCGAGACTGGCGCTGATCAAGAGATAGAGCTCGAAGTGGCACGTTTACGTACAAAAGCTCAGCCTGCCAGCCAGCCGAAGTCCACCCCGGCGCCCACGCCAAAACGTGAAGATATACGTACGGGGCTGAAATGCCCTCGTTGCGCAGCGCCGCGCTCGGCTACAGCCAAGTTCTGCGGGAAATGCGGGGCGAATCTGACGACGACAAGGAAACGAAAGTGAGGCAACCACGATTGCTGGGCAGGATATGGGTCGCTATCTTTTTTGCCATAGCGTTATTGGCTATTCCCCTGGCTTCACCAGTTCTAGGAGCCGAAGAAGGGTCAATTTCCGGACAGTTGGTGAACAATACGGCCGGGGGTTCGCCCGTAGGCGGGACTGAGCTGACGTTGACAACGTTTAAGAACGGACTGCCCGGATTAGAACAGAAGGTTTTGTCCGATAGCTCAGGGAAGTTCCAATTCAACGGACTTTCCCTGGATGCTGGAAACACTTATGGCATCTCGACAAGGTTCCAGGACGCCGGATACTTCTCTCAACCGATAACCCTGACTGCCGACACTCCTACCCAGGCGGTGGCGATCGACGTATATGACTCGACCACCAGCGACGAATTCATCCGCGCGGTCAACGGACATCTACTTGTCAAAGCCGACCAGGGTGCAGTCCAGGTCCTGGAAGTGTGGAGGTTCGTAAACTCCGGCGATAGGACCTACATCGGCGCGGCAGGGAAGACTCCCAGGACCACTCTGAGGTTCACGCTCCCCGCAGGGGCCACTACAGTCTCACCAGGGGAAGGCTTTGCGCCGGTAACAACTGAAACGGGAGTCGCAGACACCCTGCCCGTCATGCCGGGGCCGACCGACATCAGTTTTACCTACGTTCTGCATTATCAGGGATCAGGACTGACTCTATCGCGCAAGGCGGATTACGCGACAGCAAGTTTCGGTATCCTGGTAGAAGACACAGGGGTCAAGGTCAGTAGCGTTGCGCTGGGCAAACCCGAACCTTTGAACATGGGGACGGCAAAATACCTTTTCTTAAGCAAGAAAGATATTGCTGCAGGCACGGACTTTGACGCCTCTTTCACTGACCTTGATAAGGTTTCCACAGGGGGCACCACCAGCCCCGGTCAAGGCTTTCCGTGGTCATGGCTTGTTTCAGGCATTCTGGCAATAGCCCTGGTTGCAGTGCTGGTCTATCCTCAACTGAGAAAGAGGCAGGCTATTGCATCGCCCGGCGATGGTGAAGCTGAAACCACAGATAATCCGGAAAGCCCGGATGAAGACAAAACGCTCCTTCAGGAACTAGCGTTACTCGATGATGACTATGAGGCAGGAAAGATAAAGGCCCCTGAATACAAGACCCGCCGTGCCCAGACGAAGGCCCGGCTGCTTGAGGTGCGTGCACGCAAGAGGGGGGGCGAGGAATAGTCAGTTCGCCTATTTCTACTGGCTCCGCCTGCTCCCTGGTAGTCGAAGCGGTCACAAAGTCTTTCGGCCCAAGGATGGTCCTGCGGGGAGTGGACCTCAAGCTCAGGCAGGGCGATTTTCTCACTATTTTCGGTCCGAACGGGGCTGGCAAGACTACACTCATCAAGTTATTATCAACTATCAGCCGCCCCACTTCCGGCAGCATCAGCATTGATGGCATTAGCGCGGGTACCCGACCCATCGATGTCCGCAAGTTGATCGGGGTTGTCAGCCACGACTCCATGCTCTACGGAAACCTGACAGCACGCGAAAACCTGGAATTCTACGGCAAGATGTACGATGTCCCTGGCCTGGCCGAAAGGGTCACTGCGCTGCTTGAGCGAGTGGGGCTTTCGGCAGCCAGAGACCAGAGGGCAGGTACTTTCTCCCACGGCATGCAGAAGCGTCTTTCGATAGCAAGGGCATTCTTGCACGATCCCCCATTCCTGTTGCTCGATGAGCCAGAGACCGGCCTGGACCAGCAAGGCATCGCCATGTTGATGGATACGCTCAAAGTGCTCGGCACGGAGAAACGTACCATACTCATGACAACCCACAGTCTGGAACGTGGGCTCCGGTCGTGCCGTCAGGTTGCCATTCTTGCACGAGGGCGCATAGTCTACCAGGAGGCCTCAGCTCAATTGAGGGATTGCGATTTCGCTGAAATATACCGCAGCCACGTGGAAGCGAAATGAGCACGGGGAAATACAACAAGGTCCTCAGCCTGGTGGCCAAAGATGTTCTGAACGAGATGAGGACAAAAGAGGTCTTGACCTCTGTTTTCGTTTTTGCGCTGCTCGTGGTCTTCATATTTGGCTTCGCAATCGAGCCCAAAGCAGAAACGGTTGCCATCGTAGCCCCGGGCATGCTGTGGGTTACCATGTCGTTCGCCTGCGTCCTTTGTTTTGGCCGTTCCTTCATTCAGGAAAAGGAGCATGGCTGTCTTGATGGCCTCATGCTATGTCCCATATCGAGGGACACAATCTTTTGGGGCAAGATGATTGGCAATTCTATCTTTCTGCTGATAGTTGAACTCGCCATCCTTCCCTTCTTCTTTGTCTTCCTGAACCTGCCTTTCAGCTTTCTTCCCGGGATCGCACTCATAGTATTGCTGACTACTCTTGGCTTTGTCTCAGTAGGAACCCTACTTTCAGCCATGTCAGTGAATACCAGGGCCAGAGATATCGTGCTGCCCATACTGCTGTTTCCTACCATAGTGCCCGTGTTCATCGCTGCGGTGCAATGCACTTCTGCCATCCTGAAGGGATTTGGATGGGGCGAGTTTTCTAACTGGTTGGAAATGATACTGGCATTCGACGTAATATTCATGGTCGTATCGTCCTTCGTGTTCAAATACGCGATCGAAGGATAGGAAGCGGTCAAGCTCCTGTCCTCGGGGGAACATAATGAGAAGAGGCTACTCCTGGGACAATGTACTGTTCGCTGCCACGTTCCTCTTGCTGGCCGTGGGGTTATACCTGATCTTCATGTGGGTCCCGACATCGGCAAGATCTCTTGAGGGGATTGCGCAGCGCATCTTCTATTTCCATGTACCGCTGTGGTGGGTGGCCTTCCTGGCTTACCTGGTCACCTTCGTGAGCAGCGTGACTTACCTGGCCAAGGGAGATGAGAAATGGGACATTCGGGCCTTCTGTGCGGCTGAGATAGGTACGGTCTTTGTCACTATCGGATTGGTAACAGGGATCATCTGGGCCAGGCCGGCATGGGGCATCTGGTGGACATGGGACCCGCGACTGACCACCGCCCTGGTGCTCTGGTTCATCTATATAGGGTACTTTCTGGTGCGCTCATACGCTCCTCCTGCTCAGGCGAGGAACTTTTCCTCGGTAATCAGCATCATCGGTACCCTTGATTCGTTCATTGTCTTCATGGCGATCCGGTGGTGGCGCACACAGCACCCCTCCCCGGTCATCGGGGGAGGAGGGGACCTTGCGTCACCGATGCTGTTTACCTTCCTATTCTGCCTCGGCGCCTTTACCTTCCTGTTCATTCTTCTGATGAGGCTGCGGACCACCTTGAAAGTTACCCAGGACGAGTTGGTGAGGTTATCCCAAAGAGAAGATTAGTGCCAGGCACGTGCTGCCGGCCGGAGGTCAATGATGGAGAAGAATTTCGAGTACCTGTTCGCTGCCTACCTGGCAATACTGGTGATTTTGTTCGTATACATATACCGCATCTTCCGTGCACAACGAAAAGTCGAAGCTGAGATCGATGCTCTGAAGCAGCAACTGTTGAAGAAGGGGTAAGGAAGCGCAACTATTGATGGAAGCACCCTTCCGGTTGTCCTCAAGATGGGCTTAGCCAGGTAGCTTCAGACCTGCGCGGTCTCGAAGAAACGATAATGTGTGACAGATTATGAAGATGCGGTGCGATTGCCCCGTCGTCCTCCTGGCCGCGATGGTCAGAATCCGAACAACGTCACCCGAGGCTTCTTTCAAAGCGATGGCACCTGCCGGTGCCCTTATGTCAGAATGAACGACAGGACCACTATTGCGACTACAATCGCCACAGAGGTGAACGCGATCCGCTTCAAGTCTGGCTTCACATGGTCCAGGCTGGCGACAGGCTTGACGGACGCAGTACCCTTCCTTGGCGAGAAGGCGGTAGCAACCCTGGGAGTTGTCTCCGCCCCAGAGGCCTGTTGGATTGTTGAGGCTGCAGGCAGGGTCTGCCCTTGTCTGGAACGCTGAACAGCCTTTCTCTTCTTTGCCGATCTATGTGACATGAATCTTTACCTCAATTCGTCTCACTTGTTACTGGACAACACCCGGGTTGGGCCTGCTCCGCGGATACTAGACCGATGCAGTTGAAGCGTCCGTACGGCCAACAGAGGGATGCGCCGCAACAAGCTGAGCGTACGTCTGCACCATCGATGAATTGGCATGGCCCAGCAATTCTTGAACGGAGCGGGCACTGGCGCCATTGCTCAACATGTGAGCCGCGAGACTGTGACGCAGCGTATGGGGCGTCACGTCGGATTTCAGGCCGGCCTTCCTGGCATACTCTTTGAGGATTTGCCATACACCCTGACGTGTCAAGCGTCCACCCCGCCGGTTCACGAACAAGGCCTTTTCCTCGTCATCGTCCAGCAGTTCAAGTCTCGCATTCGCCTTATAGTCGCCCAGTAATTCCGTTACTCTTGGTGACAGGGGAATCTTTCTCTCTTTGTCTTTTCGGCCCAGGCAAGTCAACTGGCCGCGATCGCAGTCGACATCGTCATCATCGAGCGCAACGAGTTCACCAACACGCAGTCCGCCGGAATAAAGCAGCTCAAGCATGGAGTGGTCACGTGTCCCTTCCGGGCTGGTGAGCTTGGCGGGTTGTGCCAGCAGGCGCTTAACTTCCGGTAGTGTCAAGGTTTGCGGGGGTCTCTTTTTAAGGCCACCGGTAACGAGGTTTTCCGCCGGACTCCTGTCCATTTTCGATCTTTTCATCAGATAATTGAAGAATGATTTTGCAGCGGCAGTTTTCCTGGCAACTGTCGCCGGAGCATAGGACTTCTCTTTCAGGCTCAGCAGATAGCTAGTGAACAGGTGCTGGTCCACCTGGGACCACCACATAGTCGAACCCTGTCTGGGCAGGCCATTCTTCTGTACAAAATCACTAAGTTGGTAAAGGTCGTTACGGTATGCGGTCAGAGTGTTATTAGATATACCTTTTTCCTGTGAAAGACTGCTTAGGAATGCGTCGACTTCTCTTTTCACCAAACCCTCTATTCTTCCCGACGGAATCGTATCTCAGCCGGACATCTGCGCGATCGCCAAGTTGTCCGCAGGCATCGCGTAACAGGTCAGAGCTCCTGGCTTCGACCCTATTTTAACATAACTCACAGCAAAGTAAATGCCTTGGAGGAGCATTTCGGCGTTAATTTCCTGATACAGGACCCTATGATACAATTCTCTCTTATGTCAGAACCGTATTTGCAGGAAAGGCTGAAAGCTCTTCCATTCCATCCGGGAGTGTATCTGTTCAAGGATTCGAGAAGCCGTGTCATCTACGTAGGCAAAGCCTCTCGCTTGCGGGACAGAGTGTCATCGTACTTCGGTTCCCCTGGCAAGTTCACGCTGAAGGTGGCCCGTCTGGTAGAACACATAGTTGACTTCGAGTTCTACGTGACCTCCACTGAAGAAGATGCCCTCGTCCTGGAACTGAACCTGATAAAGAAATTCCGGCCCAGATACAACATCAGTCTCAAGGACGACAAGAGTTTTCCGTATCTGAAAATAGACATGGCTGACGGTTATCCCCGGGTCATAGTTACGCGCAGGGTATTGCAGGACCATGGGCGATATTTCGGGCCATTTGCCAGCGCAAGTTCTGTGCGCATCATTCTGAACCTGATAAAACGCATGTTCCCCTTCCGTTCCTGCACGAAACCCATTAATGGAAGAGCGCTTCGTCCATGCCTGGACTATCACATCAAGAGATGCCCCGGCCCCTGCGTCGGCGCGGTAACAAAAGAAGAGTACGGCCAGATAGTGCGCCAGGTCACGCTGTTTCTGGAAGGGCGCCTCGAAGAAGTCCTGATCGAGATGCGGGCCGACATGGACTCAGCAGCAGAAGAACTGAGATTCGAGCATGCAGCCGTCCTGCGTGACCAGATCCGGGCTGTGGAGCAAGTGATCCAGGAACAGCGAATGGCCGCTGCCGTGAAGGGTGACCAGGACGTTATCGCGTTTGCACGGGCAGGTGACTCTACAACCGTTCAGGTCTTCTTTGTCCGAAATGGCAAACTGATTGGAAGAGAGCGCTTTGTCCTTGACGGAACACGAGATGAAATGTCTTCACAGATAATGTCGGTATTTGTAAAGCAATTCTATGGTTCGGCGACAAACGTTCCCCCTCTGGTTCTGCTGCAGCATTCCGTGGAAGACATGCCAACGATTCAATCATGGCTGGCCCACAAGAGAGGCTCCAAGGTGGCGCTGGTCGTGCCACGCCGTGGCAGCAGGAAGACACTGGTTGACGTCGTTGCCGAGAATGCCAGACAAGAGCAAGAACAACGACGGATAAGCGACATGGGTGCCTCCGCAAACTTGTCCAAAGCACTCGATGAACTCAGGCAGGCCCTGGAGCTACCAAAGGAGTGCCAGCGCATAGAATGCTACGACATCTCCAACACAGGCGGTACCCATTCAGTAGGCAGCATGGTGGTATTCGAAGGCGGCAAGCCGGCCCGTGATCACTACCGTCGGTTTCGGATCAAGACCGTCGCGGGAACAGATGATTATTCAATGATGCGTGAGGTCCTCGAGCGGCGTTTCAAGCGTCACTCTGGTCCGGCTGGCAAAGATGAAACCTGGGCAAACACTCCCGACCTCGTGTTGATTGACGGTGGCAAGGGCCATCTGGCTGTTGCCGCTGAAGTGTTGGGCAAAGCGAGTATCCCGGGTGTCGCTTTGGCCGGCATCGCCAAAGAACACGAAGAAATATTCGTCCCACACAACTCTTCACCACTGGATATTCCCGGCGACTCTGCAGGCCTTCGCCTTCTCCAGAGAATCAGGGACGAGGCGCACAGGTTCGCCGTAAGCTATCACCGTGACATGCGCAGCAAGGAATCGAAGAAGTCGCTCCTGGACGCCATTCCCGGAATTGGCCCGAAGAGAAGAAGGTCCCTGCTCAAGAGGTTTGGGTCAGTAAGGGACATCGCAGAGGCATCTCTTGAAGATATCGTCAAAGTTCCCGGAATGAACAGGCCCGCCGCAGAGAAGGTCAGGCAATATGTCCAGAACCTGTCTATGTGACGCCAACTTCCAGTGCAAGCCAACGACAACCCACCCCGGGTTTGTCCGAGAATGGACGACGAAGATACCTCATACATTTTCGCGTTACTCTTTGCCTTGAGGTGAGGAGCCGGGGACGGTATCCAGCATTGCAGACATCTGCCGGGCGTTAGTCACTGCCTTGTCTCCGTAGCAGTTGTTGAAAAGCACATGCATCTGGCCCGCTTTCGCGCCAAGCTCGCGTATCCTGGGAACGACTTTCTGCAGCTCTTGCTCCGAGTACAGGTAGTCGAATCGTTGGGCAGCAGAGAACCCTTTGGCTTCCCAGGTGACGTGGTTGCGGCCGTGGAACCTTATCAGGGCGATATCGGCGGTGGCCTCGTAGACTGGTGGTACGGAGGACTTGAACCCCTGGGGTTCATCGACACAGACGTAGGACAGAGCTTCGCTACGCAGCAACGCCAACGTCTCCGTGGCATTCCGTGCATCAAGCCAGTCGGAAGCACGGAATTCGACCGCGGGAATGTATTGGGGCAAACGTACTCTGAGCCGCGAGATGTAGTCGAAGCTTTCCCTTCCTGGCAGGAACCAGGGAGGGAACTGGAACAATACCACCCCCAGTTTGCCTGCCGAGTCCAGAGGGAGCAAGGCGGACTCGAAGCGTCGCCACATTTCGGAGACGATTGCCTGAGGCAGATCGCGCAGATACACATTGGACTTAGTCACAATCTCGGGAGGCAGGCTATTCCTGATGTCCGGAGGCAACGCCCTGGGTGGGGTGGGGTGGTGCGTAAAAAGGCGGAAAACCTTGACGTCGAACACAAAGCCCTTGGGTGACCATTGGGTCCAGTTGCCCGCCACCGACTCGGAGGGGATCGCGTAATAGGAACTGTCCACCTCCACGAGGCGGAAGAAGCTGGAGTAGTACTCCATTCGCGACATGGGAGTCCTAATCCCGGGAGGATAGAACCCCGCGTTGAGGAGGCTGGGGTCAGCCCAGCCGCATGTGCCCACAAGTATCTGCGCCATACTCTTAATCTCACACGCATTCTAACATAGCTTCAACCAGGCAAAACCCCGGTTAGCCCGTAGCTCGTTTGCCAGATTCATACGAGCATGCTATGCTTCTCGACTGAAAAATGCGGATTATTGCTGGTACAGCGAAAGGGCGGACGCTGAAGGTGCCTCAATGTGCCGCTACCAGACCGGCAACCGACCTTGTGCGCTCGGCAGTATTCTCGATTCTCGAATCCATGCAACCTGACTGGACGCGGGTCCTGGACCTCTTCGCCGGCAGTGGCGCACTCGGACTCGAGGCGCTCAGCAGGGGCGCCGGGTGGGTCGATTTTGTCGACCAGGATCACCGGTGCTGCTCAACCATAAGACAGAACGCAGAAACAATGGGTTTCTCAACAATGATGCACGTTTATTGTGAGAAGGTGTTGAGGGCCGTTTCTACTGTCAAGGACACTTATGGTCTCGTGTTCCTTGACCCGCCCTACGCTGATGAATCGCTGCCTTCACTTATCGGACAGATCGCAGGTACGTCCCTGGTCCAACGGCACACCGTGGTTACCGTGCTGCATTCGTCGCGACGGACCCTGGATGATAGCTATGGCAGGCTCCTGAGAATCAAGGAGCGGCGCCATGGGGACACTATGATTTCGATGTATAAAGAGGTGACCCTGCCATGACAAAGGCCATGTATCCAGGCAGCTTCGACCCGCTTACCAACGGCCATCTGGACATCGCCTCCAGGGCGGCAAAGCTTTTCGACACACTGCTGATCGCTGTCTATGACAGACCGGCGAAACGCCTGTTGTTCAATACCGACGAGCGGATTAAGCTGGCAAAAGACGCCACAGCTCACCTTCCGAACGTCGAAGTGACTGGCTTCAGCGGGCTCATGGTGGACTTTGCCAGGAAGTCCCTTGTCGACGTCATCGTCCGTGGACTGCGCATGAGCTCAGACTTCGAGTTTGAGTTCGAGATGGCGATGATGAACAAGAAACTCGCGCCAGACTTAGAACTGGTATGCTTGATGACTCGTAATGAGTTCCAGTTCTTGAGTTCCAGCATGCTTAAGGATGTAGCAGGTCTGGGCGGGTGCATCGACGGAATGGTCCCGGACAATGTGGCAGCTGCTCTCGCCAGGAAGCTGAACCCCCACAGTAAGGCTGATTAGACCGGGTGGTTCACTGGCTCATACGCTGAACAGGAAGTTTATTACGTCGCCGTCCTTGACCTGGTAGGTCTTGCCTTCGAGCCGGAGCAGGCCCTGTTTGCGCGATTCAGCCAGGCTTCCACACTTGACCAGGTCGTCGTAGCTCACAACCTCCGCCCTGATGAAACCACGCTCGATGTCCGAATGTATCTTGCCTGCCGCCTTAACCGCCGGAGAGTCCATGTTGACGGTCCACGCCCTCACTTCGTCTGCACCGACAGTGAAGAAAGAGATCAGGCCGAGAAGGCCGTAGGTCCGCCTGATGACTTTCTCCAGGGCGGATTCCCCGCCGCCAAGCGAATTGCGGAATTCTTTGGCCTCCTCGTCAGGCAGTCGCGAAAGCTCCATTTCGAGCTTGCCACAAATAGCCACGACATCACAGCCAGCGCCGGAACAACTGGAACGCAGTTGACTTTCTATCTGGTCGCTTTGCGGCAATTGGTCTTCCCCGATATTGGCCACCACCAGGAGCGGCTTGGCGGTGAGGAACTGATAATTCGAGATCACCTTCAGTTCGTCGGCAGTCAACGTCTGCTGCCGCACCGGGACTTCTTTCTCCAGTGCCTGCTTGACGCGGCCCAGAAGCTCCTGTTCTGCCACGAGCCGTTCCTTATCCGGGGACCTGGCGCCTTTCATCGAGGATACTATCCGCTCCAGTCTGCGCTCCTGTATGGCCAGGTCCGAAAAGGCCAACTCTAACTCGAACGTTGTCACGTCGCGCACTGGATCGATGCTGTTTTCCACGTGAGGGATACTCTCGTCAAGAAAGGCGCGAACCACCAGCAGCAGTGCATCCACCCGGCTCAGATGAGTCAGTAGCTGTCCGCTGATGCCCTCGCCCTTGCTGAAGCCATGGGGAAAAGCCGCCACATCTACATATTTGATTTCCGCCGGCACCGTACGGCGGGGATTGAACATTTGGGTCAGCGTGGCCAAACGCTTGTCCATCACCTTGGCCATGCCAATGTTCGGAGCTGCCCCCGTAGCATAAGCAGCGGTTTCAGCCTTGCCGTGAGTCAACGCATTGAAGATGGTCGTTTTGCCACCCTTAGGCAGGCCGATTATTCCGGTTTCCAAAAGTCCTCCAAAAGTCCGGGGTTTTGTATCTTAGCACAGAGGCTAAACGTGGTAAAATTGAGTCGTTCGCCTTTGGGCAAGAAACCGTTCACGGACCCAGGCAGAAACCCGAAACCAGACCTGTACGATAAAGGAAACACTTGATACACATACTCTACGGCGAAGACGATTTTTCCTCAGGGGAGGCCTTGCAGAAGATAAAGGCACAGCTTGGCTGCGGAGACCTTGCCGAAAGCAACACCACGGTGTTGGACGGAAAAACCGCTACGTTGGACCAGATCTCGGGGGTTTGCGATGCCGTCCCCTTCTTCGCTTCCAGCCGCCTGGTAGTGGTCGAAGGCCTGCTTCAAAGGTCAGTAGCCAGGAAAGGGAAGAACACGGAAACCTCCAGCGAAAAGGTTGCTGGGCCGGACTTTGCTTCAGCCCTTGAAGAGTACCTGAAGAGGATGCCTCCGAGCACCATCCTGGTAATAGTGGATGGAGACATCAAAGGGCCAAACGCGTTGCTCAAACGGCTCACCCCCCTGGCTGCGGTCCAGAAATTCCAGATGCCTAAGGGGGACCGGCTTAACGAATGGATCCGTGGCCGGGTTACGGACAAAGGTGGCAAAATGTCTCCAGGCGCCGCCAGAATAATGGCGGACTACGCGGGAGACAGCCTTTGGGCATTAAGCAACGAGATAGATAAACTGCTGCTATACTCTACGGGCCCCATGGTCAGCGAGGACGATGTTAAAGAGACCTTAAGCCGAAGCCGGGAAGCAAACCAATTCGCCATGATGGATGCCATCATGTCGCGCCGAGTCGAGGCGGCCCAACGAACGTTGCATCAATTGCTTGACGAAGGTGCGAAGGCACCACAAATAGTCGCTTTTGTCCTCCGTGAGATCGGCTTAGTGCTCAAGGCAAGGGAAGCAATGGAAGAGAAGCTCCCCAAAGAAGACATCTCTTCGAGGATTGGAGTGGGGCCGGGTTTCAGGATGGACAAAATCCTGAGACACGCCAGCGATTGCACCATAGAGGAAATCAAGCACGTCTACTCTGAGTTGCTCGACACAGATATGGCCGTCAAGACGGGGGCGATGAACGAGGAACTTGCCCTCGACATGTTCCTGGTGAACACTTGCCGGCGATAGGACTGGTTTGGCATAGCATAAAACCGGACTGATTGGGCCCCGGGAAACCTGGATTCAACAATTGCTGTCAAAGGTTTTTCGTCACATGGGAGGTCGACTCGATGCATGACGTACTGGCGATGATACTCGCCGGCGGGATGGGGAACAGGCTCAGTATCCTTGCTTCAGAACGCGCCAAGCCGGCCGTCCCTTTCGGCGGCCGCTACAGGATAATCGACTTCACTCTCTCGAACTGCGTCAACTCCGGAATCCACAGGGTCGGTGTGGTAGTCCAGTACGCACCCCGGTCCCTGGCGCAACACCTTGGTGACGGGAGGCCATGGGGACTGGACTATCTTGGCGGTAAGGGATTCGCACTCCTTCAGCCCTACATCTCTCGCACTTCACGAGACTGGTACAAGGGCACGGCAGACGCCATATTGCAGAACATCAGGTTCATCGAAGAACAAAAAGTCAGACAGGTGATGGTGCTTGGCGGCGACCACGTGTACACGATGCGATATGACCCCATGGTAGCCTTCCATCGCCATTACCGTGCAGACATCACTGTCGGAGTTATCGAGGTACCTCTTGATCAGGCATCGCGTTTCGGAATAGTCCAGGCAAACGCGGATCACCAGGTTATCGGCTTTGAGGAAAAACCAGCAAACCCCAAGAGCAATCTCGTTTCCATGGGCATCTACGTCTTCGACAAGGGGATACTCACCGGGCTGCTTGCAGAAGACGCACGACGTGACGGGTCTATTCAAGATTTCGGGAAGGACGTACTTCCTGCCTACATGCCTAAGTTGAAGGTAATGGCCTATCGTTACCGTGGTTATTGGCGCGACGTAGGCACGGTCGAATCATACTGGCAGGCAAACATGGACCTGATCATGGACTTGCCTCCGTTGAACCTGTACGATGCGGAAAACGCGGTGAGAAGTGCCGCGTTATGTAACCCTCCGGTCAAACTCGGGCCTAACGCTTTGGTCCGACGGAGCCTTGTTCCCAACGGCGCCATCATCAACGGACATGTATGGAATTCAGTGATTTCTCCGCATGTCTATATCGAGGATGGCGCGGTAGTATCCGAATCAATAGTATTCGATAACACACATATAGGCCGCGATAGCGTTGTTCATCGCTCGATTATTGACAAGGAGGTCTGGGTGGGGCGCGGGTGCCATATCGGGTGGGGCGATGACAATTCCCCTAACCTGGATGAGCCTGATAACTTGAACACAGGTCTCACACTGGTAGGCAAAGGGGCCAGAGTCCCGCCGGGAACAAAAATCGGAAGGAACTGCATCATAAGGTGCTGGGCACGTGACTCAGACTTCCCATCCAATTTCATCCCCAGCGGTGCCAGCGTCGGTCCGAAAGAGAGCGCAGACGGAACTCCGGCTTGAACTCATCGGTCAGTGACAGAAGGGGGTTTACTCACGAAAAGCGAAACATCAGCATCGGTCCTGAGCATTGATATCGGAGGGTCCAAAATCCTGACGGCACTTGTCAGTCAGTCCGGGAAAGTATTGGCCAGCGACTTGCAGCCGACAGCCTCACTCGAACGCTTCGAGGCAGTGGTGGACCAGATCGAAGCGGCGACGGAACGGCTTATTGGAAATCCCGGCGCTCACGGCAAAAGTCCCATGGCCGCCGCTATGGCCGTTGCAGGCGCAATTGACTTGGAAAAAGGCGTGGTGACCACCTCGCCGAACCTGCCCCAATGGAAGGATGTGCCGCTCAGGGACTTGGTCGAACGGAGGTTGGGAATGAAGACTCACATGATAAACGATGCCAGCGCCGCCGCATTGGGAGAGCATGCCCACGGCGCTGGAATCAATACCAGGAACATGGTCTTCATAACTGTGAGTACGGGAATAGGCGGCGGCATAATCATCGAAGGCGAATTATACCAGGGGGCGTCCGGCGCTGCAGGAGAAATCGGGCATATGGTGATCGACGCACGCGGCCCGAAATGCGGCTGCGGCAACTATGGCTGTCTCGAGGCCCTCGCATCGGGGACCGCCATCGCACGCGATGCGACCGAACGTATTTCTCTGGGAACATACAGTTCGATCCCGAAATACGCTGGAAGTGGACAGGCAATCAGCGCACAGGCGGTCGCTGAGGCAGCCAAACAGGGCGATCCTTTGGCCAACGAGGTGATTTCCCGCGCTGCCCACTATTTGGGTATGGGACTGGTCAGCATAGTAAACATATTCAATCCTGAGATGGTTGTGATCGGTGGCGGCGTAGCCAGGATGGGCGAAACGCTTCTCGGACCGGCGCGAATCGTAATGAAGGAGAAAGCATTCAAAACATCCGCAGATAGGGCGCGGGTGGTCCAGGCGAAACTGGGTGGCGACGCCGGCGTCGTGGGAGCAGCCGTCTACGCCTGGAAATCAACGGGTGCAGCATAGGGTTTGGCAAGGGGGAAGTTCCGTGCTCGGTTCATTATGACTACGTTAGAAGAACGTCTGCCTGTCGAACCTCGCATATTCCTCGGGTTAGTGATCCACAATCACCAGCCCATAGGCAACTTCCCCTGGGTATTCGCCCGCGCCTACGACCAGGCATACCTGCCAATGGTGGAAGCTCTGGAAAAGCACCCTTCCATTCGGCTTTCCATGCACTACAGCGGGCCGCTGCTGGACTGGATCGAGACGAACCGGCCGGAGTTGCTTGACCGCCTTAACGTGTTGGTCAAGCGGGGACAAATAGAAATTGTGGGCGGGGCCTATTACGAGCCGGTGTTGCCTGCAATACCTGACACTGACAAACTGGGACAAATCCGCAAAATGACGGACTACTGCCAGAGGCGTTTTGGCATGAAACCCTCCGGGTTATGGCTGGCCGAGCGCGTTTGGGAGCCGAGCCTGCCACTTCACCTTTCCAGGGCTGGAGTCGACTGGACAGTGGTCGACGACACGCACTTCAAGACAGTCGGAATGGAAGACGCTGATTTGTTCGGCTATTACATTACCGAGGACCAGGGATGTGCTGCTAAGGTCTTCGCCACAAGCAAGTTTCTCCGTTACTCCATCCCGTTTAAGCCGGTCGAAGAAGTAATGTCTTACCTCCGGCAGAATGCTTCAACTGCTTCGTCGCGCATAGCCGTCATGGGTGATGATGGCGAGAAGTTTGGAATTTGGCCACAGACGTATGAGCATAGTTGGGGCAAGGACAGATGGGTAGAAGAATTCTTCAACGCAATTGAGAGAAACTCATCATGGCTGACCATGATGCCGCCTGGCGAATTCGCCCATAAGTTCCCACCGCTTGGCCGGGCATACCTTCCTTGTTCTTCGTACGACGAGATGGCCGAGTGGGCATTTCCGGCGGCCACGTCCCGGGCATTTACCGAACTGAAGCACCGTATGGAAAGTGAAGGCTGTTCCGGCATTTCTCGTTTCCTGAGGGGGGGGTATTGGAGGCACTTTGGGGTAAAGTACCCGGAAGTCAACTGGATGCAGAAGAAGATGCTCAGAGTGCACCGGAAGGTGTACAAGGCGTCCGACAGCAAAGGCAATCCGGCCGGGCAGGATGAACTGTGGCAAGGACAATGCAACTGCCCATACTGGCATGGCGTCTTCGGCGGCTTATACCTGGCGGACATCAGGGCGGCAACCTACCAGCACCTTGTCGAAGCAGAAAAACAGGCCGATGCCGCCGTCCATCCCTCCGGGCCGTGGCTCACGACTGAAGTCACAGATATGGACAACGATGGCTACGAAGAGATTGTTGTAGACAGTGATTCCTTCGCGATGGTCTTCAGTCCTCGACAAGGTGGCTCCATAGTTGAATGGGACTTTCACCAGCCCAGTTTCAATATACTTTCGACTCTGGCCAGAAGGCCAGAAGCCTACCACAAAGACCTGGCCGCTACCGTTTCCGGCCGGAATGCAGACGGAACGGAGACCATACACGCGGGGATTCGCATGAAGGACCCCATGGCCACCTCCCGTCTGGCATTCGATAGGACCCCCCGGTTCAGCATGCTCGATCATTTCATCGGACCCGAGATAAATCTGCAACGCTTTTCCGATGTGGACTTTGCCGAGATGGGCGACTTTGCAGGTCTCCCGTTCGAATCAAGTATTGTCTCGGAACGGGGCAAGACTCTGCTCCGGTTTGTGCGTAATGGGCACGTTGTAGACAATGGGAACAACGTCCCCGTATCGCTTCGGAAGACTATTGCTCTTGAAGAGGGCCGTAACGCCATTGGCGTCACTTATGAAATACGCAATGAGGACGATAGACCGGTCTCAGGTATCCTGGCTGTCGAGTGGAACATCAACCTGTTGGGTGGGGGACACAACGATGCGGCGTATTACGAAGTACCCGGGGCGGCGCTCCGGGATTCTCATCTTGATTCGTCAGGTGAACTGCCTTCCCTGTCCAGAATAATACTGGGCAACCGATACCTGGGAATCAGGCTGGAACTGGCCCTGCCAACAGCTTGTGACGTCTGGCGTTTCCCTGTGGAAACGGTCTCAAACTCGGAGGGAGGCGTGGAATCATTGTATCAGGCGAGTTGTCTGGTAGTGCGGAAGCCATTCAGTCTCGGTCAGGGGTGTCACGAAACTTTGAGAATGAACTGGCTTCAAGTCATCTGAAGTCAATGTGCAGCGCTGGCAAACTGGGCTATCACAGCAACCCTGCATTTCGCATGCTGAAGCGGTACGGTTAAGAACAGGGAGAAACCGCGATGGACTTCTGTCCGCGGAGATGTACCTGGCCTATACCTTACCCTGCTCCTGCTGTCTCACCAGCCAGTATTCGAGGCTATCGACCAGTGCCAGCCAACTTGCTTCCATTATGTTCGGGGAACTGCCGACAGTCCGCCAGTTCGTGGTGCCATCTGTGGATTCGATGAGGACGCGCACATAGGCCCCGGTGCCCGAGCTTTCGTCGAGGATGCGGACTTTGTAGTCCACCAGTTTCACCACGGCAAGGCTGGGATAGAATTCAGTGAGTGCTTTCCGCAACGCCTTGTCCAGGGCATTGACCGGACCGGCACCCTCAGCGGCAGTGTGCATGATTTTGGAGTCGACCTTCACCTTGACAGTTGCTTCGGCAAGGACTTCTTCACAGCTTTCCGCGGAAGGCAACCGCCTCCTCTTTTCGACCACGATCATGAAGTCGACCAAATCAAAAAGCGGTTTGTATTGAGGTTGCGCACGCCGCAACAACAACTCGAACGAAGCCTCGGCGCCTTCATACTGGAAGCCTCTGCTTTCAAGCTCTTTGATGCGGTCCAGTATTCGTCGGATCTGAGTCGGGTCATGAGAAAACGCCAGACCCATCTCTCGCGCCTTGTACACGATATTCTGCCTGCCTGAAAGCTCAGAGACAACCACCCTTGAGATATTGCCCACCCTCGCCGGGTCGATGTGTTGATACGCGTCTTCGCATTTCATCACGCCGGAAACGTGGAGACCTGCCTTGTGCGTGAAAGCGCTGGCCCCCACGTAAGGAAGATGCGAATCAGGAACAAGGTTAGCCAGTTCGCTGATGTACCTGGATGTTTCGGTGAGCCGGGCAAGTTGCCCCTTCGTCAGACAATCCATGCCCATTTTCAGCTTGAGGCAGGGGATTACAGAGCATAGATTAGCATTGCCACACCGTTCACCGTACCCGTTGATGGTACCCTGGACCTGGGCTGCACCGGCTTTGATTGCGGCAAGGCTGTTGGCCACCGCCAACTCCCCATCATTGTGCGCATGAATTCCTACACGCGCTTTCACTGAACCTACTACAGCCCCCACTGCCTGATAGATTTCGTCAGGGAGACCGCCTCCATTGGTGTCGCACGGCACTATGCAACTGGCACCGGCCTCTGCCGCGGACCTGACAACCGCCAGAGAATACTCTGGATTGGCTTTGAAACCGTCAAAGAAATGTTCGGCATCGAAGAATACCGTCAGGCCTTTCGACTTCAGGTAGGCGATGGACTCTGCGACCATGCGCAGGTTCTCTTCCAGGCTCGTCTCCAGGACATGAGTGACCTGGAATTCTGAGCTTTTGCCGACCAGGGTCACAGCGCTTGTCCCCGCTGACAAGAGCGAAAGGACATTAGGGTCGCTTTCCGTAACGCCACCAGCCCTCTTGGTGCTGCCGAAAGCCACCAGCCTCGCGTGTTTCAGGTCCAGGCTGCGAGCCCTCAGGAAGAACTCGGTATCTTTCGGGTTCGCCCCCGGCCAGCCGCCCTCGATGTAGTCTATGCCAAGTGAGTCCAGCCTTACGGCAATCTTGAGTTTGTCCTCCAGCGAGAAGGAGATTCCTTCGCGCTGGGCTCCGTCCCTGAGGGTGGTGTCGTAGACCTGGACTCGCCTCAAGACCTACTTCTCCAGCTTCGCCGCGACCAGTTTACCCATTTCCGCTGTGCCGACCCTTTTGGTGCCTTCCTTATAGATGTCATATGTCCGGTAGCCGTCATTCAACGCTGAGAGGACGGCATCCTCGATTGCGCGAGCTTCCTTTGGCAGGCCCAGTGAATGCCGAAGCATCATCGCTGCGCTCAGTATGGTGGCAATCGGATTCGCCATATTCTGCCCTGCCCTTTTGGGCGAGCTGCCATGGATCGGTTCATAAAGACCAAAAGACCGTTTACCTTCCGCAGGGACGCCAGCAAGACTTGCCGACGGAAGCATGCCCATAGAGCCTGCGAGCATCGAGGCCTCATCAGTCAGAATGTCGCCAAACGTATTCTCTGTGACCACCACGTCCAAATCAATGGGGTGCTGGATAAGCCTCATGGCGCAGGAATCTACCAGCATGTGCTCAAGTTCGATGCCAGGATAGTCACGGGCCACCTCGATCACGACCTGGCGCCATAACCGGGAAGATTCTAATACGTTAGCTTTGTCGACGGAAATGAGTTTCTTCTTACGGCCCTTCGCCAGCTCAAATCCAACCCTGGCGATTCTCTCGATTTCCCAGTCTGAATAGGCCATGGTATCCACAGCCCTGCGGCCCTTCGCGGTGCGGTATTGCCGTTTGGGTTTTCCGAAATACAGTCCGCCGGTGAGTTCGCGCACAACGATCATGTCTACGCCACGGACAACCTCCGGCTTGAGATTAGTCCCGTCCTCCAGCATCGGCAACACCTTGACCGGCCTCAAATTGGCAAACAGACCGAGTCCTTTGCGCAAGGCCAGAAGACCGTCTTCCGGGCGGGTCTTCGCCTGGGGATCGTCCCACTTGGGCCCGCCAACCGCACCGAGCAGTACTGCATCACAGGTGCGGCACATCTTCAATGTCTCTGGACGCAAGGCAACGCCATACTCATCTATGGCCACACCACCCACCATGTCCCTCCTGAATTCAAAGGTGTGTCCAAACTTCCTGCCCACGGATTCAAGAACCCCCAGGGTTTCGGCAACAACCTCCGGGCCGATGCCGTCACCCGGTAAGACAGCGATAATGAATTTCATTGACTCGTCGTCCTCCTTATGCCCTTACTCACAGCTTTCCGGAAGCCAGCAATTTCTTCTTTGTCTGATTCACCAGGCCGCCCGATGTAACGATATCCAGCAGGAATGGAGGGTACGGGCTGGCCTGGTAGCTTTTGCCGTTGGTCAGATTAGTTATGTGGCCGGAGGCAAGGTCGACCTCGACCATGTCGCCAGTTTTGCAGCCTTCCGCAGCCCCGGCTGACTCAAGCAAAGGGAGGCCGATATTTATCGCATTGCGGAAGAAGATGCGGGCGAAACTTGATGCGATGACACAGGATACGCCCGAAGCCTTTATGGCCACAGGTGCATGTTCCCGGGAAGACCCACAGCCGAAATTAGTGGTGGCCACGATGATATCGCCCGGCTTAACGCGGTTCACGAACTCTGTGTCTATGTCCTCCATGCAATGTTTGGCAAGCTCTGATGAATCAGACACGTTCAAGTATCTAGCCGGTATTATGGCATCTGTATCCACGTTGGCACCGTATTTATGGACACTCCCTTTGAGCTTCACAGGGCAACCTCCCGAGGGCTGGCGATCCTTCCCAAGGCTGCGCTTGCCGCAGCAACCGCCGGGCCCGCCAGGTAGACTTCCGACCTGGTGCTTCCCATCCTGCCGACGAAATTCCGGTTGGTCGTCGAAAGACACTTCTCACCGGACGCCAGGATGCCCATGTGCCCTCCCAGGCATGGCCCGCAGGTCGACGTGCTGACCACTGCCCCAGCTTCAACAAACTGTTCGATGATGCCTTCCCTGAGCGCCTGAAGGTACACGTTTTGAGTACCCGGAATAACGATGCACCGCAGCCCTGGATGCACCTTGTTCTTGCCCAGGACTTTCGCGGCGATCCTCAAGTCCTCTATCCTTCCGTTGGTGCAACTGCCAATCACCACCTGGTCCAGATCAACCTTCCCCACGCTGCTCACCGGCTTCGCATTAGAAGGCAGCGAAGGGAATGCCACCTGAGGTTCGATGGCAGAGGCATCCCATTCATAAACTTTGGCATACTGCGCATCCTGGTCAGGTTGGTAAACATTGTACTCCCTTTTTGCGCGCCCTTTTACATAGTCCATTGTCTTCGAATCGGCACGGAAGAGCCCTGCCTTACCTCCGGCTTCGATGGCCATGTTGGCCATGGTGAACCTGCCGTCCATTGACAACCCGTCTATTACGGTGCCGGCAAACTCCATCGATGAATACAGGGCACCGTCAACCCCGATCTGCCCGATGGTATACAGTATCAGGTCCTTGCCTCCAACCCATGGCTGCAATTTTCCGCTGAAAACGAACTTCAGAGTCTGTGGGACCTTCATCCATATCTCGCCGGTTGCCATCGCTACGGCGATGTCGGTTGACCCCATGCCGGTGGCGAACGCCGCAAGCGCCCCGTAGGTGCAGGTGTGTGAATCGGCCCCGACTACCACATCGCCGGGAAGTACCAGCCCTTGCTCAGGCAAAAGGACATGTTCGATTCCTGCCTGCCCGATTTCGAAGTAGACTATCGCCTGTTCACGGGCAAAATCGCGCACAAACTTGCACTGCTCCGCAGAGGCTATATCCTTGTTAGGCGTAAAGTGGTCGGGCACCATGACCACGCGCTTCGGGTCAAATACCTTTTTCACTCCGAGGCGGGTGAATTCCTTAATGGCCAGTGGCGCAGTAATGTCGTTAGATAGGACAACATCAACCTTGACATTGATGAATTCACCGGGGATAACCTTTTGTTTGCCCGAATGAGCAGCTAAAATCTTCTCCGTCAGGTTCATGTCAGTTCTCTCCAGGATGCGTACACAGTATAGCCAAAGCCAGCAATATCGTGACTATGGCAATCACATACAGTCCGACTGCGGCTATTCGAATAACAACGGCCGATAGCGTCTACTGGCAAACCCCCTTTGCCAGCAGCATTCTATTCAATGCGTTCATGTAAGCTTTGGCGCAGGCGACCATAATGTCCGTTGAGGCACCCCTCCCGGTAAATGTCACGCCATCACTCTCGATCCTTATCAGTACCTCTCCCATTGCATCGATCCCTTCGGTGACGCTCTTCACCGTGAATTCAGTAAGCTTGTTCGGCACCTTAACTATGCGGTTTATGGCTTTATAGACTGCATCGACCGGCCCGGTACCGAGAGCTGCGTCGGCAAGTATCTGGCCATCCGGGCCGCTCAATTTGACTGTTGCAGTCGGTATGCTGTGGTCTCCGCATACCACCTCAACGTGTTCAATATGGTAGACCTCCTTGACCGAGCGTTGCTCCTGGGCCACTATGGATTCGATGTCCCGGTCGTTCACTTCCTTCTTCTTGGAAGCGACCTCCTTGAAGGCCTGAAACGCCCTGTTCAGAGCGTCATCGCTCAAGGTGTACCCCAACTCAGCTAACCGCTCGCTGAATCCGTGCTTGCCGCTCAGTTTTCCTAGGACCAGGCTGCTGGCCGGTATCCCAACATCCCTGGGGTCCATTATTTCGTATGTTTGAGCCTTCTTTATCACGCCGTCCTGATGTATGCCGGACATGTGCCTGAAGGCATTAGCGCCGATGATCGCCTTGTTTGGCTGTACCGGAAAACCGGTCAGGTCACTGACTAAATGGGACGACTTGTATATCTGGGTGGTATCTATGCCCGTGACCAGACTATAGAAGTCCTTCCTGGTCCTCAAGGCCATGACGAACTCTTCCAGCGAACAGTTCCCTGCCCGTTCGCCTATGCCATTCACAGTGCATTCCACCTGTCGCGCGCCTTTTCGCACGGCCTCGAGGCTGTTGGCTACCGCCATGCCGAGGTCATTGTGGCAGTGAACGCTTATGACTGTCCTGCCAATATTGCGCACGTTTTGCGTTATGCCTGCGATCAGTTCCCCATATTCGCCCGGAACAGCATAGCCGACCGTGTCAGGTATGTTAACAGTCGTGGCACCAGCTTCGATGACAGCCTCAAGTATTCGATAGATGTAGGAGGGCTCGGTACGGCTGGCATCCATCGGTGAGAACTCTACGTCTTCGCAGTAACCTTTGGCGCGCGCCACCATGATCCGGGCTGCCTCCAGAATCTCCTCACGGCTCTTCTTAAGCTGGTGCAGCAGATGTATGTCGGAGGCCGAAAGGAATACATGTATGCGAGGATGAGCAGCGTCCTTGACTGCCTCCCAGGCCTGATCGACAGCCTCGGCGTTGGCATGCGATAAGGCGCATATGACCGGCCTCCTGACCTCATGTGATATGAGCCGGACCGCATTGAGTTCAGCAGCCGAATTAACCGGGAAGCCAGCCTCAATGACATCGACACCCAGCACATCAAGCTGCCTGGCTATGTCCAGTTTCTCACGGGCATTGAGGAGCCCGCCCGCAGCCTGTTCACCGTCCCTCAGTGTTGTGTCGAAGATAATTACGCGGTCCATATTACTGCCTTTCCTAAGGAGAACTGCTTCTCCCTTTGTCAGGTCTGTATCCTTTACGCTCTACTTCACTGGTTTGAGCCAGGGCATCATGTCCCTGAGTTTCTTGCCAACCTCTTCAATCTGCAGTTTTGCCTCGCGACGGCGTGCAGCATTGAATGAAGGCCGCCCCGCCTGGTTTTCAAGAATCCATTCGCGGGCGAACGAACCTCCCTGGATTTCAGCAAGTATCTTCTTCATTTCTTGCCTGGTCCTGTCATCGATGACCCTTGGTCCCCTCGTGTAATCGCCATATTCTGCGGTGTCGCTGATCGAGTAGCGCATGTAGGCCAGTCCGCCCTGATAGATCAGGTCGACGATGAGCTTTAGCTCATGAAGGCATTCGAAGTAGGCGACCTCGGGCTGATACCCTGCATCGACAAGAGTGGCAAAACCGGCCTTGACCAACTCGGACACGCCCCCACATAGTACGGCTTGTTCACCAAACAAGTCCGTTTCCGTTTCCTCAGCAAAAGTTGTTTCCAATACTCCGGCCTTGGTGCAGCCCAGGCCCATGCCGTACGCAAGGGCGATTTCTTTTGCCTTTCCGGAGGCATTCCGATGGACTGCCACCAGGGCGGGAACGCCGAAGCCTTCAGTGTAAACCCGGCGTACCATATGGCCCGGAGACTTCGGCGCGATCATCGCGACATCCACGTTTTGCGGAGGTACTATCTGTCCAAAATGGATATTGAATCCATGTGCGAACATCAGGGTCTTACCAGACCCCATGTGCTGTTGCAGGGACTCGTTGTAGACAGCCTTTTGAGTCTGGTCGGGCACAAGGACCATTACAATGTCAGCCCTCTTCCCAACCTCGGCCACGCTGAGGACCTCAAATCCCGCCTCTTTGGCAGCCTTGTAGCTAGGGCCGTCAGGCCGTTGGCCCACAATAACCTGCATGCCGCTATCCCGAAGATTCTGCGCATGGGCATGACCCTGGCTGCCAAAGCCGACTATGCCAATGGTCTTCCCTTTGATCAAATTGAGATTGGCATCCTTGTCGTAGTAGATCTTTGCCATTTTCCCTCCTGTAATACCTCTACCGACCTTCCTGTGAAGAGAAGGGCGGGTTAGACTGCTCGCTGTTTCAGGTCTGTCTCACCGGTTCCTCGATCTTGAATGTTCCTCCGGTCCCACCCCTGGTCATGGCGACGCGCCCTGTACGTGCCACCTCTTTGATTCCATACGCACGCAGCAGGTTCAGCAAAGAATCGATCTTATCCTCATCGCCGGTTATCTCGATGATCATAGAGTTTGAAGCAACGTCAATGACCCCACCACGAAAAATGTTGACCATCTGGACAATCTCCGCCCTGGTCGCAGCGGTGGCTTTCACACGGACAAGCGCCAACTCCCTGGCCACTAGGTCGTCTCCTGTAATGTCGAAAATTTTGACAACGTCAATGATCTTGTCAAGTTGCTTTCGCACCTGTTCGACATGAGCATCATCACCGATAACGACAACGGTCATCCGCGAGACAGACGGATCATCAGTTCGGCCGACCGCTATGCTTTCGATATTGAACCCCCGGCGCCGGAACAGGCTGGCTACCCGGTTCAACACGCCAGGCTTGTTCTGCACTAAAGCGGCCAAAGTGTGCTTCGAATTGGCCAAGTCCGTTTACCTCCTATTGTCCGGCAACTAAAGGCCGCACCGGGGTGGTGTACTCACTAGACGTTGCTTACGGTAAAGGAAACTGACGCAGGCGTATTCCTGGCTTCGGGATGTTCCATCAGCTCGGCAAGGGCAGCACCAGGTGGCACCATAGGATACACGTTCTCTTCAGGTTCTACGATGAACTCAAGCAGGTACGGGCCATCATGCGCCAACGCCTTCTCGATAGCTGGCGCAACGCTCTTCTTGTCCTTAACTCTTGCCCCCTGTATGCCGTAAGCAGCAGCAATCTTGACGAAATCGGGACTCCATAGGGGTGTCCCCACGTAGCGCTTACCGTAGAATAGTTCTTGCCACTGACGGACCATGCCCAAATAGCCGTTATTTACCACCGCTATCTTGACAGCGACTTCGTCCTGCACGACTGTAGCCAGTTCCTGGATATTCATCTGGAATCCGCCATCGCCCGCGACACACCAGACCACCTCGTCCGGTTTGCCGACTTTGGCGCCGACGGATGCTGGCAACTCGAATCCCATTGTCCCCAACCCGCCGGATGAAATCAGGCTATTCGGGCGCGTATACAGATAGTGCTGGGCACACCACATCTGGTGCTGCCCCACACCTGTCACGACGATCGCCTGGCCGTGGGTAGCTTCGTATATCTGGTTGATGACATATTGCGGAAGAAGTTTGTCTCCCTCATCGGAAACGCATAGCGGATGTTCCAGCCGCCATTGCTCCAGGTCTCTGAACCAGGAACTCCTTGTTGTCTGGTTTACCTGCGGGTTCAATACATCGAGGACTGCTTTCACATCGCCGACTATCGGAATGTCTACCCGGACGTTCTTGCCGATCTCGGCGGCATCGATGTCCACATGGATTATCCTCGCGGCCGGGGCAAAGCCGCTGACTTTGCCCGTGGCCCTGTCGTCAAACCTCATGCCCAGGGCAATAACAAGGTCGGAATTCTGCACTGCCATATTGGCGTAGGCCGTGCCGTGCATGCCCAGCATTCCCAGGCTCAGAACATGATTGCCTGGGAAGGCTCCCATACCCAAAAGCGTGCTCACCACGGGGATCTGGGCTTTTTCCGCTAATTCCTTCAGTTGCGTGCATGCATCGGCGATGAGTATCCCCCTGCCGGCAATAATCACAGGGCATTCAGAGCTGTTTATCTGGTCGGCGGCCCTTTTTATCTGGGCCGGATGCCCTGCATGCGTAGGCTTGTAGCCAGCAAGAGACACTTTGTCCGGGAAGTGAAACTCGGCTTCTTCAACAAAGACGTCTCTGGGTATGTCCATCAGTACAGGCCCCGGCCGGCCTGTCCGCGCCAGGTAGAAGGCTTCCCTGACCGTCGTGCCGATCTCGGAGGCCCTTGAAACAAGATAATTGTGTTTTGTGATGGGCAGAGTTATCCCGGTTATATCCACTTCCTGGAAGGCGTCCTTCCCGATGAATGCCCTGGCCACCTGTCCGGTTATGCAAACAATTGGAACTGAGTCCAGGTGTGCATTGGCTATCCCTGTGACCAGGTTGGTCGCGCCGGGACCTGAAGTAGCCAGGCACACCCCTACTTTGCCTGTTATCCGTGCGTAGCCGTCCGCTGCATGGGCGGCGGCTTGTTCATGCCGCACCAGAATATGGCGTAACTGTGGGAACTCAGGCAAAACATCATACAACGGCAGTACTGAGCCGCCAGGAAAGCCGAAGATGACTTCGACACCTTCCTTGACAAGCGCCTGACACAGAATTCGCGCACCGCTAATCTTCATGGTCTAACTCCGTATTGCTATGGCGACCCTCTCAGGACCGCCCCCATGCTGGCAGATGTCACAGCCTCCGCATAGCGCCTCAAGTAGCTGCTGGAAACCCTGGGTTCGTACTCGGCGACTTTGGACAGCCTTTCCTTGATTTGACTGTCGCTGAGCCTGACATTGAGCTTGCCATTGGGAATGTCGATATCGATTGTATCTCCATCTTTGAGTGCGGCGATAGGTCCTTTGCGCGCCGCTTCGGGACAAACGTGGCCAATAGAGGCCCCGCGTGTTGCTCCAGAGAAACGACCGTCGGTTATCAGGGCAACCTTGCTGTCCATGCCCATTCCAGCCAGTACCGACGTCGGCGTCAGCATCTCCCTCATTCCGGGCCCGCCGGAGGGGCCCTCATACCGAATGGCTACAACCTCTCCAGCCGTTATTGAGCCCTTCATTATAGCTGCTGTAGCCGCATCTTCGGAATCAAATACCTTTGCGGGTCCTGAATGCACCATCATCTGGGGGGCCACAGCCCCGCTCTTCACCACGGCGCCCTCCGGTGCGAGGTTCCCGAAGAGTATGCTGAGCCCGCCCGTGCGGGAATACGGGTTCGCCGCAGTCCTGATTACCTTCCGGTCCCTGACCCGTGCAGCCGTAATATTCTGCCTCACGCTTGCTCCGGACGCTGTCATAGCGTCGAGTTTGAGATGCCCTTTCAATTCGCGCATCACCGCCTGGATGCCGCCCGCCAGATCGAGGTCTTCGATTCTATGCTGCCCTGACGGCGATATCTTCGTGATTTGGGGCGTGCTCCGGCTGATCTCATGGATTCGTGTCAAAGGGAAACTCACTCCGGATTCAGATGCCACCGCCATCAGGTGCAGCACCGAGTTCGTGCTGCCGCCCAGCGCAACATCAACCGTGAAGGCATTCGTCAAAGAGTCCACGTTAATTATGTCCCGAGGGCACACGTTATTTTCCCATAATCGCACCGCCGCCGCTCCAACGGCACGGGCCAATTGGAGCCGACGCGAGTCAACTGCGGGTATGGTGCCGTTCCCGGGAAGTCCCAGCCCCAGAGCTTCGGTTAGACAATTCATCGTGTTGGCCGTGAACAGGCCTGCGCAACTGCCGCAACCGGGGCAGGCAGCCCTGGCGATATCTTCCAGGTCGTCAGGAGTCATCGAGCCTGACGCCACCCTGCCTACGCCTTCGAAGACGGAAGTCAGGTCAATGGCCGCCCTTTTCCCTCTCTTAATGGAATGCCCGGCCATCATTGGCCCCCCGCTCACAAAAACCGCGGGGACGTTCAGTCTCACAGCAGCCATCAGCATACCGGGAATCACTTTGTCGCAACTGGGAACAAAGACGAGAGCATCGAAGGCATGTGCCTCAGCCATCGTTTCTACGGAGTCGGCGATTAATTCCCGGCTGGGCAAGCTATATTTCATGCCCTCGTGGTTCATGGTTATGCCATCACATACCGCGATCGTATTGAATTCGAAAGGAACCCCACCGGCGGCCCTCACACCGTCTTTCGCCGCTTGAGCGATGGTGCGCAGATGCATGTGGCCGGGGACAACTTCAGTGAAGCTGTTTGCAATTCCAACAAAAGGCTTCTCCAAGTCTTCACTGCTGCAACCCAGGGCATAGAGCAGTGACCGGTGGGGCGCCCTTTCTACCCCTCTTTTTATCTTATCGCTCTTCATTCTCACATTCATATCTCATCCTCTCCTTCACGGGAGAGACGCCGGTGAGGTGACATGCCTCCACAGTCGCACAGCCAACCCTCTCGCAATTCATTCCCCACCTGCGGAAGGAGTTACCTATGCCCCGACCATGCGAGCCGAATAGGAACGTCCCAGCCATCCTGTCCCTCACTTTAGTGAGAGGCGCGGAGAGGGTGACATACCTCTCCTCAGACAAAAAAACCGTCCCCTTGGGGACGGGTAAGCTACGCCGAAGAGGTTATTCGTGAACCATAGCACAGGGCCTATTTACGTGTCAAGGAAAATCGAGAGGAAAAACGAGAGGACAATCGACAGGATTCGTAGGTGGAGATGTCCAACTCTGAGGGGTCATTCTGAGAATCCTTGAGCGGACTCGCGCGGCCTTCAAGAGTCCGCGAGTCGTGGCATCAGCACATACGGGCAATGCTGCTACCTTGAACCACATTCCGATTGTCTCATCTTCTCCAGCCTGCGCGCGTGGCGGCCGCCTTCGAATGGCGTGCTGACGAATACGCGAAGGATTTCCTGGCCGGATTTCCCATCTACCACCTCCGCACCGAGGCAAAGCACATTAGCATCATTGTGCTGACGAGACCGTTCTGCGGTGAAGGTGTTGTGGCATAAAGCGGCCCTTATTCCTTCTAACTTGTTGGCCGCCATGCTCATTCCGATGCCCGTCCCGCAAATCAGAATGCCCCCGTCGCACTCACCTCCGGCCACTGCGTTCCCCACCTTGAAAGCGATGTCAGGATAATCCACTGAAGTCTCATCAAACGTACCAAGGTCTTCGCACCTGTGTCCCACCCGGCCAGCGAATGCCATCAAATCGCGCTTCAGCGCCAGGGCACGGTGGTCGCATCCAAACGCTAAGCGCATAATCCGGCCTCCCTGAGTACTTGCATAATCGCTTCCTTGCTTATTGCTCCTTCCCTGAGGAACTCCGGGACTCCGTCTTTGAAGCCAACTACCGTGGACTCAACACCACCGGGGGCCACCCCACCATCTATTATTATGTCGACTTCTCCGTTGAGCTGTTTTCTCACTCTGTCGGCCGTCTGGCAACTTGGCCTGTCATGCAGGTTGGCGCTGGTCCCTATCAGAGGCGCACCCATCGACCGCGCTAGAAACACCGGCACTGAATGGTTGGGCACGCGAACCGCTATCCGATCGCTTCTAGCAGTCACGATATCCGGGATGGTGCTTTGCCTGGGCAGGAGCAGGGTTAGCGCTCCCGGCCAGAACCGCTCGGCAAGTATCCTGGCGCATTCCGGCACTTCGCGCGCTACCATGCCGAGTTGAGACACGTCCGCAATAAGCACCGGAAGGGCCATGTGGCGAGGACGCTTTTTAATTTCGAAGATCCGCACGACAGCGATGGAATTCAAGGCATTGCATCCCAAGCCGTACACGGTATCAGTTGGGTATGCCACCACACCCCCTCCCCGAAGCACACGCATCGCCGCCCCAAGTTGTTTCGCCTGTTCGCCACCCGGTTCGCCGCACATAAGTACGCAAGTATACCCGATGCCCTTGACCCCGAGCAAAGCAGAATGATAAGCTTTGCCATGAATGAAGCCCCTTTGAATACCGACCCCTTTTCTCACCCGCCAATCACTTCAGAAGAGTCAGTAGCATCGGCTTCCGGGCCGGTTGCGAATGCCGCACACGCCAATGCCGGCGCTGAGCCCAGGCATGCGTCTGCCGCAGGAGAAAGCCGCCGCATAGCGGCTACGGGCGATGTAGAAGTGTCAACATACCTCGAAATCGCCAAAGAAAAAACGGGCGAGCAGTCTGAACCAACCCGGACCGAGCCCTCTCTTGAACATGAAGCTGTGGCTATCATTGATTTCGGCTCCCAGTACAGCATGCTTATTGCCCGCAGGGTACGGGAATGTCACGTATATTGCGAGATCCTGCCCCACGATGTTTCCAAAGAACGCCTCGCTGCGCTGAGACCAAGGGGCATCATTCTGTCAGGCGGGCCGGCAAGCGTTTATTCGCCCGGTGCGCCCTTGGCCCCTGCGCACATATATGAGAGTAAACTGCCGATATTGGGCATATGCTACGGCATGCAACTGCTGGCACACCAATTAGGGGGCAAAGTCGCGCCGTCGGACCACCATGAATACGGGCATGCAGTACTGAATATTTCCACCGTTGGGCCATCGCCTTTGTTCGCAGGCCTGCCGTCATCCCTCACCGTGTGGATGAGCCACGGAGACCATATACTGTCGATGCCTCCAGGCTTTAGCTCGCTCGCCTATACTGAAAACTCCCCTGTCGCCGCGATGGGCAATGGTGCGGGCTTTTTCGGTCTGCAATTTCATCCGGAGGTAGCCCACACGCCAGATGGGTTAAGCATCCTTCGTAACTTCTTGTACAATGCCTGTGGCTGCACGGGTAATTGGACGCCGGGGAACTTCATCGCTGATACTACCCGCCGCATACGCGAGCAGGTAAAAAACGGAAGGGTGATTTGCGCCTTGTCCGGTGGTGTCGATTCGGCGGTGGCGGCAGGGTTGGTGCATCGCGCCATCGGCGACCAACTTATATGCATCTTCGTGAACAACGGTTTGCTCCGGCGCGAGGAGGCCGAGCGCACCCTCAACACGTTCAGGCGCAATATCAAGATGAACGTAGTGTACGTTGACGCGACGGACCGTTTTCTTGAGCGGCTGAAAGGCGTCATCGACCCTGAAGAGAAACGGCACCGCGTGGGCGAAGAATTCATTCATGTATTTGAACAAGAGGCCAACAAACTGGGGCAGGTTGAATTCCTGGCACAGGGGACGCTTTACCCGGATGTGATCGAAAGCGCCACTTCAGACCACAAAGTCGCAGCGCGAATCAAGACGCACCATAACGTGGGTGGGTTGCCTGCCCGCATGATCTTGAAGCTGGTCGAACCGCTTCGCCATCTGTTCAAGGATGAGGTCCGCCAGGTCGGCCTGGCTCTTGGACTTCCGGACGACATGATATGGCGTCAGCCATTCCCCGGCCCGGGACTGTCCATCCGCATTATCGGCGAGGTCACCAGGGAACGCCTGGAAGTGCTCAGGTCCGCCGATTGGGTGGTGATGAATGAAATAAAGAAGGCCAAACTGTACCGCGATCTGTGGCAGAGTTTTGCCGTGCTGACGGATCTAAAGAGCGTGGGTGTGATGGGAGACTTCCGGACCTACGGACACATGGTGGCAATAAGGGCTGTGGTGAGCGAGGATGCCATGACCGCAGATTGGGCAAGGCTGCCATATGATTTGCTCGCACGAATATCCAACCGCATAGTCAACGAGGTGCCGGGAGTCAACAGGGTGGTCTTCGACATCACCAGCAAACCGCCCTCGACTATCGAATGGGAGTGAGCCTGTCTTTCCACAGATGATTCCCACGGAAGGAGGAAGACTATGGTTTCTGGAAACGGTGAAGAATGGTGTGAAGAGGATAGCAAAGCAATGGACCTGGAGATGCTCAGAGATGCGCTGATCTCCGAGTTCCAGGCGGTGAACCAGTACCGTGAGCAGGCAGATATGCTCGACGATGAAGAGGCCAGGGAAGTCGTCCAACACATAGTCTCAGAAGAGAAAGAGCATATCGCGGAGTTAATGAAACTTGTCCTGAGACTGGACCCTGAACAAGCAGGAAAATTTAAGGAATTGGGGCTCTAGAGGCCCCGTCTCATTGAGAGGAGTCTGAATATGTCGCATCGCGTAAGGATGAAGGGTGTTTTGGCAAAGCGGGGAAAACACCGCAAGAAGCAAACCGAACACCGGTTGCCCTGGGAAGAAAAGGTTACAGTTGAAAAGGCCAAAGAACCGGCGAAAGAGTAGACCTGCTTGAAAGTTTTGATAGTAGGTGGCGGCGGGCGTGAACATGCCCTTGCCTGGAAGCTGAAGCAGAGCCCGCGTGTCAGAGAATTGTATGTGGCCCCAGGCAACGCAGGCACGTCAAAGCTCGCCCATAACCTAGACATAAGTACCGGCGACCTAAAAGGTCTTGCCGCGGCCGCGAAGGCCAAGGGCATCGGCCTGACCGTTGTCGGGCCTGAGGGCCCACTAGCATCCGGCATCGTCGACCTGTTCATCGAACAGGGCCTCGCAGTCGTGGGGCCTACCAGGGCAGCGGCACGAATAGAATCGAGCAAGGCCTTCGCCAGGGAACTCATGCAAAAGATGAGGATTCCTTGTGCCAAAGGCGCAACTTTCAAATCGTTCGCCGAGGCTAAGGCCTACCTGGACCGCAATCCAGTACCGGTGGTAGTCAAAGCCGACGGCCTTGCGGCAGGGAAAGGGGTTGTCGTCGCCGAAACCCGTGAAGAGGCTCTAAAGGCTTTACGAGACACCATGGAGACACGGACCTTCGGCTCCGCGGGCGACACGGTAGTTATCGAAGAACGCCTTATTGGACGTGAGGTCAGCCTGTTGGCCTTTACGGATGGTGAGACCGTTGTCCCGATGGTCCCCGCTTGTGACCATAAACGAGTCTTCGATGGTGATACTGGTCCAAATACCGGCGGCATGGGCTGTTTCAGTCCGCCACGTTTCTTCGACGACTCGCTGACCCGAGAAATAGTCCGCACCGTCCTTGAACCGGCAATCAAAGGCCTGGCACAAGCTGGATGTCCTTTCTCAGGCATCTTGTATGCCGGCCTCATGGTCACTTCGGATGGCCCTAAGGTACTGGAATTCAATGCGCGCTTTGGAGACCCCGAAACACAGGTAATCCTTCCGCGGATGAAAACAGACCTGTTGGAAGTGCTGCAGGCAATTTCAAAGAGAAGACTGAACAAAGTCGAAGTTGAATGGAAACCTGACCCTTGTGTGGGAGTCGTGCTGACCTCGGGAGGATATCCGGGGAACTATCAGAAAGGATTCCCGATTTTCGGCCTGGACAAAATGGACCCGGACGTAATGGCCTTCCATGCCGGCACCCGCCTGGACCATGACAAGGGGGTAGTTACCGATGGCGGGCGCGTTTTGACAGTCGCGGCACCGGGTCGCACTATGGCAGATGCACGCACCAGGGCCTACTCCAACATACACCGCATTAGTTTTTCGGGCTGTCACTACCGAAAAGACATAGCCATCATGGAGGTAAAGTAAATTGCCTCAGATCGCCGTGGTAATGGGAAGTCAATCAGACGCAACCGCGATGCAGCCTGCCGTGGACGTCCTTAAGGAATTCGGCATCGAACACGAGGTGTCTGTTATCTCGGCGCACCGCACACCTGAAAAGGCCCGTCAATACGGGATCAACGCGAAGGCTCGCGGAATCGAAGTTATCATCGCGGGCGCTGGAGGCGCCGCCCACTTGCCGGGAGTCCTGGCGAGCTGGACGTCTGTGCCTGTTATCGGCGTACCCCTTCCCGCGGGTGAACTCAAAGGTCTCGATGCGTTGTATGCCATAGTGCAGATGCCCGGAGGGGTTCCTGTTGCTTGTGTTGGCATAGGTTCGTGGGGCGCCAAGAATGCAGCATTGCTCGCAGTGCAGATACTGGGCGTTAAGTACAGCCATATCGGGCAGGCTTTTGAAGCCTACAAACAGAAGCTAGCCGGCGGCTAGAGCGCCCTGAGGATGCATCAAGGATGATCGAGCGATATTCCCGCCCCCGGATGAAGACCGTTTGGTCGGACGAGACTAAGTTCGACCTGTGGCTTAAGGTGGAAATAGCTGTCTGCGAGGCATGGGCAGAGATTGGCGGCATACCAGCAGAAAGCCTGCCTTCCATACGCCAGGCGCGCTTCGACATGGACCGCATGTCCCAGGTACTGAAAGAGACGCACCATGACGTCACTGCCTTCCTGGCGTCTATCGCCGAAACCATTGGCCCCGAGTCGCGGTATGTCCACATGGGGCTCACATCTTCTGATGTCATGGACACCGCGCTCTCCCTTCAATTGATGGCTGCCGCCGGCATACTCGAGCAAGACATAGCATCTCTTATTACCATACTCGGACGAAGGGCCATGGAACACAAGAACACTATTATGATGGGGCGCACCCATGGAGTACACGCTGAACCCACTACATTCGGCCTCAAGTTAGCCTTGTGGCGCGAGGAGATGAAACGAAACGCTACCCGCCTTGGAGATGCGAAAAAGAATATCTCAGTCGGTAAGATATCAGGTGCGGTTGGAACTTATGCCACCGTCCCACCCAGAGTGGAGGAAATTGCCTGCGCCAGGCTTGGCCTGCAGCCGGACCCTGTTTCGAGCCAAATAGTGCAGAGAGACCGGCACGCTCAGTTCGTGTCAGCACTTGCCATCACGGCTGGTTCTCTGGAAAAATTCGCAACTGAGATCAGAGGACTCCAAAGGACTGAGGTCCTGGAGGCGGAAGAGCCATTCTCAGCCGGACAAACCGGGTCTTCGGCAATGCCCCATAAAAGGAATCCGGAGCTATGTGAACGGGTGTGCGGCCTGGCAAGACTTATCCGCGGCAATGCGGTAACCGCCATGGAGAACATGCCGCTATGGCATGAGCGCGACATAAGCCATTCCTCCGCAGAAAGAATAATCCTGCCGGATTCATGCCTGGCCATGGACTATATTCTCGACCTGTTCAGCGGAGTTATGAACGGTCTTCTGGTCTATCCGGAACGAATGAGGGAGAACATAGAAATCACCAGGGGACTGGTTTTCTCGCAAAGGGTGATGCTGGCTCTTATCGGAAAAGGCCTCAGCCGTCAGAATGCATACAAGATGGTCCAGCGCAATGCTATGCAGGCATGGAGGGAGAGAAAAGACTTCCTCAGCCTATTGCAGAGCGACGGTGAAGTCACCGAGCACATGACTGTCGAAGAACTTCGTTCGATATTTGACTATTCTGTATTCGTCAGGCATGTTGACGAAATCTTCAGCCGCGTCGGCCTTTCGCACGAGGAGGCCCCGGCGATTGCGAAGCGGGAAGGATTAGGTCAAACTTATGAGAAAGCAAATTGAGAGTATCCTTCAAACAAGTATTCCTCTGCCGGTCTACGGCAAAGGAAAAGTTCGAGATACTTATGACCTCGGCGAAAACCTTCTGATTGTAGCCACAGACCGGATCTCCGCATTCGACGCGGTTCTTCCATGCGCAATTCCATACAAAGGGAAGGTGCTGAACCAGCTTTCGGCCTTCTGGTTCGAAAAGACTTCGCATATTATGCCCAACCACGTAATCACCATCATCGATAGTCTCGAATCGCTCCCTTCGGCGTTGGCCAAGACGACACCCAGGCCGTCTTTCCTGGTCGGCCGGAGCATGGTCGTTAAGAAGGCCAAGCTTATTCCCGTTGAATGCGTCGTAAGAGGGTACATTTCCGGGTCGGCATGGTCGGAATATCAGGATAAAGGCACAGCATGCGGAATTAAGCTGCCGAAGAAACTGAGGGAGTCAGAGAAACTGCCTGGACCCATTTTCACTCCAACCACCAAGGCCGAAACCGGACATGACATGCCCCTGACCCGGAGAGAAACGGCAACACTGGTAGGTGAGTCGCTGGCAGATGAATTGGAGACACGCGCCAAGCAGATATATTCCTTCGCCATCGAGCACGCACTCAGTAAGGGCATAATCATAGCGGATACCAAAATGGAATTCGGCACGGTGGATGGAAAAGTGATCCTGATCGATGAACTGCTCACGCCGGATTCCAGCCGTTTCTGGGAAGCAGCGCGCTACAAGGTCGGACAGTCACAACCTTCATATGATAAGCAGCCAGTGCGAGATTGGCTGATTGAGCAGGGCTGGAATAAGCAACCGCCCGCGCCGATGCTGACCGAGGCTGTCATCAGGGAGACCGCCGAGCGGTACTGTGAAGCTTTCAAGAGACTCACCGGGAAAGACCTGGCGTGAACCTATGATTCTGGGAGGACAGTATGTACCTAGCCAAGATATACGTAACACTCAAGCCGACGGTGAATGACCCCCAGGGCTTAACCATCAAGGGCGCGTTGAAGACTTTGGGGTTCGATTCGGTCAGTGACGTCCGAGCGGGCAAGTACATCGAGATAAAACTTTCTGAGCCGAGCCGCGAGACAGCCGAATCGAAAGTCAAGGAAATGTGCCGCCAGTTGCTGGCGAACCTGGTCATTGAGAATTACCGTTTCGAGGTCCAGGATATCCCGCAGCCTGCTGCAGCGAAGTGAGACCTGCACGATGCTTCCCCTTGCCCCCCCCTTCCGACCAGGGCAAACCCGTTGAGCAATCGCATAGTCGAACCAGGGGCGACTGCCAGTCTTTCCAGGGCCATATCCGCCGTGTACGTTACGACGTCTACCGGGTAGAGCCACGCACGGCAGGGCTGGTCATGCCTTCGAATTGCTTGAAATTCTCACTAAACGCCGCGACCAGTTGCCTGGCTTTGGCGTCGTAGGCGACACCGTCTTCCCAAGTGTTGCGCGGGTCGAGGGCTTCCTGCGGTACACCGGGACATGAGGTGGGAATATCGAGGCCAAAAGCCGTATCTCGCCGATAGGTTACTTTGCTCAAGGACCCGTCCAGGACTGCCCTGACGATAGCCCGTGAATAGGCGATGTCCATGCGCTTTCCCACGCCAAAGGGACCACCGCTCCAGCCGGTATTCACCAGCCAGCAGTCCACCTTGTGCTCCACTACCCGTTCGCCCAGCAGCCTGGCATACCAGGTAGGGGGCAGGACTATGAAAGGCGCACCAAAGCAGGTGCTGAAGGTGGCCTCGGGCTCGGCGTTACCTCCCTTCTCCAGCCCGGGGAGTTTGGCAGTATAGCCGGAGAGGTAGTGGTACACGGCCTGGTCGGTGGTCAACCGGGCAACCGGAGGCATGACCCCCAGAGCATCTGAGGTGAGCATGATGATATTCCTAGGATGCTGGCCCATGCCGGAGCGCACAGCGTTGGGAATGTGGGGGATAGGATAGGCAGCGCGGGTGTTGTCCGTCAGGCTACCGTTATCAAGATCAATACGCCTGGTCCGGGCATCGATGGCCACGTTCTCCAGGATAGTCCCGAACTTCCTGGTGCACTCGTATATGTCTGGCTCAGCCTCCCTGGATATGCGTATTACCTTGGCATAGCATCCGCCTTCGAAATTGAAGATACCCCGATGGCTCCATCCATGTTCGTCATCGCCGATGATGCCACGCTCTGTGTCTGTGGCCAGGGTCGTCTTTCCGGTGCCCGACAGGCCAAAGAACAGGGCGACATCGCCCTTCCGGCCCGCGTTCGCCGAGCAGTGCATGGACAGCATCTCCTCCTGGGGTAGCAGGTAGTTCATCAAGGTAAAAATCGACTTCTTGATTTCTCCGGCATAACTCGTGCCACCGATAAGCAGCAGCCTTTTGCCGAAATTGACGATGATGAAGGCCTCGGACCTCGTACCATCCACCTCGGGAGAGGCATGAAAACGGGGTACGTTTATCACCGTGAAATCAGGGACGTGGTTCTTCAGTGCCTCGCGGTCCTGGACCTGGATAAACATGTTGCGAGCGAACAGGTTGTGCCAGGCGTTCTCAGTGATGACCCGGATGGGGACACGGAACTCAGGGTCGGCCCCCACATAACAGTCCTGCACAAAGATGTCCTTGCCCTGCAGGTAGGCCAGCATCCGGTTGTGGAGGGCATCGAACCGGGCTGCGTCGAAGGGCTGGTTCCACTTGCTCCACCACACCTTGTTTTCGCTCTCCAGCTCCCGGACGATGAACTTGTCGTAAGGGGATCTCCCTGTGTGATGCCCAGTCCTCACTACGATGGGACCAAGGTGGGCAATCAACCCTTCCCTCCTGCGGACCACCTCTTCATACAAGCGCGATGTGGAGGAGTTCCAGTACACGGTACCCAGGTTCTTGAGGCCGTGCTTGTCCAGGCCGTAAGCTGGGGTGCCATCTTGCTCTATCATTCTTCAAGCTCTTCCAGGCAATAAAAATCTTTCCATACTATCTATTCTGGACGTGTCGGAAAAAGTTGTCAAGCCCGGAGATATCAATGAGGTTGCAGGTTTTGCGTTCACACACAATGTTCGGCCACGACGGAGAGACAGTCCCCAGAGTCACTCTTGACTTAATGGCGTGGGGACCAATGGGCTGTCATATGCCTTTCGGCCTCCACCCAACAAACGGGATTTCGTTCATCCCGGCACTAAATGGCGTTCACCCCGGCCTCCCCGGTCCTTACCCTTATGGCATTCTCCACCGAATAGACGAACACCTTGCCGTCGCCCACTTCTCCGGAGCGTGCCTTTCTAACGATCACCCCAACTGTCCGGTCTTCATCCTCATCCAGCACAACGACCTCTATTTTGACCTTGGTCAGGTACTCAATGCGATGTGCCTGACCCCGCCATTGCTGGACCAAGCCCTTCTGCTTGCCATGGCCCCTGACCTCGGTGATGGTTATCCCTGGATAGCCTATGTCCTCCAAAGCCTGCCTGACGGAAGGCAGCTTCTCCGGACGTATTATGGCCTCGATCTTCTTCATCAGATGTACCTCTAAACTGCCCCGATTAATACTTCAGGCCTAGGCGTACGCCTGTTCACGGTGGTCTGATATATCTAGCCCTACTAATTCCTCGGCCGGCCTGGGCCGCAATACCCTGACTCGCTTCAATACGAAGAGTACAACGAAGCATAAAACGCCTACCAGTGCCAGTACGACGATGCTGCCGAAAGCCTGGACTCCCAACTGCCTCAAACCCCCACCAGCAAAAAGCCCCGTGACGCCACCCAACCTGCCATCGGCGAACAACCCCACTGCCAGCGCACCCCAGATTCCTGGCAGCCCGTGTATGCAGGAAACGTCGAGGGCATCGTCAACACCAAGCCTCTTCTTGAGTACTCCCATGCCCCATACCATCAGCAGGCCGGCGATTATTCCGATCATAATCGCGCTCATCGGGCTGACATAGCCCGCCCCGCCAGTTACAGCCGCCATTCCAGCCAGCGAGCCGTTAATGCCCATCACGAGGCTGGGCTTGCCAAACCGCGACCAGGTCATGACAATGGCAACCAATGCCCCGGAGGCGGCAGCCGTATTTGTATTCACCAAGGCTGTGGCGGCGACGCCATTGGCCCCAAGCGCACTACCGCCATTGAAACCAAACCAGCCGAACCACAACAAGAAGCCGCCCAGCGCACCAAGGCTCAGGTTATGCCCTTCCAGTCCGGGCTCCCCAAATCCGAGCCTGCGACCCAACATCAGGGCCGCGACGATAGAAGCAACACCGGCAGTTATATGCACCACGATCGAGCCGGCAAAGTCGACGACACCCAATTTGGCGAGCCATCCACCCCCCCATATCCAGTGAGCGGGGAAGGCATAGATAAACACAAAGACCCCAACAAAAATGAAAAAGGAAAGATATCGCATGCGCTCAGCAATAGCGCCTGTCACGAGCGCCACCGTCACAGCAGCGAACATAAGTTGAAAGGCAAAGAACAACAGTCCGGGTATGGAAGTTCCCGTCCAGGCCCCACCGTCAACGGTCCTGAGTCCAAACAAGCTGAGCCCACCCAGGATGCCCCCTTTGTCAGGCCCGAAGGCAAGGGTAAACCCCACAAGAATGAAAACGATGCTGACAAGGAATGCTGAAGTGAAGACCTGCATTAAAGTGGAAACGACGTTTTTTGCGCGGAGGAAACCGGCTTCCAGGAAAGCCACTCCAGGCAACATAAGAAATACAAGTCCAGTCGAGACCAGGACCCAGGCGGTATCGCCGGTATCTATCGGCATATGGAGAGCACCCCCAACCTTAATCTTGACATCCTATCGGAGGGAAGTTTCCACGTTGTTACGTCAACGTTAAGGACATGTTACGCAGCCCTCGGCAAAGCGATCCATTTCGATTCACGTTCTGCCTTATGATCATCGCTTCCCCTTGGTCGTCAATGTTTCCAGTACGCCATGGCGGCCCTTTTTCATTAATGGCGAATTATTTGCTATAATCCCTTTAGCAATGAATAAGACAGTATTGCGCAACAGCCTGCTGTGGCTTGTCCTCGTGATAATCGCCGTAATACTTTTCACACAACTATTCAGCCCTCTATCCAAGAAGACCACCGAGGTAACTCTGTCGCAATTGGTCGGCCAGGCGAAGAATCGTGAAATCGACACGATTGTGCAACAAGGGGAGACGCTGATAGGACTGAAAGGTGCACAGGAGGTCTCCAAGACTTTCTTTGTTGGCACAACGGAGGACCTGCGGGTCTTCCTAGACGGTCAAAAGGTCACCATAGGGGACGCTCCGGGAATTCAGATCAATGTGAAGTCTGCCAGCGCGTTCAGTTGGGGCGGCCTTCTGCTGAACGTCGTTCCGATCGTCCTGCTGATAGTCTTGTTCCTATTCTTCTTCCGTAGTGCCCGGGGCGCCAATACTCAAGCATTCAACTTCGGCAGAAGCAAGGCAAGACTATTCAACGTGAACAAGCCAACCGTCACGTTCGCAGATGTTGCTGGTGTGGAGGAAGCGAAACAGGAACTTCACGAGATCGTTGACTTTCTCAAGAGCCCGCAAAAATTCCAGGCCCTGGGGGCCCGCATTCCCAGAGGCGTGCTGCTGGTTGGCCCGCCAGGGACCGGCAAAACTTTGCTGGCACGCGCGATAGCTGGCGAGGCGGGGGTCCCTTTCTTCTCGATCAGCGGTAGCGAATTCGTCGAAATGTTTGTCGGCGTGGGCGCCTCCCGCGTGCGCGACCTATTTGATCAGGCCAAGCATAACGCACCCTGCATCCTGTTCGTTGATGAAATCGATGCCGTCGGAAGGCACCGTGGTGCAGGGCTTGGCGGCAGCCACGATGAACGCGAACAGACCCTCAACCAGATACTGGTTGAGATGGACGGTTTCGACTCTAATACGAATATCATAGTTCTAGCTGCCACTAACCGTCCGGATATCCTGGACCCGGCTTTGCTCAGGCCAGGACGGTTCGACCGCCAGGTCGTACTGGATCGGCCGGACGTCGCTGGAAGAACAGCCATATTGAAGGTGCACACCAGAGGGAAACCGGTGGATGCCTCGGTAGAGTTAGAGAAGATCGCCAAGCTTACTCCCGGATTCAGCGGCGCAGATCTCGCCAACCTGGTAAACGAGTCTGCTATCCTGGCGGCGCGACGTGACAAGAAGACAATTGGCATGAGCGAATTCGAAGAGGCCGTCGACCGGGTGGTCGCCGGGCCAGAGAAGAAGACTCGCATCATCAGCCCCAGAGAAAAAGAAATCACAGCCTTTCATGAGGCAGGCCATGCATTAGTCGCACACTTGTTGCCTAACGCAGATCCTGTACACAAGATATCCATTGTGGCACGTGGGATGATGGGTGGCTACACCAGACTGCTACCCACGGAAGACCGCAGCATTTCAACACGCACACAGTACGAGGCCACACTCGCCGTATTCCTCGCCGGGCGGCTTTCTGAGTTGCTGGTTTTCTCCGACTACAGCACCGGTGCCCAGAGCGACCTCGAAAGCGCGAGTGCGCTGGCGAGGAAAATGGTAACCAAATACGGAATGAGCGAAAGACTCGGACCGCGTACCTTCGGCAAGAGCGAAGAAATGGTCTTCCTTGGCCGAGAGATCACCGAACAGCGAAACTATAGTGAAAAAGTGGCCCTGGATATCGACCGCGAGGTCACCAGATTCATCGCAGAGGCGGATGAAAGGGCAACGAAGATTCTGAAAGAGAATCGGCCTATTCTTGACAGGCTAGCCGAGCGACTGGTGAACGACGAGACGCTGGAAGGCCCTGAGCTCGCGGCGATTCTTGGCCCTGGTCCAAGAAAGGAGACCGAAAGGTCTCCCCGCACACCAGTAACGGCCAGTATTCCTACCCCCGCCCCACAACCAGCCTAGGCTAGTTCTTCCTCTCAGTGACATACTTCGTTAGATCGATCAACGACTGTCTGGCCGCATTATCAGGCAGTTTGTCCAGTGAACTCAGTGCACTGGAGCAGAAATCCGACGCAATCCGGTAGGACTCGCATATCATCTTCTTGCCGGACGCCATCTTCAGCAGGGCCTTCACGGTCTCCTCGTCTTTGGCATGCAGCAACCGCTGGACCCTTTGGTCACCATGATGTTGCTCGATCGTAAGTATCACCGGCAAAGTCACAACCCCTCGAAGCAAATCAGCTCCGACCGGCTTGCCCAGGTCTTCCTCCGCTCCAACGAAGTCTAAGATGTCGTCAACTATCTGGAAGGCCATACCGAGATTGTATCCATAGTCACGGCATGCATCGACGACTGCCTTTGGTGCTTCGCTCAATACGGCCGCAGATTCCGTCGCCAGCACGAACAAAGAAGCGGTCTTGCTGGAGATATTCTCATAATAGCGCTGGCGGGACTGAGAAAGGTCGAACGGACGGAAGCTCATAGATAGTTCGCTGGATGATACAGTCCGCAACGTCTGGGCAAACAGGGTGACGACCTTCAGGTTCCCCGTAGTTGACGCCAACTCGGCTGCAAGCGCGAACAAATAGTCGCCAAAAAGCACTGCTCTAGCCCCGCCGTACATATCATTGACTGTAGGTTTGCCGCGACGCAGAGAAGATGAGTCCACGGTATCATCGTGGACCAATGTAGCCGTGTGGAACAACTCGACGGCCGCCGCCATCGGAATAAGCAGGTCCAACTTGGTGTTGTATATCTTTCCAACAAGCAAGGTAAGTGCGGGACGCAGCCGCTTCCCTCCCTGGCTGAAGATATGCTCGATGAGCTTGTTCAACGCTGGCGAATCGGTTTGAGCCAGTTGCTTGAGCCTGTCATCGACAATTGTCAGCCCTTCCCTTACAGGCTCATATATTCCTCCGATATTCACTTAGCTCAAGCTCCTTTCGCTGTAAAAGCCACATCAATGGACAGTCGGGACTATTCTGCTGCAGGCACGGTTGGCGCGGCCGCCCGCATCCTGTCCAATTCCTCCTGGGCTATCTTTTCTTCGAGCTTCAAAAACAACGGTTCCGGGATAGGGAGCTTCTTCCCAGGCTCCGGCTCCTGGATGCTCCAGCCACCGTTTTCAACCCGGCCTTCACAGCCCAGATAAGAATACAACTTCTGTGAACTGAAGGGCAGAAAGGGGTAGAGCATCTTGTTCAGTCCGGCCAGCACGGTTAAGACGACGTACAGGCTGGTCCCCGCGCCAGAACGGTCGGTGCGGAACGTTTTCCAGGGCGATTTCTCGTCCAAGTAGCGATTCCCATCCTGGGCCAAAGCCATTATGGCCCTTACTGACTCCCGGAAGCAACACCGAGAGAGCAGACCGTCCACCTTGTCGAGCGTTGCCCGCGTTTCCGACAGAAGTTGTCGACCTCTCTCGTCGATGGTTCCAGCTTCAGGCACTTTCCCTTCATAATTGCGCTGGATGAACGTGAGCACGCGATGACTGAGATTCCCATAGGTACCAACCAGTTCACCATTATTACGCCTGACGAACTCCGGCCACGAGAAGTCGGCATCGCCTGTCTCAGGCATGTTTGCAGCAAGATAATACCTCAAAGGATCAGGATCATACCGCTGCAGGAAATCCGGTACCCAGACTGCCCACCTGCGGCTGGTGGACAGCTTATCGCCTTCAATGGTGAGGAATTCATTCGAGGGAACATCATAGGGAAGGTTCAGACCTCCGTACCCCATGATCATGGAAGGCCAGATGATGGTGTGAAATGGAATGTTGTCTTTACCAATGAAATAGTAGGATTTCGAGTCCCCAATCCAGAACTGCCGCCAGGCCTCGGGATCCCCATGTTCTCTTGCCCACTCTTTTGATGCTGATAGATAGCCGATAACTGCTTCGAACCAAACGTATATCCGCTTGTTTTCGTATCCGGACTGGGGTACGCTTACACCCCATTCGATGTCACGGGTTATCGCTCTGTCTTTCAGCCCGCTTTCGATGAAACGTAAGCTGAAGTTCTGGACGTTCGTGCGCCAGTGTGTCTGTTTGTTGATCCATTCCAGAAGCTTGTCTTCGAAGGCGCTGAGCCGCAGGAAAAAGTGTTCGGTCTCGCGCGATTCCGGCGCGGTACCGCAAATGCTGCACCTGGGCTGGACCAATTCAGCAATGTTCAGCGGCTTGCCGCACGCTTCGCACTGATCTCCCCTGGCGCGCGCGCTCCGGCAATGGGAGCAGGTCCCGCTAACGTAGCGATCCGGCAAGAACCGCATGCATTTCGGGCAAAAGGCCTGGGGCGTAGTGGATTTGTAGATGTAGTCCCTGGCCAGCAGCCTGAGGAATATATCGTGCGTTGTCTCGGCATGGGTGGCCGTCCCTGTTGTAGTGAAAAGATCGAAAGAAATCCCCAGCTTCCTCCAGCTTTCAAGGAAGCCTTTGTGGTACTTCGATGCAATCTCCTGAGGGGTCGTTTTTTCCTGGTTGGCAGCTATTGTGATAGGAGTACCATGCTGGTCGCTTCCGGAGACCATCAGCACATCGTTCCCTTTGATCCGGTGGTACCTGGCGAAAACATCGGCTGGAAGATATGCTCCGGCAATATGGCCCAAGTGCAGCGGCCCATTGGCATAAGGCCATGCCACCCCAATGAATATGCGTTCTTTCAATTTCGCTCCAGGAGTCGAGGAAACGCCGTGCGGCCAACCCAGAGGGGTATGTTGCTGGACAAGCCGTTCAAGCGACCCAACTTACAGGACCTCGGCGCGCTTTTCAAAAAAAGTGAGAGATCTTTCGGATTTGCCACTCTGGTGAGATGCATATCCCTTGCCGATGGCACAATCTGCACATAGACGGAGCGTACCGTGCCTTCCTTTGAGCTCAGCAAACCGGTCCGGGTTCTGTTTCTGTATGCTTTTCAGCAAATCATCATCAGGTTGGATATCGTCTTCGTCCATACCAAGGTACTGTTCGGGGTGCTTAATGAGCCTGCCACAACTGTCACATGAAATATCACCAATCGACATACATCCGCGGCGCATCTGGTTCTCTCCTGTCTGCCCCTGTCAAAGGGGCCCTGGGTAGTCATTCTGAGTAGATTTCGTCCTTCACGGACTCCAGGCCTCTTGAGTGGATTCTCAATTTGAGGTACCCGGCATCATTCTTCCCGGGCAAACATCTATCGTAGAGATGCTTCTTGGATACTCCCGCCGCAGCCGCAACGCAAGCCGCTGCTTCTTTTAGACGCATCCCTCTGCGGCACAGAGACTCCACTTCTGCCCTCAGTTGGTCGCCCGTTTCTGGCGTCGGGGTTCCTGCTGCTTTTCCTCCAATCACGAGGGTGAACTCACCTCTGGGCAGGCTGAACCACTTCTGGGCTTCATTCACAGTGCCGCGAAAGACTTCCTCGTGTATCTTGGTCATCTCGCGACACACCGCGATTCGGCGGTCCCCCAGTAAGTCTACAATATCTCGAAGCGAATCCTGCAACCGGTGGGGGGCCTCGAAGGCCACCAATGTTCTCGGTTCGTCAACGATTGCAGACAAGAGTCTTCTCCGTTCACCTCTAGATCGGGGAAGGAACCCAAGATAGGTGAACTGATGGACGGGCAGGCCCGAGACAACCAGAGCAGTCGGCACCATCGAAGGACCGGGGATAGGCGAGACCGCTATTCCAGTGGTTATCGCAGCGCCTATCAACTCATAGCCCGGATCGCTTAGCCCGGGCATACCCGCCTCGGAAACAAGGGCTACGTCCGCCGTTTCCAGCGACCTCAACAGTGAGCCAAGCTTCGCTCTCTTGTTGGCCTCGTTGTAACTTGTGAGCGAGGTATGTATGTCATGAGCATTCAGCAAACGACGGGTCTTGCGGGTGTCCTCCGCCGCAATGAGAGATACTTCGCGCAGTGTGCGCAAAGCACGCAGAGTGATATCTTCCAGATTCCCAATAGGCGTGGCGACCACGTACAAAGTCCCCATACGAAATGGTATTATAGTGCAATTGCGCGAACTGAGAAAACATCGCCTTTCCTTGACTATCAACCCGCCCTTTGATATAGTCCTGACCATCAATTCTCTCTCGGAGAAACACTGCTATGACCGCCACCCCCTTCAGAGAACTGCGCCGTGCGTACGGATTCGATGAAGTAGCAATAGTGCCGGGTAATATCACCGTAAATCCCGACCAAACGGATATCGAACTTAGAATCGCTGATATCGGCTTCCCGCTTCCCGTACTTGCTTCGGCCATGGATGCAGTCGTCGACCCTTCATTTGCCATACTGCTCCACAAGCTGGGTGGAATAGGGGTTTTGAACCTCGAAGGCTTGATGACCAGATACGACAAGCCGCAAGAAGCCATCGAGGAGATCACCCAGGCCCCACCAACCCAGGTAACGCCTCTTCTGCAAAAGGTGTACAACCAACCGATAAAGGAAAACTTGGTAGGGGAAAGAGTGCGGGAGATCAAGAGGGGAGGAGCAAGGGCAGTCGTATCATTGACTCCGACCAACACGAAGAAGCTCGCCCCCCTGGCCGTGGAGGCCGGGGCCGATATTCTCGTCGTTCAGTCTACAGTAACCACCGCCCGGCACGTTTCCAAAAGCTACAAGGGGCTGGCCTTTTCTGAACTGCAGCAATCTGTCCGCATACCGGTAATAGTGGGCAACTGCGTCAGCTACGAGGCCGCCCTGGAACTTATTCGGACCGGCATCTCGGGAATACTTGTGGGAGTGGGCCCCGGAGCGGCCTGCACCTCACGCGAGGTCCTAGGAATTGGTGTGCCACAGGTTACCGCCACCATGGACTGTGCAGCAGCCCGCGACACCCATTTCAGGGAGACTGGAAGGTACGTTTCGGTGATAACTGACGGCGGTTTCCGAAGCGGCGGCGACATCTGCAAGGCTATTGTTGCCGGTGCTGACGCAGTCATGCTCGGATCGCTCTTCGCCCAAGCCAAGGAAGCTCCCGGTCACGGGTATCATTGGGGAATGGCAAGCCCTCATGCTGCCCTGCCGAGAGGCACCAGGATCAAAGTCGGCACCAAGAGCCCACTGGAGCAGATACTGTTCGGTCCTACCTCCATGACGAACGGGACCGAAAACATCATCGGCGCACTCCGCACCTGCATGGGAGTCTGCGGAGCCTTCAGCATCAAGGATATGCACTCGGCGCAGTTAGTCATCGCGCCGGCAATTAAGACCGAGGGCAAGCAGTTCCAGGCCATCCAGGCTTGTAGCTAGGCGAGTCGCTGCTACGATGAAGGCTCTCTCAGGGGACAGGGGTCGCAAATCGCAGGCAAAGCAGGCTGCACCTCAACTCGCATATCCCTGAGCATCCTAACCAATTTGCAGAGCGGCAGTCCCACGACATTCAAGTAGCAACCGTCCACGGCTTCGGCAGGGTGAAAGGCCTCATTCTGAACGCCATACGCACCAGCTTTATCCAGCGGGTCACCTGAGGCAACGTAGTTCTCGATTTCAGCGTCCGAGTAGTGGCGCATCTTGACTCCACTGACAACGTGACAGACTATGGCGGCGTCCCCGGGTTTGAGCACGGCTATTCCGGTTATCACGCGATGCGTCGTGCCACGCAACCGGCGAAGCATGGCTACCGCTTCCGCAGCATCTGATGGCTTTCCCAATACCTCGCCATTGTCCGCCACGATGGTGTCACCAGCTACCACAACTTCCCCCGGGTGACGCTCCGCGGCCCAATTCGCCTTGGCCAGAGCCGATAACTCAGCCCGTTCCCTGGCTGTCCTTGCATTGCATGCGACAGCGCTCTCATCAACTTCCGGACTTGCCGTCCGGAACGGAAGACCCAAACATGAGAGAAGTCCGATCCGCCTTGGCGAGGTCGAGGCAAGCAAAATGGGGATCCTGGTCCGCGGCTTTCCTTTTTGGCCTCTACTGACCAGAAACGCTGCGCATTCCACCCTGTGAGTCTGAGGGAACATGTCTAATGGCTGCACCTCAACCGGCTCGAACCCATTCCTGTACAACGCGGCCATATCACGGGCCAATGTTTCGGGATCGCATGATACGTAAAGCAGCTTGTTAGGTGCGTGCCTGCCAAGGGCGGCTAGCACATCGGGGTGACACCCGGAACGGGGAGGGTCCAGAATGACAGCATCCACTCTTGAGGGAAACGCGGCCAGTTCATGTTCCACTTTTCCCTGCACCAGTTGCACCTTAGGCAGACCGGAGACGTTTTCCCGGGCATCTTTGATAGCCGAGGCAGATTCCTCAATCGCCACTGCCCTGCCAACGTATGGGGCCAGTGCAACCGCGAACGTACCTACACCGGCATAAGCATCCACGATTGTCTCTGTTCCATCCGGGTTGAGATAGTGCAACACTGTGGATACCAGCTTATCCGCTTGTTCGAGGTTCACCTGGAAGAAGGATGGGGAAGAGATGCGAAAGGTGCGGCCGCGGAATACTTCTTCATAGTACGGCTGACCGCTCGCCAGTTCAACTCCTTCGATATTCAGCCCAGGCTGGATGAGCCAACGGCCCGTGTTTACCCCGTAGCGCACGGATACCTGTGTCATACCTCGACAACGCCCCTGCAACTTTTCAAGAGTGTCATTGATCCAGGGATGCATAATGAGGCACGCATCTATACGAACGAACCTTCTTGTCTCACGGTGAACAAAGCCGGCGCTCCCGTCGCGCCTGAGGGTAAACCGGGCATGATTGCGATAGTTCCAAGGCACATCGGCAGGGAGAACAGGCTGTGTTATGCCGGGGTCAAGTCCAAACTTCTGCAATGCCTGCTGGACTTGCCGCTGCTTCAGTCCAAGCTGGTGCTCATAGTCAACGTGTTGCCACTGACAACCCGTACAGGCCCCGAAATGGGGGCACTTCGGCCTGACCCTTTGAGACGACAGGCCCGAGACCTCGACAGCTTGGGCGAAAAGGTACTTCCTCCGGTCCGATATGGTCTGGGCTGTCACAGTCTCGCCCGGCAGGGCCCCAAAGACCCTTACCTCACGGCCATCCCGGAAACCCAGACCATCCCCTTCGACCGTCAATGCCGTTATGTCGAGTTCGAACAACGGGCCCACATCAAACACGACGAGTTCCCGCATAACCGGACACCCAGGATGCGACCGCGGCTTCGGGGTACGAATCACCTTCAGGCAGATACGGCTTGATGTCGACAACAGGCGACCCTTCGAGCGCGCCCAAGCCCTTGACCGTGAGTGTGCCGCCCTGCTTTTTTAGCAGCGGCACAATGCTGATGCCGACTGGGTTTGGCCGGACTGGCGAGCGTGTGGCGAAAACCCCCGTAAGCGGTAACTCCTGGTTATGCCGCGGATGCACTTTGAGCTTGGACCGCTCGTCGGGCTTGAGCAGGTGCATCCAGAAAAGAACAATGATGTGGGAGAATGCTTCGATGCCTTCCAAAGCGTGGAGGTAGTCGTCGAAGACCACCACATCGCTTATCGCGTCCTTAGCGTGGCGCTCCTCAGGCGCTGACTGGTCGAGCGATTGCTTCAGTCCTGCAGACTCTCCCAATGACGAGTGGGGGCAGATTGGAACAGACATCTGCGGAGCTAGTCCGGAAACGTTCCTGACGACGCCGATGGGATAAAGTGTGATTGGCTCTTTGTTCACCGCGTCCTACGGTGTCATAGTCAGTACCAACCGCACTTGGTCGGGGTAATTGGCTATCAGCCTCAGCTCGTCATCGGTAAGCGGCCTCTGAGTGTGAGCATTGGCATAGCGCACTAACTCGAGTATGTTTTCAGCCCTGCTGTCATCAACGAAATGGATTCCAAGCCTGGCGTAGACGTGCCTGAACCCCGCCAACCCCCCGTACTCGCCGGTGGTTATGATGCGGCCCGTAGCAGACGTCTGCTGTTCCTCGATGCCAAGCAATTCGTAGTCGTACAATTCGTAGTTGCGTCGGTCTTTAAGTGTGCCATCGGCATGGATACCAGATTCATGGGCAAAGGCGTTTGCCCCAACGCCTGGTTGGTTTATAGGAATAGGCACGCCGAAGCTATAGGAAGTATAGCTGGCCAGCTTCAGGGCCATGGAAAGGTTTATCGGGTCACCGATCTCGTAGCCTTCCATATCCTTCCCGAACTTTATTGCCAGTATGCAGCTCAAAAGGTCAGCTTGGCCCGCCCGTTCTCCCAGACCGTTTACCGAGGTATTGATGTATGCATCCTGACCTCCATCGAGCGCGCCCTTCGCTCCGGTCACCGAGTTCGCCACGGCCAGGCCGATGTCGTTGTGGCAGTGCTGTTCAATGGGGAGCTTCACAGTCTCCGCCAGATCGCGGATGCGCCTGTACATGCCCATCGGGTTTTCACAACCCAGTGTGTCGCAATACCGCAGCCGGTCTGCGCCCGCCTCTTTTGCGGCCTGACCGAATTCGATCAAATACCCCATGTCGGTCCGCGAAGCATCCTCTGCATTCACTCCGACCGTCTCAGCTCCATGGTCTTTGGCGTACTTCACAGACTCGGTCATTTCATGGATGATCATCTCGCGGTCCAGCCTGCCTCGAAACTTGTGTCTTATCATCTGGTCGGAGGTAGATATGGACACGTTCATGTTTTTGACACCGGTGCGCATTGCAGACGAAATATCGCTGACTATGCCTCGGCACCACCCCTCGAGAACCATATTCCCCATGGCTCCCAATTCACGTAATTGCAGGTTCGCCCTCACATAGTTCTGCTCGTGCCTCGTGCATGGAAAGGCAAACTCGGATTGGTGAACGCCCATATGCGACAGGTAGACATTCAGCATTGTCTTCTGGAGCTTGGCCAGCTTAATACGGGATGCTTGGACTGTGTCACGATTAGTTACGTCTATGAAATATATCTTCGGCATCCTGATAGTCCCCCGTCGGCCCAGCTAGTATCAAGCGTATGAAAGCTTTACGATAGCATGAAATTAACGGGCGACGCAAACGTTCCTCAGCAAAGGTAGAGGTGTTTTGTCTACCCTCAGATCGACGCGGTTTCACAAACCGCGTCGATCCCTTGATATCCGCCTTGACTTTCCAGAGAGGCATGATTAACATCTCGCTGCCATTCCCTGCTGAAGGCTCGCAGAAACTATGTCTACGCAAATACTGCTCATAAGACACGGACAGACGGAATGGAACCAGGTAGAAAGGTTCCGTGGCCGTGCTGAAATAGACCTCGATGAGATTGGGAAAAACCAAGCTGAGGCAACCGCGACTCGACTGTCCGGGTCCGGCCTGTCCGCATTGTACTGCAGTCCCCTCAAACGGGCCGTGAAGACGGCACAGGCAATTCGCAACTTGACAGGTGTGACGGCGGATGTCCTTCCCGACCTGACGGACGTCGATTACGGGCGCTGGCAGGGCTTGACCCTGGAAGAGGCGCAAAATCGCGACCCCGACGTATTCGCGCACTGGAGGCACAGCCCCCAGTTAGTCCGCTTCCCGCAGGGCGAAAGCATGGAAGAAGTTAGAAGCAGGGCGGCTGGAGTCGTGGAGACTCTCAAGTTGAAGCATCAAGCCCAAACCTTCGCAATCGTCTCTCATGTAGTGGTCTGCCGTCTATTGGTGCTGCACCTCCTGGGGATCGAGACATCACACTTCTGGAATACCGCGCATGATAACTGTGGCATCACCACATTCATGATGAAGGGTGACTTGCCCGTGGCCACTGGTATCAACGACACCTGTCATTTGCACCGGCAAGGCTCTTGAAATGGTCAGGCCTACCATCCACTGGGTGATGGACCGAATGCAAAAGCACTACGGCCACATACCAAGAAAGCCGGTTCTCGACCCAGTAGATGAACTGATTCAGACCGTCCTCTCTCAGAACACGTCCGATGTCAACTCGGCAAGAGCATACCAGAATCTTGTGAAAACGTTTCCCACCTGGGGAGTGTTGCTGGATGCCGATGATGCTGCCGTAGCCGACGCAATTCGGGCCGGGGGACTAGCCGACGTCAAAGCTCCAAGGCTGAAAGGGATTCTGTCACAGATAATGAAGCGCCGGGGCAGACTCGACCTCAACTTTCTCAAAGACCTCCCTTTGCCTGAAGCCAGGGAGTGGCTCCAGCGCCTCCCCGGGGTAGGACCTAAGACGGCCGCCTGCGTGCTCCTTTTTTCACTGGGGATGTCTGCCCTCCCCGTGGACACCCATGTGCATCGGGTGTCAAGGCGCCTGGGTCTGGTGCCGCAAGAAGCGAACGCGGAGAAAGCCCAAGAAGTCCTCGAAAAGTCCGTGCCGGTCAAGGACGTCTATACATTTCACCTGCAGATGATACTGCATGGCCGGCGGGTTTGCAGAGCCATAAGGCCGGCATGCGATCAATGCGTCCTCAGCAAACGCTGTCCCTCGGCGCAACCGAAAGATTCACAATGACAGAATAGGGTCTATTCTGTCATTCTTGGATAGAATCGTGGCTATCCGCCGCTACAGCCCGACGGACTTGTACAGCCCCTTGAAGTCGAAGTTTTGAGCCAGTATCTCGTCGAGCTTGCTCAGTTTCTGTCGATGAGCAAAGGTGGCTTTCTGGACCGCATCGGACACCAGCGAAAGGGCTGTAACCGTGTCTTCCTGCGTCACCACAATAGGCACTTTGCGCCGACGGGCCTGTTTCGACACCTGGTCGATCGGTTTCACTCCACCCGTGAGCACCATCACCTTTGTCGGGGTCTCCAGCGCGGCCAACTGCATGTCAGCTCTCTCTCCACGCACCAGGACAGCCTTGTTCGACTTCCTGTTGAAGTACGATGGCCCGCTATCCAGCACCGCCGCTCCGGCCATAACATTTTCCACGAGTTCAGTCGCTCCATCACCCGGGGACAGTTCCTCCCCGGAAATCGCCTCCGTTATATCCCGAACGCTGATTCCCATCAGCGTCCTGTCCTGGGGCACGAAGCCGAGCACCGGTACGCCAATACCAGAACACAGTTGGGCCTTTTGCGCCATCCTGTTTGATGGGACAGCATTCACGATCAAGCCAGAAATCTTGGCTTTCAGGCCTGTTTCGATTCCTTCGAAATCTGCCATCAGTCCCTTCTCCGTATATTGCAGGACCACGATCAACCGGGCTGGAATAGCGCTGAGAATGGCGGCCAGGAAGGCCGTTCCGGGATCTGCCTTCTTCAGCCCGGCAGGACCTTCGACTACCATGACATCTTTGTCCAGGGAGACAACGCGATAGGCATCCTCTATCTTCTTGACAAAGTCACCGCTCCGGGAGGCCGCAGCATTCAGGTCTTTCTGGTCTATGACTACGGGACAGAGGGTTTCCTGGTTGCGCGCCAACTCCATCGCCTCATTGGCGAAAACACAATCGGTGTATGCAGACTTGAAAGACCCCCCGTCGGTTCGCACCGAGATCGGCTTGAAGTAGCCTGCTTTTTTGCCATCACTCTGAAGTTTCCTGGCTATTCCGATGCACATCGCCGTCTTCCCCACCTGTCCTTCGGGCGAGGCAATACACAGTGCTACCATTTTGGTCTCCTCAAGAAGCAGAATCGTGGCTGGCGGGGCCTGAGCCCAGAGGCAGCCGCCTTCTCGTCCGGCGTATTATAGATATTTGGCACCTTTACAACAAGTCGGCCATGCTTTACAATGGAGTCTTCCCGGACGGGTGTCATCGTATCTGCCTAGCCGGCGAAGCCAGGGGCGCTCCATATACTACGGGTACTGATTGGAGGGGCACATGGAGAAAAAGCATTTCCTGACTCGTGAAGGCTTGGACGGCCTGCAGGCAGAGCTTGAAGAACTCCGCACGGCGGGCCGGAGAGAGGTCGCCGACAAGATAAAACGTGCCAAGGAAATGGGCGGCACTGAGAATAATGCCGAGTACGACGACGCGAAGAACGAGCAGTTTTTCCTTGAAGGCAAGGTCCAGAAACTCGAATCCCAAATCGCCAACTCGGTTGTCATCGATTCCCCTCATTCCACTGCAACAGTGAAGCTGGGCTCCCGCGTCAAGGTCCGAGACCAAGAAGGCAGAGAAGAGGTCTACACAGTGGTTGATGCAGCCGAAGCGAAGGCCATGGAAGGCAAGATTTCCAGTGAGTCTCCGGTAGGCAAATCGCTGCTCGGTAGAAGGGTCGGAGCTAAGGTTGCCGTCCCGGTCCCTGCGGGCACCCTGACGCTGCATATCATCAGCGTCGAATAGAGTCTCTGCCACTGGTCAGCCTTACAACCGCACCCCTTTGTGGTAGAATACGTTCGCTTTCTCCATCTCGCATTGCGTAGTCTTTCCGAGAGTACATCATGACCGACGCCATTGCTGAACAAAGAATACAGAAGCTGACATCACTTCGAGCGCGTGGAATCGACCCGTTTCCTCCACGCTATCACCGAACGCACACCACCAAAGAGGCTATCAGCCTCATGACATCGCAGGAACAGGCCGGCACAGTCGAATCCAGCCCCGAAGTGAGCATCGCGGGAAGGATAACTGCCGCCAGGCACATGGGAAAGATGTCCTTTGTCGACCTGCGCGATGGCGCCGGCAGGATTCAGGCCAGTTTCCGCAGCGATTTGCTCGGCCAGGAGCTTTTCCAGTTCGTGCGCGATCTCGACATAGGCGATTTCATCGGGGTGGCCGGCAAGCTCTTCCGGACTCGCACCAACGAGCCTACTGTTCAAGCCTCCTCCTGCACGCTGCTGGCAAAATCTCTTCAGCCCCTGCCTGAAAAATGGCATGGCCTGGTTGATACCGAAAAGAGGTACCGTCAGCGCTATCTGGACCTGATCTGCAGCGAAGAATGCCGCAATGTCTTTCAGCAACGGTCGGCGATCACCACGTCTCTGCGGCGTTTCATGTGCGACAAGGGATACGCCGAGGTGGAGACACCGGTGCTTCAACCTAAGCCGGGCGGCGCGCTGGCACGGCCTTTCATCACCCACCATCACGCGCTCGACCAGGACCTGTATCTGCGCATTGCGCTGGAGTTGTACCTGAAGCGGCTGATTATCGGAGGCATGGACAGGGTTTTCGAAATTGGCAGGGTGTTCCGGAACGAGGGAATAGATACCAAGCACAACCCCGAGTTCACCATGATGGAAAGCTATGCGGCGTACTCCGACTACACCGAAGTGATGACACTGGTTGAGGAATTGGTGTCGCATGTCGCCACCGATGTACTGGGTACGACGCGCGTAACGTTCGGGAACGACGACATCGACCTAACCCCTCCCTGGAAACGCGTCTCGCTGCGGCAAGCAGTGAAAGATGACAGCGGCATCGATTTCGAGGACTATCCCGATGCAGGCTCACTGCGTGCAAGGATGCGTGGACTGGGAATGGAAACGGACCCCGCCAAAGGCCGGGGCAGGCTGATCGATGATCTGATATCAACTTATGTCGAACCGAAACTCATCCAGCCCACCTTCCTCTATGACTATCCACTGGATATGTCACCTCTTGCCAAGAGGAAACCTGGCAGTGATACCATAGTGGAGAGGTTTGAAGGGTTCATTGCCGGTATGGAACTGGCCAATGCGTTCAGCGAACTCAACGACCCCCAGGACCAGAGGGGAAGGTTCGAGAAACAGATGTCCGAACTGAGGCAAGGCGACCTCGAGGCGATGGCCGAAGTGGCTGACGAGGATTTCCTGGCGGCGATGGAATACGGTATGCCGCCCACAGGCGGCCTGGGAATCGGAATAGACCGACTGGTGATGTTGTTGACCAATCGCCAGTCGATAAGAGAGGTCGTTCTCTTCCCTCAACTCAAGACCAAGAGTTAGATATGTTAGATATCAGAATATTTCGCGAGAATCCTGACCGAATCCGTGAAGCCCTGCGAACCCGTGGCGAGGAAGTGGACGCCGTCGAAGGCATCCTTTCGCTCGACGAGCGGCGGCGCCAGCAACTGCAGGCTGTGGAGAAACACCGGGCCGACCAGCGCACGCTGAGCAAGGAGATCGGCAAACTCCAGGGGGACAAACAGAAGACTCCCGAGATGGAAATCAGGATTCAGCAGATGATCGGCAGCATGAAGACCCTGTCCGACGAGGTGGGCCACGAAGAGCAGGAATTGCGGGTCGTGGAGGACAACCTGAATGCCCGGCTGATGGAAATCCCCAACATGCCGGATTCATCTGTGCCGTTAGGGAAGAGCAGCGCTGACAACGTATTAGCCCATTCCGATGGTGAGCCGCGCAAGTTTTCTTTCGTCCCGAAACCCCACTGGGAGCTCGGCGAGAAGCTCGGAATCATCGACTTCGCGCGGGGGGTGAAGATATCTGGGACCCGATTCTACGTTCTAAGGGGATTGGGAGCAAAGCTTGAGCGCGCTCTCATCGCCTTCATGCTTGATCTGCATATTGCTGAGCACGGCTTCACCGAGATGTACATGCCATTCATGGTCAAAAAGGAATGCCTCTACGGCTCGGGGAACCTGCCCAAGTTCGGTGACAATCTGTACCACGATGCCGAAGAAGACTTCTACTGGGTGCCAACCGCTGAAGTCCCTTTGACCAACTTGCACCGCGACGAAATACTGGAACATGGCAAGCTCCCTCTGAAATACGTGGCCTACACGCCTTGTTTCCGGCGCGAAAAGATGGCCGCTGGCAAAGAGACCAGGGGATTAAAGAGGGGGCACCAGTTCGACAAAGTAGAGATGTACGTCTATTCCGAACCGCAGCATTCCTTTGAGGAACTGGAAATCATGGTGAAAGCCGCGGGAGATGTCCTGCGCAGGCTGGAACTGCCATTCCATGTGCTCCGACTTTGCACAGGGGATCTTGGCTTCGCTTCGGCCAAGACGTACGACCTCGAAGCGTGGGCTCCTGGCCTGAATGAGTGGCTCGAGGTCAGTTCCTGCAGCAACTGCGTCGACTTCCAGGCCAGGCGGACCAACATCCGCTACAGACCGGCATCTGGCGCCAAGCCGATTTTCCCCCATACCCTGAATGGCTCGGGCCTGGCACTTCCTCGCGTCGTCATCGCGGTACTGGAGAACTACCAGCGGGAAGATGGCACCGTGGCTATCCCGAAGGCACTGCAAGCGTATATGGGGACTGACACTATCACACCGTAATAGTATCCAGCTTGCAGAAACCCCAGGTACCTGGCAACAAGTAACAGACAACTCTTCTAATATCAAGTACCAGGTAAGTTCCCTTTTTGACCCGCTATCCCCTCTCCCATCGGGAGGACAGAGCCTGCCCCGTACTCTGATACCGGGGGTGGGGGCGGACCGCAGTTTCGACGAACATGAGAGATGGCGTTCTCATGAATGCGGGAATTCACAGGGGACCAAGAGTCAAGGGAAGGAGATTCAAGCCACGAATCCCATGGGTAACCGAGTTTGACCCCCAATACGCCGAGTTGTAGAATCGGCCCAGGCAAGGAAGCGGAAATCCTGGAACGTCCAGCTTTCTGCGTTGCAGAGGTTACGGCGCGTCAAACTCGGATTACAACGGCTTCTATTTGACGCTCGGACCTTTTCGTGAATACGCTCGCCAGAACCTTTGGGAGGAGAACTTTGCAGACGAAACGCACGAATCTGGAGATATTGAATCCTCGGGGCAAGACTATTGTACAGTCACAAAGTATTGTTGTGAACCATCTCGAAAGCATGAGTGGTAAGAAGATAGGCGTACTCGACAACAATAAACCGGGCGGCAAGATGCTTTTTCCCTACGTCAAGGAATCTCTGAAGAGGCGTTTCCCCGATACCGAAATACGCACCTGGTCTGTCCCACTGGACCTGTCCCCTGAGCTCAAGGCGGAAAGAATCAAGGAGATAGTACAGTACAGCGACGGCGTTATCGCCCTCCTGGGTGACTGAGGCTCATGCACCGGCAAGACTGCGCGTGACGCAGCAAAGGTAGCGAAACTGGGCAAGCCGGTGACCCTGATGGTCACCAGAGGCTTTGAGTCCGACGCAAGGTTTAATGCCCGAAGGGAGGGAGTGGACAACCTGGCCCTCGCGGTCGTTCCTCTTTCTGCTGTACCCCTTCCCAAGGAAATCGAGGAACTGGACCTCGGTCAGCAGACCGCCGACGAAATCGTCAGATCCCTCACGAGGACAGCGCCGTCTTCCGCCACAAAGGATGAGGCCATCGAGGAGGAACTCCTCTCTTTCAATGGGAGCAGTTGGACGGATGCATGGGAAAGCATGGAAAGGTTCTTCCTCGAACGTTGCTGGAGCGACGGTTTCCCCTTGGTCCCGCCCACGCGCGAAGCTGTAGATAGGATGCTTGAAGGAACGCACCTTCACCATTCCCACGTAGTGGGCCTGGTTGAGCCTGCAGGCACGGAAGCTACCGTTGAGAAGATAGCCATAAACGCGGTCCTTGCGGGTTGCCTTCCGCAGCACATGCCCGTGATTATCGCAGCGGTGGAGGCGATCACGGACCCATTGTTCGACCTTCAGGGAGTCCAGTGCACGACCGGTCCCGTTTCTCCATTCATGATCATCAGCGGCCGAAAGCTGATAGACCAATTGAATATCAACGATAGCTACAGCACGGCAGGCCCAGGATGGCAAGCTAACACGACCATCGGTCGGGCCATCAGGTTGATAATGATCAACCTTGGGCTCGCCTGGCCGGGAAAATCGGACATGAAGGCGATCGGCAGTCCCTTCAGATTTGTCATGCTCATCGCGGAAAACGAAGCGGCATACGGCGGCTCCTGGGCCCCGATTCGCGTCGCGGAGGGCTTCGAAAATGATGATGCGACAATAAGCGTGATGCCAGCGGTCTCCTGGCAGCCACGCATTGTGTCGGAGCAACTGGCAACGCCCGAGTATATCATCGAAGCGATTGCCGAGCAGGGGATTGTGAAGTTCAGCAGCACCGCCGCTACCTGGGGAACTGACGATCTGGTTCTCATCAATCCGGCCGCCTTTGAACCCATTCGTAAGGGCCGGCTGTCCCGCTCGGATGTTCAGCAGGCACTGTACAAGGCGGTCAAGACTTCGGGCCGTAAGATCTTCGGGGGTCAGCAACTCTCGAAAGGGGCAATAATAACCCGTATGCCTGAATCGCTCGTTCAACAATTCAGGCAAGACGCCGATGCACTGCTTCCTTTGCTTCCTGCGCCGGAGAGCATGAAAATCGTGGTGGCCGGCGGCCCCGGGACGCACCTCGTCGTTTATGTGGCCGGCTGGGGGTTTGGCCCGGCCCATTTCGTTACCAAGAAGATAAACCCGCCCAAGAACTGGGAGAATCTGTTGGCCAAGTACGGAGGAGGTAAGACGCCGGTTGTGAAATAGTCCCGTCATGCCGGCGACATCCCGTATACTGGCGGCCAAGGCAAAAGTATCTTCCCTGTTCCGTCTGGTAGAATGCTTCGCAGGGCACCCTCACCGTTTTCCGTGGCTCCTGGCTGCTTCCCATGCTCGTCTGCTGGCTCTTCCGCGACCCTGCCAATCTGGTCAGTCCTGGACCTTCTCGGGAAACAATTTAGAGGGGTCGGCCTGAGAAGCCAGGGCGGCGAATGGCAGCCGCTCTCCAATCCTGTTGGCGAATTTGACAGCCAAGTCTAAGTCTTTGCCGAAGTTTCGCACGCCCCGGTCTCTGATTATTCCCGAAAGAACGTCCCAGTTCTCAATAACCCAACTGGAAGCGCTGCTCACTTTCATCACTTCCAGCATTCTTTCCAACGGGATCGCAGCTTTCAGCCCAACCGATACAGCCTCCGAAGTGGTTACTATGTTTACGATAGCGATAGCGTTAATCACCAGCTTCATCGCCTGTCCTGTTCCAACACCACCCATATAGAACACTCTCTGTCCCATCGCTTCGAAGACCGGGCGATTGGCGTCCAGGACTTGTTCTTCCCCGCCCACGACAAAACTCAAGGTCGCAGCGATTGCCCCCACCCGGTTTCCCAGGACCGCAGCATCAAGTACGTGGACACCTTTCTCCCTTGCTTTCTGTTCCACTTGCTGGCAGTACTTCGGGTCCAAGGTAGAGCCAATGACGAGCAGAGAGCCTGATCTGATGCCCTGCCACAGTCCTCGTTGCCCAAACAGCACTTCGTCTGTTTGGGAACTGTCCTTGACCATACTGATGATGACGTCTGCGTTTTGCCCGATCGCCTCAGCCGAATCAACCGCCGAAGCTCCCAGCGCGACCAGGTTGTTGACTGGTTCCTTGTCGATATCGAAAACCGCTAGCTGGAACCCCTTCCTGGCCAGGTTCGCTGCCATCGGCCCTCCCATCTCTCCCAGACCAATGAAGCCAATCCTCTTCTGATGTCCCATATGATTCCTCCCGGTTTTGCTTTTTCAGAAGCATTTGAGACAAAAACATGACAGGAAGGGCGAAGCTTGAAGCCTCAGTCATGGGAGCAAGCAACGCAATCCTATTGGACCTATCCCAATTGCGTATGGGCACCACGGAGGATGGGAACGCAACCTCTTCCCTCTCCATCGCTGGGAGAGTGAACCACGTGGATAGTCCCGCCCTACACGGGCGGGACTATTATTCTCGAGGCAACGGCAAGTCTAGCGGTACGGCCAGTACGGCCTGCGCAACACAGTCCTATTTGCTGCCTGATTTCGCCTTAAATGCTGCAATCCTGTCCTGTTCTTCCTTCAGGAGTTGTTGCTGCAGCTTTTCCTGTTCTGCACCCCATAGCCCGACTTCTTTGTAAAATCTCACTGCCCCGGGGTGATAGGGAGCGATAAACGGGACCGCGACGGCATCTTTCTTCCTCCATCCGGAGTCAAAAGCAGTCGGCGTATTTTCTACAACCTCGTGTGTCGCCCTGGTGATCTGGTAGACCAGGTCCTCGTCCACCCAGTCAAAGCAATACACGTTGTTAGTAGTGGACGGAGACCTCATGTCTTCCTCAAGGCCCAGGATCGATCCTTTGGGAACGCTTTGCATCATGAATGTCGGTCTTTTCTGGACCAGTATTCTCTCGGCCTCTGGAGTGGGCTTAAAGGGAAGAATAACTAAGCCTATCGTAGCGTCGATTTCTACCATGTTAGGATTCGGATAGCTTGCCACAGTCGGAACATCAAGAACACCGGATTTAAGCGAATCGATTGCGATCTGGCTATTGTCGACATTGACTTTCTTCACGTCATCCCAGGAGAGTCCCATGGCTTCAAGTAACACTGCAACGGTGTCGTTTATCGTCGCACTGCCTGGAAAATAGGCGAGGCGTTTGCCCTTCAGATCAGCATACGTCTTGATGCCGGTCTTCTTGGAGGTATAGAGCACAACGTACTGAGCCGACCCACGGAATATCATACGTAGAGGCTGAGGCCCTACGTCTTTCATGTCGCCCAGACCTTGAAGGGGATTGTAAATACTGGTACTGCCCATCAGGGAGATATCGGCCCCCTTGTTTCTCATGAGCGTAAGCTCGGCCAGGTCAGCCGTAACTTCCTGGATGCTTACCTTGACACCAAGCTTCTGTGTAAGTGTGCCTGACAACCCCAGGGCGATCGCGCCATTACTGCTTCCCGGGCGCATGAGCATCCTGATGATACTGGGCAAGGGCTTGAGCGTCGTGACAGGAGCTGTCGTTGTCGTCGCGGATGATGTCGTAGTCGCCCGCGCTGTCGTTGTTGTCGAGGAGGCTGTGGCAGTTACTTGCGGCGCCGTTGAAGACGGGGTCGCTTTCGCCGTTGTTGAAGTCGTTGGAGAAGCCGCCTTGCAACTGCCAACGATCAAAGTTGTGATCAGAAGAATACTGACAAATACCAATTGGAACTTGTGTCGCCTCATTACCATTTCTCCCCTTTTTTCCAGCCTTCCGCTTCAATTGCGAAAAGGCCTGTGCCCGTTCGCTGGAACGGGCACAGCATAGCATTGTCCACGCTTTATGTCAATCCTTTTGCAGTCCGTCTATTTCGATACTCATGGTGAAGAAACCGGTCACTCACGGAGGGAATTGCAGAACGGTCGCTATCCTAAGCAACAGCCTCTATTCCAATCCGAGGTAGCGGCCCCCTGGCCTTGCTTAGGCTCCGCTGGTCTGTGGCAAGAGGTGTCTGCACCCTTGCAGACAGGGAATCTCCGGCATAGCAGCGTTGGCCTTGGGTCGGCCATGCGTACGTGCAGGACCTTGCCACGAGGGACTTCGCCTTACATGACTGCTATGTCCGCCCAAGTTGAAGCTCTCGTTTCCATCCCCTATACTAACCTTTCTCGGGAGGGGTGACCGAGCGGTTTAAGGTGACGGTCTTGAAAACCGTTTCCCGATTTATCGGGACGCAGGTTCGAATCCTGTCCCCTCCGCCACTTTGCGTGTCCAGTTATGCGGTTCACTCGAACCCCAGTACCCCTGGGTTTCCGCTTTGCGTGCGTGACTGTCACCGCAGCGCACGTCCCCAGTGACCCTTTGGTGTACCGCCGTCTACAACTGCGGTGCGCTTTTTGGGTGCCATTGTACCCCCCGCCGACGACCCTATCGGCCATCCAATGGTACCACCCATCAAGGCCTGGCAGGGCGGCACTAACATGCCCCTGAGATACCCTACAAAGAGGTTTGTGGCCATGGGATGCAAGGGCCTATGCTCATAAGTAGTAGAACTATCTTGTGTTCATTTCATCAGAGCGAAAAAGGGAGCAACGAACATGGCATATGAAGCGGAAATCACTGTAGCTAATCCCGGTTGTTTTCTGTTCCTCATAGACCAATCAGGGTCCATGGCGGATAGAATTGCTGACAGGCATGAGGGTAAGACCAAGGCGCAGGGGGTAGCTGACGCCATCAACGAACTGCTAAGCGATTTGGTGAACAGGTGCACAAGATCGGACGGTGTCCGCGACTATTTCGATGTAGGGGTCATAGGATACGGTGAAAAGGTGGGACCTGCTTTCACAGGTGTCCTTGCGAATCGTGATCTGGTGCCATTGAGCGAGGTGGCAAAATACCCGTCCGGCAGCATGTCAAAAGCGAAAACGGAATTACCTGTCTGGTTTGGCCCCGTGGCCGAAGGCGATACAGCCATGTGCGCGGCACTGAAACGCGCTCACGAGGTGTTGGAGGTTTGGGTACGAAGACACCGTACTTCTTATCCCCCAATTGTTATAAACATTACTGACGGTGACGCCAAGGACGGCAATCCCATCGAACCATCCCAACACATCGCCAATCTGAGCACAAGGGATGGCAATGTTCTAGTCTTCAACTGCCATATTTCTGCCAGAAGAGACAAGCCTGTACTGTTCCCTCACGACGACGAAGACCTGCCGGCGTATGGCCCCAGGCTCTTTCAGATGTCCAGCGTGCTGCCCGCCAAATTTCGCGAGGCTGCACTGAATCTTGGCTATGATGTCGTGGCTGACACGCGAGGATTCGCGTTCAATGCTGACATGAGCGACCTTGTTAAGTTCCTGGACCTGGGAAAGCACACTCTTATAGCCCGGGTGGCGGCTACGGATAGCATTGTCCCACGGGACCAACAAAGAATCATCCCCGTGGAAGTCATGGAAATCAAAAACACGGGAAGAAGAGAAGACGAAATCAGGACCATTGCCTTCTACATCTGGGATGGAGAAGATCGTCCCCAGGGGCGTGACGTAAAACACTGGCTAAAGGCAGAAACTATCTGGGAGAGAAAGCACGCAGAATTAAGCCGTGTGTGATCTATCCCTAATCCAAAGTTTTCAAGTGAAAATGGGGATGGCACAGATACGAGTTAGCTTCAGGGGGGACGATGTGGTAGTGTCGTCGGTCTGGCTACAAGGCCAGGGAAACCCCCAGCAAATCGAGGGCCCGGCGTTGCAGGGGGGT
>ORJL010212970.1_pt1 | contig 87399 bp, 76 predicted proteins | sample 1779941 | NCBI WGS metagenome assembly ORJL01 (sample SAMEA104232317, study PRJEB22302) | groundwater metagenome | biome: forest; feature: aquifer; material: groundwater | place: USA | collected 2011-08-07 | depth 5.8 m | reverse complement strand
GTTTAGCCTCTCCTGCTTTTCTTCCGGGCTTCCCAGACAGCTTACGAATACCTTAGCGTATTTCAGGTCACCCGAGGTGACAACCTCAGTCACCGCAATGAAATCGCCAAGTCGTGGGTCTCTGACTTGGCGTTGTAGTAAGTCACTGATTTCCTGACGAATAAGGCTATTCACCCGCTCGATGCGATGTGGCATATTATTTCTCCCTAGCCAGCTTCTTCAATTCTAAAAAATTCTAATATATCACCAATCTCAAACTCGTTAAAATCGGCAATACCCACACCGCACTCATAACCGGTGGCCACTTCTCTGGCATCTTCCTTAAAGCGCTTCAGGCTGCTAACAGTAGACTCAGACAATACTTTAGCCTGACGTCGCACCCTGACCGAAGCACCACGTCTGACTACGCCCTCGGTAACATAGCTACCCGCCACCTTTTGCTTCTTAGGCGCCGGAAAGACAGCCCGTACCTCAGCCCGACCCTCGATAACCTCAACTTTAGCGGGTTTTAGCAAGCCTTTAAGCGCCTTGGCGACATCATCTATCAGAGTGTAAATCACATCATAAGAACGGATGCTGACACCGGTGCGCTCGGCCAGGCGCCGTGCTCCCAGCTCAGAGTCGGTATTAAAACCAATGATGAGTCCCTGGGAGGCACTGGCTAACATAACATCATTCTCCGTAATATTACCAGTGCCACTATGGATGACTCTGACCTTGACTTCATCGGTTGCCAACTGTTCCAAAGAAGTTCTTATCGGTTCGAGGCTACCCTGGACATCGGCTTTTAGAACAACATTGAGCTCTTTTACTCGTCCGGCATTTACTTGCTCAAAGAGATTAGTGAGGCTTACTGATTTGGGGGCTGTGGAGTCTGAGGGCATCCCCGATCTGCGTTTCTCGATTAATGCCTTGGCCTGATGTTCGTCAGCCACGACGGAGAAGGTATCTCCGGCCTGAGGCACGCTATTAAGTCCCAGAAGCTCAACCGGCATCGAGGGTCCAGCCCGTCTCACCGGCTTACCGGCATCATTTAACATCGCCTTGAGCTTACCCCAGGTATCACCAACCACGACAGTGTCACCAACTCTCAGTGTACCGTCATGAATCAGCACGGTGGCTAATGGGCCCTTAGTCTTGTCCAGTTCAGCTTCTATAACCACACCGGCCGCGGGCTGAGAAGGGTCTGCCTTGAGCTCCTCCATCTCAGCTACAATCAGCAGGTTGGTCAACAACTCAGGGATACCTCGTTTTTCCCTGGCTGAAATTAAGACACATACCGTATCGCCCCCCCATTCTTCGATAATCAAACCGGCATCGGCTAGCTGTTGCTTAATCAGATCCGGGTTAGACTCAGGCTTATCAATCTTATTGATTGCCACGACGATAGGTACTCCAGCGGCCCGGGCGTGGTTTATTGCCTCTAAAGTCTGGGGCATTACTCCATCATCGGCCGCCACTACCAGAACAGCAATATCGGTTACCTGGGCGCCGCGAGCTCGCATTGCGGTGAAGGCTTCATGACCCGGCGTATCCAGGAAGGTAATCTTTTGTCCGTTAACCTCGACTTGATAAGCACCGATATGCTGGGTGATGCCTCCGGCTTCGGAATCCATCACATTAGTCTGCCTGATAGCATCGAGTAGCCTGGTTTTGCCGTGGTTAACATGCCCCATGACGGTCACTACCGGAGGGCGTGATTTAAGACCGACGCTTCCCTTATCTTGCTGGAGCTGTTGCTGCTTAATCTCCCGGATAAGACCGGTTGACTTGCGGCCGGACTGGGGTTTCAAATGTGCTTCATAACCAAAACCGACGACTACCGCGGCCGCTGCCGCATAATCAATAATCTGGTTAATATTAGCCATAATGCCATTCTTCATCAGCCGTTTGATGACATCCACCGGGCTAACCTGCAAAAGGTCAGCCAGTTGCTTGACACTTAAGGTGTCTGGAATATCAATCACACGTACCTTTGTCGCTGAAGAACCGGTGCTGGTACCCTCAGCTAAGGTCTGGGGAATGTCTCCCGGCCTATCTGCTCTTACCACTAACCATCTCCTCAAATACCCTAGTCACCTTATTCCGGGTGACTATCCCATAAAGCGTCTTTACCGAATCTAATGAGCTGCTCTCGATTATCCCGAGTAAGTGTTGCCCTTAAGGAATGCTCCAGCCGTCCCCCTTTGAGTCCCGCTTCCCAGCACTCCGGTGTCCGACATAGATAAGTGCCCCGCCCCGCCTTCTTGCCGCTAATATCAACCTCGATGTTCTCGGCGGAGATACGCACCAAACGAACCAATTCCGGCTTAGTCTTTACCTGACGACAGGCCAGGCAAGTCCGCTGCGGTATATGCTTAGCCGGGCGGGGGATGCTACTCATCCTCCTCATCTGTAGAGATGTCTGTCCCCCGTCGCGCCTTCCTCACCCCTAGCCCATCCTCATCAGTCTCAACGGCCCGGGTGCCTTTCTTCTTCTTCTTTTTGGTGTTAACCTGGGGCTTCGTTGGAGCAAAGGCTAAGATATCCTCAGCAAATCGTAGCGAGACTTTTTTCTCGGCGGCTCGCGATACAAAAGCCGGCATAGTAATAGCAGGGGTATCAAGAGGCGGCAACGGCTCGGCTACCTCTACCGAGGTCAGCACTGGCTCCAGCACTGCGGGAACTTCCTCACCAGCTACTACCTTTTCTGCTTCTGCCGCTGCTACCGCATCGAGGCGCTGGGTTGCTTCCGCTCTTTCGGCTTCTGTTGCCGAGGCACTCTTAATATCAATGCGCCACAAGGTGAGTTTAGCCGCCAGTCTTACATTCTGCCCCTCCCGACCGATAGCCAATGAAAGCTGCCGGTCAGGGACGACAACCGTGGCGACTCCCTCGCTCTTGGTCAGTTCAACACTCAATATCTGGGCCGGGCTAAGGGCATTAACGATAAAGGTAGCCGCGTCCGGACTCCACAGAACGACATCTATCTTTTCGCCGTTCAACTCATTAACAATATTTTGTATCCTGATACCGCGAAGTCCCACGCAACAACCAACCGGGTCAACGCCTTCCTGGTGAGCCGCCACCGCGACCTTGCTGCGTGAGCCTGCTTCACGAGCAATCGATTTCACTACTACGGTTCCGTTCAAAACCTCAGGCACCTCTGTCTCGAAAAGCCGGCGCAGCAAATCGGGATGTGAACGGGACACTATCACCTTAGGTCCCCGATTAGTGCCCACTACCTCTAAAACAACAACCTTAAGCCTTTGACCGATGCGGTAGCGCTCGCTGTGCACCTGTTCACTCGCAGGCAATATTGCTTCTGTTCTACCCAAATCGATAGAAACTTGCCGGGGTTCGATACGCTGCACCAGCCCGGTGATGATATTCCCTTCCCGGCCGGCGTATTCCTCAACGATGGCGCTATGCTCGGCTTCATGCAGGCGCTGCAGAATAACCTGTTTGGCCGTTTGCGCCGCAATACGCCCGGCATTAGGCGGAGTAGCTTCGACCATCAGCGTCTCGCCAAGCTGAGCATCAGGCTTGATATGCCTTGCTTCATCTAATGATATTTCGCTGCGCGTATCTGACGGGTTTTCCACCACAGCTTTTTCCGCCGACACTTGAACCTTACCGCTGGTAGGGTTAATCTTAACCGCGATATTCTGGTTAGCCGTAAAACTATCCTTGCGGTAAGCTGATGCCAGTGCCGCCTCTACCGCAGCAATAACTACTTCACTTGGCAGACTTTTCTCAGCCGAGAGTTGGGTGATAGCGAGCAGAAAATCGCTTTTCATCTCGAATCATACCCTCCAATTTTTTCCCTAAAATACAAAAAGTGGGAATAAAACCCACCCACTTATCCCGTCCTAGTATATCAAAACCCCGTCTAAGATGCAAGTCGGTATGCTGGGGCATTCATGGGGGATAGCCAGAGAGGGGGAGATTTGAATCTCCCCCTCCTTTTTTTGTTGGCATGTCTCCAGTAATACCTGTGTCTAGTAGCCCATCGAAGTCTTCAACGCCTGGTCAATCCACATGTACTTCATGTAGTAGTAGCCGCCAACATCAAGAGACTGCACGTCGTCGAAATTCTTCACCCAGGGCCACCAGAAGTCGGGCATACCGCCCGACGGGAAGGTAATGAAGGGAATATAATCGATGGTAGCCAGGTTCATCTGCTTCGTTATCTTATCCCGTGCCACCGGGTCGAAGTAAGCAGCGGTTATCCGGTTGTAGTAATCCTCAAAGACAGGATTGTTAATCCCCGCCCAGCTAAATGTGTTCCCCGCCCGCACCGTAAACATACTATAAGGCTCGCCCGCCCAGCGACCGCCAACTATCGCCTGTTCGTGCGTCTTCCTGATTTGTATGCTTGAGAAGACGGCAGCCTCTTTATTGTCGAGGTCCATCTGAACACCGATTTTAGCAAAGTAGTTTTTACACATTAACAGCTGGTCGATTCTCAATGGGTCCCCTGCATTGGCAACCACCGTGAACTTAAAGCCATCGGGGTAGCCGGCATCGGCCAAGAGCTTCCTGGCTTCTGCCAGATACGCGGCATCCTGCCCCGCCTTGTCGTCTTTGGGAATACTGGGATAGACGTAGGCGCGGTAGAGCTTGCGATTATCAAAGCCGTCGGCGGAGAGGGGTAACTGGTCTATCGGGGTCCAGACATCCTTGAATATGTCCAGGTTCTCTACCTTAGAAGGTATAATCTGACCATGACTACCCCAGTAGGTAGCGATTATCTCCGGCTGGTTATACGCCATCATCAGCGCCCGCCGCACCTTGATGTCATTCCAGGGGAAGTTCTTGTCCAGCCTCATGTGCAGCATGTAGTAAGCGACCCCGTTGTTCTCTGTATACTTTATCTCGGGACGACTCTGTGTTATCTGCTGGCCCTCCTCATAGGTCTGAGTTAGCAGCCAGTCAATCTTGCCTGTGCGTATTGCCGCCAGGTTGGTCGAGCGGTCAGCGATGATATACTGCTTCAGACCGTCCAGATAGGGCAGCTGATTATCCGGCAGGAGCGGGTCTTTCATCCAGTAGTTGGGGTTCCTCACCCAGGTGGCTGTGCTCATCGAGACATAGTCTGTCAGGATAAAAGGTCCGGTGCCAACAACACGGTCCCACTGGTCCATATCGCCGTATTTCTTGACTACCTCCGGCGGTATCATATACGACCAGTCGGAAATATACTCCCAGCTCTTGCCTATCTGTCCCTTGGCTGACTTCATCACTACCGTGTATTTATCTGTAGCGTAGACCTCAGTCGGCCGGGAGATGCCCGCCATGGCATACATATAGGCGATGGGGTTATCGATATAGATACGTTTGATATTAAAGACGACATCATCAGCGGTAAATTCCCGCCCGTTCATCAGCCGGCTGGCTTCACTCTTCGGGTCAAGTGCATAGCGCACCCCCTTACGGATGTGGAAGATTGCCGTCGAGTCATCTGGCCACTCCCAGCTTTCGGCCAGCATGCCGTAAATGTGGTCCAATCTCACCCAGCCGCCCACTTGGTAGGCAACTTCACCGGTGCCCGCCGGGCCCCTGGCCCAATCCCCCTGGACGAGTGACTCGTTAGTAGGCAGGTAATTCATGATTCCCCAGGGAGAACGGTTAAATTCATCCCAGCCGAGGATAGCTGTTGATCTGGAATATCTGCCAATGCCACCATACTGGGGCTTGACATAATCCTTCACTACCATCGTGCCATCGTTCTTCTTCAGGGTAACCTTCACCGTCTCCGGCGTGGTGCCTGTTTCAATTTTTTGTACCGCCGGTGATAAAGAGGGGGTCAAGACTATACCCTGTGCCCCAATCGGCAAGCCTGGGGTTACCGCTGCCGCTTCTTTTGGCACCGGGGGCGGCGCATACGGTGCTGTTGGTGCGGCCGGTGCTGTTGGTGCGGCCGGTGTTACCGGGGCCGTCGGCGCCGGAGAACAAGCTGCCAGCAGCATAGCGACTACCACCAGACCACTCACCACCACCCAGATAAACTTCCTTTTCATTTTCCCCTCCTTAGCTTTATTTCAACCGGTTTTAACGGATAATAGTCTAAGTCTTGCGAGGGTAATATTAGGGAAAATATCCCAGTATAAGATCATAAACTAACCCTTGCCATTTTGTCAATATCAGTCTCTAAAGTGAGCCGGATAATCTGACATTTTTTCAGAATGACATAATTGTCTCTTCCCATATGTGGCAGACTCGCTCCTTGCCCGCCACTAAAGAAATGGGTTATAATTCCGAATTCAGGCAAAAGTATTGGAGAAGATTCCCGGGAGGATGCACTGATGAATAGGAAACTGATGGTAGCGAATTCAAGCCGGGGGTTGTTATTTGTTTAGCTTCATAAAGTCGAAAATTGGCAGCGTGGTTCGTCAATGGGGAGGCGGTACCGCCCTTTTTTTCAGCTATACACACTTAAGCCATGATTTGACAACCGGTCTGCTGGTGGCATTGTTGCCCTTTATCAGGCAAGACCTGGCACTTAACTACTTACAGGCCGGACTGCTGGTTTCTGCCTTCTCGCTCACCTCCGGTGTTTCACAGCTTCTCGGTGGTTGGGTGAGTGACCGGATTAGCCGGAAAAAGGCAATAGCACTCGGACTGGGTGGGGTGGGGGTCAGTGCCACTCTCCTCGGTTTGGCCCCATCATATTATCCGATGCTGGCCATCCTGGTGGCTATGGGGGTTTTCGCTGGTTTTTATCACCCCTCTGCCGTGTCGACACTGACAAACTATTTTGAACCAAAGCAGAGAGGCCGGGTAATCGCCATGCACATGTTAGGCGGGAGTCTCGGGTTTGGTATCGGCCCGTTGCTCGGAGCTATTGTTTCCAGTAGTTTAAGCTGGCATTTTGCCTTTATATTTCTGGGTATCCCGGCTGTTGTTGCCGCACTGCTTGTACTGACAAGACTGAAGTTGCCCCCGCCGATTGAATATCCCGCCGATGTAGCTTCTTCGAAAGTAGCAGGACAAAAGCCTGCGAGTGTAGCCAGAGTTTTCCTGTCTGCTGCCGGCATTATCGTTTTGTCCGTTCCCATGCAGCTAATCACGGGACCGGTCATGTCTTTTATCCCCCTGTTCCTTGTCGATGTACATCACCTTACAGCGGCGGCTGCCTCTCCCTGGCTGACCATTGTTCGGATAGGTGGCATGGTCGGCAGTCTGTTTGGCGGTTGGCTGACCGACAAATGGGGACGCCGGAGAGCCATTCTCCTGTCACTGATTCTGTTCGGTCCCGTTGTTCTGCTGATGTCAAAACTTCCATTCGGGGTCGCCCTAGCCGCAGCTTTTGTTCTTTTTGGCTGGCTGATGTCTATGCGGGAAACGGCAATGCAAACCTACCTTATGGATAGTGCCCCGCCTCATCTGCGAGCGACTGTTTTTGGCATCTACTTCGGTTTCGGACAGGAAGGCTCCAGCGTCGTCCAACCGATAGCCGGCAATTTCATGGATATGGCAGGTATCGCCGGTGTTTACGATTATATCGCTTACGCATCCACCTTATTATCGGTGCTGGCAGTACTTCTATTTTTCAAGAAAAACAGCCCTAGAGAGTCGGGAGAGACTGGCAGGTGACTTTGATGTTCGGGACGCTCGTTACATTGCGTCTACTTGTTCTGGTGGAGCTGAGGGGTATTAAGGGGTAGAACTTTCACAGTCACGTTCTCCCTCGCATAGATGTCGAGTTGTTTTTTTATTATTACCTTGCTCGTAATTTCTTTTGAATGTCTCGTAAAGCGACTGCATCGGCTGTCCACCCAAAACGAGCAAACAATTCTATAGCAGGACTAAGAGCCAACTCACGAGGTTGCGCTACCAGTTCATCACGAGGTAATTCTTGTTTAAACGGGAGCTCCTGAAGTGATGCCTCATATTGTTTGTACACACGCCCCGAACCGTGACTGTCATCCCAAAGTTTGCGTCCGGCAAGACCATTAATCGTAATTTCAATGTACATGACCTCATCACCTACTTCTGTGAGAGCTAAACGTGCGGCGAATTCAAAAATCTCGGTAAACCTGAATAGCGTGTCTCCGATTCCAAGCAATACATCGGACTTCCCTGCGGGATCAGACTGGTCGCGCCAATCTTCCCATATCCCAGCTATATCAACAAATTGACCGCTCTGATAAAATCGCCATATCTCTAAAAACTCCTGCCATTCAGACTCCTGCCCTACCCAATCAACATCAATATGCGGTTTAGTATGTGTATCAACGTGAGGAAAATCCCAGCCACGCAATTGAACGGCCGTTTTCTGAATAATTGGATAGAGGGAAGAAATCTGTGGGATTCGCTTCCCAGCAAAATGACCAGGGCGAATCACCACTCGCCAATGTCCTCGCGATTTTATCTTTTCAAGTAGTGTCATAAGAGACCACCTAATTGCTTATCATACCGTTCTTGTGAAGACGGGGCTATACGCTCCGTTTGAAAGGGTACAATTAAGCCACCCGCGCGCTTTGTCTGCTCCAGGTGTTTTCTAAGCCGCTTTTCGGCAGCGAGATCCAATAAGTCACGCATATCTTCTTGGGTAGGAATCTCCGTAGTCTCCGGCTTCCTTCGAGGCCTAACATAGCAGGCACCCTTCCGGAGAACGTCTTGATAATCCTTCTTACATAGAATCGGTATCTCGTCGAACTCTCCAATGTAGAGGATAACGTAATCTTTACCATTGTGCTTCTCTATCTTCAGGTCAAAGCTCACACTGGGGTCCGCATACTCAGCGAGTTTCGCTGCGACATCATCGTATTTCCATGTATCTACGTCGGGTTTGGTCAAGCCGATCGGATTTGGAGTGCCGCCATTATCTTCTACACCGATGATTACTCGACCTCCATCTCGTCTATTGGTCATTCCAAGAACTGCTTTAGTTACCTGTGCAAATAAATACCGATCAGAAATTGGGACTGGCCCTTTAAACTCGGTACCAGTGACCTCGTGTCCCATGGCTAATAGTGCTGCAAACTCTTCTTCGTTCATCTAGGTGCTCATTGACAATAAACTTAATTCTATTATAGACCTTTGACTATAAAGACGGAAGGCGGGTATTAACGAGCAGTGATACCTATTGATAACTTCGGTCGGTTATTTTTGAAGCTGGTGGAGCTGAGGGGGTTCGAACCCCTTACCTTCTCGATGCGAACGAGACGCTCTCCCAACTGAGCTACAGCCCCATACCTGAAAAATTATAACACATCTCTGCCTTGTCAGCTACCGATATTGTTGTTATACTGGATGGGCAATGAACTATGAGACTATTATCGGGCTGGAGGTACATGTTCAGCTACGCACCCGGAGTAAAATGTTCTGCCGTTGCCGGGCTGACTATGCCAGTGCCCCACCCAACACCCATGTTTGCCCGGTATGCCTGGGTCTGCCCGGCGTGCTGCCGACTATCAATCAGCAAGCCGTGGAATATACCATAATGACCGCCCTGGCACTAAACTGTGCCATCGCCGAACATACTAAATTCGACCGCAAAAACTATCCCTACCCCGACCTGATGAAGGGCTACCAGATTTCACAGTATGATGCCCCCTTCAGTCATGACGGCTGGCTTACCATCGAAGCCGATGGTCAGGAGAAAAAGGCGGGGATAACCCGTGTTCACCTTGAGGAGGATGTTGCCAAGCTACTACACCGTACCTCCCCGGAGGGGGAAGCCTATAGTCTGGTAGATGTTAATCGCTCCGGAGTGCCCCTGATGGAGGTCGTCGGTGAGCCTGACCTGCGTTCTCCGGAGGAAGCCCGCCAATACCTTATCAAGCTGCACAGCATACTCCGGTATCTGGATGTATCTACGGCCAATATGGAGGAAGGCAGCTTCCGCTGTGATGCTAATATCAGTATTCGCCCCGAGGGTAGCCAGGAGTTGCTGGCTAAGGTCGAGGTTAAGAATATGAATAGCTTCCGGGCAGTCTACCGGGCTCTGGAGTATGAAGCCCGGCGGCAGAGAAAAGCCGCCGAGGAGGGCAAAAGGCTGATTCAGGAGACACGGGGTTGGGTGGAAGATAAGGGGATAACGGTCTCGCAGCGCAGTAAAGAGTATGCTCATGACTACCGCTACTTCCCCGAACCTGACCTGCCCCCTTTAGTCTTGAGCCGGGATTGGGTAGAGCGAATAAAATCCAAACTGCCCGAGTTACCTGGAGCCAGACGCGACCGTTTTATGGCTGACTATGGACTGCCCCTCTATGATGCTAACCTGCTTACCGGCTCAAAGGAGATGGCTGATTACGAGGAAGTCTTTGTGGCTGAAGGAAAAGCTACCGCTCTGTCGATACCAGATATGCCTAAGTTAGGCAGTAACTGGCTTTTGGGTGAAGTTAGTCGTATACTGAATGCCCAGAACATAGATATCGTTGCCTTCAGCCAGAAGGTCAGTCCGCAACGGTTGGTCAGATTAGCGGTTAAAAATTCACAGGGTGAGGTTAATACGGCTACGGCTAAGGTAGTGCTCGAGGAAATGTATAAAACCGGAAAAGATGCCGATGACATTATTGCTCAGCAGGGACTTAGCCAGATTAGTGATACTCAAGCGATTGCAGCATCAGCGGCTGAGGTAATAACTGCCAACCCTCAGGCTGTGGCTGATTTTAAGGCGGGTAAGGAAACGGCGCTCAAGTTTCTGGTGGGACAGGTAATGAAAGCGACCAAGGGTCGGGCTAACCCGCAACTGGTGAATCAATTATTGAAGAAAAAGCTGGAGGAAGAATAGCGTGCAAGTCTACCTCAATGTAGCTCAGATTGTGTTGTCAATAGCTTTGATACTGGCTATCCTGATGCAGGTGCGTGGTGGGGGGCTGGGGGGTATCTTTGGCCAGGCTGATACCGTCTTTCGCACCCGACGGGGAGTAGAAAAGACATTATTTCAGCTTACCATTGTCCTGGTAGTGCTCTTTATTATTGTTGCCATAGTAAGCCTCAGAGTTAAATAGTAAACGGTGGAGTGGCTCAAGGTGGGGAGTGTTTAGTGAGGGATGGTAAACAATTTCTCAAAGGTAGTCGGTTTTATAGTAATTCATAATTAAGGAGATGGGGACGATGACTACGCAGACGCAGCATAGCCGGGCAGAAATCCTGGCATTAATGGAGGGCATGCCTGTGGCTGCCGTGGCCACCTCGGCCGGAGAGGGCATGAGAATCCGCATGATGCACTATGCCACCGACGAGAACTTTAACATTTACCTGGCAACCATCAAGGGTGACCCCAAGACAGTGCAGATGACCCATCATCCTTCCATTTCGCTGCTCCTCCACCAGTCCGGGGGGGGCGATATCAATGCATCCAAAGAGGTTGAAATTACCGGAAAGGCTCTTTTCGTCAAGGACGAACAGGAAAGAAAGCTTGCCCTGGAAATGACCGCTAAGAGGTCGCCCGTGGTCAAGTATCTTACCGAGACGGGTAATAGCGGTATGCTTGACTGTATTAAGGTGGTGCCCGATACCATCAAGTTCCGTGTTTTCAGTGAGATTGTGCAGGGCATGCCCCCCACCGTTATTGAATTCCCTCAGAATCGGCAGGTGATAAGCGATTGGTATCTCATCAAGATGAAGCTTCAGAACTGGCGTATGGCACTAAGAGTTCCGTTCCTCACTGCCAGCCTTATTCCGGTTCTGCTGGGCACAGCTATCGCCTGGTTCACCGGCGGCACTCTTTACTGGGGCTTTTTCCTGCTCACCCTGCTTGCCGGGCTATTGATACACATCGGCAGCAATGTCATCAACGATTACTCTGACCACCGCAGTGGCAATGATGAGGTAAACCGGGAGTTCGTGCGTCCCTTCAGCGGGGGCAGCCGGGTAATCCAGCTGGGGCTGCTCACTCCTGTTGAAGTCCTTAGCGGGGCGCTGCTTGCCTTCCTGCTCAGTGCTCTTATTGGTTTCTATCTTGCCTGGGCAAGAGGCCCGCTCATACTGGTGCTGGGGGCAATCGGGCTTCTCTCCGGTCTGTTCTATACCGGCGGTCCTCTCAACTGGGCAAAGAGAGGTATCGGTGAGCTTTTGGTGGGACTGAACTTCGGTATTTTGATGACCTTGGGGGCGTATTATGTACAGACGCAAAGTTTCAGCTGGCTGCCCGTGATTGCCGCCATTCCGGTATCCCTGCTCATCGCCGCTGTGCTCTATATCAACGAGTTTCCCGACTTTACCGCAGATAAGCAGGTGGGCAAGAATACGCTGGTGGTCAGGTTAGGGCGAGCCAGAGCTGTAATTCTATATGCCTTGATGATGCTAGCCGTGTATTTATCTATCGGTATCGGGGTAGTCACCGGTGCCTTGCCTTTGACTGCTTTACTGGGGCTGCTCACCCTGCCTCTGGCGGTCAGAGCAATACAATATGCCAGTAAATATCATTCCAGTTCCTTTGACCTCCTCCCGGCTAATGCCCTGACCGTAACAGGGCATCTGGCTACCGGGTTGCTGCTTACCCTGGCTTTCATCTGGGAGGCCCTGGGCGCATCAGGACTGGTATATGTGGTTATTCTGGGTGTTATCTTCATCGGCTTTATTGTCTTTATGTATCGTTATGTTGAGAAACAGAAAAACATCTTCCTCGGTCTCAAGCAAGCCGTGAGGTGAGTAAATGAATCTAAAAATATGGTTTCTGGAGACTAGACCCCAGTTCTTGCTTCTTTCCGTGGTGCTGGCTTTCTTAGGTACGAGCATTGCCTGGTATGATGGTGCCTTTTATCTGGGTTATGCATTGTTAGCCTTCATCGGACTCCTGCTGACGCATATCAGCGTCGATACCCTTAATGACTATTTTGACTACAAAAGTGGCATAGACCTGGAGACGAAAAGGACCCCTTTCAGCGGGGGTAGTGGCATGCTGCCGGCTGATCTGCTCAAACCGAGACAGGTGCTCTGGTTTGGTCTAGCTTCCTTACTGCTAGCCGTGCCCATAGGTGTTTATTTCGTGATGACCCTGAATAGAGGCTGGCTACTGCTGCCGTTACTCTTAATCGCTGCCGTATGCATTCTCGTCTACACGCCATTTATCCTTAAGACAAGATGGCCGGAGTGGGCGGCGGGGTTAGGATTAGGCACCTTGCCTATTCTGGGGGCTTATTTTGTGCAGACTGTTACCTACCTGCCGGTACTTGTTGCCTCCATACCCTCCGGTATTCTGGTGCACAACCTGCTCCTGTTGAATGAGTTTCCTGATGTAGAAGCCGATAAAAAAGCTGGTAGAAAAACCCTGCCGATTATTCTGGGTAGAGCAAAGGCTGGTAAAGTCTATGCAGCGCTAACGGTGCTTGTTTACCTGTGGATAATCGGAGGTGTGGCAGCTGGGCTTATGCCGGTATTCTCCTTGTTAGCTTTGCTCACCCTGCCCTTCGCCATCAAGGCAATTCGAGGCGCCCTGCACCCCGAAGAAATGAGTAAGCTCGTGCCCGCCATGGCCAATAATGTTCTGGTGGTTCTCTTGACTCAGTTGCTCATGGGCGTCGGTTACCTGCTGGCTGAAGCTTGAGGATAGCCTGATGTCAACCGACCTGATTTTGTTCCATGCCCCCAGTGTTTATGACTTCCGTCAAAAAACGATTCTTTATGGTCCGGTGAGCGACCTTATTCCCCCTTCGCCTGTTTTCGAGATGTACCCCATTGGTCTCACCAGCATTGCCGAATATCTGGAGAAAGCCGGCTACCGGGTGCGCATCGTCAACCTGGCAGTGCGCATGATGAAGGATAGAAACTTTAGCGCCGAGGCAATGATAAAACGCCTGAAAGCGCCTGTTTTCGGCATCGATTTACACTGGATGGTTCATTGCCACGGGTCTATCGAGGTAGCCCGGCTGATAAAGAAATACCACCCCGATTCTAAGCTGGTCTTCGGAGGATTTTCCTCATCCTATTTTTTTAAGGAGCTAATCGAGTATCCCGAGATTGACTATGTGATAAGAGGCGATTCCACAGAAGAAGCGTTTAAGCAGTTGATGGACTGTATCAAAACAAAGTCGGAGCCTGTAGCTGTGCCTAACCTGGTCTGGAAAGACAGCCAGGGTAAATCACGGGAAAATGCCTTTTCTAATATCCCCACCGACCTGAGCAACGTGATGATTAAGCACTATGACGGCGTGATACGCTCTGTCCTGAGGTACCGTGACCTGACCAGCTATATCCCCTTTAATGACTGGTTACGTTACCCTATTACTGCGGTGCTGACCTGCCGGGGCTGCACTCACAGTTGTATCATTTGCGGCGGTTCGGCCGCTGCCTTCAGGCTGATTCACCACCGGGATAAGCCTGTTTTCCGGTCTCCGGAAATGGTGGTACAAAACATTAAGAGTATCGAGCGTTTCAGCCGTGGGCCTATTTTTGTTCTCGGTGACCTGCTTCAGAACGGAGAAGAATACGCCAACGAGATTCTTGATTTGCTGGAGAAGGACAGGGTGAAAAATCAGCTTATCTTTGAGCTGTTTGCTCCCGCCTCCGGGGACATCCTGCGCAAGATGGGTAAGGTGGCTCCTGACTTCTGTCTGGAGATGTCACCGGAATCCCACGATCCGGAGATAAGGAAGATTGTCGGCAGAAACTACTCGAACGAGGCATTCGAGCAGACGCTGGCAGATGCCCTCGATGCCGGTTGCGGACGGTTGGATGTTTTCTTTATGACCGGGCTGCCGAAACAGACTGTGCAATCGGTGATGGACACCGTTGATTACTGCGGCTACCAGCTGGAGAAATTCAAGGGAGATAAGAGGCTCGCTCACTTTATCGCTCCCATATCACCGTTTCTCGACCCGGGTAGTCTTGCTTTTGAACACCCGGAGCGCTACGGCTACAAAGTCCTATTCAGGAAACTGGAAGAATACCGCCAGGCACTGATATCGCCGAGCTGGAAATATTCCCTGAACTATGAGACCGACTGGATGACCCGCGACCAAATTGCTGAGAGCGCTTACGAAGCCATCCGCCGGCTCATCCGCTTGAAGGCGAAATACGGCGTTATTTCTAAAAAATTAGCCGGCGTAGGGGAAAAGCGTCTCGACGACGCCCAGGCAATGATGCACCGCATCGACGGGATACTGGCCGGGAATAACCAGGCGGAAGAGCTAGCCGGCATCAAGGCGGAAGTAGACAGGATAAACGTCTTCCCGGTGAGTGAGAAAATCCAGTTGGAGTTGCCCGTTGGGCTGGTCAAGTTGAAAGTCTTGAGCTACCTCTGGTCGTGGGCAACCGGAAAGTAATATTATGCCATCCCGATGAAAATCGGGATCCAGGCAGGGCGGTCTAACTGGATTCTGGCTCCCGTATCAAGTACGGGACAAGTTTCGCTGGAATAATATGTTCGTCGTGTTGTTTTGTGGCTTCAGCATACCTTTACAACCGTGTATTTTTCTACCTCTTGCCCCGACGGCAGCAGTGTTCCTTGCTGCCAGATGGCGATGCTGAGGCAAGCTAAGAGTAGCGCCATAATCAAAGCACTGACCAGCCAGACGTTGTAACGGCGAAGTAGTATCCCCAGTCCTGTAATAATCAAGAGTACCGGCCAGAAGCGCCACAGCGTGTTCCAGAGTGCCCAGGGCAGGACATCCAGGCTTTGAAGTAAAAGCACTGTTCCGACAAATAACAGAAAGATGCCGCTCATCGGGATATTGTTTTCTCTTGAGTGTCTTTCCTGGGGTTGCCTTTCCTCAGGCATTGCTATCTTCTCCACGCCCCGAATATTATTGCCAGCCCGATGCCGATGAGGATAACAGGCCAGATGTAACTCCACTGAAGCCACCAGAATATGTGTAAATTGCTCAGTAATAATAGAGCTCCGATGCCAAGTAACAGAACGCCGCAGCCTTGCCTCATACAGGACATTTTTATTTCCTCCGGCGACCGAATATTATTAGCAGTCCGATGGCGATGAGAATGAGGGGCCACAGATACTTCCAGCTGAGCCATGCGAAAAAATTACCGAGTAAGAAAATGACACCGATAACAATTAGAATAACAGCTATGAAATAACCACCATGCCGCATTCCTGGTCTGCTTGTTTCCCTTTCCTTCTCTTCATGCCGGGCAAAAGTGGAGCGCATTTCTTCACCAAAATGTTCGGCGGTTTGTTTTATTTCCTCGACATTTTCCTTGATTACATCTCTAGGTTCTGTGGCCGGAGAGTTTTCCAGCGGTACGACGATGGCCAGAATTATATAAGCCAGAATACCTGAACCACCCGCAAATACCAGTAAGATGGCAATAATCCTGATAATAGTGGGGTCGATGCCGAAGTATTCCGCCAGCCCGCCACACACCCCACATATCATGCGGTTACTGCGACTGCGATAGAGTCTCTTCTCCATAGTTCCTCCTGTATCTAGTAGGGTCGGCGCAAATTACATTACCGGCCAGGCGAGAATTCAATTTATCTGGTATTAACCTTACTCCATGACTCTGAATCCAAAAATCTCATCCGAAAGCTGTCATTGCGAGAAGTCCCGATGGAATCGGGACGACGTGGCAATCTGAGTGGAGGGGTTCGCCCCGCCCGGATTGCTTCGCCTCCGCCTGCGGCGGATGGTCTCGCAATGACAGTTTCTGACCAATCGCGAATCGTTTAACATGGCTTCACTGTTCTCCAAACAATCCTTAGTCTACCTCTGAGCCTTCCACACCGACCCATGAGGGGTATCCTCTATAATTATACCCAGTTCGGTGAGCTTGTCCCGAATTCCGTCAGCCAGTTGCCACTGCTTAGCCTGTCGCAATCCATTGCGGGTAGCAATAAGCAGGTCGATAAAAGGTGCCGATTCAAGGGATAAACCTTCACGCGGTTTTAGTGTCAAGCCCAGCACACCCCCCAATTCAGTCAGTACCAGCTTCGTCTGAGTGACATTGTAACCTTCATCATTCAGGCGGTTAATATCCCTGGCTAAATCAAATAGGGTGGCCAGAGCCTGAGCAGTACCGAAGTCATCATCCATTGCTGCGATGAATCTGTTGTGGTAGGCTGGGATATCTATTTGCCCGCCGCTCTTCCCCCCTTTTGGCTCGCTTTGAGCCGCCTGCCGCAGCCGGTCAGCCCCTTTTTCGGCTGCCTCCAGGGTTTCTTCGGAGTAGGTGAGCGGGGCGCGGTAATAGGAGCTGAGAATGAAGATACGGAGAGCATCGGCGCTGTGTTTCGCCAGGGCTTCTCTTATTGTCACCAGGTTGCCCAGGGACTTGCTCATCTTGGCTTCACCGAGACGCAGCAGACCATTGTGCATCCAGTATTTAACGAAGGGTTTTTTGCCGGTAAAGCTCTCCGACTGGGCTATCTCGTTTTCGTGGTGGGGGAAGACCAGGTCCTGCCCGCCGCCGTGGATATCGATGGTCTCTCCAAGGTATTTCAAAGACATGGCGCTGCACTCGATGTGCCAGCCTGGCCTGCCCTGTCCCCAGGGGCTTTGCCATGATGGTTCGCCCGGCTTGGCTGCCTTCCAGAGGACAAAGTCCATCGGATGCTCCTTACCTGCCTCAGGCTCGATACGCATCCCTGCCACCATAGAATCCAGGTTGCGGTTGGATAGTTTACCGTAGTCAGGAACATGGCTGACCCGGAAATAGACATCCCCTTTCAGAGGGTAAGCATACCCCTTATCGATCAGTCCCTGCACTATCTCGATTATCTTGGGGATTTCCTCGGTGGCTCTGGGGTAAAAATGTGCTCGCAGAACATTCAAGGCATCCATATCCTCAAGATATCTTTGAGTGTACTTCTCTGTCAGTTCTTTGACCGGAATGCCGAGGCGGTTAGCTGTGGCGATAATATTATCCTCGACATCGGTGACATTCTCGATGTGCTTCACACGGTAGCCCCGGAACTCCAGATAACGCCGGACGACATCGAAGGTGATATAGGATAAGGCGTGGCCGATGTGAGAGTCGGCATAGGGGTTAATCCCGCAGACATACATCTTGACTTCATCGCCATCAGGGATAAACTCCTCTTTCTGTCCGGAAAGAGTATTAAAAACTTTCATTACTTGTCTTCTCCTCTTATTAAAGCGACGGTATGGACAGCGATGCCTTCTCCACGCCCGGCAAAACCCAACTGGTTCGAGGTGCTGGCTTTGACACTCACCTGGCTCATCGGGATGCCCAGCGTCTGGCTCAATTGCTTTCGTATGCGGTCAATAAAATCCCTCAGTTTAGGCTGAGCAGCGACCACGGTTGCGTCAATATTATCTATCAGCCAGGCATTTTCGGCAAGCCTTTCCTTTACTCTTTGGAGCAGTACCAGACTGGAAATATCCTTGTATGCAGGGTCGCCGGGAGGGAAATGGCTGCCGATATCTCCTAGGCTGGCTGCTCCGAGCAGGGCATCGATGATGGCGTGGGTTAGCACATCAGCATCGCTCCAGCCGTCAAGCCCCTTATCGAAAGGTATTTCTACCCCGCCCAGCACCAGCCGGCGCCCGGGCACCAGAGGGTGGGCATCATAGCCAACACCTATGTGTATTTTATTTGCCATATTGCCTCAACAGAGCTTCAGCTAAAACCAGGTCATTACTTTTGGTCACCTTAATATTATCATAAGAACCCATGTAGAGCTTAACCCGGTAACCCAACCGCTCCACCAGTGTGGCATCATCGGTTACCTCGTCTTTTGCCTGTCTGTAGGCCTCAGCTATTATATCAAAACGGAACACCTGTGGCGTCTGCACTGCCCACAGGGTCTGCCGTGGCGGTGTCTCCCGGACAAGACAGTCATCTCCCGCCACTTTGATGGTATCGGTAACGGGTACGGCAGCCACGGCGGCGCCGGTTTCCTGGGCCGCAGCCAGCCCGTCTTCAATCAAATTCACCGTGACTAATGGTCGGGCGCCATCGTGGATGACCACCCAGTCACAGGGATTAAGCCGACTCAGCCCCGCCAGAACCGAATCTTGCCGCCGCTCACCGCCGGGGCAAAGGCTTACCTTAGACCACCCTTGCTCGGCGACCAGTTGCTGTCCTCGCTTCAGGTTTTGCTCATTGAGGACGACCACAATCTGGTCGATAGAGCTACACCCCTGAAAAACATCAACCACTCTGGTTAAGACAGGCTTACCGTCTAGCAGAGCAAATACTTTATCCACTCCACCCATGCGCTGGCTTTTGCCCGCCGCCACAATAACTGCCCCTACTTTTTGTTGGTTATCTTTTTCATTCCTAATCATTCAGTATTTATCCTAATGTTCTCTAGGGAATGGGATTATTTCCGAACCACTCAATTAGCTTGTTCACAGACTCAAGTGCTGTTGGTATGGTTTGTAATGATAGGAAGACTTTAGTTCTGTCAACGTGCCCAGTTATCGGATGGATTGCGTCATTTCTTTGAACACGATTCTTTCAATAATGCTAAGAAAAATACTGCGCTTCATTCTCTACCCCCTGCTGCCTGTCCCTTTCATATTCAAGCCTGTTTAGCGTCTGATACCTGCCAAATTGAGTTTACATATATTTGGATTATTTAGCAACCTTACCCCCTCTTAGACGCCTAGCCTTGTATCAAATGTCATTCTGGTGGAAGTTTACCCTGAGCGAAGTCGAAGGGAAGAATCTGGGCGTGGGGTTGGCGTTAAACCAATAACCCCACCACCCTGAGACCCTTCATTACACTCAGGGTGACATGAAGGAACTCACTTTTGATACAAAGCCGAGACACCTTGAAATGGGTGGAGATTAACGAGTAATCCCATCCTTGATTATTGAATAGTTATTGTTCGTGGTATAATACATTGTATATGGGATTTTTTATCCTGCGCTAATATTGTTTTACGGAGACTACGGAGTGTTTATTTGAAAGGGAAAGACCTGCTTTCCATATCTGACCTCAATAGAAATGATATTCGCTCACTGCTAGCTGATGCCGGTGATATTAAAGCCCGGGGGCGCCTGTCCTGGCTTGATTCCAAGATGATACTAGCCCTTATCTTTGAGAAGCCGTCGTTAAGGACGCGGGTGAGCTTTGAGGTAGCCATGCGCCAGCTGGGTGGGCAGACCATCTATCTGTCCCCGGCTGAGGTTGGCTTGGGCGAACGGGAGTCAGTGCCCGATGTCGCCAGAGTGCTCAGCCGCTATGTCGATTGTATTGCGGCTCGTACCTTTTCTCATCACACTCTGGAGATTCTGGCTGACTATTCAGCGGTGCCGGTGATAAACGCTCTCTCTGATGTGGAGCACCCCTGCCAGGCGCTGGCTGACCTGCTGACCATTCATGAGAAAAAGGGGGATTTACAGGGCTTGACCTTAGCCTATATCGGCGACGGCAATAATGTTGCCAATAGCTTACTGCTGGCAACGGCGCTTAGCGGTATGAATTTCAGGATTGCTTCCCCGGCCGGTTATACCATTCAGGAAGGAATTTTAGACCAGGCTCAGAAATATGCTCAGGATAGTGGCAGCGAAATACTATGCACTGATGAACCAGCTCTGGCGGTCAGGGGAGCTGATATCGTTTATACCGATGTCTGGACGAGCATGGGGCAGGAGGCGGAGACCGAAGAGCGGTGTCGGGTATTCTCTGATTACCAGGTGAATAGTGAACTTCTTTCCTTAGCCAAGGAGGATGCCCTGTTGATGCACCCCCTGCCGGCTCATCGCGGCCTGGAGGTGACTGACGACGTTTTGGATAGTCTGCACTCGGTAGTCTTTGACCAGGCGGAAAATAGACTTCATATACAGAAGGCACTCTTGTTGCAAATGCTGGGCGGTCTGGGCAGACCGCTGACTAGCTATAGATAGTTCACCTCACCCCCCGCCTGCCAAAGCCTTGTGCGGCGGGCAGTCCTTAATCCCCCCTCTCCTTCAAGGAGATGGGGAGATAAAGAAAGAGGGGCTAGAGTCCTCTTAGACACTCTGTAATCAGGTTATCTTATCGAAGAGATGGTAATAAGAAACGAAACCTTTTTCGTCATTCCATTGGAGTTAAAGTGAGTAAGCCAATCGTGGCTATTATTGGTCGGCAGAATGTGGGTAAGTCAACCCTCTTGAATCGGCTGGCGGGCAGGCAGATAGCTATTACCGCCGATTTGCCGGGGACGACCCGTGACCGGGTAGTGGCTAATGTTACCTGGCAGGGGATTGAGTTTACTATGGTTGATACCGGCGGACTGGAGCCAGAGCCTCAGACTGACATGGCTCAAGCGGTGAAAGGGCAGGTGGGGGTGGCTGTCGCCGAAGCTGATATTGTTGTTTTTCTGGTGGATGTTCGGAACGGCGTAACACCCTTTGACCGTGAGATATCTAATATGCTGCGCCAGGCGGGCAAGCCGGTATTGTTAGTGGCTAATAAGGCAGACAATGCCGGGCTTGAAACCGAAGTCGTAGAGTTCTTTGAGCTGGGGCTGGGGGAACCGATGGCAATTTCAGCCCAGCATGGCCGTGGTACGGCTGAGCTACTGGATAGCATTATCGCTTTGTTGCCAGAGGCGCCGCCGGTGCCGGCTGAGCCTGCGATTATGAAGGTGGCTATTGTCGGTCGGCCTAATGTTGGTAAGTCACAGCTGTTAAATGTCCTGCTGGGTGAGGAGCGGGCGATTGTCGATGATACGCCGGGCACGACACGCGATGCCCTGGATACGATACTTGACTTTCAGGGGCAAAGTGTGTTACTTATTGATACTGCTGGTATCAGGCGGCGGGGACGGGTGGAGGGTGGGGTGGAACGGTATAGTGTCGTCCGTGCCCTGCAGGCTATTGACCGGGCGGATATAGCTTTACTGGTCCTTGATGCTACTGAGCCATTGACCGCTCAGGATTTGCATATCGCCGGCTATATTCACCAGGCGGTTAAGGGAATTGTGCTGATAGTTAACAAGTGGGACCTGGTGGCGGAGCAGGACATAGCTGAGTGGAGTAGAGGTATCAGGAGCCAACTCAAGTTTATGCCCTATGCTCCGGTGCTCTATACTTCCGCCAAGTTTGGGCAAGGGATAGATAAGATTATGCCCCAGGTATGCCAGGTTTATCAGGAGAGGCTGAAGCGGATACCGACGGCTTCGGTTAACAGCATAGTGCGGCAGGCAGTAGCCGCTCATGGCCCATCACGCCACGGGGGCCAGCAGCTCAAGATTTTATATGTTACCCAGGCTGAGGTGAATCCACCTACCTTTGTCTTCTTTGTCAACGATGCCGGGCTAATCCACTTTTCCTATCGACGCTACCTGGAGAACAAGCTGCGTGAATCGTATGGTTTTGTTGGTACGCCACTGAATTTAGTCTTTAAAACGAGGGGTGAGTCATGATAGTTGTCAATTTTATGGTTGCCATTCTCCTCAGTTACCTTCTGGGGGCTATTCCCTTCGGGTTGTTGGTCAGCCGGCGCAGTGCCAAGGTAGATATCAGGAAGTATGGCAGCGGCAAGACAGGGACGACCAATGTGCTACGTACGGCCGGTAAGAAAGCGGCGATTCTGGTGCTTGTTCTTGACCTGTTAAAGGGGACACTGGCGGTAACATTGGCCGGGTTGATAGTGGGCAGAAACTATTTGCTGATAGGTGACTTGGCTCTGGGGATGATAACAGTCCAGGTTGCGGCGGCTGTAGCCGCTATGGTAGGACATAACTGGTCAGTATTCCTTAAGTTTCGGGGTGGGAGGGGTGTTGCCACTTTCTTCGGTGGCTTGGCGGCTCTAAGCCCGATAGTAGCTCTCTTTGGTGGTGAGATTGTCTTTATGGGTGCCGTCCTGACCAGGTTTGTCTCACTCGGCTCTATCGCCGGGGCAATAGCCGCTTATATGATATTAATTCCTCTTACCATTATGAATGGCTTCCCTCTTGAATATCTTCTCTATGCCTTCATCGGCACCGTGACCATTATTATTATGCATCGGGATAATATCGCCAGGTTAATATCAGGCAAAGAGCGTAAGATAGGTGAACCGGCAGAGCAAGTGGTCTCACCTTTATCTGAACGAGAGTAAGATATGCCTAATATTGCCATCATTGGCACCACTTCATGGGGGATAACCCTGGGGGTGGTCTTAGCCCGTAATGGAACGCAGGTTAGACTGTGGGCTCGGACGGAACAAGAAGCCCTGGCACTGAGCAATGATGGCTCTAATCTAACCCAGACAAGTGGTGTTGAATTCCCCCCTGAGTTATCGGTTACTACCTCCTTAAGCGAAGCACTCGATGGGGTAAGCGCTGTTATCCTGGTGGTGCCCTCCCAAAATATTCGCTGGAATATAAAGTTATTGGCAGAGCATCTTGATGAGTCGATGCTGATAGTGAGTGCGGCTAAAGGTCTGGAGGTTGGTAGTAACAAGCGTATGTCGCAGGTAATTGCTGACGAGATAGAGCATGATTTGCGACATAATATTTGCGTTCTTTCCGGACCTAATCTCGCCCCGGAGATTCTGGCTAACTTGCCCGCGGCTACGGTGGTCGCCGCTGCTGATGAAGCTATCGCCAGAAAAGCCCAGAAGCTATTAACTACCCCCCAACTCTGTGTCTTTACCAATACTGATGTCGTCGGTGTTGAGCTGGGGGGGGCTCTAAAGAATATCATTGCTCTGGGGGCTGGCATCGCTGACGGTTTGGGCTATGGTGACAATACTAAGGCGGCTCTTATTACCCGGGGGCTGACGGAGATGACGGCCCTCGGCATTCACCTGGGTGCTAATCCTCTCACCTTTTCCGGGTTAGCTGGACTGGGTGATTTAATCGCTACCTGTGCCAGTCCGTTGAGTCGGAACCATTATGTCGGGGTAGAGCTAGCCAGGGGGCGTTCGCTCAAAGAGATAACAGATTCAATGACCGGTGTTGCCGAGGGGGTGAGCACTACTCTGGTTGTCTGGAATCTAGCCCGGCAGATGGGGTTGGCAATGCCCATTACGGAAGCAATATTTCGAGTTTTGTATGAGGGTGCTGACCTTCACCAGGCAGCTGGTGAGTTGATGTCGGCCGGGGCCGCCCATGAGTTGGCGGGTCGTAAGTGGAAGCTCTTCGACTTCATCAGGCGCCGCCGGCATTCCTTGGTCAGCTAACTTACTTCACTTTTTGCGCTGGGTCTAAGGTGTGAGCCAATTCCTCGAATAGTTGACGCTGTTTTCTATTCAGTGCTTCCGGGGTCACTACCACCAGATTGACCAACTGGTCACCGCTCCCGCCGCCATTGAGGTGGGGAACTCCTTTATTTTTCAGCCGAAAGACTTTCCCTGTTTGGCTGCCCGCGGGAATTTTGAGATTAGCATTACCTTTCAGGATAGGTATCTCTACCTCGGTGCCCAGGGCAGCCTGGGCAAAGTTAATTGGTAGCTCGTAGAGGATATCATCTCCCTCTCGCAGGAAGAACTCATGTGGTTTGATTGCCAGATTGAGATAGAGATTACCCGGAGAGCCGCCTCTGGCTCCAGCATCGCCCTCACCGCTGAGGCGCACCCGACAGCCGTCCTCAACCCCGGCTGGGATTTTAACAAGAATACTGCGCTGGTGTTTCTCTTTACCGCTACCCCGGCACTGAGAACAGGGCTTGGTAATGACCCGGCCTTCACCCTGACACTGCGGACAGGTAGTAATATTAGTGAAGCGTCCAAAGATACTCTGCTGGACCTTACGCACCTGCCCATCGCCATTGCAGCTCGGACAGCGGCTGGGCTGGCTATCGGGCTGGCAACCGGTGCCCTGACATACCGAGCAGTGCTCGGTGCGCAGTATTGTTATCTCTTTTTCAACACCAAAGGCGGCTTCCTCGAAGGTGATAGTAATTTTGGAGCGCAGGTCAGTCCCGCGCTGGGGTGCCTGGCGGGCAGCCGTGTTTGTCCCGCCGAAGAAGGCATCAAAAATGTCGCCGAAGCCACCGAAATCAAACCCCTCAAAGCCTTGTCCGGAGGCACCGCCGTTACCACTGTGTCCGAAACGGTCATAGGCTGCCCGTTTGTTCGGGTCGGAGAGCACCTCGTAGGCTTCGTTGATTTCCTTGAACTTATCCTCAGCCCCGTTCTCCCGGTTTCGGTCAGGGTGACACTGAAAGGCGAGCTTACGAAAAGCCCCCTTTATTTTGTCATCGCTAGCGCTTCTATCGATACCCAGAACTTCATAATAATCCCGTTTTGTTGGCATATTAGTTGCTTAAATCCCTCACCCTTTCTGTCTGATATGTCATTGCGAGCCGAAGGCGAAGCAATCTTATCTTTACCTTCTAGTTTGCTTCGTCGCTGAGTTTACACTGAGCGAAGCGAATGTGCTCCTCGCAATGACTTCTATGCTCTAAGAGAGGGGCTTTGCCCTTTTAACTCTCAGTTCTATGGCGTTATCAATTCCCTTAATCTGTTCAGTACACCTAAACCTCTCTAAATTCACCCTCCACGGTACCTTCGCCTGAAGGTGGCTCTTGACCCGGTGGGGGTGGCTGGCTACCCGGCGGTGGTTCAGAGCCTGGTGGCGGTTGTTGTTGCTGCTGCTGGTAAATGGCTGTGCCTATCTTTTGCACCGAGTCGCTTAACTCCTGTGTCGCACGACGCAAGGCTGCAATATCTGTACCCTGTAGTGCTGAGCGCACGGCTTGAATCTTACTTTCGACCTCTTGATTCAATTCCGAGGGTATCTTGTCCTTATTGTCTCGTAGTGTCTTTTCGGCGGTGTAAGCCAGGGTATCGGCACCATTACGTGCTTCTATCTCCTCGCGGCGCCGGGTATCATCGGCAGCGTGCGCTTCTGCATCCCGTTGCATCTTCTCCACTTCTGCCTTGCTTAATCCACTGGAAGCGGTGATGGTGATTTTTTGCTCCCTGCCGGTGCCCTTGTCGTGAGCCCGGACACTGAGGATACCATTAGCATCGATATCAAAGCTGACCTCAATCTGGGGTATACCGCGCGGTGCCGGCAGAATACCGTCAAGGATAAACCGTCCCAGTGTGCGGTTATCCGCCGCCATCGGTCTCTCCCCCTGGAGAATATGGATTTCGACACTGGGTTGATTCTCCGCCGCAGTGCTGAAAATCTGGCTCTTGGAGGTAGGAATAGTGGTGTTACGGGGGATAAGGGGGGTGGCGACTGCTCCCATAGTCTCGATACCTAAGGTAAGAGGAGTAACATCAAGTAGCAGAACATCCTTGACCTCACCCTTGAGCACGCCGGCCTGAAGGGCAGCTCCGAGAGCCACTACCTCATCGGGGTTGACACCTTTGTTCGGTTCCCTGCCGAAGAATTGTTTTACCTTTTCTTGCACCAGGGGCATTCTGGTCTGCCCGCCAACCAGGACCACTTCATTAAGCTGGGCGGCCGTCTTGCCGGCGTCAGTCAGTGCCTGGCGGCAAGGCCCCAGGGTTTTCTCCACCAGGTCCATCAGCAGTTGCTCCAGCTTAGCCCGGGTCAGGGTAATGGTAAGGTGCTTGGGTCCACTGGCGTCGGCAGTGATAAAAGGAAGATTTATCTCACTCTGCTGGACGGTAGATAGCTCGATCTTTGCCTTTTCCGCGGCTTCCTTGAGCCGCTGCAAGGCTGTCTTATCCTGTCGCAGGTCGATTCCCTGATCCCGCTTGAACTCATCGCACAGCCAGTCAATAATCCTCTGGTCAAAGTCATCGCCGCCGAGATGCGTATCACCATTGGTGGATTTGACTTGAAAGGTGCCCTCACCCAGTTCCAGAATGGAGATATCGAAGGTGCCGCCGCCAAGATCATAGACGGCAATAGTTTCCTCTCCTTTTTTATCCAGTCCGTAAGCCAGAGCCGCTGCCGTTGGTTCGTTAATGATACGCAGCACATTCAGCCCGGCGATAGTGCCTGCATCCTTGGTTGCCTGGCGCTGACTATCATTAAAATAGGCTGGCACAGTAATGACGGCTTCAGTAACCTTCTCACCAAGGTAAGCCTCAGCATCGGCCTTCAGCTTTTGTAAAATCATGGCTGAGACTTCTGATGGGCTGTATTCCTTGTTACCCATCACTACCCGCACGTCACTATTGGCGGCTCTCGTTACCTTATAGCTCTTACGACGGGCATCTTCCTCAACCGGAAGCTCTCGCCCGGCTGGTTCTCCCCACTTACGTCCCATGAACCGCTTAATACTGTAGATTGTGTTCTCTGCGTTAATTATCGATTGCCGCTTGGCTATCTGACCGACCAGGCGCTCGCCACTCTTGCTTACGGCTACTACCGAAGGTATCAGATTACCGCCCTCGGAAGAAGGAATAATCTTCGGCTCTCCTCCCTCCATCACTGCTACCTCACTATAGGTTGTTCCTAGATCAATGCCGACTGCTTTTGCCATTTTTAATTTCTCCTTTCTCTAGCTAAGCTCATATTACCTATCAAGCTTTCGCCGAGTTGCTTTCATCAGATTCAGTCTCTTTTGTCTCCCCTTCGCCCACTACTACCATTGCCGGACGCAGAACCCTGTCATATAATCGGTACCCCTTTTGCAGTTCCCTGATAACAACGCCCTCTTTGCCTTTGGCGTGCATGGCGCCTTCGTGTAGCATGGGGTCAAATGGCTCGCCCACTGCCTTGATAGGGGAGAGCCCTTGTGCCTCCAGGTTCAGGCTCAGTTTGTGCTCAATAAGACGGATACCATCTACCCAGCTAAGTTTACCTAGCTCCGGTGGTATGGAGGCAAAGGCTCGTTCGAGGTCGTCCAGCACCGGTAACAAGCTGAGGATCAGCGCTGCGTTGGCCGACTGATTAATCTCTTCCTTTGCCTGTTCGCTACGCCGCTTATAGTTAATAAAATCTGCCTGTGTCCTTTGCCAGTTGGCCAGGTAGTTTTCAGCTTTCTGCTTTGCTTCAGCCAGGGCTTGCTGTAATTCGCCAGCCTCCATTTCCGTCTCTTCCGGCTCTGGTTGTATCATCGTTATCTACCTTTTTATTAATCGCTATTTTCCCGGTTTGCCTCGGGCGTTGTTGTTTCTCTGCCATACAGCTTAGCCGCCAGCGTGCTCAGCACTGAGGAGACGTAGTCTATCGTGGCGATAGTACGGGCATAAGGCATGCGCGTGGGACCAATGACACCTATAGTACCTACGGCCTCTTGAGGTAAGCCATAGTGGATGATAACGACACTATAATCGTGAATAGCCTCAGTCCTGTTCTCCTTGCCGATAATTACCTGCGCCCTCTCGCCGGATAGCTCTGAAGGGATGACACTTCTCAGCAGGGTGTGTTGCTCGGCCAATTCCATCAGGGTGAGCGCAATCCGGTGGTTACGGGTGAATTCGGGTTGGTTCAGCGTAAAGTGTAAACCATGAAGGTTAAGCTCCTCGTGCTCTTGCTTATCTTCCGTCTCCATTACTTTCAGCAGGCAATCAGTTAATTGCTGTTCCAGGGCAATAAGCCCGGCGTTCCTGGCTAAAATCTGTGGGCCGGTTAAGCCAGAATAAGTGGAGCTCAGTTTATTGGCGATAGCGGTCAGCTCCGTTTGAGACATAGCCCGGTCAAAGGTTATCAGCTCCTGTTTTACATTGGCTCCATTAAGGATAAGGATAATCAGCCCCAGAGAGTCTTGCAACCTGACTAATTCCAGATGCTTAAATTGGCAGGCTTGAGGCTTGGGTGTCGTAATTATTACTGCGTTTTGCACCATCTGGGCGATAAGTGAGGCCGCCATGTTTAACCATTCGTCTAAGTCCTTTTCCACCTGGTGGAAGAGATGGTTTATCCCTTGCTGTTCGGCTAAGGATAGCCTAACGTCACCCAGGGTTTCTACATAGTGGCGGTAGCCCTTATCTAAAGGGATACTCCCGGCAGAATGATGCGGGCGGGCAATGTAACCCTCCTCTTCCAGGTATGTCATCTCATTACGCACTGTAGCCGAGCTTACCCCCAGCTCATTGTCATCAGTGATGCTCTGCGATGGTACCGGTCGAGCTTTGGTTATATATTGTCCTACTATTGATTTGAGTATGGTCTCAGTTCTCGGAGGTAGCATTTTTAGCCTCCTGTTTAGCAGTCTCTGACTGAGACTGCTAAGTATTATTTAATCATTTTTAGGCATTGGTTGTCAAGAGAGACATTGACCAGTTAGCTTGCCCATGCTATATTTAGAGATACGGACATTGGCTGTGAGGTTACGTTCAATAATTGAAATTTCCAATCTCACCCGCATTATCTGGACAAGATGGATATTAACTGGTTAGGTCACTCCTGTTTCCGCATTAAAGGTGCTCAGGCTACCGTTATTACTGACCCTTATTCACCCGATTTGGGTTACTCATTAGGTAATCCTGCGGCTCGTATTGTAACCATAAGCCATCAGCACCCGGGGCATTCGTACGCTCAGGGTGTTGGTGATAACCCCAAGGTAGTTGCCGGACCGGGCGAGTATGACATCAGTGGTGTCCTGATTATCGGCACGACAACTTTCCATGATGGGGAGGAAGGTAGAAGTCGGGGTAAAAATACGGTCTATCTCATTGAAGTCGATGAGATATCTATCTGTCACCTTGGTGACCTGGGGCACGTGCTGACTACCGCACAGGTGGAGGAGATAGGTAATGTAGATGTGCTCATGCTGCCGGTAGGCGGGGTATCTACTATCAATGCCCCGATGGCTGCCGAGGTAGTACGGCAGCTCGAGCCTAAGATAGTGCTGCCGATGCACTACAAAACGGCGGCGTTAAACCGGGAGCTGGAGCCAGTGGACCGGTTTCTTCAAGAGATGGGGGTCAAGGAAGTCAACCCTCAGCCCAAGCTGTCCTTGACCAGAGCCAAGTTGCCACTCAGCACTCAGGTGATTTTACTGGGCTATTAGCCTGCTTATTCTCAGACAATTGTGCGGACATCGGTGATTTGGGCGGGTGGTTTAGGAGGCGGGACAAAAGCGGCGAGGACTCCGGCAGCACCAACCATTATCGCGACTAAGGTGAAGGCACCTATATAGCTGCCGGTAGTGTCAAATGTCCAACCAAAGTAGACGGGGGCGATTATTCCTACTGGCGCCATCACCGCCGTTGCGATGCCAAGAATAGAGCCGTAAGCCTTCCGTCCGAAGTAACGCCCTTTCATTGGCGCTACTATCGCTACCCCGGCGCCCTGGCCAATGCCATAAAGGATAAACCAGACATAAATCATGGTTATCGTCGGGTGGAGCAGGTAGATGGTAATGCCGATACCCTGTAGCAGATAGGCTCCGCTCATTATAAACCGCAGGTGATTCTTGTTAACACGGTCGGCGAGTAGCCCACAGACCATTCTGGCTGGGATGCTGGCCGCGACCCTCATTGACAACAGGCCGGCTGCAACCAGCGGGTCAATTCCCCTATCGGTAAGAAAGGGTATAGCGTGCAGGGTAAAAGCTGGTCCGGCGATACTATGCCCGGCCTGGGCAATTGTCATCAGCCAGTAGGTCGGCGTTCTCAGTGCCTGCTTGAGGGTGAACTCTACCTCTTCAACCTCGGTAGCATACTTGACACCCCGCTCTATCATCTGGTCGGCATCAGCCGTCTCTTCCTTGGCAGTAGCGCCATCAGGGAGTAAGCCATAATACTCCGGTCGGCGCTGTTTCACAAAGAACCAGGTGAGGGGTAAACCAACCAGCCACATTACTACCCCGCCGATAACGACGGTATTCCGCCAACCCTGCGTAGTTATTAGCCAGACAATAAGGGGCAGCACCAACACTCCGGAAAGAGCGGAGAGTACCATTTGTATGCTCTGGGCTAAGCCCCGTTTCTTGACGAACCAGTTAGATATCGCCGTGCGCATCGGCAGGGTCAGGGCAATGTTTTGCCCCGTTCCCATTATAACCCCCCATACTACATAGAAAGCCCAGAGCGAATTGATGAAGTTCATCAATATCAGTCCTAAACCGAGGAGGAAAACTCCTGCAAGAACTAGCCATCTCGGGCCAAATTTGTCGGTAACCCAACCAGCTATCGGTGATTCAATGCCCCCCTCAAACCGGCCGATGCTGGCGGGAACAGATGTGGCTGTTCGACTGAAACCTAATTCAGCGGAAATTGGTTTGAACAATGCCGATAATCCGTAAAGGTAGTAACCCTGTCCCCAGAGGGATAGGATACCGCCGGTGAGCACTGTCCACCAACCGAAGAATATCTTTCTGCGCTTAATCAAAAAGGGGAGCCCTTTCTTTTAACTCCGCCCAGTATACACCCTATTAAATGAAGGGGCAACTCCTCTGCCCGAGATTGTTGGGGCAGGAGGTTAAAATGTTCTCAGACTATTTTGTGGACATCGGTGATTTGGGCGGGTGGTTTGGGCGGTCTGGCAAACGAGATGAGGACTCCGGACAAGGCGAGGGCTATGGCAAATAGCATAAAGGCAGGCATATAGCTACCGGTGGAGTCATATATCCAGCCGACATAAATCGGGGCTAATACTCCGACAGGGGTGGAAACGAGCGAAGAGAGTCCCATCAGTGAGCCGAAGGCTTTGCGACCAAAGTAGCGTCCTCTTATCAACGTGGGCATGATGTTACCGATACCCATACCCAGTCCGTAGAGAACAAACCAGACATAAATCATTGTTATCGTCGGGTGGAGCAGGTAGACACCAACTCCAATCGCCTGTAGCAGATAAGCCCCTCCCAAAATCCAGGGTAGAGAACCTTTCTTAACACGGTCGCCGATAAACCCACCGACAAACCGTGCCGGGAGGCTGGCGGTAACATACAGGGACATCATAGCGGCCGCTTTAAAAGGCGCAATCCCCATATCGGTGAGAAAGGGGACGGCGTGAATGTTCATCACCGGCATAAAGAGCGCGTGAACACTATTGCTCGCTATTAGCAGCCAGTAGGCCGGTGTTTTCGTTGCCTGTCGCAGGGTGAACTCTACTTCTTGAACCTCGGTAGCATAGGCTACACCCTGACTGATAGTTTTACTGGCTTCGGCTCTTTCAACCGTTACCCCATCGGGGAGTAGACCGTAGAACTCCGGGCGGTGCTGCTTTATGCACAGCCAGGAGATGGGCATACCAACCACCAGCATCACCACTCCGCCAATAAGGACAGTCATCCGCCAGCCTTGAGTCACGATCAGCCAGGCAATAAGGGGTAGCATCATGGTTCCGGATAACCCCTGAAATAACTGTTTAATACTGAGGGCCAGTCCCCTTTTTTTGACAAACCAGTTGGATATTGCGGCGTCAAGTGGCAACCCCAGGGCGATATTAATCCCCGTCCCCAGCATAACCCCCCAGACTACATAAAAAGCCCACAGTGAGTTTACGAAGTACATCAAAATCAGGCTTACGCCAATGAGGAAGACACCGGCACGGACAATCCAGCGCGGGCCATACCTATCAGTAATCCAGCCGGTGATTGGTGATTCAATACCACCTTCAAACCGCCCAATGCTGGCAGCAACCGAGGTCGTTGCCCTGCTGAAACCCAGTTCCTGAGATATTGGTTTAAATAAGGCTGAGAATCCGTAGGCGTGGTAGCCATATCCCCAGAGGGCTAGTATGCCACTACCGAGAACTGTCCACCAGCCGAAAAATACTTTGGGTAAGCTTCTCCTCTTATTAATCAAAGATGCCCCTTTTCTGCTAACTCTGCCCAGTATACAAAATATTGGGTGAAGGGGCAAGGCTACCTGTTAAAAACCTGGTCTGGCTAGGAACGTCTGATTCTGGCTACCAGTAAGGCGGTGAGTAGCAGCACTGTCGCCAGGAGCAGGGCGCTGACGAGATAGAGAAACCAGACGGGGAAAGCAGGTTGGGTGGGGAGTGGTGATTGTGTCAGCGGGGGTAATGCTGGTTGTTGGGGTGACGATGATAATTGTGGGGATGATAGCTGCGTCTCTGTGACCAGAGCCGGAGATGGTGTTAGCGGTGGCGAGGATGATATTTCTGATGATGAAGTGGTAGATGGCGGCGACGATTGAGATGATGGCGAGGTGGTGGTAAAGGCACCCACGGCACTCCAGGCACTGTAATTATTAGAGCCACTGGCTCTCACCTTCCAGAAGTAGGTGGTATCATAGTCCAGATTTATATTGCTTTGCCAGGCAGTAGCTGGTAAGCGATAGTCTCCGGTTTTCACGATTATGGGATTAGCAAGGGAGGTATCGGTAGAGACTAATAGCTCATAGCTATCGGCTCCGGCGATGGCGCTCCACTGAAATACCGGTTTGAGTGGCATCTCACTGGCACCTGCCTTAGGACTCAAGAGCTCAGGGGCGATAACCGTTGCACCCAGGCTGGTGGTGAATGACCATTTAGCCGACCATGGACTTAACACTGGAGCGTTGGCTCTAACCCGCCAGTAGTAGGTGGTGGCTGTTGCCAGCGCCGGTGACCGGACAGAGCTTCCCTGAGTATTCCCCTCGAAGCCGCTGGGGATAGTGGAGAAGTTGGTATCATTGTCAAGTTGCCACTGATACTGGGTGGCTCCTTTGAGCGGAGCCCACTCAAGGATGATATTGCCTGTGCCGATGCCGCCGCCGGCGTTGGTTGGTGCCTTTAAGACAACAGCTGAGGTTAAACTATCGGTATAGGTCATTAGTCGGGTGTTGTGTGTATCTACGGACCACAGTTGATTCCCTCGTAGCCACACCCCGGTAAGGGTAGCCCCGTCATCCAGACCTTTGGTTACCGTCTCTGCTGTCGGTCCCGGAGAGTATGTCGGGTTAAGGCAGCGTTCCAGACCACCGCTGGCTTTGGAGTTGGTGGCGTATAAGGTACTATCGGCTGCTACCTGCAGTTGGTTTACTATCCCACCGCTAGGCAAGGTGCTATCTATATTTTCCCACTTGGTACTCTTATTGATGGTAAAGCGGTAGATACCCTTGTTTGCCGTGTCGCTGGCGGCGTAGATGGTGTTATTCCTGCTGAATTCCGGGTCAAAGGCAACGGTAATGGCACCGCTGAGGGGCGATGACGTAGCATCCGGTGGTAGCGGCTTAAAAGAGATGCCGTTATCACTGGAATAGTAGACCCGGCCATTGGTATTACCGAGCAGCATGGTTTTGTCCTGTGCATAATTGGGTGAGAGGGCAATAGATTTCAATGGTTGACTACCAGCCACTGCCCCGCTGGAATAGGTAAAACCACCATTGGTGGTGCTGTAGACCAGCCCGTTAGTGCCATTATAGCTACCCAAAAACAGGGTATCATCACTGGCTACTGTCCAGATATCAATGGAGAATGGGGCTTCTCGGCTGGAGAAGGTTTGCCCATTATCGGTTGATTTCCATATTACCGGGTTGCTGCCCGCGGTGCCGGCTAGGAACAGCGTCTGATGTCCACTGGCGTATTGCGGAGAAAGCTCAACCAGATTAATGCTATCGGCGTTGGTCAGAGTGCTGGTAACTACTCTCTCCCATCTTGTGCCGCTATTCAGGCTTCGCCATAAACTATGCTCAGTATGTCCTCCGTCAAAGGTGAGCAGAAACAGGGTAGTATCCTGACTATATTCAGGTGATGGCGCCAGGTCAACAATGCTGCTCAGGGTGGTATCGATTAAGCCTGTCTGGTGCCAGATAACACCGCCATCGGTGGTAGAGGAAAAGGCACTCTCATCGCCACTGGTGGCGGCGTAGGCTCTGTGGCTACTGGTGAAATCAGGTGCCATCAATACCTCTGTTGTAGACTGTCCGCTTGGCTTTTGGCGGCTTCTTGTCCAGCTGAGCCCGGTATCAGAGCTAATATAGATCTGAGTGCTGTTCGCCGCCCCTGCCAGCAGGTTGGCAGTAGTGGTATTGCCGCTAACAGCCAGCCCGCTAATATCAACATTGCTCAGGTTGTAGCGGGCACCGATATTAAGGTCGGTAGCCAGTGATGAATCCGGTTTCCGTGCCCAATTAACCTTATAGACATCGCCCCGCTCACTCCCGGCATCAATGCCAATAAATAGGGCAGGTTCTTCACCGGTGGCATCGTAATCAGCAGGGAAAGCAATAACCGCGCTCCTGGCTGCCCGCCCGGTAATGTTGGCGGTAGTGATGACCCGGCCCCATTCACCCGTATCAATCCGGCTGCTAATCAGGGTAGATGCTTCGTCAGTAACTATGGCGACAAGCTGGTGGTCGCGGGCAAACCGGGGCGAGAAGTCCATGGTAACGACGTCGTAATTACCGATGTTTGTGTCCTTCCAGCCGGTAAGAGTTTCCTTTTCATCAAGGAGATAGACCCTGCCGAATTGCCCGCTATCGTTATCGGCAGTACCGAGGGCGACGAGATAGCGGCTATCCTGGCGGGCAACGGCCAGAGTGGTGATGGTGATATTATTGCTCCCCGCCCCACCCACTCCCTGTCCCCACGGGGTAAAACTGGCTCCGGCATCAGTCGATTTGTAGATATTGGCTACGGTAGCATAGTAAAGGATAGCGGCATCATCCGGCGCCGTGGCGAGAGCTACGATGGTGTTTTTGACTCCGCCGGTGACTGACCAGTTAGCCCCGGCATCGGTGGACTTGAAGAGCCTGTCACTGGTCCCTGATGGGTTAGCGTAGGCGTAGAGGCTGGCGTCAGCCGCCAGGGTCAGGTGCTGGATATTGGAGCCACCAGCCAGCACCCAGTTACCGGCTTCGCCCTCACCGGGAATCTTAACCCGGGACCATTGATTAAATTCCTCCGGGGTGGCTGCCACAGGGTGGGGGGAGGGTTGGGCAAGCAGGCTCAGCAGTAAAGCCAGTGCCAACATGGGAAACAGGATTTTTAACTTCACCATATGGCAGATTTTAGTCTTAGTTGAGAGGAGAAGTCAATTTCCTATTAACCTCACTCACTTAATCCCCTCTTGGTTGTATTAAATGTTATTCTGGAGGAGTCCCGATTTCATCGGGACGACGAAGAATCTCGGGGTAGGGTTGTCATTCCATAGGATAGTCGATAGTCCTCACCTCCCTGAGACCCTTCGCCCCGACATGTCGGGACTCCAGGGTGACATGGATGAACTCCTTTTTGATACAAAGCTCTTATCAAAGAGGGGTACTATATGCAATAAAAGGAGGGAGGTCGCCTGTAAGGCGACCTCCCTTTATCTTTGGATCAGGTATTCTCCGCTAAGTCAGATCTAGCTTACACGCCGGGTTCTGGCTATCAGAGTAATCAAGGCAATAATCAGCACCGCACCAATAACGATGATTATCCACAGCAGGTAGCTTGGGATTGGTGCTGGTGTTGACACCGGTACTTCGACAACCTTTATCTCGGCTGGCGGAGCCGGTTCTTTCTGAATTATGATTTGTGGTGCCGCTGGTGTTGCTGCTACCGCCTTAGCCGGTTCGGCCATGGTGGTGAAGGCACCAGTAGCCCACGCTCCACCGGGAGCCGCTTTTTTGGCCGGGGCTGGCCCGGTTACGCCGCGCACTCTCCAGTAGTAGGTGGTGCTGTAGTTAAGAGTCTCGCTCGCATAGAAGAGATTCGATACGGCCACATTGTGGCTGTAGTCGATAATAGCGAAGGTCGGGTCGGTAGCGAGCGCCACTTCGTAGCCAATAGCCCCCTCGTATGGTGTCCAGGTCAGTATGGCGTTAATCGGCACATTAGCCGCGCCACGTATCGGTGATACGATGTCGAACAGAATTGGGGCTACCGCCGGAGCGGTCTTGCCAACCTTCAGAGTCCTGACCTCCGACCAGACACTGCGTAGTGGTAACGAGGCTCGGACTCTCCAGTAATAGGTCGTCCCGGGCATGAAGCTAGCTTTAGCACCAGTATCATCGGTGCTGCCGCTGGGTCCGATTACCCGAGATACGATATCTGTCGTAACAGAGCTATTCGTATTAGTGTAGATGATGCTGGTAAAAGCCGCATCGGTGGCGATCTCCAGTACCGTGCCGGTAACACTGGTATTCTGGCGGGTCCAGGTAAAGGTAGTATCGTAGGCCAGACCAGTGGTCACGTTTATCGGGATTTCGTAAGCGGTAGCCGGCGTGTTCAATGTTACCGCCCCCGTCGATAGCCCGTCAGTAAAGCTGCTCAGGGTATTAGCCGTGTCAATCGCCCAGAGCACACCACCAGTGGTCAGGTGCAACGCCGAAGGCGTCGCCTCAAACTCGCTGGTGCTGGTAGCCGAGCTCCACAGAGCGTCGGTACCACTGGCCACTGCCGATGTCAGGTTCAGTGCCCGATGCAGAGCACTATCAGTCGAGTTGGAGCTTAAAGCATAGATGATGACTCCATCTCTAACTAACCCCACCACATTTTGAGTGCTGTCAATCATCGAGGTAGCGCTTCGGGTTAAGAAGCTGGAAGTAGCATCGGCTTTACCCCTCTGCACTGTGGTTGCCACGCCCACATAGATAACATTGTTGGTGGCGTAGTCCTTATCGGCGACCACCTGGACATTACCGGCGGTGGTAGCCTGGGTTCGGGTTACGGTTGCCCCGCCATCCTTGGAGTAGGCAACATAGCCACTACCGCCAATGAGGACATCACTGGTGTTGGCACTGTTCGTCGCCAGGGTGACACTATAAGCCGTGAAGGTGTCGGTCGGGGTCTTCTTGCTGCCCCAACTGCCCCCGGCATCGGTGGTCTTGGTTAAGCCCGCGGTATCGATGGCATAGACCACATCGGCGCTCTGCACCACAAAATCCTGGATTAAACTGAGGTTATAGATGGGAATGTAGCTCCAAGTCATGCCCGAGTTCTTGGTCACCCACATATCCTGGGTGCCCTGGTCGGCAACATAGGCGACGGCGTCATTATCCGGGGCAATGCGCACCAGGAGCTTCGTCGTTGTAGAGCCCGCTCGGCTCAGTATTCTCTGCCAGGTCGGGTTCTTGACCCAGATACTAGCCTCATCAGAGGCATCCTCTGTTGTCAGGTAGAGCTTGGTGCCCGCCGCATTAAGGGCAACATCGAACATCGTGGTAATCACCGTATCAATCAGGCTGACATCGTTGAAAGTCTTACCACTATCCGTGGAAACAGAGAAGGAACTCTCCGCGCCACTCGTGGCGGCAACAGCCGTATCGCCTACCCAGGCAACCACCGTCTTGTCGGCACCACTGGGTTGCTTGAGGGTGATAATTGAGGCCGCCTTGGGTGCACTCGCCATAGCATCAGAGAAGTAAAAGACCTGGTTGTCATCGTAGTCACCCGCCAGCAGTTTGCCTGAGCTATGGAGGGCAATGCTGCCCACGTCGCTTAAGGTGATGGAAGCCCAGGTTTTCAGCTCGGCCGCGGTGACATCAGTGACACGGTTAACCTTGCCCCCGCTGGTTGTTCCAGCGGTGGCCGTAAACGCGATGCGCGTCGTCTCATCAGGCCCGCGATAAGCTGGGTGCAGGGCAATATCTGCCGCGGCAATGCCGCCGGGCAGCGTTTCCAACGCTATCCCTGTCCCCCAACCAGTGTACCAGGTGATATTGCCGTTCCAGCCACGGGCATTAGCCGTATTGCGGAAGGCTTGAAGGTAGGTGATATTGTCCGTGGTACTACCGCTGATAGCGGTGATGATGTTATCAGTACTATAGCTGGGGGAGAACTCCACGGCAAAGATATCGGTTTGACTGGTCCTGGCGCCACCTGCAGGTGCTGTACCCGTGGTGTCGTACCTGGCCGTCCAGCTTGATGCCAGGGACAACGAAAGGGTATAAAGCTCAGCCACCCCACCAGTCGTCCGCCCACCAGCCACGATAGTCTTCGTCGTCCCACTTGAGACAGCAATGGCGTTAATGGTCGCCGCCCCGGTCGGGATACCGAGGTTGGTCCAGCTTGAGCCGCCATTACTTGAATAGTAAACCGTGCTATCGGTCGTGAGCAGGACAACTGTATTGACATCATCCGATGCCACGGCCACTCGCTGGGGAATTTTAGTCGTGGGGTAAGATGTCGTGAAATAGAGGCTGCTCCAGGTAGTACCACCATCGGTTGACTTGTAGGTGATGTTACCAGTAGCCGCAGTGGCGGCAGCATAGATAGTGCTACCATTGACCGCCAGGTCAACGAGGTCAGTGCCCGCCGGTGCCAGTGAAGTGCTCAGGGTGGTACTCTTCAGGTTCTTGGTAGTGGTCTCTTCACCCCAGGCTAACGTACTGGCTGATGCCGGCGTTGCCATTATCACTAGGCTTGCCAGCATGGCAATCGTCATGCCGACGCCTAATATTTTAGAGATTTTTGTGTTCATACGACCTTTATTTATCCTCCTAAGTTTGTGTTATGCTGCTGTCTCCATGATAGTTAAGAACTCTGAAACCCTTCCATATCCTTAAACTATCGAGGGACAGGGTTGTTACTTTCCGTAACCGAGTTTAATAACTCTCCCCTTTCAGGCTTTAACCATAGCATCACCTCCATTTCTTAAAATCACAATACGCCAGAGGTAGTTAGACTACCCCTGTGTTACAGTATAGCATACCTTGTCAATACCCCGCTCAGGAAATATTTTATTGAGATTGCCACGTTCTTCCACCATCGTGTCATTGCGAGTCCATTCCGCTCATCCTGAGCCTGTCGAAGGAAGCGGGAGGCGTGGCAATCCGTGTGGGGTGGGGTGTGTCCCAATCCCCGCCCAGATTGCTTCGTCGCTACTCTCCTCGCAATGACCATCCTCTTTCAATGATAACGTAAACAACCCTATTACTGTTACAGGATAGCAGCCGACTATTAAAATCCTGTTAAGATTTCACCAGTGTCCTGTCATTCTGAGTGTAGCGAAGAATCCGTTTTCGTGTCGGTGCCCAAAACCTATTGTTAAGATTTTGCCGAGCACCGCATCCATGTCATTCTGAGTGTAGCGAAGAATCCGTTTTCGTGTCGGTGCCCAAAACCTATTTCGGGTTGACTGCAGCCGGGTCAAAGGGATGACCCTGGCGCTTGAAATCAGGCTGGTAACTCTCAGCCGCCCCCATCTCCTGTAACCAACCATTTTCCAGTCCTAACCTATCTAACAATTCGACGACCTCGGCATACTCCGATGGTGAGATTGTCCGGGCAAGAGCAGGAATGGCTGCCGCCCGGTGGGCGGGGAAGTATTGAGACATAATACTCAGGGTAACGGTGGGCGAAACCTCTTGAGCCAGCCAGGTGAGTGAGTCCCGGCTACCCGCCATTCCGCCAGGCAGAATCAGGTGGCGCACAATCAATCCCTTCTGAGCTATACCCGCCTCATCCAGCACCACCTCCCCGACCTGTCGGTACATCTCTTGAATAGCGGCACGGGCATGTGCCACATAGCCTGGAGCCTGGGAAAATTTTCTCGCCCATTTATCGGAGGCATACCTCAAATCAGGCAGATAAATACTGATGATGCCATCAAGCTGGCGCAGGGACTCAACAGCATCATAGCCGCTGCTGTTGTAGACCAGCGGCAGGTGCAATCCCATCGGTACTGCCTCCAGCACTGCCCCAAGCAACTGGGGGACAAAGTGTGACGGAGAAACAAAGTTGATGTTGTGGCAGCCCAACTCATCCTGAAGGTAGAGCATACGCTCCGCCAGCGTATGAAAGTCCATTTCCTGAGACTGCTGTGTTGCCCAATCCTGGCTAATCTGATAGTTCTGGCAGTAGACGCACCTCATATTACAATTGCCCAGGAATATCGTCCCAGAACCGCGGCTGCCTGAAATGACCGGTTCCTCGCCAAAGTGAGCACAAACCGCCGAGATGATTGGCAGATAAGCGGAATGGCAAAAATCTGTTTCCTCTTTGAGACGGTTGACGCCGCACTCCCTGGGACAAATGTCACACGAGCTTAGCCGCGCCTCCAGTGCCTCCGCACGACGCTTCAGTTCACCAGACCGGTAGAGAGCCAGATAACCGGGTTCAAACAATTTTGTGCCCTGCCTTTAATCTATTTCCACACTGTAAAATTACTGCTGCCCGATTATTGAGTTACCACTTAAGCCTGTCCGGAAAAGGGAGCTAAATAACCCCTTCCTTAATCAGGCTTTCTATAACCGGCTCGGCTAGACCCAGTTCCCCGTGATATACCTCTATATTATGCTCACCGCGAGCCGCAATATGGTTGCCTAAACGCCAGGGAGAACGACTCAGCTTGCAGGGTGCCCCGGGGAATTTATACTTCCCACCTGACTCCGCATGTTCCACCTCAATAAAGAAATGGCGCTCCTCGAGCTGCGGACTGTCAATCAGTTGGTCTAGGGAGGTTACTTCTGCCCAGGGGAAGCGCATTAGCTGTCCCTGCTCTACCAACTCAGCTACGGTGTGACTCTGTGTCCACCGCTCTAAAACCTGAATAATATGGTCAAGCTGCTCAAGACGTGCCTCTCTATCCAGCCACTTCTTATCGGTTAAATCCTCGGCCATACCCTCAGCCTCAAGCCACTCTACCAGTGTCGCCCACTGCTGGAACAGGGAGAGCATAATATGACCATCACGGCAGGGGAAGATACGGAAGGCATTATTCCAGTAGAGACTGCCCTGCCTTTTCGCCACCACACCCTGATAAAAATAGCGCACCAGCACATGGTCGAGAGTGGCTGCCACACATTCGTGCCGGGAGGTATCGATATGCTGCCCCCGCTCCGAGGTGTGCCGCTGCCACAGCGCCAGCAAAATGCCAATAGCCGAAAAAAGACCGGCTGAGGAATCGGGCTGCTGGCTAAAGGGTTTAAGCGGCGGCAACTCTGGCTCACCGCAAACCGACATCTGTCCCCCCAGCGCCGCCGCTACCATATCATCAGATTTATAATCCCGGTAAGGGCCGCTCTGCCCGAAATTAGTGATGGAAGCCATAATCAGCCGGGGATTGATTTGGCTAAGCTCGGCGTAGCCCAGACCTAGCGCCTCCAGGTATCCCGGTGGATAGCTCTCGACCAGAATGTCGGCGGTTTTAACCAGCCGCCGGAATAAATCCTGCCCCGCTTTAACTTCGATATTAAGGGTTACCGACCGCTTACCCAGGTTATCGGCTTCAAAAGACAACCTTCCCGCTGCACCTTTACCCACCTTTTCTATGAGGATAACATCGGCGCCCATATCCGCCAGCAGCCGGGCACAAAACATCCCTTTCTCGTCGGTTAAATCAAGGACACGCTCGCCAGATAAGGCGCTATTGCTATTCTCCGGCTTGTTCATCGCCAGCTCCATTTTATTATGGACAAGTATTATGCAGATAGTCTATTTAAAGCGGCTTCAATCCGTTTCAGGCATCGTTCTTTACCCAGTACAGCCATTGTCTGGAACAAAGGTGGCGACACCGTCCGTCCGGTAACGGCGGTTCTCAGTGTACCAAAGAGCTGTCCCGTCTTTAATCCCAACTCTACGGCCAGAGGTCGGAGCAATGCCTCCATGGATTCCTCATCAAATACCGGCAATGCCACCAGCTTGAGGCGGGCGGCTTCTAAGGCTCTGCTAGCTGATTCTGGGGTCATCCCCTTGCCGATGAGCGAATCCAGCGGATAATCCGATTCCTCGACGAAGAAGAAGCTCACCAGTCCGGGCACTTCAGCGAGGGTCTTAGCCCGTTCCTGGACGAGAGGCAGCATCTTCGTCAGGTAATTAATATCCAGCGGCCGTTTTATCTCTGGAGGTAAGCTTTTCTCCAGGAAAGGTAGAGAGCGCCGGGCAAAATCCTCCGCAGTTAAGTTCCTTATATATACTCCGTTCATCCATTCGAGCTTTTCCCGGTTAAAGATAGCCCCGGTCCTGCCGATTCGCTCCAGTGAAAAACTGTCGATAAGCTGCTGGCGGGTCATCAGTTCCGTCTTATCATCCAGCGACCAGCCGATTAAGGCAATAAAATTGAACATCGTCTCCGGCAGGTAGCCACCCTCCCGGAATTCCAGTATGGAGACGTCACCGTGCCTCTTGCTTAACTTGGAGTGGTCGGGTCCCAGAATCAGTGGATGGTGGACATATTGCGGCGGCTCGTAACCGAGGGCTTTATAAATGAGCAGGTGGCGGGGAACGCTGGAAATCCACTCTTCACCCCGGATAACATGGCTGATTTCCATAGCGTGGTCATCGACGACATTAGCCAGGTGATAGGTGGGATAGCCATCTGATTTCAGCAGGACGAAGTCGTCGAGGGTGCTCAGGTCGAAGGTGACCTTGCCGTAGATAACATCATCATGAATAATCTGCCCTGTAAGCGGGGTCTTGAAACGCACGACAGGTTTAATGCCGTTAGCGTCATTAGCAGCGCACTCCTGTGGAGTCAGAGCACGGCAGAGGCGGTCGTAGCCGGGGGGTTGCTTGCGCCTGGTTTGCTCAGCCCGCATTTCTTCAAGACGCGTCGTCGAGCAATAGCAGTAATAGGCATCCCCCTGCTTAACCAGCCGTTCAGCGGCTGCCTGGTATAAACTAAGGCGTTCCGACTGGGTATAAGGTCCATAGTCGCCGCCGACATCTGGCCCCTCGTCCCCCTCCAGCCCTAGCCAGCGCAGCCCTTCCATTATATATTCCACGGCGCCCTCGACCGTGCGGGCGACATCGGTATCCTCGATACGCAGGATAAACTTACCCCCGTAATGGCGGGCCATCAGCCAGTCGAACATAGCCGTACGGATACCACCCACATGGGGATAGCCGGTGGGGCTGGGGGCAAAACGAACACGAACTGGGTTAATCATTTATTATCTTTTACCTTTCTCCCCATTCTACCACCCATACCCAACAATTTCTAGCCGTCATTTGTTTATTACCCTTACCCTTTGTATTTCCCTCTCCTTACGGCTTGGGCTTCTTTGTACCAGCAGAGTTCGCTCGGGTCAGGCGAATGTAAGACGAAACGATTTCTGCTATGATAAAGCTACTGTAAGGAGTTTGTTGTCTCAGGGGATTCTTGAGAGGACGTTGCCGAGCAACAGCAAGCACGTCTGCTCACCATACATGTTTCTCAGAATGAAGGTAGAGGAATTTGCTTAATCCTATGCACAGGCGGTTAAGGTTTCTAACGCAGGTTCAGGTACCAATATGGCTCGTATTGGTAATAACAGCAGTAGGCTGGATAGTCCCAGTGTCGCTCAATGAGTTCGTCAACTCTCACCGAATACAGGAATTACAGCATAAAGAGGCGGTAAATGAATGGGTTTCTTACGCGAAGGATGTTGAACTTCTTACCCAGTCGGCAATGCAATTTCGTCATGACCTAGAGTCGTGGGATGCCGCATTGGCCATGGGCACCACAGTGGAATTGGTGACTTTCTTGGGCCAAAGGGCTGCTGATTCCCAGGATGCCATGATAGCTAGGAGCCAAGCAATGAACTTACAAGAAAAGACTCTAGCTTCGCTCGAACTTGAAATTGCAGGTTACCAATTTTCGGACATTTTTCGAGAAAGGAGCCCAATATTAGAGAAGTGGGATTTTGCCCCGATGGTTGTAGAGTATGAGACAATTCTACCTAGTGAGCGTCCCCAATATGCTATAGTTCTGCGCAGTAAATTGGTAGGAGTGATAGCAGGAATGAGAAAAGTCGAGGATGTTGCGAATGGATTGAGCGAAGTACTTCAGCAGCTAATTTCAAGGCTATAGCCAAGATAAAACTTCCCCACTAAGTCGTATCCCCAAACGCTCTTATTCTGCCTACATCCCTGGATGAGACGTCTCTCGTCGTGATAAGTACCACCCCACCCCCAAGATTTCTAGCTGTGTATGTTAGGCAGGCATACGTGATATGATGTCACTGCCCAAACGGTCACCCAGTTCGTCTGCCGCTACATCCAAATCATAATCCATCTGCAATCCCAGCCAGAACTTAGCTGATGTGCCAAAATATTTTGCGAGTCTCAATGCCGTATCTGCTGTAATGCGCCGTTTACCCAGCACAATCTCGTTGATGCGGCGTGCCGGTACGCGTATCTCCATTGCCAGATGATTCTGACTCATATTCATCGGTTTTAGGAATTCCTCTAGCAGTATTTCGCCGGGATGAACCGGCGCCAGCTTGTTATTCATAACCAGCCTCCTCAGTGATAATCCGTAATTTCCACATTGTAAGCATTATTGTCCGTCCACTCAAAGCAAACACGCCACTGGTCGTTAATCCGAATGCTGTATTGCCCGGTTCTTTCTCCTGAGAGTTTCTCGAGGCGATTAGCTGGAGGGACACGTAAATCAGCCAGATTTTCAGCATTATTTAACATGCGCAGTTTGCGAAGCGCCACTCGTTGAATTGAATGGGGCAGTTTGAGCGAAAACAGGCGTCCATAAACCTTTTGAGTTTCCTCATCTTTGAAGGTCTTTATCACACAAATAATTGTATAACGCCAGGCGTTATACGTCAAGTGTTATAGTTTTTCTCAACCCCCAAGATTCTAGCGAACATTTGTTGGCAATATTGGAAGATTCAAGTATAATATACCTATTGGAGATGCTTTATGCAGAAAAAACTGACCGATCTGGAATCGGCCTATGCGGAAATGGCGAGAGATAAGAAGAGGGAGAAGGATGCTTTGGAGTGGGCTGAGATTAGCCGTGCTGACATTCTTTCTCAGGAAGATATGCATAAAGTCGAGCAAGCCATCAAAATACAGCTAGATATTCATTGAATCACCTGTCATTGCGGTCCATACCGACGAAAGTCGGTATCCAGAAAAGTGGCACGCTGGATTCCGGCGGAAGCCGGAATGACAGATTCGATGTTCGGTTCTTATTGAGGTGTTAACGTCTCCAGCACCTGCTGCAAATCCGGGGGCAATTCAGACTTAAACTCTACATATTCACCGGTGGAGGGCAGGTGAAAGCCCAACAACGAGGCGTGAAGAAACTGCCGTGAGAGGTAGGGTGACTTACTACCGTAGACTTTATCCCCCACCAGCGGGTAGCCGATAGCCGCCAGGTGCACTCGTATCTGGTGGGTGCGGCCGGTCTGCGGTCTGACCTCAAGCAAGGTATAGCTATCTGTATACTTCACAACATGATATTGAGTGCTGGCTTGCCGTCCTTTGCCCTCAGCCACCACCGCCATACGCTCCCGGTGGACACGGTTACGCCCGATCGGTGCCTCGATAGTGCCATCCTGGGGAGTCAGGTGCCCCTTGACCAGTGCCAGGTAGGCTTTGACTACAGAACGGGACTTAAACTGGTCGGACAAATTTTGATGGGCGGCACTGTTTTTAGCCACCAGCATTACCCCGGAGGTATCCTTATCCAGGCGATGCACAATGCCCGGTCGCCGCCAGTCGCCGGTATCGGGCAGGCTGGCTAAATGCGCCAGGACGGCATTCACCAGGGTATGACCCGAGTGCCCAGGTGCCGGGTGAACCGCCAGACCGGCAGGCTTGTCGATCACCAGCAGGTCGTCATCCTCATAAAGGATAGTTAGCGGAATCGCCTCAGCCTCCAAAGAACTGGGGGCAGGGGGAGGCAGGCTAACCGTTAGACTGTCACCGGCATTAAGTTTAAGCCCGGCCTTAGCGACGTGGTCGTTAACCGTAATATAACCATCACCGATAAGCTTCTGCGTCTGGGTTCGGGAAAGCTCCGGGCACTGCTCGGTAACATACTTATCCAGACGGGCACCCGAATCATCGGCTACCAGGTGATAAACTTTGAGATTGTTGACCAACCCTACCCCCTTACAGTGACTTAATGCTTTTTGCTTGAGGCGGATAAATCAGTGGTTTTAGCGCTGGTGAAGAGGAGATAGTACGCCATCAAAATAACCCCGACCGTTATCGCTGAATCGGCGATGTTAAACGTCGGCCAGATACCGACATCGATAAAATCGGTAACATAGCCCAGTCGAATCCGGTCAATCAAATTACCGGCGATGCCACCGAGAATCAACCCCAGGGCTGGTTTGCTTAGCCTGTTATCGAAAAAGGTCAAGCGGCCAGAAAAAAGGAAGAAAAAGAGCAAGAGAACAACAATGCCGAATAAGCCAGCTATGGTTAAGGGGAGTGATTGTCCTTGCAATAAGCCGAAGGCAGCCCCGCTATTACGGACATGGATTAGACGAAACAGCCCGGTCTCAGGGAACGGTGCTCCGATAGTCAGAGCAGACCTTATCCATATTTTACTGAGCTGGTCAGCCAACACCACCAGCAGGGCGGTAAGGAAGAATGTCACCGGCTGCTGCTCATACCGGGGAGGTTCTGCCTTTAGGATTTTTAGCCTTACAATCCAGGCACAGGCTTGCCTGGGGAAGTACTTCCAACCGGGCCGGGTCTATAAGTTTACCACAGCTATCACAGGAGCCGTAAGTACCTTCTTTAAACTTGCGTAAAGCGTGCTCCACTTCGGCGAGATGGTCTCTTGTCTGTTTCTCCAGAGCCAGGCGTTTCTCGAACTCAAAGCTTTCTGTAGCCTCTTCCTCCCTTTTACCAAAGGGGCTACCCTCCCGTCCCGTCTCCGCCTCGCGGACATTAGTTGCTAACTGCTCCAGTTCCCCGACTAAGCTCTTGCGCTCACTCTCCAAACGAGAGCGAAGCTTTGTAAAGCTAGCAGTCACTTCTTCTTCCTCCCGCCCACCTGTCCGGTTCTAGATAGGAGATTTTCGTCATTGGGATGCTAACAGGTAAGCTGTTCTACTTAAGTGTTACTTTAATCGTGAGAATGAGCAGGGCGGATTAGTCAACCATCATTCTCTGTTAACTAATGGTACTGACGGCACGCGCCAGTGATCATCGGCAAAGATACATCTATATAGGTAGTGTATCCTATTCCTACTATTTTATCAACCTCAGAACCCCATTCTTCCTGGACTATGTAGTCAAAGCCGGCGATTTACGCTATGATTATGATATAGAAGCAACTTAAGGCGGAGGTGACTATAATGAAAGGGTTAGTTATTGCTCAGGTAACTATTATTCCTACGGGCACAGCCAATCCCAGCTTGAGCCGCTATGTGGCTGCTTGTTTTGCGGTTCTGAAAGAAGCCAAGGACATCAGCTATGAGCTAACGGCTATGGGCACGATTATTCAGGGACCTATGGAACGCGTACTGGAGCTAATCCAGAAAATGCACGAGGTGCCCTTTACCCAGGGCTCCCAGCGGGTCATCACTATCATCAGCATCGATGACCGCCGCGACAAGGCAATAACCATCGAAAGTAAGGTGCAGGCAGTGCATAATCTCGTTGGGAAAACCAATTCTGGATGAGCACCTTATAAGGTAAGGTAACGGTTTGGCGAACTTTGCAGTTCAATTAGCCCCTGAGCACCCCCGGGGATTATTACTGGCTAATCCGGTAATGACCGCCTCGGGCACTTTTGGCTACGGCACAGAGTATGGCCACCTGTTCGATGTGCAAAGGTTGGGGGCTATCATTTGCAAGGGGACTACGCTGAAGCCCAGGGAGGGTAATGCTCAGCCCAGGCTCGCCGAGACCGCCAGTGGCTTGCTAAACTCAATCGGGCTGGAGAATATCGGCGTTAATGCCTTAATCAAAGAAAAAGCACCAATCTGGGCAAAATGGCACCTGCCCGTCATCGTTAATATTGCCGGTGAGACTGTGGATGATTACGCCCGGCTCGCCAGCCAGCTCGATGGGGTAGCCGGCGTCAGTGGACTGGAAGTAAATATCAGTTGCCCTAATGTCAAAGCCGGTGGTGCCGAGTTTGGCGCCAACCCCGATTCTGCTGCGGAGGTAACTAAAGCCGTCAGGCAAGCCACTACTCTACCGATACTGGTCAAATTAACCCCTAACACTACCGATATAACTAAGGTAGCGGTAGCGGTGGCTGAGGCTGGAGCGGATGCCATCTCCCTGATCAACACCCTGAAGGGCATGGCTATCGACATCACCGGGCGGCGGCCCCTCCTGGGTAACATCACCGGAGGTCTATCGGGGCCGGCTATCAAACCTGTGGCACTCTATATGGTCTACGCGGTAGCCGGGGCTATCGACATACCAATCGTTGGCTGCGGCGGCATTACCACGGCCGGTGATGCCCTGGAGTTCATTATGGCGGGCGCCAGCGCCATCCAGGTAGGCACTGCTGGATTTATCAACCCGCGGGCGCCGCTCGATGTTCTGGAAGGGATAGAGCAGTTTATGGTAAAAGAGGGGATAAAGGATATAAAAGAGATTATCGGGGTGGCAAGGCGGTAATCATTTAGCTGAATAATCTGGTTTATTGTTAAATGGGCATGGAAAATGAAGTCACGCCGCCGCAATTCGAGCAGAGAATTATGCAATTCGAAAGCACATCACCGCCATCAGGAGCCAGTCGCCGTGCCTCCCACCCCTCGCGGTCATCTTTACCTCTGCGCCCCCATACCAAATGTTGACCACACGGGGCATAGAAGTGACTGTGCGTCCGTTTTCTACATTCACATTGTCCCTCGACTCTTTCCCAGGCTTGCTTTATGACTTCTTCAGAAAATGCCATGCCATACCTCCCCAGGTGCATTGCGCTTATCGCTGCATCCCCATTATACAACTAATAGAGGTTGACGTGATACACCCTCTGGTAACGTGTCATGTAATGCAATAAAATTACCATCATGATGGTGGGCGGTAGAGGGGTCGAACCTCTGACCCCCTGCGTGTAAAGCACTCTGGATAAAAGGCGGAGGCCGCTTGCCTCCTTTATGTTCACATCTTATTAGCTAGAACGTTATTCTGTCAACTCGATATATTCAACGGCTCGATTGACAAGCTTGCCAGCTATTTATGAATTATGTAATCCATTCCAAATTTAGCAACATGGCTAAGGAACATTTTACCCTCCGGGCTCATTCTTCGAAACAAAGGAAGCGGACGGGAAATGTCCAATACTGCTGAAATTCTCTCCTCTAGTCTATTAATGGTATCCAGCAAAATCAGAATGCTCTCCATTCTTGCAACAACTAAAGGCAGAAATGATAAATACTTTAAGTATGTTCGTATGTCCTTTGAAATTTGCATATCGAATTCTTTAGACTTCCGCTTATCGACTACCGCCTTTATAAAAACATCACATGAATCCACATATACGTTCGGCAGTCTTATTATTTCGACACGCTCATAATAATCACTCCCCAATAATTTCGTTATTGTTTCGTAAAAACCATCCGTATTATCTTCCCACAGTAGTTCTTTATAAAGCACTGCATAATTTGCATCAATGAGGTGAATCCCCTCGTAGACCGCCTGTGTTGATTTAATTATAGGTGGCTCATTAATTACGACCAAAGATTTAATACCTTGGCTAAACGTTACAAGTTTCACATTATCCGGTATCAATTCTTTATATTCCATATCTACTTCTGTCGCTTTGTCTAGTAACAACATACGGATATCAAGTTGTTTGAATCGTACTCCCTCTTTCTTAAATAACAATTGTGTCAAATCTAACATATGATCTGGTTTTCCTATAGTCACTAATTTAACATCGTATGGATTGACAATTACAGTTGACAATCCTTCCAGATTCGCAAGAAAACTGGTTTCTTCTAGCAGCGATTCAGGATTGCATTTGTATAGATTAATTTCCTCCATATTAAGAACTTCGTGAGATTTAACTAAATGGGATTGATTATTTGATACAACTATAAACGGAGCAAATTCAGCAAAACTTTTGACAAACGGGTTTCGATTTAATAATTCAGTTAGTGAATCTTCCTTTACCAAAACACGTGAGTCTAACAAAGAAGAAAATACGTATATTATTTCCCAATTTTCGATCTCTTGTAATTCTTCCACCAGCGACCGAAAAATTTCACTCCATATCGTATAAATAAAATTCACCCATCTTTCGTTTTCCTTGACGTCTTCTCTCGATATTTGCAGGTCTACAAGATCCTTTTTCATGTTGACACTTATGCAAAACGAATAGTTCAATCCTTCAACATCGAATGTACCTACGAAAATTCCATGGTTGAAAAGAACTAGGTTCTCGGCAATAAATGTCTGTGTCATCTTGCCTAATATCAAATCATAATCTGGCGTGCTTTTTCTTAATATTTCCTTGCAACGCCCTTCTTTCATCCCTTGAGAACCTTTAATATATCTGTCGTAGATTTGGTCAACCGTCCATACTGAATGGAACGTTTTCGTAACACCATCCAGGTCTCTATATTCAATGTTTGTTTCTGGACATAATAAGTACCTTTGGAGAGACTCCTCAAGTTTTATTTCTTTCCCATTTTGATTGAGTTCTAATGTTATCTTCGTTCCCGGTTGCAGACGTGAACTCTTCTCGTATTTCCAATCTTCGTTGACGGACTGAATAGTAAACTTACAGGCTTCAGTCCCTTCCTTCATTGTGTCAATCGTCATTCTTGTGCCAATCAAGAAGCACGACAATATTCCTATTCCGAATCGGGATATTGGAGAGTAGTTACCATCGCCCAATCGTTTCCTAAATAACTCCGACGTATAGAATGAAGAACCAATGTTAGATAGAAACTCTTTGGCCTCATCAAAATCCATCCCCAATGCGTTATCTTCGATTACTAGCATATCGTCTTTATTTCTTTGTATGACAATCCTGCCCGAAAATCCAGGTATTAAGGATTCCTTAAGTTTGCAACTGTCTATTGAGTTCTGTACTAGCTCTCTAATCGCTACGTCTAAGTGATTGTATAGATGCTCTCCAACCAATAAATCAACTATTTTTGTACGGTTTATTTCAAAACTGATTGGCTTATCAATGAAACCTCGCGTCTCAAGTTTTAATTCAACCACATCTAGGGTCACGCCATTCTGAGCCAAAATGTTTTTTACCTTGTTAAGTTCTGCCTGAATTTTTTCTTTAACTTCTCTCAGAGCACGAGCTCCTCTGGGGTCTCTTGCTATCGCTGAAATATATATTTTATGTTTCTCCTCCAACTGTCCAACGCCAGTGACATCGAGGTGCTTTTTAAATTCTTCTTCAGAGTTGCCAGTAGGATTAATACTGTAATAAATTACTTCAGGTGTTCTGTTATGGGTAATATCACACTCGTCAGCTATGCGGAGTAGTGCAGCTAAGAATCTTCTTCTGATCTTAACCCCTTGACCATAATTAATATCGTCGAATTCCTCTTTGTATAAGTCTACTTCCCTATGCCCCTTGCATATTCGGCCGATAATATTTGCTTCCTGAGCTGATAGTTGCACTTTGTCATAAAGTGTTTGAAAATTTCTTTCTGTTCTCTCATGGTGTTCTTTTCTTATCTTACTCAGATCCTCACCATCGCTAGCTACCATTCCCCAGTCATGAAGCCATGCTGCTATAATTAGGAAAAATATTTCATGTGCGTTCATTTCCTTTTTGGTATTGTCAGGCACGATCCAATTCAGATTCTCTTCAACACCCGTACTGTGAAGAAAATCATGCGGTGTGTAATATGGAAAAACCCCATGAGTGTAACTTAATAAAGGCTCAGCATATTTACGTATTGGTGATAACCGACCGAATAAAACGGCGTTGCTATTACGAAGCATATCAACAAGTGAGATTTCGTACGACATTACGCCTCCTTAGAGTTGATTGATGACAAAATCTTTGATGGATGATTTCGAGAGTGACCTGATTATACTTAATCATCCATGTGTTTTACAACATCAATCATGCCTACCGAATCATTTTAACTGGTTGTGGGCTGCACAAGACTCGAAATCGCACCCTCGATTGGTAATTCATTTGAACTGTACTAGCTCGACTTCTTTACGCACTATGCGTTTGTCCGGTTCCTTTGAAGAATATCTATATTATTCGATAAGCTGCGGCTTTCACCAAAGCATCGGCAGTCTGCGCGGCAAGGTTAGAAAAGCCCTCGCCAAAGAACTGGCCGAGATTGACGGGCTAGTAAAAGCAATTTTGTCTTTGGGATAGGTCACCACAACAAAATCTATTAGCTTAACATAACTATAAAAACAACTCCTTAATTAGCTTGACTTGTAGTGCTTTTGCTCTGAGCTTTCAATCCCGCCATTCCCCCCTTGTTAAATCAGAACATTTGTGCTATTTTACTCTTCATGACTCAAAAGCAATTAACTCAGGAAACCAAACCGGAACCCCTCCCCCAGCCCCACCCAGGAACAAAACGAAAGCGTGGCGGACAGAAAGGCAACCAGAATGCCCGCAAACACGGCTTCTATTCCGCTACCCTCAGCAACGAGGAAATATCCGAGTTCTGGAGCACCATTGCCGCGGAAGGCCTCGAACCCCATATTGCGCTGCTTCGCATCAAGCTGCGCTCTGGGCTTGAACACGACCCCGGCAACCGCCGCGTCATCAGCGACGCCTCCAGGATACTGGCAAAATGGTATTCAGCAAAACAGGGGTTGGGGAGAACTGATAGAACCCGTCTGAAGGAGGTCATCGTGCGTACTCTGGAGCAGTACCAGGCTGGCGGGGCTGGCGAAAACAATGGGTAACTCTACAAAACGAATCGTGTGTACTTTAACATGCTTTACCAATTGAATCATCGCTGGTATAGTTGTCTCACGCACGAAAGGTGCTATCAGTTACGAGAAAGAAAATTTCTTTTTCAAAACGAAAACGAATCGCCCTGACTTGTAGTGCTTTTGCTTCGGACCAACTTAGCCTGGCTGCCGCCGCTCTCCTGATATAGTCAGCCACCGTGCTTCGCTTATTACTCTAAACCCAGGGTGAAGCGGATCGCTGCCTCAACTTCCTTCAGCTTCTGAGCGCTAAGCACCGTCAGACGGGTCTGGAGACAGTCTTTGGGAATAGTGGTGATGGTATCCAGATTAGCTACACATTCCTGTTGCATCCCGTCGTCGATTCCTAACTGCACCTCTGAAGGTATGTGACGAATACGGGTAGTAACCGGCGCCACGATGACCAGTGAGCGTACAATATATGCATCATTACGGGAAAGAAGGACAACCGGCCGCCTGCCGGCAGGTGGCTCCAGTTCTGCCCACCATATCTCTCCTCTTCTCACTGCCAGGGTTCTTCAGCCAGGATAGTGCTGGCGGAGCGGCGGGCTGCCGTAACTTCCTCTTTAGTCTCGGGCAAATGTTGATAAGCGCGTATATACTTCTCGCTCATTTCCTGTTCTTTCCGCTGTCGCAGCAGCAAATCTACAGCGCGGCGAAATATTTGGCTGCGGCTCTCGCCGCTCTCCTCTCTTTCTCTCTCTACTGCAGTAAGTACTTCCTCGGGAAGACTAATCGCAATCTTGCTTGTTTTAGGCATAACATCCACCTCTTCATACTACGTTCATACCATAGTATGAATACATGCTTCATTCTTGTCAAGTAGTGGTGGTAAGTAGGACCCTAAATTTCATGATGGTGGGCGGTAGAGGGGTCGAACCTCTGACCCCCTGCGTGTAAATTGTAAATGAAGCCTGTTTCCTATTGTTTTTGAAGCCATTTTGTTGTTTCGTGCCTGTCTGTATTTTAGCCTCAAAAAACCATTTTTAATCATTGAACTGAAAAGCATTAGTGCCAAATTAGTGCCAAGTTACCTGAACAATCTGACGGATTGTTCATCTGGAATATTTTCCATCACCCTATTAGCAAGAAGAAGGCGGAAAGGCCAAAAAGACTTAACTAACTATGGCAAGAACTTCCATGACTTTAGGTCGTTCTTATTGTATTCGTAAATCTCGTTATCGTTGTAACGCCAACTGCCGCCTTCCCTGATAACGATACCCCCGATTAAGTTCTTACCTTTCGAGTTCTGCTCTTTTATGTATGAGTAGAGACCTTCGGCCTTCGATTTTGCCGTCTCGGCAGTCATGCCGGATTTTGTATCAAACAGACCAATCTTGCCGTTCTTATACTTCATAATCCAGTCAACATAGAAAGAGCGCATAATGCCTTTATCGTCATAAGGGATAGCAAAGTGCTTGGCATCATTCTCACCATTCTTATACCACCATTCTATCTCTTTAAGAGACTCAAGATAGTTGGCAAAATCCTTTTCCACTTGTGAGGCATCATCTCCCTGATAGAATGGGGCCATTATGGATAGCTTCATTGGTACAGTGCTGTAATTAGCCGAATAATTCAAATTTGGTGGTACGTTCCAATCCCCGTCTTGAATTAGTGTGGATTTACCTTTTTCCACAGTGGCAAAATAGAGTTCTTTAGCTTTATTGAACACGTCTTTAAATACTTGTGAATTACTTGTGTGGAGCACAATCTGCTGAATTCGGGCGTCTCCATAAGCATATTCAAGAGGATAGGCGCTCTGAAAGAAAGCATAAATAGCCTGTTTCATCTTATCCATAGACCTGGGGTCGGGATACAATGGTTCCAGGCATTCAATCAAGAATAAATTAAGGGCATGCTGGATTTCAGATTCCTGTTGAATCAGGGGAATTTGATAACCTTTATCAGTAATGTAAGCTGCAGTGCTCTCCTTTACTTTCCCAGCTTTCGCTTTATCGATGTCTTCTACCTTTACATCGGACATTAAGGTCTTGGAAACGTCTTTTACATCGAGGTCAATCTTATTTTTGAGCTTGATTTCGGCAGCAGACGTCAAAAAGCAGGAAATGAAATAAGGCGAAAGACGGGTTTCTTCCCTATGTCTCTTGGAATGCACAGATGGGAGGTCGATATTCTTGTAAATGTTGTCCTTACGTTCGGCTTTCTGGGTAACTATATAGCCGAGAGACTCTTCGCCCTCAATTGTGAATGTGGGCATATTGGTGTAGATGTAACCTATGTTCAATGCCTCTGGGGCGTAATGCTTCAATTCCGGCATTCTCAATATCCTGCCGACGGTCTGCACGGTGAAGACAAAGCTGTGCATCTCTCTGAGCATCACCAGGATATGAGCGCGTGGGCAATCCCAGCCTATGGCAATCGCCTGCTTGAAAATCATGACCTCGACTTTATCGTCATTGATACTGATAGTGTCCAGATTCTTCTTGTCATCCGATAAATAGATGGCAAGCTTACCATTCTCAATTGTGATATCGTGTTTATTTTTCAGGGTGGCTACAATTTCATCCTTAAGGTCATCGATTCCGGCCTTCCTATCGGGCAGCTGGATGAGCATGAGCGGATTAACATTAGAAGTGAGACTAGCAAATTCTTTAGCTAATTGTTCTCGTTTCTTTAATGCTTCGCTGATTATGAATTCGTTGGTTGTTTCCAGTGCCTTGACAGTAATATCACTTGAGGATTTTGCCAGGATGTCATTCTTAAACTCCTGATTGATAACGACATATTTCTTTATCATCTCATCCTGGATAACATCTTCACGGTCAACTGGCACTAGCTGGTCACCAGCAAAAGCCGGTGTAGCGGATACCTCGATGGTTAACTTAGGGTTAATCATATCCTTGAGCCCGGCGGCTATTTCTGTTTTGTTCGAGAAATGACTCTCATCGATAATCAGGATGACCCGCCTCCCCTGGTCTCTGGTGTTTTGTAGAATGCTCGACAGGTTAAAATCGTTTTCATTATCCCTGATGATGATATTATCAGACTTGTTGATACTTTCCCAGTTTAGAAAGAGTATCTCATTCTCCGCAATGGTCTTGTCCGTAAGGTCTTCAAAGAAGGCGCATCTGAGGGCTTTGTTCTCGTAGTAGTAACGCTCAAGCTTATCCTTGCTCTGGATATGCAGCTGGTGGGGGGCCGCCCAGATAAACGACAAAAGCAAACCGGTAGTATTCTCTGACACCAGTTTACGCAGGAATTCAGCCATCACTATCGTCTTACCCGAACCAGTCGGCGCTCTGAAGACAATCACCTTGTTGCCCGCCTTTTGCAATAGCGATGTGGAGGCAGAATAAAGGTCTGATACGGCTGTATCCTGATAGGGCCTTAAAACAATCATCTGAATATCCTTCTATAGACTCTCAGGATTGATTCCGGGATAGCGGATATTTTTACTAAACCTTTCATATCGGCAAAATCGTCGCTGAAATCTTCATCGGCGAGAGAGAAGATGTAGAGACTGATAGGCTTATTCACCTTGGCCACCGCCTTCTTGAATTCAGCAAAGGAAAGCTGGTCGAAAATGATTCCGGTATATTTAGCAGAATTTCTATAAATCACGTACGAAGGACTTTCAGTTACTTTTTCAAAAGTGCCTTCTTTTAAGGTTAGCATTTCGATGGATTGCCTGGTCAGCTGTTCCTTATTTTTGTCTGTGGGCGCGGCAGGGACAAATTCGGTAATATAGTATTTTAGGTTACTACCTAAACCTTCAATGCCTTCACCTTTAGGATTCTCGTAACCTTTCATCACCTTCTGTATTCGTGGATAACATACATCGGTACAGATATTGTTCTCATTGTTCGTGCAAAGAATAAACTGCCGATTACCACCATCTTCTTGATTCAGAGCGAGAACAGCGTGGCCGGTGGTTCCAGACCCGGCCGTAAAATCAAGCACGATTCCATCTCTTTGTGTAGCTAAAATTATGAAATCCTTAATTAAGTCAATTGGTTTCGGATTATTGAATATCTTTTCACCGAAAAGTTCTTTCAATTGAGCAGTACCATTGCCGCTACTGTACTCCGGCCTGTAGAAAACAGTTTTTGGCTTTCTTGAAGGTAATTCACCTAGAGCGGGCCTTTGCTTCTTGTAAACAGTTATTGTTCCGTTATTTTTTTCAATAATAAGATTATGTTTCTCATTACGAATTTTGTTTTTGCTCCAACGCCAAGACATTTCTTTGCTGTCAGTCATTGGCAAAACAGTTATATCCTTTTTACTCTTGGCTTTGTCATCCTCTGTGACATAAAAGTCGCCATCGTTCGAAAAGAAAATTGGGAAAAACAAATTTGGTCTTTTGCTTCGTGGAGCATTTACACCAGTAGCTTTCAGATTTGCCCCTTTCCTGAAAAGACCTGTATCATCTTGTTGCCAATCTTCCAGACCTTCATCGTCAAGCTGAAATAAGCCGAATTTAGCTTGAGTCGCGTCCCTTGCGTAAACCATAGTGTATTCATGCGTCCCAGCAAAGCCAAATTGGTCCTGATTTCCTTTTAAATTCATAATGGTGGGCAATATCGCAACAAAATTATTTTCGCCCCAAATGTCATCGCAAAGTAGCTTCAGATGAGCCAATTCATTATCATCTATTGAGATAAAAACTATACCCGATGTTTTCAGAAGAGACTTGGCAAGTCTAAGGCGTTTATCCATAAAAGATAACCATTTAGTATGCCTGTAAGGGTTTTCCCTATCAATATATCGGTCGTTATAGATAAAATCATCGTTACCCGTGTTATAAGGCGGGTCAATGTAAATCAAGTCAACCGCTTTTTCATGGGTATAGTTCAGTACCGATAGAGCGTGGTAATTGTCACCCTCAATGAGAATATGGGTAACATCATCTTTACTGGAATGGATTTCCTTGTCCTTGATTTCTTTAAGAACGGGCAGTTCATTCTGGCAATCGAGAACTACTTTCTCCGGCTCACGCACTGAATCCCAAACAAGCCCGTATTTCTTGCGCTTCTCAAGAGTCTTGATTTTCTTGATTAAGTCTTCTTTTGACCACTCGGTGTAATCAGCACGTGAAGCCAACTTAAATCCTCACAATTATCAATTCTATTTTCCTTGATTTTAATCTTTGCAGAGCTAATAGGCAAGTATTTCGTTCTTTGACAGCCACAACCTTCCAGCAGCTTTATCACTTTTACCTTCTTGAAAATCGTTCCTTTGTTTATTACCTCAGTTTGAGACTGAGTCATTAGCCTCAGCCTTCGGCGCACCTTTGTTTATCCAACGATTAAGGTACCCTGCCCTGCGCCGCTTCCCGCTATCCTTTGCCCCAGGTGGTCTACCCAGTCGCTTACCCTCTTTTACCGCCCGTTGAAGCCCCGCCTTTGTCCGCTCCGACCGCCGTTCGCTTTCCATCTTGGCAACCCAGCCAGCTATTGCATAAAGTATCTCACCGATTGCCCCCGGTGCTTCAGTCCACGACTCTTGGAGGCTGATAACCTTGACGCCATAAGTCTTGAGGGTGTCCACCAGGTTAAGGATTGCTGCTGCTCCCTCACGGCTTAGCCTGTCCAACGACCACACCAGCACAATGTCTATCTTTCGCTTACCGCTCCGACAATCACCCAGCAGTTTAGCGAGCTCTTTTTGGTGTCCAGATTTCCAAGCAGACTCATTCTCGGAATAGGTGGCTGCTACTTCCCACCCTCGGCTCTGGGCATAGGATTCCAGCGAAGGTCGCTGGCTATCAACATTCTGCTCGGTAGTGCTTACCCGAAGGTATAATGCTACTCGCATCTCTTTACAACATCCGTTAATTTCAACCCATTGGCTTTTATGGCAGCAAAGATATAAGCCGGGCTACAACCCAGTTCATTGGCTGCTGCTTTTACGCTACCGTATTCCTTTAAGGACTCACAAACGATTTTGAGTGGTATGTTCAGCGGTTTACGACCTAAGCCATTCACCGAGATGGTTTCACCACAATTAGGGCAATGGATTTTCATTGTCCGTTACCCTCCTTCCAGGAAGCTGGCAAAAATGTCCGCACCCGGCAAACCAAGCAAAAACTTGTCAGTATCTTTGGATTCTTACAGGGCTTTAATTCGGGTTTGTGCGTACACAGTTGACCACCGAATTTCAACCGCTCGGTAAGCAGGGGATTGGACCAGAAGCTCACCCGTCCGCAGGCGATGCAGTGACTATTCCATTTGCCATTGTTCTCAAACACCGGACTGGCGGCCCCACAGGGACATTTAAGAGTCAGGTTTGTTTTAATGTTCGCCATAATTTCCCTCCGTTTTTTCTCTATCAATAATCAATCTATTGGCTATCTATCAATCAGGCTTGGACTATATCACTTCATAACTACCGCCCTGTATGCCCCTAGCTATATGCAGGGCACAAGATTATTGGCTCAGGTATTGCAAGGCAATTTTTATTTTATCTACCAGTGTTTCGTGGGGATATTTCTGGCAGACGTATTTAGCCGCCCCAGCCGCCCCACTGTTAGGGTAGCCTAGCCCAGCAAGGGCGGTAACGACATCCATGTAAGGGTTCCCGGTGCTCTCCGGTTCACTGGTAGTTCCCGGGACTGCCGCCGGAGCTTCTGGCTCTTTCAACTTCTCTAGCGTTACTTTAACCAATCCGGCAGTTTCCGTGTCGCACATCTTTCTGTCCAACAGAGCTTTATCTAGTGAAGTTTTTTTAGTCATATCGCAGACAAACCGTCTAAAATCGTCATGTAAAGTAATTTCATCCGGGAATCCATTGACTCGGTAGACATTCCAGGGTGCAGACCTCTTTACTATCTCGATTCCCGTCAGTTGGGCTTTTCCCCAAGCGAGCACGGCTAGAAGGCTGACTGGCACAACTAAGGCATTCTGGTATTTCCAAAATTCAGGTCCATAATAGACTGTACCCAGTTTTTCGGGGGTACACTGACCTTGAAGCTCATAGCCATACCGCACATCGGGAATTGTGCGGTCGTTGACGTGAAATTCTGCGATGGATATGATATGCGTAGCCAGCCACCACTTGAGGCAAGGAACCCCTGGCTTCGTTTTGAGTGGGTGGCCTTTGACTGAAACCAACTGCGGGCTGACCGTTTCATACTGGACAGAAGGGAGGTAATAATCCTGATAAAAGTAGCTAATATCGACATGGTTCTGAAGAGATTTCTCTAATTTCGATTTGTTAGCAGCAATCGGGATATTCTTATTCGCAGTGAACCAGTCTTCGGTTGGACCAGATGGCTCCTTAATCCAAACTGAAGGGGAGTAATCTTTCAGCCAGGCCGGAGTTTGGAACGCAGGACAGGTGTTCTTGCTTAAATTTGCCTTGAGAGTATCCAGGCTTTTGTTAAGTCGGTCTGCCCACAACTGATGTTCCACTTGAGCTTTTTGCCATTCTAACTCCTTCTGCCTTGACTCCTGCTGAGCCCGTACTTGTTCTCGATTGTGAGCGTCCGTTTCCATTTGGCAATACAGTTTCCTTTGATATAATCTTAACAATAGACCCTTGAAACCGGATGTGCCCCACACCGGAAATGAATCAGGATAAACCTTGTTGTTTAAGAAGCACTTGTTGAGCCATTCAAAGAGGCTCGATATGTTGTCGATGTAGTTAATATACTCCGAGCCAAATAGGAATTTTTTTGCGTCATCTTCCGTTATGGCGTCCAAAGGTACTGCTTTAGAAATATCATTAAGAAACTCCTGGTAATTCTTTACAGCTGTAGGGTGAAATTTCTCTGTATTTTGACCGAGTTGAAGTAGTTGATTCATAGTTTTCGACATAGGATTGAACCCCCCTTTGTCCACCAAGAATTATTTTTCGTCTTTTTACTGACACTTCACGCTCGCCTACCTTCAATCCACAAAGCCATTATTCAAGTCTACTCTCCCGATAGATTATGACTTTGTTCCCTGTGGAGTCGATAGTCTCCTGAAAGCAGCTCCAGGGAGAGGTGTACTTTATAAGGTAGTTTCTGGATGTCTGGACCGCACATCCAGAAGCGTGTGCACCCCCGCTAATCGCATCATCCTTCGTTATACTGCCATCAGCTCCTATCTGTTCATGCATGAAGTTTAGCCACTTCGGTTCATAGCTACTATTCGCTTTCATCTCAGCAGGACCAGATTTATAGTCAGCCTCTTCTTTGATGAGTGTCTTGCGGGTGGATAAATTCTCTCGCTCTCTCGCTCTCTCATTCCGTATACCATACGCTTCTAGTAGCCTCTTGTGAGTAGCAGGCTTCATCCCTCTGAATTGTAGGTTGTGCTTTTTGCAGACAGGATATATATTTTCTGGGCTCCAATCGGTCACATCACCATTAGCATGGTCCAATTCCAGCTTGATACCCGGGGGACCTCGCTTGACCTGCTCCTCGATGAAACAGGCAATACAGTAGGCGCCGTGAATCTTAACCACATACGGATACAGCCTGTCTCTCTGCGGGTTACCTATACGGTTGGACATTTAACCCTCCTACCAGGCTTTGGCATCGCGAAACATTTGGATAAGTAGTATTTTTGGTCTCCCGTAGTAGATAAAAATGGCTTGCCGCAATCCTGGCGTACCGGTGTATTATCTCCACTTACATGTGTCATATCATCACCACCTTTCGGTATCCCCGCTATTTTGCCGGAGGCGGGCTTTCACCGGATAACCACTTTTCTAAGGCAGCCCTGCTTATCAAATAGCGGTCGCCACATTTGACGCTGGGGATAGTTCCTTTTCGAAGTTGGCGGTAGATGAGCCGAAGTGATACGCCGCAAATCTCGGCAACATCCTGTGGATTCAGCACCGTTTTTCCCGCAACCATGGCAACACCCCCTTTGTGTTTTATTACTCTGCATGTATTGACAATACCACTTTGAAGTGCTATAGTAAATACGAAAACGCATAATAAGACGCATACAAATAACGCATATTAAGACTAAATTAAAAGAATAACGCATACTTAGACACGGCAAATTCGTAGAAAAGGGGTGGTAATATGCGAGGTCACGCACCTAATATTACAAAGGAAGTCGAAAATGTGGTTGTAGCCGTTAAGGGTACTAATCCTAAATATGCAGCAAATCAAATACGCAAGCACATTAAAGATAATTTAAAAATCTTCAGGTTAAAAGATAATCAAGTACCCAGTGTGCGTTCGATGCAGGTTATATTATCAAAGCCTGAAAATCGAAGGAAAGTAAAAAAAATAATGAATAACCCTCTTGATAAGCCCTGGTCTATAGGCTCCTGTGAAGAATACAATATACCTGCTGATATTATCCCTACTCTGATTGAATGGGAACAAGTAGGGCAACCGAAATTTACAATCCGTCAGGCCAGATGGTTTGCCAGATTAAAGCTCGTAGTATTTGAAATGTCTGAAAAGAAACGTCCTCTGGAATATTGGCTGTCAGGACTGGCTCCAATAGTCACAAATAGTGGCGCTAGGTTTATCATTCCGGCACCCCATGATGATTCACGTTTTAATTTGCTTGCGAATATCGCTTACCTATACGCAGCACATGAACAGGTTACAGAGGTAAGAGGAGAAACGTACCGAGACACTTCCGATTTAGATTTCGAAATTTTTACAGAAGGTAAATTACATGGCATGTCAGTATCGGAGATAGACTCTCTATCAAGTGAAGAGTTTGAGGCACAAGGCGGAATGGTAGTATCAGCCGAAGAGCTTGAGAGACGTGGGTATAAGTCCCTTTTACACGAGCATCTTGAGAGACATGGTATAAAAATTGTTTGGAAAGAGAGCGAAGAAGGAACTGAACAAAGTAGTCCAGGGGTTAAAGATGCTGAAACATAAAAAGAAGCTAGAATTTCTAACACAGCATTACGTCGAGGACTGGAAGAAGCCCGTCTGGAAAGAATGGGAGGTTATTAATGCCGACTGTCCCGAGTGCAAGCGGGAGGTGGTGGTTATCCAGGGCTCTGGCCGGTTTGTTGCTAACCTACTGTCAGAGCTGCCAGTCCTACTACTTGGCGAATTAAAGGGAGGGTAAAAATGAAAGGCTCAATTACACCACGTAATGGCAGTTACCGGATTAAGGTTCCACTGGGCAAGGATACCACCACCGGCAAGTATACAGCTAACTATGAGACGTTTCACGGTAACAAAAAGGAGGCTGAAAAGCGGCTCCGACAACTTCTTACGGAACTAGACAAAGGTATCTTTGTTCGGCCTGGCAAGGCAACACTAGGTGAATATCTAAATGGCTGGCTACTGGATTACGTGCTGCCTAACCTATCACCGAAGACACACGAATTATACGCCTCCATTTGCTCAAAGCATATATTGCCTACGCTGGCAAACATTGCCATAGTTGATTTGAAGCCACAACACCTACAGCACCTATATGCGCAAAAGCAAGCCTCGGGACTTAGTAACCGAACTGTTCAGCTAATCCACGTTACCTTGCATAAAGCACTCAAAAACGCCGTAAAAGTTGGTCTGCTATCTCGTAACGTGTCGGAAGCGGTAGAGACGCCCAAAATACAACGACGGGAGATGCGGGTAATGAACGAAACAGACCTGCATATATTCCTTGAAATGGCTCGGAATACCGAATATTACAGCCTCTTTTACACCCTGCTATTCACTGGTATGCGAAGAAGCGAAGCTCTGGCGCTCCGTTGGTCTGATGTGGACTTGCTACTATGCCAATTATCCGTAACACGGAGTATGCAGTTTGTCGATAACAAGGTTACTTTCAAACAGCCCAAGACGGTAAAATCACGCCGTCTGATAGCCTTATCGCCGTCTACTGTTGCCGTACTGCAGGAACATTGGGAAGCCCAAAACAGAATGCGGCAGACCTTAGACCTACCGCTTGTTACGGATAATGACCTGGTATTCAGCCATTGGGATGGCACGCCTTTGTTACCAAACTCCGTTACTCACGCCTGGATAAAGTTGGTAAGACGCTGCGGTCTGCAAGGTATCCGGTTACACGATGCCCGGCATACGCACGCCAGCTTACTCTTGAAGCAAGGTGTTCACCCCAAGATAGTTCAGGAACGGCTTGGACACGCCGGAATAGCTGTAACCCTCGACTTATACAGCCATGTAGCACCTGGACTTCAACAAGCGGCCGCCAATAAGTTTGATGATATTGTTTTACCGAAAGTTAAAGGCGATTAGTGCCAAATTAGTGCCATTTAACAGTAAAGCCCTTATGCTGTAATTAACATAAGGGCTTTTTAGCTTCAATTTATGGTGGGCGGTAGAGGGCTCGAACCTCTGACCCCCTGCGTGTAAAGCAGGTGCTCTAACCAACTGAGCTAACCGCCCAAGGCTGGCGCGCTTGGTGGGGCTCGAACCCACGACCTCAGCCTCCGCAGGGCTGCGCTCTATCCAACTGAGCTACAAGCGCCGGAGTAACTGCCGAAGGGGAGATTTGAACTCCCACATCCTTACGGACACTACGCCCTGAACGTAGCGCGTCTGCCATTCCGCCACTTCGGCACGATGCTAATTTACTCTAACGCATCGGGCAAGTTTCGTCAACCGTCAGGGTGGACTTTTTTCACTGCAAATCGAGCCTGACATTGACGCTTGGTCAAAGAAAACAATATAATCAAACAATCGGTTACAAAGTAAAAGGGGTGAAGAATTGTATCAAAAGACGACACTGGAGAATGGACTAAGGGTCATCACAGCAGCGATGCCTCAGACCCGCTCGGTATCTATCTGCTTCTTTATCGGAGTCGGCTCCAGATATGAAACCGAGGCGCAGGCTGGTATTTCACATTTTATAGAGCACCTGTGCTTTAAGGGCACTCCCAAGCGGCCAACCGCCAGTGATATTTGCACCGCCATCGAAGGCGTGGGCGGTATACTTAATGCCGGCACAGATAAAGAGTTAACCATTTACTGGGCTAAGGTAGCTCAACTCCACTTTCCCCTGGCTCTGGATGTGCTGGCAGATATCCTGCTCAATCCCAAGTTCGACCCGGCAGATATCGAGAAGGAGCGCCAGGTCGTCATCGAAGAGATTCACATGAGTAAGGATGCCCCATCACAACAGGTTAACCTGCTCATTGACGAACTTCTATGGCCAGGGCATCCCCTGGGACGCGATATCGCGGGCAGCAAAGAATCTGTAATGGGCATCGACCGGGATATGATACTGGAGTATGTTAAAACTCAATATCTACCCGATAATACTGTCCTGGTCATCGCCGGTAATATCCAGCATCAGGAAGCAATCGATGCTGTGAGCCAGACCCTTGCTAACTGGCCCAGGCGGCAGCCTCACCCCGGCTATGCGGCTTATCGAGAACAGCAGAATCCACGGCTACAGGTGATAAAAAGGGACATCGAGCAGGCTCACCTGTGCCTGGCGCTACCCGGAATATCCCTTTTCCACCCGGAGCGCTTTACCCTTGACCTGCTTAATGTCATCCTGGGGGAGGGGATGAGCAGCCGTTTGTTCACCGAGATTCGGGATAATCTTGGGCTAGCCTATAGCATTCATAGCTCTGTTGACCACTTCCTTGACTCCGGCTCGATGACCGTCTATGCCGGTGTGGAACCGAAGAACCTGACGGTAGCCGTCACGGCTATCCTGGAGCAGCTCAGCAAACTAAAAGAGCCGATCCCTGAATCGGAGATAAGCAAAGCCAAGGAACTATCCAAGGGGAGACTGCTGCTGCGCATGGAAGATAGCCGCAGTGTCGCCGGTTGGGCCGGGGGACAAGAGGTTCTCACCGGAAACATTCTGAGCACCGACCAGGTGGTATCTATTATCGATGCCGTCACGGCTGACGAACTCAAAAGGGTAGCCCGGAAGCTATTGGTTGGAGATGGCCTGCGCCTGGCGGTAGTGGGCCCGGTGGCTGAGGATGGGGCTTTGGCCGGGTTGCTTAAGCTATAAAGGAAACAGCCCCGATTTTCATCGGGGCTGTTCGTGAATTTACTAAGGATTTACCCTGAAGGGTTAATTAATACATACCCTCCATACCACCACCCATACCACCCATACCACCACCCGGCATTGCCGGCGCTTTGTCTTTTTCGGGTATATCGCTAACCAATGCCTCGGTAATCAGCACCATAACGGCGATACTGGCGGCATTTTGCAGGGCAGACCTGACTACTTTGGTCGGGTCAATAATACCCTTGGTAATCATATTACCGAAGGTATCGCTTTCAGCATCATAGCCGTGCCCCGGGGGACTCTTCTTAACGGCATCAACAATCACCGACCCATCTTTGCCGGCATTTATCGCAATCCAACGAATCGGCTCTTCCACCGCTTTCCTGACAATATCAAGCCCGGTAGCTTCATCACCGGTAAGCTTCAGTTTAGCCAGCACTGGCAGAGCATTGAGCAAGGCAACACCACCACCCGGCAGTATACCTTCTTCCACGGCGGCTTTGGTAGCGGCTAACGCGTCCTCTACCCGATGTTTTCTCTCTTTAAGCTCAACCTCTGTGGCTGCTCCCACTTTAATGACCCCGACACCACCAGCCAGCTTTGCCTGCCTTTCCTGCAGTTTCTCCCGTTCAAAATCAGAGGTCGTCTCCTCCAGCTGCATCCTGATCTGCTTGATTCTGTCCTGGATTAGCTGCTCTGAGCCTTTGCCCTCGACGATAAGCGTATTATCTTTATCGGAGCTTACCCGGCGTGCCCGACCCAGGTCCTCGATGGTTACCGAGTCCAGCTTACGCCCCACCTCTTCTGAAATTACGCTACCGCCGGTGAGAATGGCCATATCTTCCAGCATTGCCTTACGCCGGTCACCAAAACCGGGCGCCTTAACTGCCAGAACATGAATGGTGCCACGTAGTTTATTAACTACCAGAGTAGCCAGGGCTTCACCATCTACATCCTCAGCGACAATAAGCAGGTTCTTGGAAACCTGTAATATCTTCTCCAGGGCTGGCAGGATATCGTTTACCGCTGAGATTTTCTTATCCGTGATAAGAATGTAGGGGTCCTCTATCACTGTTTCCATCTTTTCGGCATTAGTGACGAAATAGGGGCTAATGTAACCACGGTCGAACTGCATCCCCTCAACATACTCGGTCTCGTACTTTAGACCCTTAGACTCCTCAACTGTGATTACCCCATCCTTACCTACTTTTTCCATCACCTCAGCAATCATGTTACCAATCTCGCTGTCCTTGGCGGTAATGGTACCTACCTGAGCAATCTGCTCCTTACCTTTAACCTCGGTAGATTGCCGTTTCAGTTCCTCGACAATAGCCTGGGTTGCCTTCTCGATACCTCTCTTCAGAGCCAGAGGCTCGGCTCCAGCCGCCACATTCTTAAAGCCACCCGTAATAATAGCGTGCGCCAGGACAGTTGATGTCGTCGTGCCATCACCACAGGCATCGTTGGTCTTGGTGGCGGCTTCCTTAACTAACTGGGCTCCCATATTCTCAAAGGCGTCAGGAAGCTCTATTTCCTTGGCAATAGTAACCCCATCATCAAGCACTGATGGCGCCCCCCACTTTTTGTCCAAGGCTACGGGGTGCCCCTTGGGCCCCAAAGTTACTTTAACAGCGTCAGTCAGAATGTCTATCCCCTTCTTCAGGGAACGCCTGACATCTTCACCAAATATAATCTGTTTCGCCATTTCTATCCTCCTTATATATACTAATCTGACTGGTTACTTGGTCTTCTTGGCTGCACCAGCGCTGCCGGTCTTCTTGGCTAAAATATCGCTCTCGTGCAAGATTATCAGCTCTTCATCATCAATCTTAATCTCGCTGCCCCCGTAGCGGGCATAAATCACGATATCGCCCACACAAACATCCATAGGTATCCGTTTGCCATCTTCGGATAACCGGCCTGGCCCAACAGCTATGACCTTACCCTCCTGGGGTTTCTCTTTAGCGGTATCGGGTAAAATAATGCCGCTCTTGGTCACCTCATTCCGTTCGATAGCCTTAACTACCAATCGGTCAGCCAATGGCTCTAGCTTAATTGCCATTCTAGTCCTCCTTCCTCAAACTAAACTAACTAGTCACAGAGCTAACACAAATTAGCACTCTCGCCCTTAGACTGCTAATTAGTATAATAGCGCATATAGACATTAGTCGCAACACGATTAATAGTCATTGACATCTAACTACAGCAACTGAAAGGCATTATATAGCTTAAATCATCTTCTTGCTAGGGTAACACTCTTCTATTCACGCAATATTGCTATCTCCACAAAAATATATTGTGAGAAATGAGGCATTCTGATACACTGTTAGCTAAGTAATATGTCAACAACAAAACACAAAATTTATATCGGTGATACCGAAACAGTACTGAAGAAATTACCTGATAATTGCTTTCAGCTCATGGTTACGTCACCGCCGTACTGGAATGTGAGAGACTATGGGCACCAGGACCAAATCGGGTTAAATGATACCCTGGAAGAATACCTGGATAGACTGAACAAAGTCTGGCAGGAAGTGGCTAGAACTCTGCTCCCCGACGGCAAAATAGCCTTAAACATAGGGAATATCTATTATTCTGAGCCTGACGAAAAGCGTCGAACCACGGCTAACCTATCTCTGTTGACCTGGCAACAGTTGAATAGTATTAAAAGTTTAAGATTTATGGGGACTATTTACTGGCAAAAAACAACATCTAGGGCCGGGGCGGTTCTTTTCGGGAGCTACCCTTATCCCACCAATTTTATGATTTCCAATGCCGTGGAACCAATCCATATTTTCAGAAAAGTCGGTAAAAGAGAGGTGCCGCCGGAAATTAAGGAAAGGTCAAAAGTTACCCAGGAGGAATTTAGAAAGTTCAGGGACGCTATCTGGAATGACATTAACGGCGTTGAAGACAAGCATTGTGCTGCTTATCCGCTGGAACTGCCAGCCAGACTGATAAAAATGTTTTCCTATGTGGAGGATTGGATACTGGACCCATTTTTGGGCAGCGGAACGACAATGAAGGCGGCTAAAGATTTAGACAGAAACTCAATAGGCATAGAACTAAATCCTGATTATTTAACCCGCATCGAAGAAAAAGTGGGCATTAAGCAAAGCGAGTTGTGTATTAGCTCTTCAATTGAAAATAAACCCTGTGGAAATGATTGACTAAACCTGTTTTTTAAGACAGCATAAACAAAAGGAGGTAAAGGACAATGCCAGTGCCTAAGATAATTGTAACTATTGCCGAGCAAAATGTTAAATATATTAGTAAATTTTACGAGGCGGGGATGGATATTGCTCGATTCAATTTAAAGTACGAAGTCAAAAGAGAGCATGTTAATCTGTGTCGGGTCACTGAGTTTGATACCCCAAAGGGATTTGGCCCGGATGTTATGTCGAAAATTAGCTATCTGGGTGAGCCAGATTATCTGGCGATATCTTTCTGCGAAAACGTTGACGATATAGAGAAAGCCAGGGAAAAGGTACATTCCAGAATAATAGCCAAAATAGAAAGCCGAGAAGGGATTCAAAAGATTTATGAACTCTCCAAGGCAGCCGATGGCATTATGATAGCCAGGGGGGATTTGCTTAAAAACTTTCGCCTGGAACTCCCTCGTATTGAAGATGGAATACAAGCTATAGCCGCCTTGCTTGGCAAGGAAGTTTGGGTTGCTACCGGGCTATTACCATCTGGTACCAGTAAAGATGTTACAGCATCCGAGCTTTATTACATTGCCTGTCGGGCTAAATGTGCCAATGCCTTCTTACTCAGTGACGAAGTTATTTTTGAGAAAAATCCGGTTCGCGTGGTTAGGAATTTAAGAAATATCATAGAAATGTATGCTTGAATTTATTAAAAAAGGGTTACAAGGTGCTCCAATTTAAAATACATCTAATGGAGTTATTTCAGTAACTTTATTTTCAAGACAGCATACCGGGCACTCTGCTATAATTTAGCCATGATTATTGACTTTCACACCCATATCTTTTCCCCCCGGATAAAGCAAAACCGGGATAAGTATATCAAGAGTGACTCCTGTTTTGCCCTTTTGTACTCCTCGCCTGATGCCAGGCTGGCGACGGCTGATGAACTCATCAATAATATGGATAGAGAGGGCATCGATATTTCGGTAGTGCTTAACATCGGCTGGGGCAAGAACGAGCTATGTGTTGAAACCAATGATTATATCCTGGAGTCGGTTGCCCGCTATCCGCAACGTTTGGTCGGTTTCGGCGCTGTTCCACCCCGTTTATCTCAGTCCGCCTTGGCTGAAGTCGAGCGCTGTGCCCGGGGGGGGATGAGAGGTATCGGAGAAATGAGACTGGAGACCCGGCCGGCTGACTTGAAAGAGTCCGGGAAAATAAGCCCCTTGATTGAGAAAATAAGCGAGCTCAATCTAATTCTCCTTGTCCACTCCTCGGAGCCGGTGGGTCACCATTATCCTGGTAAGGGGGCTATTACCCCGGATAGGCTCTACCCCATTATTACGGGCTTCCCCGACCTAACCATCGTCTGTGCTCACTGGGGAGGTGGATTACCTTTTTATGCCTTAATGCCCGAGGTAAAAAAGGCGATGGCTAATGTCTTCTTCGATACGGCAGCTTCACCCTTCTTGTATCGTCCACAGATATATCAGCAGGTTACGCAACTGGTCGGGGCGGACAAGATTCTCTTCGGCAGCGACTACCCTCTGCTGGCACCGAGCCGCTTGATTAAAGAGATTAAGTCGCTGGATTTACCCGCGGAAACAGAGAGTCTGATTCTATCCGGTAATGCCCGTAGGCTGCTGGGTATCTGAAAAATCTGGGGGAGACAGAAACCAGAGTCTCATATACCCTACCCCGAGATCCTTCGCGGAGTTTATACTGAGCGAAGCGAATGTGCTCAGGATGACTATGTTAGCATTTTTAGACAGCTCCGCAGGAGGCAGGATTTAGATGGAACAGATTCGTGCTTTTATTGCCATTGAGCTACCTGATGAGGTCAAGCTGGCGCTGGGTCGGCTTGAGGCTCGGTTAAAAGCTGGCAAGCAATCCGGGGTGAAATGGGTTGACCCGAATAGTATTCATCTGACACTGCAGTTCCTGGGCGATATTCCTGCGGATAGCATCGGTGAAATAACCGCGGCTATAGAGGAGGCGAGCCGGGCAGTGTCTCCCTTCCACCTGGAGGTCAAAGACCTGGGAGTTTTCCCTAACTTGAAGCGAGTCCAGGTAGTCTGGGTTGGGATAAGCGGGGAGATAGATAAGCTCGGTCAACTTCAGAAAGGGATTGAATCTAACCTGGAGCAGCTCGGTTTTGCCCCGGAGACACGACCCTTCACGCCTCACCTGACCCTGGGGCGGGTTCAGCGCCAGGTATCCTCAGAGGAACAGCAAAGACTGGGGCAGCTTATCGCCGGCACCAGATTCGAGGCGGGCGCAATCGAGGTAACGGCAATCAACCTGATGCGGAGTGAGCTGACCCGGGCAGGGGCTATTCATAGCCTCATTAACCTGGTCAAGTTACCAACTCTTGCCAACGGCTAGTCCTTGGTGTATACTGTGGAAAATTTAAAGATGGCTGGGAGGTGGACCTCGTGGAACAAGCAAATTTCCCCAAATGTCAGAAGTGCAAGACGGGAGACTTGGTGCCCCTGTCCGATTTTGGTAGCCAGGGGGCAAATATTCATTACAAAGCCTGGGTATGCACTAATCCCGATTGCGGCTTCAACTTGAAAATCAGAAATGGGGATGTCTATGTCGATGAGCCCATTATGAGCGGAGCCTTGCATAATAGTCGCCCCCGCTAAATCATATATTGCGGCTGAATCTAATATTTTAGGTAATGAATGGTGAGTGTGCTTCCTCAAGTAGCTAAACTGGGAGGAGTGGCGCTCGGTCTTCTGTTTCCCCAGCATTGTGTCGGCTGCGGTCAGGAGGGTGATTTGATTTGCTCTTCCTGCCTTCATTCTCTACCCCGGATTTGGCCGCCGCTTTGTCCCCTGTGTGGTAGTCCTCAGTCCAGCGGCATACAGTGCCCGGGCTGTGTTGTCTGGCAAGCCCGGATAGATGGTATTCGCTCTCCCTTCTCTTTTGACGGAGTCATGCGCCAGGCGATTCATCAGCTAAAGTACCGCAACATCAGGTCTATTGCAGCCCCGCTTGCCCGACTGCTCAGCGATTATCTGGTTAACAGCCCGGTGACGGGTGAGGTGCTGGTGCCGGTACCACTACACCGGAAACGATTAAGGGAGCGCGGCTATAATCAAGCCAGCCTGCTGGCCAGAGAGCTGGGCAAGCTCCGCAGCTTACCTGTGGTGGACGATTGTCTCACCCGGGTGCACTATGTCCTGCCTCAAGCCAGAACCTCTACAGTCGATGAGAGACGGAGCAACGTCGCCGGGGCTTTTGCCTGTAATAGCGACCGGCTAAAGGATAAGCGCGTGCTGCTTATCGACGATGTCGCCACCTCAGGAGCCACCCTCGATGCCTGTGCCGCAGCCCTGAAAGCCAGCGGAGTGACATCGGTGTGGGCACTGGTTCTAGCCAGAGATATATAATGTATAAAGGAATTTGTCGATGAAAGTTATAGGTCTTACAGGTGGTATCGGTAGCGGTAAGAGCACGGTAGCCCGCTACCTGGCAGAGCTGGGTGCTGTCGTTTTGGATGCGGATAAGGTAGGGCATGCAGTCTTCCAGCCGGATACCGATGCCTGGCGTGATGTAGTCGCTGTCTTTGGACGGCAGATTCTTACCCCCGGCGGCGAAATTGACCGTAAAAAACTGGGTGAGATAGTCTTTAACAATCCCGAAGAAATGTCACGGTTGAACCGGATAATGCACCCCCGGATGTACGATATGGTAGTAGAGCAGATTGCAGAATACCGGCGGCAGGGGGTGGATGTGCTGGTGATTGAAGCAGCTATCCTGATTGAGGCGGGCTGGACTACACTGGTTGACGAAGTGTGGGTGGCGATAGCCTCAGAGGCTACGGTGATTAAGCGCCTTAAAGAACAGCGTGGATTAGCTGAGGCACAAACCCTGGCTCGCATCCGCTCTCAGCTATCTTCAGAGGAGCGGGTAAAACATGCCGATGTGGTCATCAATAATGATGGCGACCTCGATGCGATGAAGGCAAAGGTGAAAGAGCTATGGGCCAAACTGCACGCCCCGGGACACAGCACGAAGGGATAGTCTCTGGCGACTCACCATACCCACCAGAACCGAATAGTACCAACCTCCGCAATGTTTCCGTAAATATCCGACAGTCCATGTAGAATATGGACATGACGAATGAGACGTTGGTAGTGCTTTGCTGGGAGCTTTATGAACAAGAGGTACCAAAGAGCCGGATAGCCCAAAGACTGGGGAAACACCGTGAAACTATCCATTTGTGGATTAAGGGCATCACCAGAACGGGTCTGACTGGATTCCTCAACGGGTATGAGCAAGCTAAGAAAGGAGAGCGGAAGAAAAGACAGGTAGACCCGATAGTGAAGCGAAGGGTCTGGGAAATCAGAGAGCGGGAATATGAGTGTTGCGGGCAGAAGATTCAATACTTCTTGAATCTTGAACATGGTATTCATCTCTCCGTGCCTAAAATATACGAGATTCTAGCTGAGAAGTATCTCATACGCTCCAAGTGGAAGAAGAATAAACAAAGAGGGCCGATACCTCAGGCTGTTGAGCCACGCCAGGTAATACAGATGGACACTATCGACTTCGGAGAACTCTTTGCTTTCACGGCCATCGATACCTTTAGCAAGGAAGCTGATATTCTCTTGGCGCCAGCTCTGACGGCGGAATACGGGTGTCAGTTCCTCTACCGGAGTATGAAAAGGAGATTTGGCGGTTATGTGAATCTGCTTCAGACTGATGGTGGACCTGAGTTTAAGGCAGAATTTAAGAGTAAGTTACCTCTGTTTTGCAATCGGCACCGTATCGCTCGTCCTTATCGTAAGAACGAACAGTCTTATATCGAGAGCTTCAATCGAACGGTACGAAAAGAATGCTTGGGCTGGCAGCATTATCGCCTCAAGGACTTGCCAGAGTGTCAGGAGATGGTAGAATTGTTTCTGGAACGCTACCACTATCACCGACCCCATATGGGACTAAGAATGACGACACCACTTAGAAAGGAGGACGACTGTCGGATTTCTACGGAGAACTGAGCGACCTCTTGACAAATATCCAAAACAATGATACTATATTCTTTTGCGACTATGCCTCTCAAAAATTCTACTTTTAATTATACACCCCCACCTGACCGCGTGCCTTGTTTGTCCCGATAAAATCGGGATTACTTGGTGAGTGTTACCACGACAATGCCAGAATTCTGTAGGTCTGTTTGAGGAGTAGAGTAGACAATGGTTTCGATATCAGCCAAACCCGCCGCCAAGGAATTGCGTGTTCCCCGAAAATCTTACGCCAGATTACCCCAGATACTCGAAGTACCCAACCTGATTAAAGTGCAATTAGACTCGTTCCGCTGGCTCCAGGAAGAGGGACTGAAGGAACTGCTTGAGGAGAAATCCCCTATCAAGGATTTCACCGGCAACCGGCAGGAGATTAGCTTTACCAGCTATGAGTTCCGTGCGCCGCGTTACTCTGAACAAGAGTGCCATCAGCGAGACCTCACCTACTCAGCTCCCCTCTATATTAAGACAAGGTTACTGATTAAAGGCACCGGGGAAATCACGGAACAAAATCTGTTTTTTGGTGACATTCCCCTGATGACCACCAAAGGCACCTTTGTTACCGGCGGGGCAGAACGGATAGTCGTCAGCCAGTTGCTGCGCTCTCCCGGCGTTTATCTTATCGCTGAAGAAGACCCCGCCAGCGGTCGTAAATTGTGCGGGGCTAAGCTAATCCCGAGCCACGGAGCCTGGCTGGAGTTCGAAACCAGCCACCCCGATGTAGTTTCAGTCAAGATAAACGGCAAGCGGAAGATTCCGGTGACGACTCTGTTACGGGCTATCGGCTACGGTAGTGATGAGGAGCTACTTAATCTGTTCGCTACAGAAGACACCGCAGCGGAGCATCAATTCATCAAGTCGACTATGGAGCGTGAGCCTCTAGTTAGAAACCAGGAAGATGCTCTGATTAGTATCTATCGAAAACTCCGCCCCGGTGACCCGCCTAATATTGTAAATGCTCAGAGACTGATAGACAACCTATTCTTCGATGCCATACATTACGACCTGGGGCCTGTCGGACGTTATAAGCTCAACAAACGGTTAGGACTGAGTGTCCCGGAAGTCCAGCACACTCTGACCCGGGAAGACATTGCCGAGATAGTCCGGCACATCATTATGGTTAATAACGGCACCGATAACGCCGACGATATCGACCATCTGGGCAATCGGCGAGTGCGCACCGCCGGTGAACTGATTCAAAACCAGTTTCGCATCGGTTTCACACGCCTGGAAAGGGTAGCCAGGGAGCGTATGAGTACAATCCCCGCCGAAGCAGCTACCCCAAGCGTTCTGGTCAACATTCGTCCTGTAGTAGCAGCTATCCGGGAGTTTTTCGGCAGTTCACAGCTATCACAGTTTATGGACCAAACCAACCCTCTGGCTGAACTAACCCACAAGCGCCGCCTATCCGCCATGGGTCCAAGAGGCTTATCTCGTGAGCGGGCTGGCTTCGAGGTTCGGGATGTTCATTTTTCCCATTATGGCAGAATCTGCCCTATCGAGACACCGGAGGGACCTAATATCGGTCTCATCGGCTCTCTCGCCACCTATAGCAAGGTTAATAAGTATGGTTTCATCGAGACGCCATACCGTCGGGTTATCTCCGAGGCAAGCGGTGACTTTGACAGACTGGTAGGCAGAGTGATCAGGGAGGCAATAGTCGATAAGAAGAAGACTATAATGAAAGCTGGAACGACCATTACCCCCAAGCATGTCAGTAGGCTGTCTCAGCTATCTCCCATAACCGTTAAGGTGGTGCCTTTTGTCTCGGACGAAGTAGTTTATCTTTCGGCTGATGAGGAAGATAAGTATACTATTGCTCAGGCTAACGCTCAACTTGACACCAACAACCAATTTACCGAGGAAAAGATTGAAGCCCGGCAAGCCCAACGATATCTGCTGGAGGCAGGGGATAGAATTGATTTTATGGATGTATCGCCCAAGCAGATATTCAGTATTGCCACTTCACTGATACCCTTCTTAGAGCATGATGATGCTAATCGCGCCCTGATGGGGGCTAATATGCAACGGCAAGCGGTGCCCCTACTATCGCCAAGGGCACCCCTGGTAGCTACTGGTATGGAAGCCGAAGCCGCCAAACATAGCGGGCAGGTCTTCTTTGCTCGTCATGCCGGGGTAGTGACCTCGGCGACCAGCGCTGAGATTGTCATTACTCCCGATAATGGCGATAATGACGTATATCCGCTGATGAAGTTTGTCCGCACTAACCAGGGTACCTGTATTAACCAGCGCCCGATAGTGAACAAGGGCGACCGGGTGGAGGCGGGACAGATTTTAGTCGATAGCTCATCCGTAGAACAGGGCGAGCTGGCTCTGGGGCAGAATGTACTCTGTGCCTTTATGAGCTGGGGCGGTTATAACTTTGAAGATGCCATCATCCTCAGTAGTCGCCTGGTTGAGGATGATACCTTTACCTCCATCCACATCGAGAAGCATGAGGTAGAAGCCCGGGATACCAAGTTGGGACCCGAAGAAATCACCCGGGATATCCCTAATGTTGGTGAGGAAAGTCTGCGGGAACTGGATGAAGATGGCATCATTCGCATCGGGGCTGAAGTCGCTCCGGACGATATACTGGTCGGTAAAATTACCCCTAAGGGAGAGTCTGAGCTATCGGCTGAAGAGAAACTGCTGCAGGCCATCTTTGGCGAGAAAGCTCGGGAAGTCAAGGATACCTCTCTACGGGTGCCTCACGGTGAGTGGGGTAAGGTGATTAATGTGAAAGTCTCCTCTGGTGACGACCTGCCTGCCGGGGTTAATCGATTGGTGCAGGTCTGGGTAGCCCAGAAACGCAGGATTGCTGCCGGGGATAAGCTCGCCGGGCGACATGGTAACAAAGGGGTGGTCTCTATATTAGCCCCGGTGGAAGACATGCCTTTCCTCCCCGATGGCACGCCGGTAGATATTATTCTCAATCCCGTAGGCGTCCCGTCACGTATGAATATCGGCCAGGTATTGGAAACCCATCTCGGCTGGGCAGCCAAGGTACTGGGCTTCAAAGCGCTTAATCCTGTCTTTGATGGTGCCGATGATGTGGCGATTGAGGATGGCCTGGCCCGGGCCTGGTTAGTGCAAAAAGCCGGGATAATTAACATTGAACCGTCTAAGGAGAACTCCGCCGCACAAATCGAAAAGGCTAAGGCCTGGGTGCAAAGCCAGGGCTATGATGGGGATAAGGTCTTCAGCGATGACGAGCGTGGAGTGGCCAAGGAGGTTTGTCTGCGCCTGTGGCTGGAAGAGCTGGGTATAAGCAACCAAAACCTGAGCGCGGAGGAACTGCTGCCGGTAGTGAAACAGGTTAGCACGGCAAGAAATCTGCCCACCCCCGTCGTCGGCAAGGTCTTGCTACGTGACGGACGCACCGGCGAGCCTTTCGACCAGGCGGTAACCGTGGGCAACATCTATATTATGAAGCTAAACCATCTGGTTGAAGATAAAGTTCATGCCCGTTCCACCGGACCCTACTCGCTGATTAGCCAACAACCTCTTGGTGGTAAAGCTCAATTCGGCGGCCAGCGTTTTGGCGAAATGGAAGTATGGGCACTGGAAGCTTACGGCGCGGCCCATAACCTTCAGGAAATCCTGACCATTAAATCTGATGATGTTATCGGTCGAGCCAAAGCCTATGAGGATATAGTCAAGAACGAGGACATTCTCCAATCTGGTGTGCCGGAATCGTTTAAGGTTCTGGTTAAGGAACTGCAAAGCCTGGGGTTATCCGTCGAAGTGATTAACGAAGAAGACAAGATAACCCCTATGGCAGAAACGGCCAGGGTGCCTAAGCTGGTACCAGTCGTCCAGGTTATTCAAGACTCAACCGAGAGTGAGGTAGAAAAAGAAAATGCTGGAAGTTAACGATTTTGATGCTGTTCGTATCTCTTTAGCCTCACCGGAGCAGATCAGGAGTTGGTCCTATGGTGAGGTAACCAAGCCGGAGACTATCAATTATCGCACCTTGAAGCCGGAGAGGGACGGGCTTTTCTGTGAGAGAATCTTTGGGCCTACCAAGGATTTTGAATGTTTTTGTGGCAAGTATAAAAGGATACGCTATATGGGCGTTATCTGCGATAAATGCGGTGTAGAGGTCGCCCAGGCTAAGGTACGCCGGGAGCGGATGGGTCATATTGAATTAGCCTGCCCGGTGAGCCACATCTGGTTTGCTAAGGGGATACCTAGCCGATTGGGACTACTGCTTGACCTGTCACCCAGAAATCTGGAGCGCGTTCTGTATTTCTCTCACTACATCGTTACTACCATCGATGAGGAGGCACGCCAGAAAGCAATTGAAAAACTGACTGAGCAGTACTCAGTGGAAGTAGCTACGCGCCAAACGGCCGTTGAGGCTCAAATCACCGAGATGGGTCAAGAAGCATCAGTCGAAGAAGTGAACCAGGTACGGCGCAATAGCGAAGAGTCCAATACACCGCTTAAAGAACAACTTGGCATCGAGATCGATCAGTTGAAAGACCTCAGAGTGCGAATGCTTCTTACCGATAATGAGTATCAAGAGCGGAAAGAGAAATATGGTCAGGTTTTTGAGGCCGGGATGGGGGCTGAGGCTATTTACCAGTTGGTTAAGGGCATCAATCTTAACCAACTGCGCGACGAATTACTCCAGGAAACACACTCGAGTTCAGGTCAACGACGCAAGAAGGCTAATAAACAGCTACAGATAGTCGAGGCCTTTCGCCGTAGCGGTAGTAAACCGGAGTGGATGATTGTAACAGTCTTGCCGGTGTTACCTCCTGACCTCAGACCGATGGTTCAGCTGGATGGCGGCAAATTTGCTATCAGTAGCCTTAACGACCTGTACCGGCGGGTTATCAACCGTAATAACCGGCTGCATCACTTAATGGACATAGGGGCACCCGAAATTATCGTCCGTAACGAGAAGCGGATGCTCCAGGAAGCGGTTGATTCCCTTATCGATAATGGTCGCAGAGGACAATCCGTCTCCTCCAACGGCAATCACAAACTAAAATCGCTTTCCGATATGCTGCGGGGCAAACAGGGGCGCTTCCGCCAGAATCTGCTTGGTAAGCGGGTGGATTATAGCGGGCGCTCGGTCATCGTTGTCGGTCCTGATCTCAAGCTGCACCAGTGCGGCTTGCCCCGGCGGATGGCTCTGGAGCTATTCAAGCCCTTTGTTATGCACCGACTAATGCAAAAAGGTCTGGCCCATAATATTAAGAGCACCCGGCGGCTGGTGGAAAGAGCCTCGCCGGAGGTATATGACATACTTGAGGAAGTGGTTAAGGAACGTCCGGTGTTACTCAACAGGGCTCCTACCTTGCACCGCCTCAGCCTGCAGGCTTTCGAGCCTGTACTCATCGACGGTAGCGCTATCCAGCTCCACCCTATGGTGTGTACTGCTTTCAATGCTGATTTTGATGGCGACCAGATGGCAGTGCATATCCCCCTCTCCAAAGCGGCGGTGAGGGAAGCCAGGGAGCTGATGCTCAGTATTCACAACACCCTGGTACCAAGCTCGGGTGAGCCAATAGTTACCCCAACCCTGGATATAGTCCTCGGTTGCTATTACCTGACCACTGTCATAACTGGAGCTAAGGGGGCAGGCTCAATCTTCGGCAGTTTCGAAGAGGTAAAACTGGCCTGTGAACTGGGTGCTGTCGACTTCCGGGCTGAGGTTGAAGTCAGGGACGAGACAAAACCGGGGCCAAGGATTAAGACCAGCGTCGGGCGTATCCTTTTTAACGAGGTTTTACCCCCGGAGCTAGGTTTCTACAACAAGGTCGTTGATAAAGCGGGCTTAAAACAAATAGTAACGGATTGTGCTAAGCTCTTAAGTGATGAAGGTCTGGCGGCGATACTGGACAATCTAAAACTACTGGGCTTCCGCTATGCCGAAAAATCAGGGACGACTATTGCTATGAGCGATATCGAGGTCCCGGCCAGCAAACCCAAGATACTGGCAGCAGCCGAGGCCCAGACAGCCGTTATCGAAAACCAGTATCATCGCGGCTTAATCACTGAGGACGAAAGGTATAACAATGTCATCGATGTTTGGATGAAGACCACGGATAAGATGACCGAGGCTATCTCCGAAAGCCTCGACCGTAACGGTGGTATCTATATGATGATGACCTCGGGAGCCAAGGGTAATATCTCCCAGATTAAACAGATGGCCGGTATGCGGGGTTTGATGACTAACCCCTCCGGTAAAATCATTGAGATGCCCATCAAGACAAGCTTCCGGGAAGGCTTAAGCGTCCTGGAATATTTTATCTCGACCCATGGTGCCCGCAAAGGACTAGCCGATACCGCCCTGAGGACATCAGAGAGCGGTTACCTCACCAGGCGCCTTATCGATGCCGCCCATGACATTATTATCCGCGAGGAAGACTGCGAAACCACCGATGGTATCTGGATGTCCGAACCGGCGGAAAGAGGCTTGCTGCCTTCGTTTGCCGAGCGCATAATAGGCCGTTTAGCCGCCAGTAAAGTGGTACACCCAAAGAGCGGCCAAACCATTGTTGACCGCAATGAGGAAATTGATGAGTCTAAGGTACAGGAAATCGTGGCTGCGGGGATAACAAGAATGCAGGTCAGGTCTCCCCTTACCTGTCAGTCGCGGCGGGGTATTTGCCAGCGGTGCTATGGCCGAGACCTCTCCCAGGGGCATCTGGTTAACCTCAACACGGCGGTGGGTATAATTGCTGCTCAGAGCATCGGTGAACCGGGTACCCAGCTGACTTTGCGTACCTTCCACACCGGCGGTGTGGTTGGTCTTGATATTACCAGCGGTCTACCCAGAGTCGAAGAGCTTCTTGAGGCAAGGTCACCGAAGGCTCCGGCAATCATCTCCGACATAAATGGCGTGGCCGAAGTGATTTATAGCGATGAGGGCGCCCAAATCAGAGTTACCAGTTCCGAGGTATTCCGTGCTGACTATGCATTACCCCCGGGCTTTAAGGTTATGGTGAGCAATGGTCAATGGGTAGATATAGGAACGGTACTGGCTGGCCAAGAGCCTGGGGCGGGAGCTGCTGCCGAATCAGTAGCCGTGACCAGTGCGACGCAACCCATCCTGGCGGGGGTCGCCGGTCAGGTAACCATTGAAGATGGGCAACTCTCAATCACCTATGAGGACAGAGAGGAACGGGAGTACAGTGCCGCCACAATCTCTGCCCACATTCGTGTTCAAACCGGAGACCTCATCAAAGCCGGGCAGCAACTTACCGATGGTTCTATCAACCCGCAAGAGATACTGCACATTCGGGGCAGGGAGGCGACCCAGCAGTACCTGTTAGACGAGGTGCAAAGGGTATACCGCTCCCAGGGAGTACACATCAGCGATAAACATATTGAAATTATCCTGCATCAGATGTTAGCTAAGGTTAGTATCGATTCCTCAGGCGATACCGAGTTGATACCTGATGAGGTGGTCGACCGCTTCCAGTATGAGAACGTTAATGCCGAGGTACTGGCTGAGGGTGGTGAACCAGCCACTGCCCACACCGTATTGCTGGGTATAACCCGGGCCTCACTGAGCACCAATAGCTGGTTGGCGGCAGCCTCATTCCAGGAAACTACCAAAGTGCTCACCGAAGCAGCCATCAAAGGGGCGACCGATAAGCTGGTAGGACTTAAAGAAAATGTAATTATCGGTCGGCTAATCCCGGCACGCGCCCTGATCTCGGAGGAAGTGCCCGTATTAGCCGCCGTTGCAGCAGCCGAAGAGCCGGGTAAGCTGGAATCAAGCCTGATAGCGTTAGATACAGAGGAAGCTGATGAAGTCGAGCTAGCAGATGACGCTGATGAAGGTGAGACAGCTCTCTAGAGGCTTTACGGTATCGCCGTTTGCCAACTTCAAGTAAAGATGGGGCGTCCCGATTTAAATCGGGACGCCCCATCTTTTATGGCCGCTTTATTCTCCACGGAGATTGTTTACTCGTCCCTCATCCGTTTCGGGGATACAGCTTCCGTAATCCCGGTGCTACACAATCGCTCCTCTCGCCCGGGTAAGGATACGATTCAGAAATATGTTATAATAAACCCAATAATCCCCACCACCCTGAGACCCTTCGTCCCGACCTGTCGGGACGAAGGGTGACATGGAGGAACTCACTTTTGAGGCAAAGCTAATGGAGGCAGACCAAGGGGGAGGGTAAAATAAAAAGATAGGGGGAAGGGTTAAAATAGCTCACATTATATCGGGTAAAGCCAGCTCCGAGGATATTCCCCTTGATACCAGCCTGCGGCCACGACATCTTGCTGACTTCGTCGGGCAGAACAGGGTCAAAGAGAATCTGAATATAGCCATCGCTGCCGCCAAAGGCAGGGACGAGCCACTGGATCACCTGCTCCTTTATGGACCACCCGGGCTGGGCAAGACTACCCTGGCTCATATCATCGCCGCCGAGATGGGGGTAAACATCCGGATTACCTCAGGTCCAGCTATCGAGCGCAGCGGAGACCTGGCGGCTATCTTAACCAACCTGCATAGCCAGGATATACTCTTTATCGACGAAATCCACCGTCTCAACCGGGCAATAGAGGAAGTATTATACCCGGCGATGGAGGACTTTGCTCTGGACCTTATTATCGGTAAGGGGCCGGGCGCCCGCAGCCTGCGGCTCGACCTGCCCGCTTTCACCCTGATTGGCGCCACCACTCGCTTTGCTCTGCTCGGCTCACCACTCCGAGACCGCTTCGGCTCTATCTACCATCTCGATTTTTATGACCAGGCATCTCTGGAAATAATTCTGAAACGCTCGGCTCTCATTCTGGGCGTAAAGGCTGAAGCCGATGGGCTGGAGGAAATAGCCCGCCGGGCCAGAGGCACACCTCGCGTGGCAAATCGGCTGCTCAAGAGAGTCCGCGACTATGCTCAAGTGGTGGCCGAGGGCATCGTCACCCAAGCCGTCGCCGTCGAGGCACTATCCAAGCTGGCGGTCGACCCCACCGGCCTGGATGAGACCGACCGCCGGGTGTTACATACCATCATCGATAAGTTCAATGGCGGCCCGGTGGGACTGGAGACTATTGCTGCCGTTATCAGCGAAGAGGCAGATACTATTATGGATGTCTATGAGCCTTATCTGCTGCAACTGGGCTTCCTGGAGAGAACCCCGCGGGGTCGGGTCGCTACTCATTTGGCTTATCAGCACCTCGGCCTGCCCTATGATAAAGACAAACCTCCGCAGGCAAGTTTGTGGTAAAGAGAAGAAGGTAAAATGGCAGAGTTCTTAAACACATCGAAAGCTTATGCAGAAATAGAGGATATAATCAACAAGACCAGAAGCAAGGTGGTGTTGATATCCCCTTACATTAAGATTCCGGAGCTTCTGTTTGACCGTCTGAAATACATTGATGGAAAACGCATTAGAATAGTAGTAGTTTGTAGAGAAGGTGACTTGAAAGCCGATGTAAGAAGTGATCTCAAACAATTAAAAAACTTGGAACTTCGTTTCGATGAAAACCTGCATGCCAAGTGTTTCTATAATGAAGAATCGATGGTAATTAGCTCCTTGAATCTGTATGACTATTCTCAACAGAATAATAGAGAAATGGGAATACTTCTAAGGCTAAAAGATGACCACAATGTTTTTAATGAAGCTCGCATTGAAGCGGAGTATATAGTTGATAGAGCGACACTAGATAGTCAAATAACAGGTGTTAGCAAAATTAAAGAGACGAAGCCGAGAATTTACTCAACCCCCAGAGATGAGCCTAAGGCAGCAGGCGTAACCAGGACAACAAGGAGAACTAGCAAACCGGGTTTTTGTATTAGGTGCGGAACAAAAATACCTTACGAATTAGACGCTCCATATTGTCGTGATTGTTATAGGGTGTGGGCAGAATGGGAAAACCCGGAGTACGAAGAATCTTACTGCCACACTTGCGGCAAACCAGTACCAGCTACAATATTAAAGCCACAATGTTATTCATGTTACAATAATTATTAGTAGTGAAAATTTTAGCTAAGGTTAGGCGAGATTGCCGACTATACCTCCGGGAAAGGGGACGAAAACTTGTCTTACACTGTGCGTCTGATGTGTCAGGAAGATGTTGCCCAGGTTACCGAGATCGACCAAGAAGCCTTCCCCACCCAGTTGCCAGCGCCGAACTATGAGCGCGAGCTACGCAATCAGTTAGCCCACTATCTGGTCGCTTACGACACAGAGCAAACCGCTGACAATGCCGAGATGCAGTCTCCACCAGCGAAAAACCCGATGGGACTGACATCGAGATGGAAGCAGTGGTTTAACCGTAACCGTTCCTCAACTAATGCCGACCCACCAGCCGGACAGTTCATTGTCGGTTTCGTTGGCTACTGGATTATAGCGGATGAGGCTCATATAATGGCAATCGCTGTGCGGGAGGCATATCGCCAGCGGGGGATAGGCGAGCTATTACTCATATCGGCTATCGACCTGGCGACAGAGCTACAGGCACATACCGTTACTCTGGAGGTGCGCGTCTCCAACACTTCTGCTCAGAGTCTTTATACCAAGTATCGCTTTATTGAGAAAGGTATACGCCGTGGCTACTACACTGATAATCAAGAGGATGGTATCGTGATGACCACCCCGGATATTACTTTGCCGGAATGTCAGACACATTTTCAGCAGCTAAAGCAGACTCACTCCAGCAAATGGGGTATAACTTTGTATCAGATTAGCCGATAGTTGCCCGTTTACTGGTAACATCTTCTTCTCGTCACCAGGTCAATAACCGGCCCGCCGGAGCAGGGAAATTATCGGGCTTTACCCACCGAACAAACCGTTAAATACGCTGGGGTATTTGGTAGGGGGTTCTTTCTCCCCTGTCTGTGACATCAGCCACAACTCAAGCCCGTCCTTACTCTTGGACAGTGGCCCTCTGAGCTTATCCACATTAACACTAGCCATATAGATAGCCGATTTATGCTTGTTAGCCGCCCCTATCTGCTGGTTAAAATCTTCGGCTGTCGTGAAAGTGTCTGACAGGGCAAGTTGTAGCGAGGAATCGAGAAAATCAAGCTTGTCCTTACTTAGCTGCCAGCTGGTCGTCAGGAACTTTTTGTGCTTTGGTTGGAGGGAAAAGGCTTCGACCAGCGCCTGATTTAGATTCACCTCGGTGAGCAGGTTCCGTACGATTTCCGGCTGCGTTGTCGCCGCTTTGCGCCGGCGCCTCATGAAAAATTGCAATAATATTATCCCGACTATGGACACAATAAGCGGCAGATTTTCGGTGATTGCTCTAGAATCCATAAACCTCTCCTTACCCCGATTCTCAGGGTCAATTAAACTCCTAGTTTTGCTATATAGTTTATCATAGTTTTACGAGGCAATATTGTCAATGCAGCTATAAAGAGTTTATTGGTAACCTATCCTCCTGCCCCCTTCCCTTAAGTAAGGGAAGGGGAGTGTAGGAAGAGAGGGGCGAAGCCCCTCTCTTAAACCTCTTCCCCAATCACTTAGGGCGTTAAAGAGGGACGTAGTCCTTCTTACAAATCCTTCCCCCTCTCCTTAGTAAGGAGAGGGGGACTAAGGGGGTGAGATTAGAGAAACTCGTGGCCTTAGTTTTGCGTTATGACAATGAGCACGATGGTAAGAGCAGCTAGAATAGCAGTGAGCACTATGAGGGCATACGTTAGTTTATTCAATCGCTCTGTTGCCCTAAATATGAGTAAGTTCATCTTGAACATGGTTATGTTGTAGGGTTGATTGCCGCTTGCTTCACCTGGGTCTGGTAACGAGTTAAGAATTTCTTGCATTCGTGCTGCTATATCATCTTTTTTCATAATGTATCTATATATCTCCTCTTTACTTTCTATTCATCTCTTCCAGCTTCGAGAACCCTTAATAATTCTGACCCTAAGAACCAATATTACTTACTCAATTTAGTTTCCGTTATATCTGTTTTCTTTACTAAAAGGCATATATTCCTTGAGAAGAACTTGAGAGGGAAGCGGTAGGAGCTTTCAGGGAATGATTTGAGGACAATAAAACCAGCCTGTTTTACCAGCTTCTCCAGTTCATGGTAAGAGAACAGGTAGTAGTAGCGCTCCAGGGTCATATCTTTTGTCCGCCAGGGCACGGCTACCTCTCTGCCACTCAACCAGAACCTGGGCTGCCAGTGGTTCCACACCGTGATAAAAGCTTCGCCGTTTGGTTTTAATACCCGCCGCAGCTCGTCCAGAGCGGCTTGCCTCTCTCTTTCACCCCGGATATGATGGTAGGTAGCTACCGAGATTGCCCAGTCAAAGACTGAGTCGGCAAAGGGCAGGTAACGAGCATCGGCCAACAGCAGGGTGGCAGTGAAATCAAACTTAGCGGCATACCTTTGGGCTAATTTCAGCATTTCGCCAGAGAAATCGACTCCATATAGCTCAAAGTTTTCCCGGAAGGGCAGAAAATCAGGCCCGTGGGCACAACCGACATTAAGCAGGCTACCCCTCTGCCAGCGGTCTGCCAGCATCTCCAGCTCACTCCGGAATATCGACCGGTGCCTGAAGTTGTACCAACCGGGGGCTATCTGGTCAAATATGTCTATTATTTCACCTTACCCCCTTAATCCCCCTCTCCGGTGAGGAGAGGGGGAAGAGATTTTGGAAGAGGGGCGTTAGCCCCTCTTCAGACGCCCTGTTGCTTAACCTCTTTACTGTAAACTCTAATGTTTTATTGGTGTCATAAGCTTGAATCTGCTAAACTAATTTTGCTATTTAGAGGCAGTATACTATGAGAAAAGTTGCCAGGACAATATCCGGGGTGACCCCGGTGGCAGTAATGACCCAGCCGATGAAGTGTCCCGGGCAGTGTATCTATTGCCCGACCTACGCGGCTACCCCGCAGAGCTATACTCCGGAGTCGCCAGCAGTGTTGCGGGCCCGGCGCTGTGACTATGATGCCCGCAAGCAGGTCGGGCTGAGGCTAAAAATCCTGGCCGAAATGGGACACCCCACCGATAAGATTGAGCTGATAGTTATGGGCGGTACCTTCCTGTCTGCTCCTGAGGAATATCAATATCAGTTTATTAAGGATTGCTACGATGCACTGAATGGCGAGGAGTCAGCTACCCTGGCAGAAGCCAGGCGACTCAACGAAACTGCACAGCATCGCTGCACCGGTTTGTGTTTGGAAACCAGACCCGATTGGTGCCAGCAGGAACAGATAGATAGAATGCTTGAGTTCGGCACGACCCGGGTCGAGCTTGGGGTGCAAACCTTGGATGATAATGTCTACCGGCTGGTCCGCAGAGGGCATAATGTGGCAGATGTGGTTTGCGCCACCGCATTACTCAGGGAACACGGCTTTAAGGTGCACTACCACTGGATGCC
>ORJL011459042.1_pt1 | contig 88180 bp, 92 predicted proteins | sample 1779941 | NCBI WGS metagenome assembly ORJL01 (sample SAMEA104232317, study PRJEB22302) | groundwater metagenome | biome: forest; feature: aquifer; material: groundwater | place: USA | collected 2011-08-07 | depth 5.8 m | reverse complement strand
GCTTTTATAGACGACGCAACAAGTTATAATTTCATTATTAGTTGACAAAATGCAAATTTGTGTGTGGGGGTGTTTGCTTTATAAAGTTTAAAAACGACCTATATACTGCAGAAGTGTCAATTAATTTCGGAATTATACAGTCTGCAACTTTTCCTTTATCCACTATCTCCAACACAACCTTAATCCCTTCAATATCAAAATATCGTTTCACCATAGCTATAAGGAAATTCAGATTTCTCTGGTCTCTTCCGAGAAGAACTCTCTTATTATTCCTGTCTGTCTCAATAATATGAACCATCTTCTCCTCCTGCTTAATCTCATTTGCCTGGACAGGATAAAGAGCATTTCTGATAAACTGCGCAATATCTGGATTAAACTCAATAATCTTTACCTTCTTCTTAATCATATCCTCAATCATCTTAATATTTCTTCCGTGCTTTCCGATAGCTTTTCCTGCCTGAGCTTCTTCTGTAACAAAGATAACTCTTTCATTCTGCTGGAACGGCTGGAAACTCTGCTGATTCTTATCAGAAAAACTCTGGACTATCTCAGAATCCTGCTCGAAGATGCAGTCCTTAACCTTGCTGTTGGTTACTGACTCAAACAACGTGATGTATTTTATCGCCTGCGCATTGATAACATATCCTGACACTCTTACTTTCCACCTTTCAAAATAGAAATAACTGAAATTGGAAATGGCTTCTTGCACATTGTTCCAAGCTCGTCATTAGGATACTGCAGTTCAATAACATCAAAAGATCCTATCGAACTGTAATGATTAATATCTGCCTTAACTTTTTCATTGCAATTCGATGCAAGATAAACCTTCTTTACCTTTCCTCGCCTTATATTTGTAACAGTCCTGTCAGTGCCAATCACAAGCTCTGGAGACTTCAAAAGTTTCTTTATTTCCTGAATGTTCTTATCTACAATTTCTTTCTTTGCCATTTTGTCCTCTTATTTCTTTCCCTTCATCACAAGATTGGGTATTCCTGTTCCTATAGGAATTGTCTGATTAAGCATCGCATTCTCAACAACTGAATCAAGATGATCAACCTCTCCGACAAGAGAAGCATTGATTATGTGCTTTATTGGCGTCTCAAAAGATGCTCTTGCAAGCACTGATGATTTTTCGCTTACAATTCCATACCTTGTAATTCCTCTTACATTTCCTGAAACGCACATTGTATCAGCAACAAGCATAATATGCCTTATATCCACGTTCAAACCTTGGCTCTCGATAACCTTAAAGACCTCATTGATAATTGCCTGGCGAGCTGCCTCGATGCCAAGAACCTCAGAAATCTCGAGAACACTATTAGTTGTTGTCCTTGTATTATCTACAAATTCTAGAGAGAGAACATCATAAAGATTCGAGCCTGCTGTAATGATAACATATTCATCTCCTCTCTTTACAGGAAGAACCTGAATGATTCCCTTGACGCCTTTTATCTGCAAAGACTTTATCTTCTCTTTCAATTTGTAAATCTCGTTGACAGTTATCTCCTTTGATTTCGGCTTTATACTGATTATATCGCCTTCATATTTTATAATATATCCTTTCAAAGACTTTGAAACATCCTTCTCAAGCTGGCTATCTGATACTCCGAGTTCTTTTAATTTTTCCTTATCAACCTTTATCTCAATAGTAAACTCAAGCATCTTAATGGAAATCTCAAGCGCAACATCTTGGAAATTTGTCTGCTTTATCTGCAGTGCAATCTTCCTTATATCTGTTCCATTAGAATATGGCTTTTTCAGATAAACTTCCATCATCGGCGTTGAAATGTTTTTCCTTCCGTCGAGGATTTCAATGATTCTTGGCAGTCCCATTGTAACGTTCATCTCTGCGACTCCTGCAAAGTGGAACGTATTTAGAGTCATTTGTGTTCCAGGTTCGCCAATTGATTCAGCAGAAACAAGGCCGACAGCCTCTCCTGACTCGACCTTTGCTTTTCCATACTCGATAATAGCAGTATCCAAAATTCTCTTTAGTCTTATCTGTGAAATATTCTCGGAAACCTTTTCCTTGACAGCATCAATTATGCTCTGTGGAAGTTTGTCTTCATATTCCTTGTATAAATCGCCCATTTTTGCCTCGCTATTCTATTTTGTTGTGGAAATAATCTTGTCCACGTTCACAACTCCATTCTCGGATTTTGAAACATCTATGGAGTCTTCGCCGTAACGGAACTGGATAATTTTTCCTGATGCGTCTCTTACAGATTCGTCATAATCAACCTTCAAGTCCTGCATTGCATTAGCCAATCTTCGATACAAATAACCGCTTTTTGGAGTTCTTAATGCAGTATCCATTAATGAATCTCGTCCAGTCATTGCTCCGAAGAAAAATTCATGCGGATTCAAGCCTGCTTTAAACCCGTTGCTTATGAATCCTCTTGCATCAGGGCTTAAATCTCCTTGTTTAAAGCATGACAATGTCCTTCCTTTGTAACCTTTGTCAATTCTTTTTCCTCTTAATGCCTGCTGTCCGACGCAAGCTGCCATCTGAGCAAGGTTCAGGATATTACCTCTTGCTCCTGACTCTGCCATGATAATGGTCGGGTTATCTTTAATAGCACACTTTGCAACAATAGAGCCGGTAAGGTTTCTTGCTTTGTTCAAAACCTCAAGTATTCTCAGCTCCAAAGTTTCGGCAATGCTCTTGCCAGGGAAACTCTCAAGCTTATTATTATGGTAATCACTGATTAATTGGTCAACATTTTTTCTTGCAGTTGAAAGTGTTTCTTGGATTTTCTGTCTTGCATCATCAGGCAAATCAGTGTCAGAAATTGCCGTCGAGAAGCCAACATGAAATAAGACATCAATTCCAAGCTTGAACATTTTCCAAATCATGTTTATTGTAAATTCATTTCCGTAATTCTTGTGGATAGTTCTCAAAAGCAAACCAACTTCTTCTCCGATTGTGTTTTTGTCAATAATTCCCTTGACAAGCTTTCCATCCTCGATAACAACAGGATTGTCTTCGTTTTCTTTTGTATTGTCAAAATTCAAATCATCCGGAAGAAGGACACTGAAAATTTCCTTTCCTGCAATCGTTTCCTTTCTCGGCAGTTTTGAAATATCTCTTATTCCGCATGCATACAACAAATCAATTGCTTTCTTTCTCGAGAAGGAGAGTTCTTTTGTAAGCAGATAGTTTCCGGTAATAGCGTCCTGCATACAGCCGATAACGCTTAATCCATATCTCGGGCTTATTAGCTGAGTCTGGACATCCATCAGGATTTCTGCTTCTGCTCTTGATTCCATTGACTGCGGAATGTGCAGATTCATTTCATCTCCGTCGAAATCAGCGTTGTATGGATGACAAACAGCAGGATTTAATCTGAAAGTCTTAAACGGAAGCACCCTTACTTTATGGCACATCATTGACATCCTGTGCAAACTTGGCTGTCTGTTGAAAATTGCAATATCGCCGTCCATCAAATGCCTCTCTATAATATAACCCGGCTGGATTTCCTGCAGAGCAGCTTCTTTTGTCTCTGATGTAAGCTTTTTCTTTTTTCCGTCAGGCCTGACAATATAATTTGCCCCTGGATATTTTGTCGGGCCATTCTCGATAAATTTCTTTACGTGCTCCATATTCCATTCATTGACATATTCAGGAACAGTAAGCTTCTGTGCAATAACCTCTGGAACACCAACTTCATTCAGCTTAATCATTGGATCTGGACTAATAACAGTTCTTGCTGAAAAATTTGTTCTTTTACCTGCAAGGTTATGCCTGATTCTTCCTTCCTTGCTTTTGATTCTCTCGGTAATTGTCTTCAATGGCTGTCCTGAACGATGCCTTGCAGGAGGCAATTGCGCGATATCGTTGTCAAAAAAAGTTGTAACGTGATACTGCAGTAAGTCCCACAAATCTTCGATAATAATTTCAGGAGCGCCTGCATTGATATTCTCAAACAATCTTTGGTTAATCCTGACAATATCTCCGAGCTTGTGCGTCAAATCATCCTCGGAACGCTCTCCTGATTCGAGAGTAATTGAAGGCCTCATTGTAACTGGAGGAATCGGCAATAAAGTTAATATCATCCACTCAGGTCTTGAATGTTCAGGATGCAGACCAAACAATTCAAGCTCGTCATCCTTGATTTTTTCCAATCTTGCTCTTACCTCAATCGGACTGATTCTTCTTTCTGCCTCTACAAAGGTTGTCGGCTTTTCAAGAACAATCTTCAGCTGCTTTGCATTGCAGTGAGGGCATTTGCTGACTGATTTCATTTCATTAATAACAGACTTTACTGCTGAGCGTTTTTTATCAATTCCTCTTTCCTTTTCAACTCTCTCAAGTTTTTCCTTTAGAACAGAAATCTTTGCATCAGGAAGCAATACTCTTGAGCAGTCTTTGCACGTCGAGCGCAAGATTGTCAAAAGATTAGGAACAAACTTGACATGAATAATCGGCCTTGCAAGCTCAATAAATCCAAAATGCCCGATGCACTCCTTTAATTTGGAACCGCATGTTTTGCATCTCAAGCCCGGATCAATAACTCCCAAGCGAATATCCATCAAGCCGCCGTCAACAGGATAACCTTCCTTATCATAAAGCTCAGGAGTAACAACCTTTGCAGTTGCCATCTTCTTAATCATCTTTGCCGAAAGCAGTGAAAACTGAATTGCCTTTACTTTCTTAAAAACAGTATTTTCCGCTGGCTCGATTCTTTCCTGCTCTTTTGCATCCTTGCCATCTTTGTCCTTAAAATCCACATCAGATTCTCTCTCATCTATACTGCCGGCATCTTTACCAGCTTCTTTTAATTCCTGCGTTTGTATATCTGCCATTATCACAACACCATCATCAATATTTATTTTCCAGCACCAGCTTAGGGTAGATGCCGAATGACTTAAACTCATCGAGCATTAGTTTGAACGCATACGAAATTTCAATGTCATTTATCTCAACATTCTCGCCGCACAACGAACAGTATTTCTTGTTTCTATATTCATCCTTTACAGCAATAATTCCGCAACTCTCGCAAACAGGAACAATTGTTCTGTCAGAATCAAATCTCTCCTTCAACAATAATGCTGCTCCATGCGCAACAAAAGTATCCTTCTCCATCTCTCCTAATCTCAATCCACCTTCCTTTGCTCTGCCTTCTGTCGGCTGTCTTGTCAATAACTGGATTGGCCCTCTTGCTCTGCTGTGCAGTTTATTAGCAACCATGTGCTTTAATTTTAGATAATACATGTTTCCGACGTAAATTCTTGCCTGAAACTGCTCGCCTGTTTCGCCGTTGTAAAAAGTTTCTGTGCCATTCTCGACAAATCCAAGTTGCCTTAATTCATTCCTTATTTTTTCTTCAGGTTCAGAATCAAAAGTTGTGCCGTTAATATATCTTCCTGCCAGTGAACCGACTTTTCCGCCGACCATCTCAATCATGTGGCTGATAGTCATTCTCGACGGCAAACCATGCGGTGAAAATATTAAGTCAGGAATAATTCCGCTTGCTGAAAAAGGCATATCTTCATGCGGGACAATCAAGCCGATAACTCCTTTCTGTCCGTGCCTGCTTGTTAATTTATCTCCTATCTCAGGAATTCTTTCGTCTCTTAATCTGACCTGAATTAGTTTATTTCCTTCCTCATTCTCAGTCAGCAGGACAAAATCAACAACGCCTCTTTCGCCGTGCTTCAATGCAACAGAACTTTCACGCCTTGTATTGGATGCAAGAGTGTATTCCTCCATTGAAGAAAGAAATCTTGGCGGAGAAGTTTTTCCGATGATAACATCGCTTTCATTGACAGATGCTTCCGGAAAAATAATCCCGTCGTCTTCCAATAAGCGGTAATCATGCTCTGTTTTATATCCTTTAACTTCCTTGTCAGGAATAGTTACCTCGTCAACGAGGCCTCCTGCATATCTCAATTCTTCGGAAAGGCTTGGCCTGTAATAAGTTGACCTTGCAAGCCCTCTGTCAATAGAGCCTTTGTTTAGGATAACGGCGTCTTCCATGTTATATCCTTTGAAACTCATAACAGCAATAACCATGTTCTGTCCCGCTGGATGTTTTTCATAACCGGAAATTCCGTGAGTTATTGTCTGGACAATCGGCATCTGTGGATAATGAAGAACATTAACATCCATATCCATTCTTACTGAAAAATTGCTTACATACAAACCCAATGCCTGTTTCTGGTTCTTGCTTCCTGCATTTAGTCTTGTTGATTGGTTATAATTTCCATAAGGCACAAGAGAAGTCACAAGCCCTAACATTGCAAGAGGGCTTATCTCAAGATGGGTATGCTGAGGCGTCAAATCTTTCTCGGAAAAAGAAACTAAACAATTCTCCTCTTCAGCAGCATCCAGATACTCAATAACTCCCTGCTCAGCCAAATCAGACCATGAAATCTCATTCTTCTCAAGCTGTTTCAAATGCTTTTCATTCAGCAGCGGCTGACCGTCCTTTATAACAATCAAAGGCCTTAAAGTTCTTCCTTTAGATGTTTCAATGTGAATCTCATTCGATTCTTCGTTGTAAGAATAATTCATATTCGCTGGAAAAGTTCCTTTTCTTCTCTCTTCTTTGAGATGCTCTGTAAACTGCTTCAAATTATCTACATAACCTACAAATTTTCCGTTAAGATAAACTTCTGCCATTTTAACCTCTGCATTATTGCTGTATCGGCTTTAAGCCAATGTTTTTCAATGACTTAATGACTTCTGCCTCATTTGTTTCGTGCGAAATTGAACTTAGCAAAGCAAGATTCTTTCTCAATCCAATGTTTGTGCCTTCAGGGGTTTCTACAGGGCATAACCTTCCGAGATGAGTCGCATGCAATTGCCTTGCTTCAAAATTTTCTTGCGTTGTACTTAATGGACTGACAACTCTCTGCAAATGTGAAAGTGTTTCGAGGAAATTCAATCTCTGGATTCTCTGGCAGATACCTTTTCTTCCGCCAACCCAAACTCCTGTCGCCATTGCAGAAAAAACCCTTGAAGTTAGCAGCTTATCTCGAATAATGACTTTTATCGTCGGGAATTTTCCTCTTTTGACAAGTCTCTGGAAATTATAAAGCAAATCTCCTATGAGAACCTTGAGATTAACCCTAAACAAATCTCCTAACAAATCACCGCTCAACTTTAATCTTTTGTTTTTGTAATGGTCTTTGTCGTCAGTAGGCAATGTCTTATTGGAAACATCAATAAATTTCTTGAGCATCTTGCAAAGATTGTATGCTTTTTGGAGTCTATCTTCTTCTTTTGTGCCGACGTGAGGTAGCAGATATTTATCGAGAATCTCTACCATTCTTTGCACGCGGATTTCCTTTGCTTGGGTAATTCCGATTCTCTTTGCAATAAAATCAACTGCATCATCCTGCGTTTTAATGCTTACATACTCGTAAAGATTGACAAGAACCTCGTCGTACTGCTTCTCAGCAGAAACATACCTGATGATTTCTTCGTCTTTAACAAGTCCGAGCGCCTTAATCACAACAATTATTGGCACTCTTTTAACTCTTGTAAATGTCAGATAGAAAAGGCTGTCCTTTAGTTTTTCAATTGAATGCGGAATCTTATATGAGCCTTTCTCTGAAAACAATTTACCGACATACTCGGATGTTCCTATTGAATCACGCTCGACAAGGAATTTGTTGGACGCCAAATCTTCGATGCTGATGAGGACTTTTTCTGTTCCGTTGATAATAAAATAACCTCCTGGATCATCAGGATCTTCTCCATACTTTATCAGTTCCTCTCTCGGCATTTTGTAAATATGGCATTGCTTGCTCTTCAGCATTACCGGCAGAGAACAGACTTGTATCACGCTTGATTCACGCTGCACGTGATTAATGTGAGCAGAAACTTCAATAAAAACTGGAGCTGCATAAGTTAATTTTCTTAGTCTTGCTTCAACAGGATAAATATTCCTCTCTGAACCATCTGCCTCTGTGATTAATGGCTTCTTTACCCAGATTTTGTCGAACCTAAGCCTGTAATCATCAACGTTATGAGGAATAATTGTAGGAACAACCTCCCTGTTTTCGTCGAGGATTACATTCAACTCATTCTCAACAAAATTATTAAATGACTCGATGTTTGAATTTACAAAACTCTGCTCCTCGAAATATTTCTCTATCAAAAGCTTGCCGTATTTATACATTTGAAACCACCCTGTAGAATACACTTTCGCCTGCTGTCGGGCTTTTTCTGATTATCTTGACAATATCGCCTGATTTTAAGTCGAGAGAAGCAATTGCTGGATCATCTTTGAGAATTTTCGGAATCTCTTTTATTGTTACTTTATATCTCTCAAGAATTTCTTCTTTTTCTTTTTCACTCACTTTGAGGTGTTTGGGAACTAAAACGTGTTTTGTCAGTATAGGTTGTTTTTTTGCCATTTTTTGTCTCACAATTTTTTATATCCTTATACTGTGAACATAACGGGCCGGACGAGATTCGAACTCGCGACCACTTGATGACTTTCATTGTTAAAAGTCAAGTGCTCTAGTTGCCCAATGATTGCTCAAAATGGGAGCATACCATTTCCAGGCTGAGCTACCGGCCCATGAGCATAATTTGCAGCTCGCGTGATATACTAATAATATAAAATATAATAAACGCCCTGGCCGGGATGTTCATCAGCCGACTTATAACTCAGCTATATTTGAACCCGGGTCGAAGCCTTTCAGCATTATTCGACAGGGCTTCATGATAGGCCACTACACTACCAGGGCTTAAGCATGGATGACAGCAATCCATCTACATAGTCATATCTCACGGTTTATTTTTTCCGAATAGTAGAAAGACATTTTGTCATTTTTGGGTTTTAGTCGAATTGTGAATATAGGTTAATTTATAAAGGTTATGGTAAAGAAATTATTTATGAAATTCAATTTTTCAGATTTGGCAGAACTCCTTAGGATAAGGCAATGGTACAAAAACCTCCTCATATTTTTACCTGCAATTTTCGCGAGAGAATTACTCCAATACCTCCCTCAGCTTATATTGGGATTCTTCTCGCTATGCCTAATTTCCTCAGCTAATTACATTATCAATGACATATTCGATAGAGAAAAAGATAAGCATCATTCTGAAAAATCCAAAAGGACGATAGCATCAGGAAAAATCAGCACAGGAACAGCCATAGCAGCAGCAGGAATATTATTCATAATCTCCATTTCCGTCGGATATTACATAAACAAGATATTTCTGCTTGCGCTTCTCGGGCTTTTCACACTCAGCTTTATTTACACAATATTCCTGAAAAACGAAATCTTCCTCGACATCCTGATAATTTCAATAAACTTTGTCATAAGGACATTAGCAGGATTCTTCGTCATTGACACGCCATTCTCGCCTTGGCTTATACTATGCCCGTTTTTTCTCGCAATGTTCCTCGCTGTAGGAAAAAGAGACGCAGAAATCCGTTTCTTAGGCGGAAAAGCAGAAAAGCACAGAAAAAATCTCAGACTATATTCGCGCGAATTAATGGATTCTTTCCTGATAATCTCAACAACTCTCCTGATAACTGCCTATACATTCTTCAGTATCCTGAGCAGCTACAAAAATCTTGTATTTACATTGCCGATAGTAATCTATGCGATAATGCGATACTACCACCTCATCATGTCCAGCTCAATAATCGCAAGAAAACCAGAGATGTCATTTCTCGACGTGAGAATTACTGCATCAATTGTATTGTGGCTCATAAGTGTTGTGTGGATTGTGTTTGGTGGATGATAAATACTCCATTCTGTAAATAGTTATAATGAAGAAAAGAAACTTTTATATACATGTATCTACCTGTATATCCAGAATGGACGAGATTTACTTTGAAGGGAGACCTGTCGTTATAAAAGTCCATGCAATCAAAAGAGCAAGGGAAAGAGAAATTGCATTCCCAGACCAAGTGTTTAATGTCATTCAAACAGGCAAAGTAAAAAGATTTGGAAAAAACTATCTTAAATTCATTAAGAAAGGAAAACATGGTTCAATCATTTGCGTTGGTGAAGATTTAGGCCACTGTATTATTATTAAAACAATAGAAAGAGGAAATTAAAATGAAACAAAAAAAATCTATTAGATTTTTGAGTGATCAGAAATCATCGGGATTTCTGACATGTGCAATTTGCCAAAAAGGAACAATGGAAGAAGTAAAAGATATCATGAAACAGGATGGAATAGAGTTTGAGGCGTATAAATGCTCTAAATGTGGAGAGGAAATAATGACAATGAAGCAATTGAAAGTGTTGGCAAATAAATACAGAAATTTGAGAAATGCAAAAGATATAACCTTTGCAAAATGGGGAAACAGTATTGCTGTCAGGATTCCAAGCGACATTGCAGAAGAATTGAAGATATCGGTTGGAAAGCATGGCATTTTAACTAAAGATAAGGAAGGAATTAAGATAATACCAACAATATGAATTATTAAAAGTAAAGGTATTTAACACCTTTAACAGTTACTTTATCTTTCAAGCACATCTACCTTGAAATGATATTCCTTATCAGAACCAGAAACTTGCTGGAGGCCATATCCTGTTGGCAAAAACAATCTTCTTGTTACATTCCATCCATATTTAGGTCCTAAATTTTCAGGATCATTTTCTCTGCCTGCAAGATCCCAATGACAGACAGCCATTTTTGGAGCATATCTTTTTGCTTCTCGATATAGTTCATGCGCCTTTTCTTCTCCAAAGCACATTGTTCTTGATATTGGCTCATCTTCCAATGGTTCTCCGGGAAAAAAAGGAGGGTTTACAACAATTAAATCAGTTTTAGTTTTTACACTTTTGAATAAATCACTTTGAATTACATCTGCTTTATCTTCCAAACCATAATGAACAATATTTTCAAGAGTATTTTGGCAAGCTTCTTCAGAATAATCTACAAATGTTACATGCCTTGCTCCTCTCAATAAGGCAACAATACCTTGTATTCCTCCGCCGCAGCACATATCCATAACAATTTTATCAAAATATTCTCCGTTATTATAAGCAATCCATCTTGCAAATTCAACAGCAGTCATTTTATCAGACTGGAAAACATCTTTATTGAGAATATAATCATTTAGAACAAACTCAGGAGTAAGAATTATATCAGTTGTGGCAGAGCCGTTTTGTATATTGGCAAATCTTTCATTAAATTGTGCAACCTGCCTTCTAACTTGAATTTGCTGTTCCTGACTCATGTCTTGAAATCTCATTCTTATCGCTATTGAAGAAATAAAATCCCGTATAATAACATTTACTCTCCAGTATTGGAAAGTTTTATTTTTTTCAATTCCCTTATGAAAAACTTCAAAATGAACAAGCGCTTCTTTTTTTAAGAAATTATCATCTAAAAAGAGCAAGCAAAGGAATTAAAGTTAAAGGAATTGCTTCTCCAGAATGCAAAGAACTGATGAAGGATACCTATAATCTTGCTCACACCTCAATTAGGTATCTTGAAAGTCCTGCTCCTACTGTTGTTGTCATATATAAAAACAAGATATTGCAACTGGATTGGGGAGATGTTCCGACGGCATTTACAATTCAAAGTGAAACAATTTATAATTCACATAAAAAATTTTTCTTGGAGAAATGGAAAAAGGCGGAACCATAATTCTTTACTTTGCCATTGCTTCAACAAACCCGAAAAACAAGGGTGCAGGATTTCCTAATCTTGACTTAAACTCAGGATGCGCTTGAGTCGCGACAAAAAACTTTTTCTCAGGCAGTTCAATAAACTCCATCAAAGTTGTATTATCCTCTCGAACATGATGCCCTGAAAAAATCAAACCTTTTTTCTGAATTTCAGAAACAAAATCAGGATTGACTTCATACCTGTGCCTGTGCCTCTCGAGAATAACTTGCTTATCCTTTCCTAAAATTCCTAATCTGAAAGACTGCTCAGAATTTTTCTGCAAATTTGCAAGTCTTAGAGAATCCTCTTTTAATCTTCCTGATTTAGAATACAAATCAAAAACCTTTGACTTATCTTTCAAAACAGCAGCATATGCTCCAAGTCTCATTGTGCCGCCGTAAGCGCTTTTCTTCATCAATGCTTTCTGAGTCGGAAGAATATCAACAACACGATAAGGAGTTTTAGAATTCACCTCAGTAGAATTAGCATTTTTCAATCCGCAAACATTCCTTGCAAACTCAACAACCGCTAATTGCATGCCAAAACAAATTCCTAAGAATGGAATATTATTCTCTCTTGCAAAAGTGATGGCTTTAATCTTTCCCTCAACACCGCCAGTTCCAAACCCGCCTGGAACTAAAATGCCGTCAGAATTTTTCAAAATATCAATACTTGAAGGATTTTTCTCAAACTGATGCGCATCAATCCAGCTTAGCTTTACACCAACTCCAAGTTTTGCTCCTGAATGAATCAATGCCTGATTAATCGAGATGTAAGAATCAGAAAGCTGATAATCTCCAGTCATTACATATTTCCCAACGATAGCAATATTAATCACCTTCTCAGGGCTTGCAATCATATCAACATACTTCTTCCACTCATCCCAGACAGCTTTTTTTCTCGGCTTCATCTTAAAATGTGCGAGAATCTTTAGTCCGAACTTTTCTCTTTCCAAATCCAATGGAATCCTATAAATAGTATCAATATCAGGCTCAGAAATAATATGGTCTTTTGGAATATTCACATAAGTCTCAATCTTCCTTTTGCGGACATCGTCGAGAGCGCGCTTTGCCCTGCACACAATAAAATCAGGAAAAATTCCATGCTCGCTCAATAATCTGATTGCTTGCTGTGTCGGCTTTGTCTTCATCTCCTCGGTATGTGACGGAGTTGGAAGATATGTAATCAGAACATAAGCAACAGAATTTTCTCCTAACTCGCGCTCGAGACTTTTCATAGCAAACAAAAACGGAAGATTCTCATAGTCTCCAATTGTTCCTCCAATCTCCACTAAAGCAATATCATAGCCATCGCTTGCTGACTTTACCCTGCGCTTAATCTCGTCGGGAACATGAGGGATAAACTGAACAGTCTCGCCTAAAAACTCGCCGTTTCTTTCCTTGTCAATCAATGTCTTGTAAATCTGGCCTGTTGTAATATTATTTTTCTTGGGAATCTCAATGCCGAAAAACCTCTCGTAATTGCCTAAGTCCTGATCAATCTCACCGCCGTCGTCAGTAACCCACACCTCTCCATGCTCTGTTGGCCTTAAAGTTCCTGCATCGTAATTTATGTAAGGGTCAATCTTGATTGCAGTTACTTTGTATCCATATTCCTGAAGAATTTTTCCGATAGAAGCAGTTGTTACTCCTTTACCGACTCCTGACATGACACCGCCGGCAACAACAATGTATTTCACCATTTGGGATTTTCAGGCTTGATATCTATATAAATATTTTGTCAGTAAATTCCAAAGCTCTCTCTGACCCATTTTTCAAACCTTGCTTTGTCAATCTTTGCATTTTCCTTGATTACCTCAGATTGATAATGCTTGTATGAGAACATAGCAATCTCAAACAGGACATTGCCTAAGTCTTTTCCCTTTTCAGTTATCGAGTATTCAATCTGCAAAGGTGTTTTCTGGACTATTATCTTCTCTATAATTCCATCCTTTTCAAGCTCCTTTAATCTCAGGGATAGCATTTTTGTGCTTATGTCCTTATTGCTCTGAAGAAAATCCTTGAATCGTTTTTTGTCCATGAGCAAGTCCCTGATTATATTCACACTCCATTTTTTCCCTATATGCCTTAAAGCAACTTCAACAGGACAGCATTTGATTTCCTTTAGCATTTTAAGTTACCTCTTTGTTACAAAATACATATATATTACTTAAAGTAACCAAATTTATTAAAGGAAGTATAAAAAATTTTTGTTGAGGTGAACAAAATGGGAAAAGGATGTTGTGATGAGGAAAGTTGCAGCAGCGAGAAAAGCTGTTGTGAGAGTAGTTGCGAAAGTGGAGATAGTTGCTCAGACGAAAATAAAAACCCTTCTGGTATGATGATGAAGCTTGCAGAAGATGCATGGTCAGAGCTTATGAAAGAGAAAATCAAGGCAGTTTTCGAGAAGGAAACAGGCTCCATGATGAACAAGGTTGCTCAGGCAACAGCAGAGGCATCAATTGCTTACTGGACACACAAGATGGAAGGCGAAGCAAAGTGCCATGAGCATCAGGAAAAAATCATGAAAGCATTTATGGGATGAGGTTATTTATTTTTTTCTTATTTTCATTCTAAAAAAACCAATTAATCAGCACAAATATTTTTAAACAAAACTAATTCTCTATCCTGTATGAAAACCTACAAAATCGCAACAATCCCGGGAGATGGTATTGGACCAGAGATAGTAAGAGAAGGAGTAAAAATCCTCGATACAGTTTCTGACAAGTTTAATTTCAAGATTAACTGGACGAATTTTGACTATGGTGCTGAGCGTTATCTAAAAACAGGAGAGCTTATTTCAGAAGATGAATTAAAAGAGCTGAAAAAATTTGATTCAATTTATCTCGGTGCTTTAGGAGATCCAAGAGTAAAGCCTGGAATCCTCGAGAAGGGAATCCTTTTGAAGACAAGATTTTATTTCGACCAGTACATAAACCTCAGGCCAATTAAATTGCTTGAAGGCGTTGAGACACCGCTTAAAGGAAAAGGACCAAAAGATATTGACTTTACTGTTGTCCGAGAGAATACAGAGGATTTTTACGTCGGAATTGGCAACAGGGCTTCTGTTGGAAAAAATTCTCAGACACTTGAAGTCCTCAGGGAGATTTACAAAATAAAGTTTGACATTGATATAGAGGTGAGTGGCTCTGACATTGCTTATCAGATTGGAGTGCTTAGCAAAAAAGGAATCCAGAGAGTTGCAGAATATTCCTATGAATTTGCTCGAAAGAACAAGAAGAACAAGGTTACTGCAGTTGACAAGGCAAATGTCCTTGATAGTGTTTATGGATTGTGGAGGGAGGAAGTTACTGCTGTCTCAAAAAAATATCCTGAAATCTCTACGGAGTTTAATTTTGTTGACGCAGCATCAATGTGGTTTGTAAAAGCTCCAGAAAGCTTTCAGGTTGTTCTCTGCCCAAATATGTTTGGAGATATTCTGACGGATTTAGGAGCAATAATTCAAGGAGGTTTAGGATTAGCGCCAGGAGGAAATATCAATCCAAATGGAATCTCGATGTTCGAGCCAATCCATGGCTCTGCTCCAAAGTATGCAGGAAAAAATTTTGCAAACCCGATAGCAACTATCTGGGCAGGCGCATTAATGCTCGAAGAAATCGGAGAGCAAAAAGCTTCTCAAGCTGTTGTGGGTGCAATTCAGGATGTTTTGAAAGAAGGAGAAATCAGGACGCATGATTTAGGAGGGAATAATTCCTGCTCTGAGATGGGAGATGGGATTAAGAGGAAGGTTGAGGAGAATTAACTTGATTCAATACTGGAGTGAACCCCTAATCAACCCAAGCCACCTATAAGACATCACATAGATTCCAAGTATATAATTGTTTATATACCTAATTTACCTCTTAGAATAAAACCCCTTAATCTCCTTCACATAATCTTCAGTGACCTTAATCTCCCATTCAGGCGGAAAACATCTTCTGTAAGAATAATTCGCATATCTTTCGTCAAGGAAAACAATAACGCCTTTGTCAGTCTCGCTCCTTATGCATCTTCCTGCATTCTGGATAGTTCTGTTTAAAGCAGGAATAATATAGCCGTAATCCCATCCCTTCCCGAATTTATTGTCATAATACCTTATCAATTCTTTTACTTCAAGCCCGGGTTTCTCGAGCGGAAGCCCGACGATAATCACACACTTCAAAAACTCTCCGGGCAAATCAATTCCCTCGCCAAAAGAAGCAGAACTTACTCCAAAAAGAACCGCTCCCTTATCCTTATGGCTCTTAAACCTCTCAAGCAGTTCTGCTTTTTCCCTCTTATCAAGTCCAGAAACCTCATTAACAATAGTCTTGGAAATCCCCTCGACGATATAACTGCTTATCTCATCCTTCAGATAATAACTCGGAAAAAAAACAGCAACATTTCCCTGAACCACATTGCATATCTCCTTAACTATTCTTGCAATCTTCTTGAACTGCTCAGCATCACGCCGTGTATATTTTGTTGTAACACTCGGAACAATAATATTCAATCTGTTGCTCTGAGGAAAAGGACTAACATAAGTCTTCTCTATTGCCTGTGAAAACCCAAGCAAATCCTTATACATTGAAGTCGGTGTAAGCGTTCCTGAAATAATAATTGTCGAGTATGCTTCATCAATAACTTCCTTTGTAACAATCGAAGGGTCAAGACACTTATTTGTAAGCAGGATTCTCAGATTATTATTATATACAGACTTAGACAAAATCCGCGAAAATCTCTCATCAGAATCTTTCCATCCGTCGAGAAACTTAGAAACACCGCCGAGATAACTTATCTTTTGGGCTTCTCTAACAGAATCTCCGAGATAATCCAAATCGCTCACAAGATTATCATAATTCGCAGCTTCCTCGACTTTAGAAATAAAATCATCCCTGCCAATCAATCTCTCCTGCTCTGATTTAAGACTGCCAGCATAATCAACCAAAATGCTCTTAACATGCTCCAAAGACTCAAGTGTTTCCAAAAACTTAAACTTCTCAGCTTCGTTAATTGCTCTCTCGACCATGAAATTGCTCAATTTATTAGTCATTAACTGCTGGCATCTCTTGGGCAGATTATGCCCTTCATCAATTATAATGATTGACTTATTCAATTCCTTTCCTGTCCGCAGAAAAAAGAATTTCCTTATCGAGGGATGAAAAATATAATAATAGTCTGCAACAATCACATTAGCATCCTTGGCCATAATCGAAGAAATTTCATAAGGGCAAAATCTTTCGTGCTTGCACTGCTCAATAAGATTCTCTGTATGCATTGGACTCAAGACGCGAAGCTCCTCGACAAATTTCTTTGCTTTTGTCGTTACAGAACCAGATTTAGTTTTTACATTCACATAAAACTCGCACTTGTAATCGTCCACAAGGCTTTTGCAGTAATCATGGAAATCCATAGAATAAAGCTCCTCGACGCTCGGCTGAAAGCACATCCACTTTTTGCCGATTAAATCCGCAACCCTCACATCAGTTCCATACTTCTCCTTAATATGCCTCAAAGTATCAATCGCAATCTGATGCTGTGTATGTTTAGAGGTAAGAAAAAAAATATTAAGACCTTTCTCAAGAGCAAACTTTAATGTCGGAGCTAAAACAGCAACAGTCTTTCCTAAACCAGTCGGTGCATGCGCAATAAGGTTTGTTTTATTCTCGATTGCCTGCTTTACAGAAACAATCAAATCATCCTGAATATACCTGATTTTTTCATACGGAAAAAGAATCTCCTCTTTTGAAAGCATAAAATTGTGTGGAAGAACTTGGTTTAAAATTGTTGTGAAAAATCATCTGTACCCAATATAGCAGCCCTTTTCATCTCGGTGCGCTTTTTTTCAAGCCACTTATACACGGTAGAATGCGAAGATCCTCTCGCAATGGAGTCAATCGCACTCCTGCAACTATAGGCATAAGTTGTATCTCCAATAACAGCAGCAGTCTTGCCGTAAACAGAAACACTTGTCTCAGTAAGCTGCTCGAGAATCCTTCTTGTCTTTCCGTCCTTGCCGATAATCCTTCCTTTAATCCTCTCGAGATTGCTTTTAGATTTTCCTGCATAATCAGTAAGGTCAAGAACCTCGAAAATAAAATCAGGCTTCAATAACTGCATTGCAATTTCTGGATTAAATCCTCTGCTGATTGCCCTCACAATATTAGTCGCTGTATATATTCCAAGTCCGTCAGCGCCTTTGATAAAAACATCTCCTTCCTTGCTGTCAACCTTAATCTGAGTTTTTGTAGATTCTTCTATCTCCTTCTTAATAGAGCCTTCCTTCCCGATAAGAACAGCGACTCTGTCCTTGTTGATTTTCAATTCATGAGTAAATTCATCCATCTGTAATAGAGGATAGGTAACTGCTTAAAAATTTAATGCTTTCAAATCAAGAATCTCACAAGAAGCATTATCCCTCCTGAAATAATTGGGATTATTGCATTATCATCAACGCTTATCTGCCCGACTTTAATCTCAATCGCTTCGATAATCATTGCAATAGTAGAAGCAAAAATTGCCTCAAGTGGATGCACGAAAAAAACAGCTCCTGCAAACGCAGTAAAAATAGCAAAGATTGTGCCTTCTAAAAATTTCTGCTTGGAAAAAGGAACATTCGCTTTTGTCCTGCCGTAATGCCTTCCAATCACATGAGAAACAGGATCTCCGAGAGCAAGAATCATCATTGAAGCAGCGGCAATGTCCTTAGGAAAAACATTCACAGCAATCAATGCGCCGAGAAAATACATCACAACTCCCATTCCAGGAAACCTCTCAAGCTCATCCTTTCTCTCGAGCTTTTCAAGAATAAACGAGATTACTGGAATTCTCGTCTTAAGGCACACATAAGAAAGAGCAAATCCGAGAATAATAATCGGTATTACAACCGCATTCGGAAAAAGCTCAAAATAAATAAGGCACGCAATAACAATCCCGAGAACAGCATGAATAATCTGCCTTGCAAACTTAAATGGATTGGTAAAAAAAACATTATCCTTGAACGGAATCAATATCAAACCTATCATATACCCAATGGCAGCTCCGAAAAGAACATCACTCAAAAAATGCACTCTCAGGTAAATCCTTGAAGCAGCAATTAGAACTGCAATTGTTATAAAAAGAGGTTTTTTCTTCGGGAAAAGAACATTCAGTACAGGCAATAGAGCAAAAACAATAGTTGTGTGCATGCTTGGAAAGGAATAATTAAGAAAAAGATTCAGCGAAACAAAAATATCATCAGGCCTTTCGCGCATGAAAATTGCCTTTATAGAAAGCGCAACTGCTGATGCAAAAATAACCGCGAACAAAAGCAGATAAGTTTCTTTCCATTTCTTTGTAAAGGGCACGCTCAGCAGAATTACAATCACAATCGCAAGCGGTATTCCAAGATTAGTTATCAGTATAAAAAATCCATCGAGAATTGGATGCTCAAGAAGCGTGATAAGATTTAATACATATTTGTCAATTGAAAAAGAGATTATAGTAAGCAGAAAAAGCCCGATAACAAAAATCCAATGCGAATATTTTTTCATCTGAATTTTCATTCATATCACATCTTCTTTTATTGCCTTGCCTGAAATCTTTTTATCCTGCCAAATCACAACTCCTGACGAGATTTCAACATTTTCAAGTATTGAATTATCTCCGACAATATTTTTAGATGATTTTATTGCTCCCTTAAACCGAACATTGCATCCAATTACGGAATCCTTTACTGAGGAATTCTTCTCGATAATTGAATTGTCATAAACAATAGAATTTTTCACTTTACCCTTGATTATGCAATTATCTCCAATTGAGCAGTTTTCAACTTTTCCCTCTATCAAAGTATTTTTCCCGATGGAGTTCTTCTTTTTCCTCAAAGTCAAATCCGCTTTCAAAACATCCCAAGGATAAGCTATCGGAAACCAGTTTTTTGCAATAACGCAGTTTACATCCTTGATTTGCGCAAGTTCCTTTAATCCATCAGTAAGTTCATACTCTCCTCTCTCTGTTTTTTTCAGCCCTGAAAGAACCCTAAAAATTCCGCCGTCAAAAACATAAAGCGCGCAGTTTGCAATATCACCAACGAATTTTTTCGGCTTTTCAAAAACGTCCTTCACAAGTCCTTTATCGAGAACAAAAACACCGAAACTGCTTGGCTCAGAAACCTTTATTCCGAGAACAGCATAATCGTATTTTGCCAATCTCTCAATATCATATCTCGAATACAAATCATCGCCCATCATCACAAAAAATCTTCCCTTCACAAAACTCGCTTGGAAAAGAGCATGTCCTGTTCCAAGCTGCTCTTTCTGCTCAACATATTTTATTTTGATTCCGTTGTAATTATCTCCAAAATGCTCCTGAATTATTTCTTTCTTATAGCCCACAACAATAACTGCTTCATCAATAAACCCAGCAAGAGAATCAAGATTTCTCTCGAGAATTGGCTTGTTGGCAATTTTCAGAAGTGGCTTTGGAATATTCAAAGTCAATGGGTATGTTCTTGTAGATTTTCCAGCAGCCAAGATTATTGCTTTCATTTTCAAATCTATTTTTTCCATTTAATCAGGTTAATTTTTCTGACCCTCTCAAGAACATACTCATCCTTGATAATCTCCCTTGCAAGGGATTCAGGAGATGTATGCTTCCGATTAATTTTAGCATAAATCCTTCTGTTCTTCACATAAGTGTTTTTATGCATTTTCTTAAATTTCAAAACATGCTCTTCAAGCCTTAACTCAGGTCCTTGATGAATCTTGATGTCTGGCAAATTTTTCCCAGAGAAAACAAAATAAAAAATTGCCTGAGAATCTCTCTTCCATTCCCAGCCACTTTTATTCACGGCAAAATCCTCGTCTGAAAATATCTGCGAAATGTGTTCAAACACCTTCAATAATTTGCTTCCTATTACATCAATTTTTCCTTCATACGGCTCTGCGATGAATATACACAATCTATTTTTTCCAGCAGTCTTCTTTATTTCTTCGAGCGAAAGATTCTTCACCTGAAAAAATTTCTCTGACGGATTCTTCAGAAAATCCCTGCATCGCAAAACAAAAATCTCAAACTTTTCCGGGCTTATCGCAGCAGCAGCATTCCTCTCCATCTGGACAGGATCAATAATCACAATCGGAGAAAGAATTTTTGATTCATTCAGAAACAAAAGCGGATTTTTTCCCTTATAATGATTCTCCACGTCGAGAATAACCTTGCCATTCCACTTTGCGCCCGCTTTAAGCGCATCCAAAAAACTTCCGTAATAAATCACAAGAATCTCGCAGATATATCCAGAAAATCCCCTGATATAACTTTCAGCTCCATACACATTTGCAGATTTGCAGAACTGTTTCAGCAATCTTATGTCGTCGGCAATTTTTTTATGCTTCATCACCCATTTTGCATGCAATAGACTGACATCAGTAATATTCTTTGCCATCTTTGCATTTTTTATATTGAGAACTGGCACGACTTCAAATTCAAATCCCTTGAAATTAATCTTAAAATAATCTCTCGAGCCATGCAGTCTTTCTGCTTTTGGGAATTTCTTTACAACATCCTTTGCAAGAATCTCCGAGAGAGAATCACTCTTTCCTGAAAATATCTTATAATCATACACCACAAAAACATCAACATCATACTTATTTCTTAGCCACGTGCCTTTTGCAGCAGAGCCACCGACAACTGCCTTTCCTGAAGACAAAGAAGAATTCAGCTTTTCAAGAAATTCAGACACAACATTAGACAGATGTCTTTCTTCGTTTTGTGTTGGCTTAATCTCTCCAAGCGATTTTGAAAGCAATTTCATAACTTGAGAATTAAATTAAGGATATTTATATGTTTGGATAAAAATTTCAAATAAAAACATCCTTTGTCTTGAATCTTAATTTTGGCTTTGTAATGTCGTTAGCATATCCGATAGGGCATAGTGCTGTCGGTACTATATTTTTCGGAAGATTCAGGATTTTTGAGTATTCTTCCGGGCCGAATCCTTCCATTGGGCATGAATCAAATCCTAAGAACTTTGCGCCATTCAATGCGTTTCCAAGAGCAAGGTAAACCTGCCTCTGCGCCCATGCGAGCTTTTTTTCTGGAGACATTCCATTCTCGAAATTTCTCATCATTTCAATGTAACCTTTGATGTCTTCCTGCTTTGCTCCGTTTTCAAGCATGAGTTTTTCAAGCTCGTTGATTTTTTCTGCTATGTCTGTATCTGCGCAAAAAATTAACAGATGTGAGCATGTTGTTATCTGCGGCTGATTCCATGATGCAGGAGAGAGTTTTTGTTTTGTTGTGCTGTCTTCTACAACTTTGATTTTCCATGGCTGGATGTTGAATGATGAAGGCGCGTTCCTGATAATTTCAAAGAGCTTTTCTACTTTTTCCTTTGGGATTTTTTTTCCGTCGAAACTTTTTGTTGCGTATCTTGAATTTACGATTTTGTCAAATTCCATATTATTTCACCAATTCTTATTAATATATAAAAGTATCGGTTATACGATGTTTTCCATCAAGCTCCGAATAGAATTTTCAGAAGATAGCCAATGTAATATGAAATGCCTGCTGCTGTTCCGCCGATAAATACAGTTTCAAGGACTGATTTCCAGAGGACTTTTTTTGTTATCTGCCTTTTGATTATTCCTATTGTTACAAGCGCAGTGAATGTTAGGAATACTGCAATGCCAAAAGTATGTTCTTTGAATAATGGGATGAAATACGAGAGCAGGTAGGAAAGCAAAGGTATTATTCCGATTGTGATGAATCCAAAGTAGGTAAATCCTGCGGTTTTCCACGGGCTTTTCTGGCTTTCTAATAAGCCGAGTTCATCAGCCATCATTGTGTCAACCCAGACGTTTTTGTTTGATGTGATTATTTCAACTGCTCTGTCAAGGTCTTTTCCAACGAATCCTTTTTTCTTGAATATCTCTCGGATTTCTTCTTTTTCTCCTTCGGGAATGTTTTCTATTTCCCATTCCTCGCGCTTGCGTTCTTTTTCTATGAAATCTCGCTGAGTGCGTTCGCTGAGGAAGTTTCCGCATGCCATTGAAAATCCGTCTGCAAGCAAATTTGCGAATCCGAGAATGATAACAATGACAGGAGAGAGAGACGCTCCTGTTGCTCCTGAGACAATAGCAAAGGTTGTGACTGTGCCGTCAATTGCGCCGTAAACAAATTCTCCGAGAAACTGCCCTTTTCCTGCGCTTGCTTCTTCTTCCTGAATCTGTTTGTGAATTAAATCTTTGCTATGGGCTTTTTTTGCTATTGATATGTCTTTTTTGTCAAAGGCTCTTCTTGCATTCTCAATGCGTGATTTCATGTCGTATTGTTTTCTTATGTTTCCATTATATAAATCTTTGTCAAGGTTTAAATTTAAATAGAATTCCCCCATATTAATAATCAAAGGAGGTGTCAATATGATTTTGGAACTGATAATATTTGTTTTAATTGTGTTTATCGGATTTTTAATAGGAATAATTATCAAGTTGAAAAGAAATTTTAAGGAGCTTGTCCATAAGAAGAAATCTTCCGATGTGATTCACGGCTCAAGCTGGGAGCAGTTTGTGCCTTTTATGAAGAATTTTCCTTATGCAAAAGAGGATTTCAAGTTTCTTGGCAAGCCGATTGACGGGATTGTTTTTTCTGACGATGAGATTGTTTTTCTTGAGTTTAAGACAGGACAATCGGGGCTAAGTGAAGGGCAGAGAAAAATCAGGCAGCTTGTTTCCGAAGGGAAAGTAAGGTTTGAGGTGATGAGGTATTAGGGAGAATTCTCTTTATTAAATGAGTATGCCCTCAGAGTTTTTTGTCCTTTGTCTGCTGAGTATGAGAAAGGATTTATTACCATTCCGTCTCTTGCTGAAATTACCTGCGAGGATGTTTTTTTCTGGATTTCTCTTGTTACTGAGATGATATCCTGTTTTACTAACTCTAAGCTGAAGTGCTGGATGATTGTGAGTTTTGGCTTTACTGCGAAGATTATTTGGATGGCATCTTCGACTGACAGATTGTCTGAGTCTTGGTCTTGAATTCTGTTTGTTACATTCAAAATCAAGATGTTGGTGTTCTTGTATTCTTCTGAAAGCGCTTTGAAAAATTTTGTGTCTGATGAATATGACAATGTAAAGTCGGGCGTGATAAATTTAAATCCGATGCAATGCTTGTCAGAGTGTTTTGTTTTCAATGCTATAATGTCTGTGTTTCCGAGAGAAATTTTCTGCCCTGCCTGAAGAATAGTGTGTTTTTCGAGGAGATTTTTATGGTAATCTGTGATGTATGTCATGTACTGGCTATCTCCTGAGAAAAGGGTTTTGTTTGCTATCAGGTTTCCGCTTTTATTTTTTCCGACGGCGATTGCGCTGATTAATACGTTGATGTCGTTGCAATGGTTTATGTGCGCATGGGATACTAAGACTGCTGTTATTGTTTTCGGGTCTATGTTGTAATCATTCAACCTTGTTAATGCTCCTGCTCCAGGGTCTATGTGGAAGAGATTTCCGTTGAGGGCAAATAAAAAACCTGCAGATGTTCTTACTTCTCCTTTGTTTGAGAATGTTCCTTTTCCGGTTCCGAGGAATGTTATTGATGCTTTGATTTTGATTTCCTTTTATACAAATAATAATAACCAGAATAGATAAGAACTAAAATCAAAATTCCAACAATGATTGATATAACGACGTTAGGTTTATTTAAGTTTGAGACGGCTCTTCCAGTCACTCCGCTTAATCCTTTTGCCTTCGATGTTTGTGGTGCAGTCAAAGGCTCCTGAGAGTTTATTGTTTGCTCTTTCTGTGATAATGCCCCTGCTGATGTTTCTTCATTAGACTGAGGCGCAGATATTTCTGAAGAACCAGATACAGACGTTTCCGGAGGGGTTGAAGGTATTTGTAATGTGGGTTTAATAAAAAAGCCGCCGCTAGAACTTCCTGTAGTTGTGCTGCCTGAATTAGTTTGTGTTGGGTTATTTGTCTGTGTGTATGTTCCAAACCTCGTGAAATGCATTGTCCAGATAACTAAATCTGAGTCAGCATCTATCTTACATTCACCTCCATTTAATGCATCGCCTGTTGCTTGTGTATCATCTGTGCACGTTTGAGTTATCTTTGTAAACGCTCCATTTTTTGAATATCCTGCAAGTTTTCCCGACATTCCCGGCAACACTAACCTAACTCCTTTGGAAAATGTTAATTCCATGTCCTCAAGTCCAACTTCTATGACGCCTGAGACAGATACAGTTGTATCAGCATCAGCAGTTGGAGTAATAGAAGACTTTGGCTTAATGGTAGGTAAAGTTATAGTGCCGTTCCAACTGAGGTTTGCAGAAGTAATAGTAATATTGGCAGGGATGAACATCTTGATATTTCCACTTAATGAATTTGAGTATCTTGATATGTTTAACATCTGGTTAATTTCTAATTTTTTGTGCGTTGCATTGGTTGTAGTTTCAGTAAACTCCAAAGTAATTTCAGAAGCATCATCAATACTTGAGCCAATTACAACCTCTTCTAATGTAGAATCTTGAGGGACAATAATATTTGTTTTGTTTTCGTTGATATTGATTTTAGTTTCATTAGCTACTATCTTCTCAGAGCTTAGGATATACACTGTTTTTGTTGTTGAACCTATATTGCCAGAAGTATCCTCTATTGTTGCAGTTACATTGTAAGTGCCTTCTTTTTCATAATTATGACTAACTGTCAAGCTAGATGCGCCTTTTGAGTTATCACCAAATGTCCAAGAAACCTCATTACTTCCTATTCCTTCAAATATGTCTGATACCTCAACGCTAAAATCTATGTCTTCATTTGGCTTTCCGGAGATAATCTTGGGAGATATTGTTATCACCGGAGCTACCTTATCTTCAATATTATATGTTGATGTGTCTGTAATTTCATTTCCTGCAAGGTCCTTTATGCTCTGTGGCTCTGAGGGATTAATAGTAAGCTGTGGATTATCTCCTTGCTGAATGCTGGACTCCAAAATTAAAGTTACAACGCCATCCTTTTCTGTAATAGATGAAATTGCGATTTTATCACTGAGGCCGCTCACACGTGTTTCCTCATTTTGATTACGATAGACCTCAAAATCGTCAATCGATAATCCATCTTCGCCAACATCCTCCAAATCTTCTGAGAATGTTACCTCAATTTTTGTTGGTGATGTTGCTTTTACTGAAACAAACTCAGGTATAACTCCATCAGCTGCTACAACACTGCCGCTTGTTTGCTCATTTCCAGCAAAGTCCCGCACACTGCCTTCCTGCTGCTCAACAATAGAAACAGTTGGCGCAGCGTCTGTAGACATCGTATCATCTAACCAAATAGTAACAATACTTCCGTCTACAGAAACATCATCAATTTCAAATTCATCAACTGTAAAGTCGCTTGTGGATATGGCATCACCATCTATGGATTCGCTGAAGGTAAACTCTAAACTTGATGTTGACGTTGTTCTCGCGGAAAGAAGTTTAGGAGCAACACCATCCTCTGCAATAATTTCTTTCCTTTCTGTCATTTCATTGCCGGACAAATCAACTATACCTGACAAATCAACTCTGCTTGTTGTTGGTAAATAGCCATTTGGATTGACTATGATAGTCGGAGTAGCATCAGTGCCAAGATTTTCTGCCAGAGTTAGTGTTACAATGCTATTATCCTCGTTAATGCTATCAATTGCGATTGTATTTTCACCATTATCCCCGTTAGTGATAGTAATTTCTATTGGATTTTCACCATTATGCACCTCAAAGTCTGCTACTGAAAGTTTACTTTCATCAAGGTCTTCTGAGAATGTTACATTGATAGTATTTGTTGAAGTCGTTCTTGCGCTTTTTACTGATGGAAGGAATCTTTCAAGTTTTAAGGCGAAAGATATTGTGTCCTCTGAATTGCCTGCAACATCCTCAGAGTAATAATACAAAACATGGCTGCCGTCTTGAAGCTCATTCGTTGACAACTCAACAGAAGATGACCCTGAGTCAATAAAATTATTATTGTCATCCCATGAATAGAATACTGTATCACTGCCGCAGTCGTTTGTTTCATCAGTGCATTCAAGATTTATGGTGGCATCGCTGTTGTAAAAGCCATCCTGTCCGTCAGGCTCTGATGGGTTTATTGAAAAGCTTGTGGAAGGCAGATTAGTGTCAATATTGATAACTCTTGACTGTGTTTCTTGTGTGTTGCCCGCAACATCTTTCGCTCTATACTGCAATGTGTGTGCCCCATTTCCTGTTATAGATATTGGTCCTGTAATCTCAGTAAACTCTGCCCCATCTAAAGATGCAGAGACTATCTCAAGGTTGTTATTAAACTCACAGAAGCTTTCGCTTGTTTCATCAAAACAGGTTAAAGTTACATAAACATCAGAAACAAACCAGCCATTCTTGCCTTCTATGCCTACTATTGATACTTCTGTATATGGAATGTCATCATCATATTTTATTCCTTCCATAGTTTGTGGAGATTCAGTATTTCCAAGATTATCCTTGCAGAAGAATGAGAGAAAATGCGTGCCTGATATATCTATGGCAACATCGGCAGAGATGCCTTTTGCAGAAGTAAATTCCTCCTGAGTGTCCCATTTGTAGTCAAGCTCTTTGGCACCTGAGCCTTCTCCGTCAGAACAGCTTAGATGAATTTGCGGTTCTTCATCTTCTTCATTGCCAACATACCAATCATTTTGGCCGTTTATTGCATCTGCCTCAGATGTTGTTGCTGGCGCAGTATCATCAATTATAACATCCAAGAAATTTTCATCTTCTGTGTTGCCAATTACATCTTTTGACCAATATAATATTGTATGGATGCCTTCTGAAAATCCTTCCAAATTGAAAGTTCCACTATCAGAATCAAAACTGACAGCTGCGTTGTCATCTACTTTGTAGAAAATCTCTATACCTAAACCGCCTTCATTATCTATGGCAGATAGTGTAAATTCTGTTGATGAACTGACGTACGTTGTATCTTCTGTCATGTAAGTCGGCTCTCCCAATTCCAAGGTTGAGGTAGGTGCTGTACCATCTTCTAAGCCTATAATTAAAGAGTCATCTGCATTTACGATGCTGGACAAAATGTAAAAAGATAAGAAGAAAACTACTAGCGCAACAGTTTTAAAATACTTTTTTTTAAGGTTTCTTTTGTTTAACATATCAAGATATAAAAAATTAATTAACCCCCCTAAAATTTCATAAATAGTTACTAACAATATTTAAACTTATCTGATTATTTTCTTATAATGTGATAATATTTAAATAATCTCTTCTCTTACCCATCTTGGGAGAACTTTGCCGGGACGCCAGCCGTGTCTTGTAACCATAAACAGGCTATACGATGGGGTGAAGCTCTTGAGGAGTTGTTTGTGTCTAAGGCAAGTCCATCCTCGGACTGTGAGAGCATGTCCTGTCTGACTTTTGTGTTTGGGAATCAGGTCAGGTCAGGAATGAAGCATCCTTAACCTTTCATGAGAGTGCTGACAGTAAACAGGCTCGAGAAAGAGTTTGGAGCTACTTGTTTTGGATTCAAGCAGCCACTTTTGGGCGTGTTCTCCTATTTTTTTCTCCAATACATTTTTATATGCACTGTAAAACTTTGAGCAGGAATGGGGGAAGTAGGAGATAATAAGGGCGATGACGAGATTTCATTAAATCTTGATGTCCTGAAAAAGGTGTTTTTGTTTTTGTATAAGCACAAGATGATTTTTTTAGTCTTGATTCCGATTCTACTTACAATTTATATTCGCGCCCTTCCGATTTATCAATTGCCATTGCAGGATAGCGCGAGGAATTCTGTTTATAAGGCAGTTCAGTCAAGAATTTATGACACTGTTAATCAGCAGTTTCCTAATCTTCCGGATGATATGAAGCAGAAGAAGGTTGCTGAGGAATTTGCAAAGGTATATTCTCAGAACGCCCAGCAGATAGAAGCGCAGATTCAGCAAGTAAATTTGCAGTTCCGTGAGCATTTTTCTTATAAGAGTGGCGATAAAGTCTATCCTTATTTGGGTGATTTAGATTCGTATTATTGGCTAAGGTTTGCGAGGAATATTAAGGAGAAAGGCAGTGTATGCGACGAGATTTCAGATGGAAAATGTTATGACACTTATACGACTGCACCGATAAAGTCATTGCTCGATATTCCGATGATGCATGTTTATTCTATTTACTGGGTTTATAACGGGCTAAGCTTTTTTAACAAGGATATGACTTTGATGCAAGCAGCTTTTCTGACTCCGATGGTGTTTGCTATTTTTACCGCGATTTTTGTTTTTCTTGCTGTTAAAAGGCATGCTGGCACTTTAGGAGGTTTGGTTGCCGCGATTCTTGTTGCAACCCATCCTGTTTTTTTGAGCAGGTCTTTTGGCTCTGATACTGATGTTTATGTTGTGTTTTTTCCTGCTCTGATAATCTGGCTTACCTTCGAGGCGTTTTATTCCAAGAAAGCATGGCTTGTTGTTTTGTTTTCTGCTTTGGCAGGAATTGCTTATGGACTTTTTGCTTATGCTTGGTCAGGATGGTGGCAGATTTTTATTATTACTTTCGCTGTTTTGATTTTACATTCGGTTTTTATTGCTGCGAAAATCGTTTACCTAGATAAGAAATTTGATTTGAAGAAACTGCTTGGCAATGAGCTTTTGAGAAATTCTCTTCTTGTGTTTGTTACTTTGCTTGTTGTTACGGGAGTTGTTTTTTCATGGATTTATGATTTTGGCGCATATCTTTATACTTTTAGCGCTCCTTTTTCGGCAACTAAATTTAAGGTCGCAACAGCCGGTTACTGGCCGAATGTCCTTACAACTGTTGCTGAGTTTGGAGGCGGCTCTTATTCAGGCGGAATTGGTCAGTCAGGCGGCAAATTCTTTTTCGGGCTTGCGCTGCTTGGAATTGTGCTGTTTGTTTTTAATAAGCTGAGCAATTTTGTGAAGCATATTTTCTGGATTCTTGGAAGTATTGTTTCGCTGTTTTTTATTGTTCCGTTTGTTGTATCTGGCACAGCTGAAAGTTTTCCGAAGCTATTTTTCTTTGTTATAGTTTCACTGCCGTTTATTGCTGCTGCTGGCTTGAAGTTTTTTAGTTCTGGAAATGATGGTGCAGATGATTTCCGAGGAGCTTTGATTTTGCATCTGCTGATACTTTCTGCCTTGCTGGCGGTTATTCAGGGCAATCGGTTTTTATTATTGTTTGCGATTCCAGTCGGGCTTGGGGTAGGATTGTGCGCAGGTTATTTTTTCAAGTTTTTTTCAGGAATAGTTAATCAGTTTACAGATTTGAAATTTTACAGGACTATTGCAAAAGTATTTATTTATCTTTTTATTTTGAGTTTTATTGTCTATAATCCTATCAAGGCAGGCGAGTCAGTTGGAAAAGGATATATGCCGACTATTACAAAGGGATGGGTTGATTCTTTGACTTATATCAAGGATAATTCAAAACCAGATGCTATTATTAATTCATGGTGGGATTTTGGTCATTGGTTTAAGTATTGGGCTGACAGGAGAGTTACTTTGGACGGCTCGTCGCAGAATAATCCGCAATTGCATTGGTTAGGAATGCTGATTTATACGCCCGACGAGAATATGTCTGTTGGTATTTTAAGGATGCTGGATTGCGGCGCGCACAGCGCGTTTGAAGAGGTTGAGAAGAAGACTAATTTTACTCCTGAATCTATTGATATTCTGCATGAAATTATTTCTGTGCATAATAAGTCAAAGGCAAGGCAGATTCTTTTGAAGAAGGGATTTTCTTCTGAGGAAGCGGATAATGTTTTGGAGTTTACGCATTGCAATCCGCCTGAGAATTTTTACATTACAAGCGGGGATATGGTGTATAAGGGCGCTGTATGGGCGCATTTTGGCGCTTGGGATTTTAATAAGGCGTATATGCAGAATGTTATAAGGTTCGAGCATACTAATCAAGAAGCAGTTGATGAATTGAAGAAGATGTTTAATATGAGTGATGAGCAGGCAAATGCTGTTTATGCTGAGGTTGTTTCTTTTAATGATGATGAGAATAATATTAATTCGTGGATTTCCCCTTGGCCAGGATATGCTTCTGCTATTGGCGGATGTTCAAAGCTTTCTAATTTTAGCATTTCATGTCCTCTTCAGCAAGGAGCTTCTGTGTTTGTGAACTTGACAACAATGGATGCTTATGTTCCAACTGCTCAAGGAATCATGCATCCTGATAATATTGTTTTTGTTAATGGAGAAAATGTTGTTCTAAAGGAGTATGAGAATAATTCTATTGGTTTAGGGATGATTTTGATTTCCGACGGAGATAATTATGGGAATGTGCTCGCTAATCCTTCTTTGTCTAACAGCATGTTTTCTAAATTGTTTTTCCTCGATGGCAAGGGAACTAAATATTTTAAGAAGGTTTATAACACTAATGATGCTGCTAATAATAGGATTATTGTCTGGAAGATTGAATGGCCGAAGATGGAGTGATTTCTCTTACAAATAACCCTCGATAAGAATATCCTTCCCGATCTTCTGGGTATGGACTTTTTTCAGTTTAATCAGTTTTGAAATATTTTTGATGCCCAAATCGCCGATAACTGCCTTGCCTTTTCCAATTATTCTCGGAGCAATAAAAAACATTACCTTATCAACAATCTCTTCCTTTATTGCCTCGCCGTTAAGCTCTGCGCCGCCTTCAATCATCACGCTTGAGATTTCATGCTTTGCCAACTCTTTCATCAAAGCATCCAAATCAACCCTTCCTTTTTTAGTTGGAAGAACAAGAACCTTTGCGCCTTTCTGAATTATCTCATCAACCTTTTTCTTTGGAGCAGCTTTTGTTGTAGCAATAATTACATTGCTTGGCTCCTTAAAAATATTTGCTCTTGTAGAAACCTTCAACTGACTGTCAACAACAATCCTGATTGGATCCCTTCCCTTGATAAGCCGCACATTCAGCAGAGGATTATCCCGCAAAACAGTATTAACACCAACCATAACAGCATCATACTCAGATCTAAGCTGATGAACATATTTCCTTGCTGCTGTGCTTGTAATATACTTAGAGTCGCCTGTAAGAGTGGCAATTTTTCCGTCGAGACTTATTGCAGCTTTCACAAGAACAAAAGGCATCCTTGATTTCATATACTTATAATACACTTCATTCAATTGCTTGCATTCATCCTCAAGAATCGCTGTTTTTGTCTTAATGCCTCTAAGCTTAAGCTCTCTACCTCCGGAAACAAGCGGATTAACATCAAACGAGCCAATAATAACCTCAGAAATGCCCTCCTGAATAATCCTCTCTGTGCAAGGGGGCGTTTTCCCCCAGTGAGAACACGGTTCGAGTGTAACATATAAAGTCGCATTCCTTGCTTTTTTTCCAGCTTCATTCAATGCAAGAATCTCAGCATGCGGCTCTCCTGCCTTCTTGTGACAACCTCTCCCGACAATAGCATTTCTCTTAACAATAATACAGCCGACCATAGGATTAGGACTTGTCTTTCCCTTGCCTTTCTCAGCCAGCTTTAAAGCTAACTCCATATACTTTTTATGCGACCTCATTTTATTTTTAATTACCCTCACTAATAATCAAATTCACTAAATCAATCTGCGCAATCTATGAGGTTTTACCAGCCAGCAATGCAATTGTAAAAACCGCCACAATAAGCAGGAAAACCATTCCGATAATTTTAGGATGAAACAAAACATGAACAGTATTAGTATAATCCATTTCAGTGCCATTATCACCCGGCAAAAGAACCTGCTCTCGAAGATAAGCAGCAAACCCCAAAACAAAACCGCCGATAATAAGGACAATCACAATAATCCTAAGATGCGCTATCGAAGACAAATCACCAGCGCCAAAACTCTGAATCAAAACAGTAACAACCATAATCAGAATCAAAAAAACAGCAAACCACGGCGCCATATATCTGATTGCGCCTGAAACAATTGGAGACAGCAAAACAAAAAGTCCGACAATTAAGCCGAGAATAATATTAATCGCATGATTCTGGATAAATTTACTATAAGTCAGCAAAGCATAAACAGTAAGCCAGACAAAAATAAAGACAAAAAAATTGGCAAATTGTTCAAGCCCTGTTACATCCAGAAAAGTGGCCATTTTTTATTTTTTTGGGGCGAAAAAATCCCTGAATGAATTGCCGATAGTTTGTGCCATATGCGTACCGTGTTCTGAATCATCGCCTTTAGTAATCCACCATACAACAACAGCAAATACAAGCACCATTATTGCAACAGCAATTGCATCTGAACCGAAAAAACGATTAAACCATGCCCATCCGCTCCACCATCTTGCAGATGCTCCGAAAATCCAAACTATAGCAACTGTTGCTGCAACTGCAACCCAGCCAGACAATGCGCCTCCCATCCAGTTTCTTTCACCGCCGAGAACACCGACAATAGTCAGAAGCATAATTATTGCAACAATTATTATTGAAACATTAGGTATTGATTCATTCATAATCCTGACAATATCATACTGCTCAGGATATCTTCCAAGAACATGCGGAATCACAACAAGTGCAGCAACCGCAAAAGCGAACAGGACATTAAACCTTCTCTTTCCTTCACCGAGAATTTTAGTCTTCTGCAGAGTCGCAAAAAATATAATAAAAATTATTAAGAAAGGGAGAACAATCTCTGTCAGTCCCCAACTATCTAGTATCCTTATAAAATTATCAAGCTGATATGCATTGCTAGCCATGTTTTGGCACCTCGTTTTTGTTTTATTGGCTTATTGTATAGATTAATCTTTATGATACTTCTATCGAGATAATTCATATTTAAATGTTTCTATTCGCAAAACAGTAAAGTTTATATAGAAATATACTGAAATTGAGTAGTAGATAATTTTATAATCTAAACAAAAAGGGGGATTATTATGGATGATGACGAATATGGAATTCTTACAAACAGGGAATTTTCTAATTTGAAGCGGGATATTGAAGACGTTAAGAAAAGAGTTTCTCCGGATACAACCAAGCAGATTGTTGATTCAATGGTAAAGCTTTCTCAGGGAATGGACAGCATGCTACAGCTTTTCAAAGGCGCTGCAGATGAAATGAAAAACGAGGAAAGCAGTCAAGAGCAGTTTGTTAAATATCTTCAGCCATTGTCGCAGAAAGTTGACCAGCTTATGGAGCAGACAAAAGTAATTGCAGAAAGCATGGTTGGAATTGTTGAGATGGTCAAAGAGTTAAAGGAGGAAAATGAAAAGCACCATCAGACAGCGCACCATGTAATGCATCATGCGCCTCCAATGAGGCATTCCAGACCAGTGCCTCCGCCAATGATGCAACATCATGAAGAGGATATTGGCTACATGAATCCTGAGAATGAAAACATAATGCCTCCTCCTCAAATGAGGCAGACTCCTCAGCAATTTGCACCTCCGCCTCGACAGATGTTTGGCGCGCCAATGCCTCCTCCTCCATCGCCGCAATTTGGAGCTCCGCCTGAAGATGATTTGATGGATCCATTTTCAGCAGAACAAGAACCTAAAAGGAAAGGACTCTTAGGCAGGTTTAGAAAATAAGATGGCAGAGCTTGGCAGACAATTTCTCAAGAAATTTGTAAGGCAGGTATGTATAAGTATCAAGAAGCAGGAATCAACGCATATAAATAAAGATGACATAAAAGACCAGCTCGACAGAGTTAAATATGCTGCGCTCAAAGCAAAAAAACGATGGCTTATCGAAAAAGAAATCCAGTCATTGGAAAACATGGTTGACACCGTCGGGAAGTCCGTCAACACAGAAATCCAGCAGCTAAGAAAAGAAATCGAAGAACTTCAGTCAAAGCTCAGCTCTGATAATTATTCTGCTGTTGATAATGGTGTTTTGGAAGAGATAAATGAGAAGCTTGACCTATTGATAGAAAATAAGATGAGGAGGGAAAGACTGGATGTTGATATGGAGCAAAAATTCCTAGGAACATCTGAAAAAAAGCGCCATCTAAATCATCTGGCTAAAAGACTAAACGATATTAAGAAAAGGCACACCTCCCTCAAGAGAAAAAAGAGTAATAAGAGACTATCCGAGATTGAGAAAAAAATTAAAGCATTAAGTTCGAGAGTCAAGCAGAGAAAATAAAAGAAACTAAAAGTAGCTATTTTTTCTGAACTAAAATAGTATAATCAACTTCATTTAATTTTTTTATCTCAAGAATTTTATGCCCTTCCTCCTGCATGCTTCTCGATACATTTTCCACAGCAGGTGCATGGTCTACCAATACTTCAAGTGTCTGCCCAGCATCAAGTTCCTCGAGAGCAAGCTTGGATTTTACAAAAGTGTATGGGCAGATTTCTCCTTTGATGTTCAGGGTTTTGGTTGGCATATAGGCATTACTTTACGGCTTTATTTAAATAATTTTATGAAAGAAATATTCTGATTGGGATAATCAAGAAGAAAAAATGAAAGAATTCAGGAAAAGACATATAAAGTTAAACACTGCAAAGTTTAAGTATTAGTTTCATCCCTCAATAGAACACAAATGCTGATATTCTTTTGCATCCATTAACTTTTTTATCGTCGGATTTTTTCCACACAACGGACAGTTGGGATCCCTTGGAAGTTTTAATTCAGTATATTTCATCTCAAGTGCATCATACAATAGCAATCTTCCCACAAGAGATTTTCCAATCCCTAGAATAAATTTCAATGCCTCTGTTGCCTGAATCAAACCAATTACACCAGGTACAACTCCCAGGACACCTGCCTCTGAACAACTTGGAACAAATCCCTTTGGAGGTGGAAATGGATGCAGACATCTATAACAAGGACCTTTGTCAGGCACGAAAAGAGTTGCTCTTCCTTCAAATTTGAAAACACTTCCATAAACATTCGGCTTTTTCTGGAAATAGCATGCATCATTAACCAAATATCTTGTGCCGAAATTATCACAGCCATCAATAACAACATCATAATCCTTTATTATCTCGACGACATTTTCAGCGTGGATTGCATCTGCATAAGGCACAACTTTAACATCAGGGTTTAATGCCTCAAGTGTTTCTTTTGCTGATTCTACTTTTAATTTGTCAATATCTTTTGTTGAATGTAAAATCTGTCTCTGAAGATTTGAAATATCAACCTTATCCATGTCAATAATTCCTATTGTTCCGATACCAGCCGCAGCTAAATAAAATGCAGCAGGGCTTCCAAGACCTCCTGCTCCTACACAAAGCACTTTTGCAGCTTGGATTTTTTTCTGCCCTCTGCCGCCTATCTCAGGAAGGATTATGTGTCTGCTGTACCGCTTGATTTGCTTTTCGTCGAAGTTGAACATATTAAGGTCGATTCTCTGAGATTATTTAAAAAACTTTATGAAATAAATATTCTGATGGGAATATTTATTAAACTGAACAAAAAATACAAATTTTATGGATAAAAAATTTCAGCTTAGAGAGGCATTCGACAAATTAGGAGTGATAAAACTTGCTCAGAGAATAAAAAAAGTTTATCCTAATTTTAATGACGAGAGATTCACTGAGTCCATAAATTCTGAAATTGACAAGTTGAATTTTGGAGCAAGACAGGAACTGATAATTTTCAATCTTGAAAAATTCCTTCCTAAAGAATTTACAAAATCAGCAGGCATCCTGATAGACTCTCTAGAGCATGAACTTGAAAAAACCGAACTAACAGGATTTCAAGGGATCATCACTGTGCCAGTAACAAAATATATAGCAAGGCACGGCCTGAAAAATTTTGAACTGTCAATGAAAGCTCTTTACGAGATGACAAAAAGATTCTCATCTGAAGAAGCAATAAGGACATTCATCAGGAATTTTCCAGAAGAGACATTAAAAAAACTCCATGAATGGACAAACGATAAAAACCCTCATGTCAGAAGGCTTGTAAGCGAAGGAACAAGACCAAGACTTCCTTTATGCTCTCCGTTAACCGAATTCAAAAAAAATCCTCTGCATGTAATAGAACTTCTAGACAAATTAAAAGATGACAAGATACTTCTCGTGCGAAGGTCAGTTGCAAATAATATGAACGATATTTCAAAAGATAACCCAGATGTTGCCATAGATGTTCTTCGGAGATGGGGAATAGATGCTAATAAAGAAACAATCTGGATAATAAATCATGCTTTGAGGACATTATTCAAGAGAGGAAATAAGGATGCTCTGGAGTTATTAGGTTATCTAAAACCAGATGGAATAATTTCTGATTTAAGTTTAAAAAAAGATAAATTAAGACTTGGAGATAATTTGTATTTTTCATTTAAACTTGAATCATACATACAACAAAAACTTATGATTGATTATGCGATACATTTCATGAAATCAAACGGCAAAAAATCATGGAAGGTTTTCAAACTTTCAAGAAAAATGGCGGAGAAAGATGAAAAACTTTTCCTGAGTAAAAAACATTCTTTCAGGGAAATGACAACAAGAAGACATTATTCAGGAGAGCATATCCTTGAGATAATAATTAACGGATATAGGTTTGACAAGAAGTCATTCTTTTTGTGTTTCTAATTCTCTTCTGTCCCGGGAGAAGAAATCTTCAATCCAAGAGAAGAAAGCCATTTCTCTGCTTTCTCTATCTCTGTGTCAGCTCCTTCTAATTCAAGAACAACCCATCCTTCATCATGAGTAACATTAGCCCTCAAAATAGTTGTAACAACCTTAAACTTATGTCCGAGATGATAAATTACCGGCTCCTTTATTTTCTCCCGAGGAAATGTTATATGGATTGCTTTCTTTGGCATTTTACTTTACATCCTTGACATTATATCGAAAAAGACTTTTTCTTTTTTAAGCAACCTATTGATATCTTCTATTGAGTCGCTTTTCTTAACTTTAAGAGGCATGAGTTTATTATTCTCCAATATAAATCTTGTAAAAAATTCATCCTTCATTGTTTTGACACCTTTAATCTCTGAAATATCCACTCAACGATCTCATCATAAGTGATATCGCTATTAGCAATCTTCAGAGACATAAATACTTTTCCACTTAATGGAGTTTCAAGATTATACTTATTTTTATCAAGAAAAAGCTCAACAGTTCCAAAAGCTGTTCTCTTATTCCCGTCTACAAAAGGATGCCCCTGAATAATATCCATCCAAAAGATTGCAGCAATCTTGGCAATTTGCTTTTTCTGGTCTTTATCTTTATATTTAGATAAAATCTTTGAAGAGAGAAATTCCAGATTACTTTTATTAATTACATTGCCACCGAGAATTTTATTTATCTCAATTATCTCCTCTACACCCGGAATTATTATTTTCATTTTTAAAAAATTTAGCTCAACCACTCAACCTCCTGCAATCGCAGGCACAATTGTAACTTCCTTTCCAGTAATTTCTGTCTTAACTCCCTGCAAAAATCGTATATCGTCCTCTCCGACGTAAATATTGATAAATTTTCTAATCTCGCCTGAATCATCGCATAATCTTTTCCTTATTCCCGGAAATTTTTTCTCAAGAGCATCAATAAGCTCCTGAATACTTTCAGCATCAACACTTACCTCTGCTTCATTATTCGTAAATTTCCTCAATGGTGTTGGGATTCTGACATTAACCATTTGCATTGCACCTCGCCAATCATTTCAAATAACCTATCTCTCTTAATAATGTTTTTGATTCCTTTTCATATCCGAAAACTTTTCCATATTTAAGAACATCATCCTCAATCCTTCCATAGCCGGTTCCTGTAATATTCGCAACAACAACATCTCCTGACTTTATATCTCCGTTCTCAACTCCCTTGATTATACCGCCAATTGTTACACCACCGACAAACTGTGAAAAAATTCCTTCCTTGAAATACAAATCAAGAGTTGCCTTGTAAATATCCTTTTCAGAAACTTTCCATCCAGAGCCTTTGCTCTGCTTGATAACATCCAGACTCTGATGCCCGCTTCCAGGCTTTCCGATAGCAATAGACTTCGCGATTGTCGAGGGATTTTTTATTGGAATAATGTCATCCTTGCCAATAGCATCAATTATCGGAGAACAAACCTCTGGCTGTGCGCCAAACATTCTCACACTGTTATTATGAATGCCGATATTTCTCAACTCATTAATTCCTTTGAAAGCAGAACAAAACAAAGCGCCTGAGCCGAGAGGATAAACAAGAGAGATTTCTTCATCGTCGGAAATTTTCTTCTGCAACTGCAAGAGAATCTCGGTTCCGGAAGTCTTTGAACCTTCTTTATAATAAGGCCTGAAACTATTATTAGGTACAAAAGTTTTTTTCTCTCCTGATTTGATTTCCACTTCATTAATTGCCTCGCAGTCTTTCATAGATTGAATATTGCAGTCGTCATAAGATAAATCAAGCTCAAGCAAATCCTGCTTATGCGGCAGAAATTTTCTTATTGCATCCTTCTTCATTTCCCCGAGAGACTTTGGCACATAAGCCCTGCATTTCACATTGGATTCCCTTGACTGATAAGCAGTTGCAACTGCAAGATTTCCGGTAGAAGCAACATAAATCTGATTATAGCCTGCTTCAATCGCCTTGTTAAAAGCCATGGCAATTGGCCTGTCCTTAAACGACCTTGTAGGAAAAACCTCGTCGGAGTCCAGCTTCAGAAAAAGATTTATTCCAAGCTCCTTCCCGATTTTCTTTGCTTTCACAAGAGGAGAAAATTTCCTGTTTTTAGCAACATGGATTTCGTTGGCTGGCAGAAGCTCGCGGATTTTCCAGAAAGTGTCAGGACGTTTTTTCAGCTCGGATTTTGTCAAACTTTCCTTGACCTTTTCATAATCATATTTGACATCAAGAGGACCCATGCACACATCATAGCAGATATTCACAAGAATCGTGCCTTGCTCTTCTTTTAGCTTTTCAAGAGGATAAACCTCGCCGCAATTCAAGCATTCCAGATGCGTTGCATTTCCGCACTTTGTTGTTGTCTTGTCTACTGACTGCATTTTATAGGAATACAACTAATAATATATGATTCCTGAATTTTATTTATATATGTTTATGAAAGAAATATTCTGATTGGAATAAATCTTTTGATCCTGTCCGAAGGACACGAGGGGGATTTTCGTTCTATCCAGCGAACAAGGTGAGCAATCAAGAACAAGTATCAAGGCACACTATTAGAAATATTAAGAATCTGGGGCTATGTTTAATTTTGATATTTGGTATTCTTAATTTAAGTGGTAGGTCTATTTGTAAAATCTTATGAACTCATCTTTCCTATAAATTTGTTAAGAATGTCCTTATTTTTTTTATATTGTTCTTTGTTTGAATCTGATTCAATAGCCCTTAAATATGTTGACAAATTGCCGATAAAAGTAACTGGAATTTCTTTTCTCACTAAGACTCGAGCCTTTTCATTATTTATGAATTGATTAATAGAGTTAAAAATTTCGTTTATTCGCTTACCTATTTGCAAATCGGTATCGAGTAGTTCTTTTTTTACTATTTTTTTAATTTCTTGGTTATATTTTGAGTATACCTCTTCCTTTTGCAAAGCAGATAATAATAATCTAAAATCTCGTAACTGTTTTGGAGCATATATTTTTCTTAATTCACTCTCGATTTTAGTATCTTCTTTTATTATTTTGAGTAATTCATCGGAAACATCAATAAGGGTATTCCTGAGTTCGTATATATTTATTCCTAATTCTTCAAGAATTTTATCGTCTCTCTTTCTGAGTCTTTTAGTTATTTCAATTATCTCTTCAGCAGTTTTATCTTTACATTGTTTAATTAAATTGTCTACGTCGTTTCTTGTATATTTGGAATCTCCTTTAAGAATTTCCTCACAAACAGGATAGAACGCCCTTAATTTCCTCCATATATTAAGATAATTTACTATTTCTTTATATTGTGCTTCTTCCTGCCAGTATCTCCTGAAAGTAATTGCAGCCCTATAAAGCATGTCAACATATCGAACATTTTTAATTTTGTGAATTTGGTGTAACTTTGGTAATAAACTCGTTAAATTTCACAAAATGCCCTAAATCCTTGTAATCCTCTAGCAAATTTACCTGTTTGACTACTATCAAACTCTTTCAATGAATCAAAAGGTTTCTCGCAGACATGTTTAATTTGTAAGAATCCAGTGCCATTATCTATTATCAATATTCTCTCATTTTCTTTGTCAATCATAACCTTGATTTCACCTTTTGTTTTCTTTTTTTTATTTTCATTGAATTTTATTATTGCATCTACACCATTTTCAACTGCTTCCGTTAACATTAACGGACTGCCGCCTCTTGCTTCAAAGCCGGCACCTACCATATTCAAAGCAGAAACTATTTGTTTTTCTTTTTCAAAAGTGGCGGAGAATATTGTTTCTTCAACATTAGGTTGATATGCTTCTTTACTTCCAAATAATCTTTTTACAAATTCCATTTTAAAGTTTTATGCCTTTTCTTGCTTTTTTATTACTCTGAAAAGCTGCCTTAGTTATTCTCAATTCTTCTTCTAGATCCTTGAAAATCTTGTTTATTCAGATTTTGTTGTTGAGGAATTATCACACGCCTACGATAAGCAAACTATTGATCAGCTCTTCAAAGGCGTATCAGAATTGCTTGAAAAAGTTGAAATCAATGAGAAGCAATTAAAAGAAGCTGCCGATTTGTCAAAAGAGCATAAGATTCCTTTAGGCGATGCAGTTCATGGTGTACTAGCCAGAGACACTAATTCAATTATGGTAACAAGAGACCGCCATTTTAGAAAGTTAAAAGATAAAATTACAATCAAAAAGCCAGAAGACTTAATTTAGCTTAATCCCAAACTTTTTAGCATATTCACTGGCAACTTTGCCCCTAATCTTATGCAATTCTTTATCACTTATTTTCTTTTTTGCAGCACCTTTAAATGCTACTAGATGCTGAAGAACAACATCCTTTTCTATTGTATTCAACTTTTCCCTAATAGATTCCCTGATAAACTCTGTCCTATTGCTGAAATGCAAAGGTTTTAAGATTGCATCTACCTTTTTTACAATATCTTCCTGAAGCTTAAATGTTATTGTTTCCATGGTATTATTCACGTAATACAATGTAATATTTAAATATTTCGTTTTTAGACCAAGATTCCTTCTAATAAAATAGAAAGTGCGAAGCACAATAAGAGTGTGCCCTATTCCGTCTTAGAAAATCCCCCTCGTCGTTTCAAGTAATTCAAAAATTGCGTATAACACCTTATTAAACGTAATATTATTACGCTTAACTTATTAATGTCGCAAAAAAATTCTCATATCACATTCACAATCCCATACAAAATCACAAAAAACAAAATCACCGATGGAACAACAATAATCGGAGAGTATTTCAGACCGAAAATCATCTTTCCTTCCCTGATAACGCCAAGAAGCATTGAAGACAAAATCCCTGTAACAACAAGCATCGCAATCGAAACACCGACGAGAAACCCAGAAGTTATTGTTGTCTGTCCTGCAAAAAATCCAAGTCCATAAGAATCGCCTGCAATTGAAGAGCTCGACTGTATTCCAGAAATAACATTAAACAAATGAATCGAAATAGCCATCAACAAAGGCGCGCAGACAATCACAATAAACATGATAAAAACCGAATAAGTTTTCGTGCTAAGCACAAGCTCTCTCTTCAGATTTTTCGTCTCGGAAATATCATTAGCAAGTTCTTGGAGAAGAGAAGACATCCTTGCTCCTGACTTAAGGGCATTCACAAAAAGCCGCAATGTTCTTCCAAGCATATCAGATTTTACTCTCTTACCGATAGCAAGCAAAGAATCCTCAAGCGGCTTTCCTGAATTTGTCTGCGCAATTGCATATTCAATCTCCTCTTTCAAAGGACCAAATTCCCCGAGTGCAGAACTCTTCAATGCCTGATAAGGAGACATGCCTGAATTAAGGTTACCGGCAATCAGATAAAGCATGTCAGGCAGTGAATTTTCAATTTTCATCCTGCGCGTTTCTGTCTTAAAATAAAAAAATAAATAACCTATAAAATGAACAAGCAAAAACAGCAATAAGCCGGCAGATAAATAATAAACTCCGACACTTCCTTGATTAAGAAACGAAACCAAAACAAGAATAACAAAAATCAAAAAACCAAGAAGATTAATCCCGCCGATATAATTCAAGGAATTAATCTTAAGCCCTGAAAAAGCAATGCTTCTCTCGATAAAATCCCTATAGCTGATTGTAGAGATTCTGCCAAATATCCTATAAAGTTTTTCTTTTGGATTCATTTTACTTTTTGCTTTTATCTTCCAATCTTTTTTTCTTTTCATGCTCGGAAAGATAATTTTTCTTTGATGTAATTGAGCGGCCTAATTCCTGTTCTGTATCTTTTCTTGCATTGCCTGCTACTCTTCCGCCTCTTTTAGCAGCATCTTCAACTTCTATAAATCCCTGCTTATCTTCTTTTCTTGTGATTTCAGTAGATACCCTTTCTCCGAGCATTGAAAAAATCAATTCCAAATCGTTCATGTGGTCTCTGAGGTTCTCCTTATTTAATCCTTTAAATTTCGTGTATTCTGCAGGAGTCATTCCAAATGTGGCTTTAGATATTTCTGCTGTGAGAATTGCATATTCTTTTTCTGTTTCAATTCCTCTCTTGTCCCACTCGTCGGTCAATTCATCCCTTATTGCTATTCCTCTTACTCTTTTTTCAATCCAATCCTCAGAATACCCCTTTGCTTTGTATATTTCCTTCATGCGTTTTTGAGCAAGTTCTGGGTTTTCTATTTCTTGGACTCGTTCATAACCTACTTGCGCTAACCATTGCTTGAATGGCTCTGCCTTTGGAGATGGAATTGATTGGATGATACGAAAAAGGGTTTCAGTATTTGCACAATCAGTTTCATAGAATTTGCCATCTAGAGCAGATAATTTCAGTTGGTTACATTTTGTAACCACCTCACTGCCTTCCTGATTTAATCTATGTTTCAATACTTTCCAATAATTTCGTGGGTCTTTGCTTTCTGTCAATACTCCTACAATATCCACTACTGAGAACCACCATTCATCATTAAACCAAGTCCTTCTTATTTTCTTTCCTTGGAATACGATTAATGCTTTGTCTGAGTTAGTCATTTTTCAGAAGCACCCCAACTAAATTTTAATAATCCTATATTAACTCCAAAACCAAAATTTCTTTTAAATTCTGGTTGATCTTCAACGATGTTAATTCCTAATGGAGGAAGCCCTTTTAGTATAAAGTTTTGAACACCCTTTACATTACCTAAAGTGAGGATTATATCTATTGCCCCAATATCTTTAAGATATTTTATTGCTCTGTCAATTCTGTTACCTTCCCATTTTGTAGTTTCTAATAATTTCTCTGGATTAACAGAGTCTTTATCATTTACATAGCAATCATAAATAAATAACAGAATTTCTCCAGCATATCCTTTTATTGTCATTGTATACACCCTTTCATTTCAGTATGAATACATTGTTTTGAAGCGGAGTCATAAGAATCGGCAGTACATTTATTATTATCATCACAATTAGGACAATCAGAAGTGCCATATTCCCCCCTTTCGCATATTCCATTACCTTTACAATTCAGTTTTAATGTGTTCATACATTTATAGCCAGTTTCAACACTACAAAAATCATTAGTGCAGGAATTGTTGTCATTGCATGATTTTGGACATTCAGGTATAAAAAAATTGACTAAAACAAATAAGAGGATTATAACTACAATTAAAAGAAATTTTTTCAACCAAGTAAACTCAAAGTGCTTTAAACGATCGCTTCTTTTCTTGTAGTGATTAAAAAATTTATCAAAAAACGGAGTTGCAATAAAACCAATCAAGAAAAGAGGAATTAAATTAATCTTGTTGTTTATCAAGAAATAAATGCTTAGTCCTACAAAAATAATTATACTTATTGCCCAAATACCTATTTTCTTACCTTTTTCAGCTCGATATTTTTTTTCTTCGCAAGTTTCATAATGTTTGTTTAATTCTTCCTCAGATTTAAGTTTTTTATCGCAATATTCACAAATAAATTCAGGTTCTGGTTCTTCAATTAATTTATGCCCACATTTAGAACAATATTTATTGGATTCCTTGTTAAAAGTTTTGCATTTTTGGCATTTAACTCCTTCTTCTTTAAATTTTACACCACACTTTGGACAATATTCATCGCTTTTTGAAATTTCTGCTCCACATTTTGTACATTCAAATTTTTCTTTTTCTTCTTTTGGTGGCTCGCTTCTGGCAAAGATATAATAGATTAATGCAAAAACTCCAAAGAATAAGCTGGCAATAAACGCCATTCCTACACTTTTATTTTTAGCACTAGCTATAATCATGCATGGAACAATCCATACAAAAAAATAGATTACAATTAAAGTTTCAAATACCATTTTTTACCTTAACTAAATTGACTCCAATTATCGTGTTATTAGCCAGTTACTTTTTAACGGTTTCTAACCTTTTCTCTAATATCTCTTTTTGGCTCGACCATTTTATTAATCTTTAAAGAGTATTTTATACTCGAATGATTGGTAAGAGTCATCTAAAGCTTCTATCTTAAGCTCTTTAAATTTTGTATTTTTTCTAACTTCTAGAATTCTTGAGCCCCTGATAAATTCTCCTTTTCCTAAATCACTTGGCAAATAGTCTTTTATAAATCCTGAAGATACAGCTTGTTCTCTATACACATAACCTTCGCTATCTTTGATTGTTAAAGCAATATACTTAAGGTTACGATAGTTATTCTTTATAGTTATGTCTATTTTTAGATATTCAAATCCTTCCTGAGGTTTTAGCCAACCTAATAATTCTAAATCCTGATTAATTGACTCAGAAGATGAAGCAGAATTAATTGTAACATTAATCTTCCCATCAGACAAACCTGTATTTACCACTTCTGGACTTTTACATTTAGATTTTTCTATCTCAAAAACACCATCATAGCATTGATATTTTATAACATCTACGGGCTTTTCAACAATCTTATCTTTATATTCAATTTTAGGAGGACAGTTTGCACAATCTAACTGCGGGCAATCAGTTTTACAACTCACAGATGAGCAAGAGTTAGCAGAATCTACAAAAGAGCCATCAGCACATTGATATTTAACAACTGTTTGTGAACATCCAGATAAAAATACTGCTAAACTTAATATGGTAAATAAAAAGTATACTCTTTTAACCATCTTTAATACCTCCGATTATTAGTATTTTAACTAATACACTTATGAAAAAGTAACCTCTTTTTCAGCAGTAGCTATAGGTTTTGCACTTGCACCCTTTCGTACGATAATCTTTAAAGTATGTGTGCCCGTCGTAAATCCGTCTGTATTTCCACTATAAATCATGATATTAAGATAACCCTTTACAGAATCTCCTGTATCAATACTTCTTATAGATGTACTTCCTGATTTATAGAGTATATCAGTGTCAGATGCAATTAATTTTGATGATTTATATAATTCTACATCATACACAAGATTATTAACTGCACCGCCTTCATTTGCGATTGTAATTGTAGGATTATGTAAATATCTGGTTGTATCTGAAGCACTGTTTATTGTTATTAATAAATTTGGTTCAGATACACTTTTAATTTCAGTATTAGTATTCTCGGATTGAACCTCAACACCATATGCAGAACAATCTAGTTCAGGGCAATTAGTTTGAGTATCCGACCTAGGACACAAATTAGCAGAATCTACAAAAGAACCGTCTGCACATTGATATTTTACAACCGTCTGTGAACAACCTGCTAAAGCAATAATAGATATTAGAAAAACTCCCAAAATTAAATATTTCATTTTTTCTCCGTCTTAAAATATTTTTCATATCCTGCATTTAGCCAAAATTGATTCTGCCTTCCAACTTTTTTATATCGAACAACCCCTTCATGAAGTAATTTAAGAAGATGAACTTGTGCAGTATTCCAAGAAATTTTTACATCAGCAGCAATATCTTCAGTTGTAGAAGGCCAATCTGCTTTTTTCAAATAGTTTAAAATCTTTTGTTTAGTGTTTGCCATTAACGGAACTCCCCCTTTAATTGTGATATATCATAAGTTAAGGCACAATTTCTATATAAAGCTGGCGAAAAAATAATCACATATTCACAATCGGCCTTCTCGATTTAATAAAACCTATAAGCACAAACTGCACAGCAAAATTTGCCAGCGCAAACACAGCAAAGCTTTTCTCGTCGAGATTATATTCTCCAAACCTTGAAATAATAATCAGCATTGTTGCTCCAATTGTTGGAATCGCAACTGCAAACAGCATATATATAAGAATCCACATATTCAATTCCCGTGAATAATTCATTATCCTGTTTCTTTGCTCAATAACAAGCTCGCTCAAAATTCCTTTCAATGTTCCTTTGATACTTGCTCCTGCTTTCATTGTATTGACAATCTGCCATACTGCTCTTCGCAAAAATTCAGAACTGCTCTGCGTTGCCAAAGCCAGAAGAGCTTTCTCGATGGATTTTCCTGAATTAACCTCAGAAATAACAATCTCAAATTCCTGCGAAACAATGCCGTAATTAGACTTTGAAATATTCAAGATAGAATCAAACAAAGGAACTCCGGAATTGACTTGCAAGGTTAAATCCTTCAATACAAAAATCAGATTTTTTTCAACAAGCTCAGCGCGCTTTCCAGCAAGAATCTTAGGATAAACAATCATCACAAAAAAAATCAGGATTGAAACACCTAAGCTGATTGCCATAGAGAGAATTATTGACTTTGACAATTCAAACCCTCTAATGCCATAGAGCAAAAAACTAAAAAGAACAGAAAACAGCAGAAAATAAACCAATGAATTTAATATCAATACAGAAATAAATTCTTTCTTATCCTGATTAATTCCTGCCTTTCTCAGTTCAGAATCCAAACCGGAAAAACCACTCGATAAAACCTCGCCGATTCCTATAAATACTCTCGACAAATTTCTATTGTTAATTAAAATAAGAGGTATTTGGTTCAATTTTAATCATCCCAGCAAATCATCAGGGTTTTTATTCTTCAATGCAAAATCCAAAATCTCCTTTGAATTGCGGTAATACCTGCTCATAATCAAGCCAAAATCATGTATGGAGCTGATGTTTTTCTCAAGCATCCATTTGATTATAATTTCCTTCTCCTGTAAATCATCAGAAATCTCCTTAGGAGTCATTCCTGTATGAAGATTCAATTCCTCAATTACACGAACACTCTCGGAAGTTTTTTCAAAAGAATCATTCCTCGGACGATACCTGAAAACATAATTCACGTCGAGCTTTTCCTTTCCTGTATCAACAATCTCAGCAATTTCCAGAATCCTTCTAATTCCCTTTCTTCTGTCTCTATATTGCGCAATCACCAGATGCAAAGACTCAAGCTCTGCCTTAGGAATCTCAATCGGCGGCTCTGACAATCTCCTCAAAGCCTGCGCAACAGTATCAGCATGAAAAGTAGAATAAACACTATGTCCTGTGTGCATTGCTTCAAACATTGTCTCTGCTTGTGCTTTCTTTCTCACTTCCCCGACGATAATCTTATCAGGCCTCATTCTCAAAGAGGCAACCATCAAATCCAGCATATCCACTGCGCCCTGATTTTCAGGATTTGCAAGACGAGTTGTCAAAGGAATCCAGTTCCATTCAAGAGTATTTGGAAGCATTATTTCTCTTGTGTCCTCAATGCTGATAACTCTCTGGTTCGGAACAATAAATGAGCAAAGCGCATTCATCATAGAAGTCTTTCCAGATGCAGTTCCTCCGACAACAACAGCATTTAATTCATACTGCACTGCCTGCCATAAAAAAGCAGTCATCTCAACAGACAGATTATTTATTGCTGGAGCAAGCAAACTCGTCGGAGTCCATGGGTTGCGGGAAAACTTCCTTATTGTCAAAGTGTTTCCATGCGCGCTGATAGGATACAATGTTGAAACAGCTCTGTCTCCTGAAAGAAGGTGCGCATCCATAATTGGATTTAATGTTGTAATTTCCCTTCCAATAAACCTTCCAATTCTCGACGATAAATTATAAATCGCCTCTTCTGTTTTGAGATGCTTTGTTGTTCTGCACCATCCATGCTTTCTGTGATAAACACTAATCGGATTTCTCACGCCATTAACAGCAATCTCCTCAAGCCAATTATCCCCCAATAAAAGCTCAACCTCCCCAAGCCCGAAAATTTTATGAAGAACATGCCCGGCAAGCAATTTAATTTCATTCTCCTTTAACTCAGGAATTTTTCTTCTCAGTTTTTTCTCAGAAATCTCGAGAAAGCGATTTTTCTCCTCGGAAAGCTTATCCTTATTCCCTGCATCAATATTCACAGAATGCTCTCGAATAATTTCCTCAGTAATAACCTCAACAAGCGCCTTTGTTCCATCAGGAATCTCCGGAGTAAAAATATCATAAACAGGAACATTATGCTTGTTATCAGTAAAAATAATTATCTTTACAGGAATCCCGTCAGCATTAAACGAATACTCCTCAACAATTTTTTTCTCAGTCATTTTATTTCATTTCGCCGCAAAATCCTTTGCATAAAGAATTTGCCTTCCAAAAAAAGTATATTTGATTTTAATAAGCCCTTTCTTCTCGAGAATATGCGAAAGCTCCTCAGCCCTTTCTCTTGAAACATTCGCGGCTTTTGCTGCCATGTCAATATCAATCTTCATCGCGGATAAAACTGCCTTATGAATTCTGTCAATATCAGAAATAATAGCTCCAGAAATGCCGTCCTTCTCAGTCGAGAAATGGCTCTCTTTTGCAGAGTTGCTCCCCTTCTTAATCCTCTTTTTTTTACTCACTTTTACCTTTTTTACTTTTTCACTTTTTCTTGCCTGTATTCAAGGCAACAACATTAAGCGAAATAAACTTTGTCCTCTCGCTCGAAAGCTCTTTTCCGTATAAGAGTGATGCAAATGCCAGCACAATCTCAATCATCACAAACAGGCTGAACATCCCGAGAAAAATCTGGATTACATCTCCAAGAAATATCAGCACGCTGAATGCCATGAGAGTCTTTCCAAAATAACCGCTATAATTAGGGAATATCGTCAGCAACCCGACCATCATCAGCACAGACGACAAAACAACAGTTGCAATCAAGCCGGAGAAAATTGTCCGTGCCTGAATATTTTTCATCTCAACAAATATAAACACTGCCAAGAAGGCAATAAAAACCAGAACATTCACAAAAAGCCGAAACTTCTCATATTCCTCTTTTTTCATCTTAAATAAGTTCATACGTTAGAAATTTAGATTTATCATATATAAATTTTGTTTTATTTGTTTTACTTGCAAACACTCTGTACCCAATTCATATACTCCTCATTCCCTACAGCATCAATTTTCAGAATGCATGGAATCTTATAAGAATGCACTTTCTTCACTTCTTTCTTAACCTTCTCAAAATTCACGCATTTGACAATCAGGACAAACTCAGAATCATCCACAATCTGATTATCCCACCAATACATAGACTTGACAGGAAAATAATTCGCGCAGGCAATCAGCTTTTTCTCGAGGAGATGCCTTGAAATTTTTTCTGCTTCCTTCACATCCTTGCACGTTACATACACAAGCATCATTTTCTATATTTTGAAAAATCATTCATTGGGTTTGCCATCTTATTATTCATAGGAATATTCATCGCCGAATTGATATTGCCGACAGCCTGCTCATTATCAACTTCTGAAAACATCTTATCCTTATATCCTTTTTCATTCTCCTCCTCCTGATAAGTTTTCGGATCAGGAATAATCAAATCAACTATCTCAACCAGAAAATAAAACAGCGGAAAAAAAGCAAAAATCACAACAATAATTTTCAAGCTCAGAGGAACAATTCCATAAACTATGGGCGTGAACATCAGTGTTATATAAGTAACCTCTCTTATCCTGCCGAAATGCTTTGCCTTCTTGCTCAGTTTGATGCCCCATGTAATTATCGCTATTCCATAAATCGCCATCAATACCGAGATAGCAGCATAAGAAGCAAAAACACCAAGAGAAAGTTCCTTAGATGCAAAATTCCTTGTAGATGTCCTTAGCCAGTCAATGCCCACAAGCAAAGCAACAACTCCATTGGAGATTGCATTTCCTAAAGATGTGCCTTTTTTCTCCTGATAAAACTCTGAAAAAATCCAGTTGAGAATTACCGGCAGAGTAATCCAGAGCATATTCAAATTCTTTAATGGGGCAATAAATATAGAAAGCCAGAGAACAAACACATCCCAGACATAGACGAGGATACCTGAAAAATTCATAAACAAATCTTTTGGGATTTAAGTATATAAGCTTTTGCTGAAATAAAAAATTAAAAAAATCAGACACATGCACCATTTACACATCCATTAGGGCAGTCGGCATAATACCCTTCTGGCTGGTATGAAGTAGGAGTTCTACACCAGACTTCTAATAAACGTGCAGACGATACGCAAATATCAGACCATTGTAATTGACCAGAACTTACTGCTGTTCCTTTAACATAGATATTCTGTCCTCCGTCTGAGTCATTGCAAGAATATCCACTTGGAGATAATACTGAGCCAACAGTTGTTATTTGATTAAAATTCACATTCACATTCACGACAGAATTAGTATATCCTGTAAGGGAAAAAGTTACCTGCCTTTGCCCGATAAGGACATTTGATATTAATATTGGCGTTACACCCTTAAGAACCCCATCAACATATGTTGAAGCGCCTATTGGATTAGTCGTCGCATAAATAGAACCAACACTTGTATTTCCTGTCTGATTGCCAGTTTGGTTTCCTGTTTGATTATTTGACGCATTAGAAATCAGTGTGGCATAAACACTGCTTGTCTCACCTGCATAAACACTCAGTGCGACAAAATAATTAATATAACCGCTGCTTTTAATTACCTGAACATTCCTCAAGCCAACAGAAACATTGCTCACAGTAATTGGAGTAACTCCCTTAAAAACTCCGTCAATGTAAACATTTGAAATAGAAGGATTGCTGGATACACTAATAAATCCTATTTGATTATAATAATAATTGTCGGGCTTGCATGAACCATTTAGACAACCGTTTGAACATGCAACATAATATCCTTCAGGTCGGTAAGATGTAGGTGTCCTGCACCAGACCTCAAGAAGCCATATTGATGAATAACAGCTATCATTCCACGAAGCTTGTCCTGAGCTTGTAGCTGTTCCCTTAACATAAATATTCCTTCCGCCATCTGAATCATTGCAAGAATATGCTGCAGAAACAAAAACTGCCAATGAAAGTATTAACATAATTGCCAAAAAACTAATAATACCAATCTTGCTAAACTTAAGAAAATCTTTTCTCATTATATCACGCCCCCTAACTGTTTTGTCAAAGTATAATTAAATGATTTTTAAATCTATCCAATTTTTTCTCATCAATAAGATATTTTAACTACTGAGTATAGAAAACTGATGTGGAAATTTTCAGCTTCTTTGCAATATCTTTATAAAGGTTTGAAACATAATCAGTTAACAAGAAAAAATGGTGAGAACATGAAAGAAAAAAAAACCAATATAAAGCCGACAGATTCATTTAGCAGGGAAGGGCATATCAACATGGAAACATTCGGGCATGATATTCCTGAAAAAATCGAGCTTGAGCCATTCACTCATCCTTCAATTGCTCTTCAGAACGCAAGACTGAACGAAGAAGTCAAAAAGAAACTCAAGAAGTAATTTTATTATAATGAACATTCAGGACATAAAAGAAAAAATACCTTCAGGGTTATACGAAATTCTCTCGAAAGAAATATCTGAATTAAGGCCTGCACAGGAAAAATCTATAAATCAGGGGCTTCTCGACGGAAAAAATCTTCTTGTATGCACTCCGACCGCGTCAGGGAAAACCCTCATAGCAGAATTAGCATGCCTCAAGACAATTCTCGAGCATAAAGGAAAAGCAGTTTACATTGTTCCTCTGAAAGCGCTTGCATCTGAAAAATTTAATGATTTCAAAAAAAGATATGGCAGTATAATTAAAGTTGCCCTCTCAATCGGGGACATTGATTCAGCAGATAATTACCTTGCTGATTACGATTTAATAATCTGCACATCTGAAAAGCTCGATTCTCTGATAAGGCATCACTCTCCTTGGATTTCACAAATCAATGTCATTGCTGTTGACGAGATTCACATGCTCAACGACACTGAAAGAGGACCAACGCTTGAAATAATCATCACAATCCTTAGACAGCTTTTGAAAAAATTACAAATCATTGGTTTAAGCGCAACAATCGGGAATCCTGAAGAACTTGCGGAATGGCTCGACGCAAATCTTGTCATTGACAATTGGAGGCCTGTAAAACTGATGAAGGGAATTTATTTGGAAGGCGAAGTTGAGTTTTTTGAGTGAATGATAATGGAAACTAAAATGCGCCAAACAATCACAGAAGGTTCAGCAAAAATCAAAGTCGAGAAAACAGAAAAAATATCCTCTGAGATGGAAGTATTCTACAATCCTAGCATGAAACTAAACAGAGACATCGCAGTTTTATTTTTGAATGCAATTCCGGAAAAAAATCTTAGAATTGCTCTGCCATTGGAAGCATCAGGAATAAGAGGAATTAGATTCATCAAGGAACTTCCCGAAGAGAAAATTGAATCTATAGAAATGAATGACAGGAGCAAAGATGCATTTGAATCAATGAAGCAAACCCTCAAACTCAACAAAATCACCTCAGACAAAATAATGCTACACAACAAAGATGCAAACATATTTCTTTTATCGTCGAGAAAATTTCATTATATTGATATAGACCCGTTCGGAACACCGAACCCTTTTTTAGATTCGGCTGTTAAAGCGCTGAGAAATTACGGATATTTGGCTGTTACTGCGACTGACACAGCAGCGCTTGCAGGAACATCAAGAAACGCTTGCATAAGAAAATACTGGGCAGTTCCGAGAAGGGATTCAAACATGCATGAAACAGCAGTAAGGATTCTAATCAGAAAAATCCAGCTCATAGGCGCGCAATACCACATTGCACTCATGCCGCTATTAAGCTATCATCACCTGCATTCATATAGGATATATCTCAAAGCAAATATCTCAAAAGAAAAAACCGGCGAGATTTTAAGTTTGCATGGCATTGACAAAGACTCAGGTCCAATGTGGCTCGGAAAGTTATCAGACAAAGATTTGCTGGAAAAAATCATCTCAAGTGAAAACACCGACGAAAAATTAAAAAAATTCATTGAGATAATACTCGCAGAAACAAAAATAGGCACAATCGGATTCTATGATATACATGAGTTTTGTGAGAAAAACAAAATAAATCCGATTCCTAAATTTGAAAACATAATGAATAAAATAAAATCTCTCGGGCATGAGGCATCGAGAACGCATTTCTGCTTGACAGGAATAAAAAGTGATATATCCGAAGAGGAATTATTAGGGATATTGAAGACAACAATAACTAAAATCCTCAACTAAATATCCTTCTAACATCAATCGCCTCAACAGAAGCAATATTCTCAACAACCTTGACAGAATCCTCAAGCTCCTCAAGATTTTTATTCTCATCCATTACAAACATAACCTTCAATGCATTCAAGCCAAAAGCAATCGGCTCGACATCAAACTTGATATTCTGATTGCCTGTAAATTTAGAAACCTTCTCTGAAATCTGATTCTCAACCTTAGTCAAATCCACATCTGCCTCAGAAGGCATAATCCTCCATGTAATAGAAACATTCGCCATTTTCAGAAAATTAATTCGGACCTGTAAACTTGCATTCAGGACAAGAATACTTTGCAGCAACCCTTCTGCAGTCTGCGCACCTTATAATCTCTGAGCCACTGCATTTAGGACACTTGAATCTTGTGCTGCCTGTAATATTTGTAATGCTTTTTCCGCATGAATTACATCTGTAATCTGCCATTTTCAGAGGAGAATCTTTAGGAGGTTTATAAATGTTATTGGTTTTGGCTACTTCAATCTCATTGTCTCCAAATTTCTCGGTGATACAGTCTCAATCTTGAACATCTTATGAATCGAACTTGCCAAATCAAGGCATCTTGAGCTTTCTCCGTGATTCACAATAACTTTCTTGGGCTTAGGATCGCACTTGTAAATAAAATTCAAGAGCTGCTTCCTGCTTGAATGCCCCGAAAATCCCTCGATTGTAACAACACTGAGTTTTATCGGAATAATCTCATTCTTTCCTGTAAAGTTCACAGAAACTTCTTTTTCTCCTCGCTGAATTTTTCTTCCAAGACTTCCTTCTCCTTGATATGAAACAAACATCAGAAGATTATTGGGATTATCAGCAAGATGTCTCAGATACTCTATGCTTGGACCTCCCTGAAGCATTCCGCTTGTTGCAAGAATAACACAAGGGCCGACTTCCTCGACAACCTGCATTCTTTCTTTCTGGGAGCCAATATCCTTGAAAATATCTGAAAGAAAAGGATTATCATCCTTGTGAAAAATTCTCTTCCTGATAAAATGGTTCAGAAACTCAGGATATGCAGTATGAATAGCAGTAATATCCCAAATCATTCCGTCAACATAAATCGGAAATTTGTCAAGCATTCCGTGCTTCATCATATCCTCGAGAATAACAGAAACTTCCTGCGCTCTTCCAGAACCGAGTACAGGAATCAAAACCTTTCCTCCTTTTGAAATTGTCTCTTTGATACGATTTATAAACATCTGTTCCTGCTCTTCTCTCGGCAGAGCTACACACTCCTTACCTCCATAAGTGGATTCAATAATCATGGTTTCTAATCTTGGAAAGATTGTCATTGCCGGCTCAAGCAAATGACTTCTGCCATACTTCAAGTCAGCAGTATAAAGTAGATTATGAAGTCCATTGCCGATATGCAGATGAACCATTGCTGAACCCAAGATATGCCCGGCATTGTAAAAAGTAATCCTAACATCAGGAGAAACATCAGTAACCTCCTCGAAATCAAGGCAGATAGTATGCTTTACCATCTCTTTCACGTCATCAGAAGTATAAATAGGATCCTTGCCGTCATGCTTTGCAATCTTAATCAAGTCCAATTGCATTAGAGCGCTTATATCTCGCGTCGGTGCAGTGCAATAAACTGGACCTCTATAACCATACTTAAACAAATAAGGCACAAATCCGCTATGGTCCAAGTGTGAATGGCTGATTATAACTGCATCAAGCTCCTTAATATCAAACTCTGGCGCATCGAGGTAAGGATATGCCTCATCTTCAGATGCAAGATTAATTCCGCAGTCCAGCAAAATTCTCGACTCAGGTGTTTGCAGAAAAAAGCATGATCTTCCAACCTGCCTTCCAGCTCCAAGACAAGAAACCCTTACCCATTCATTCTTCTTCTCTCTAATCCAGCCGTCATAAATCCTGTGCCCTGTCTTATCAAGAAACTTCCTTCGATAATCACTGTGCTGATATAAAACAGCCTTAATATCCTCGATGAGCTTTGACCTGATGGCAGGCTTTCTCCTAATAATAGGAACCCACATTGCCTTAGCTCTGATTTCACGCAAAAAAGTTCCCTGCTTTCCTATTGCAAGCCCGGGTTTTTCTGCCTCGATAATAACTCTCGACCTGTGCGGATCAAAAATAATCTTGTCAATCCCTGCTTCCTCGGGAATAATTGAGCGAATAATCTTCTCTGCCTCTTCCTGCTCAGTTGTAATCGAAGGATCCGGCCTAAGCTCGATTCTCTTCTTAATATTATCAACAACCCTCTTAATTGCCCCGCCGTTATCTAAAAAGAATTCTGTATCCTTTGTATAAAGAACAATATTCGCAGCTTCAAAAGCCGCATCGCTAATCTTGCCCTCGGGCAACTGCTTTATAATTTCCTTAATAATTTCTGCCATTTTTAATTAACTCAAATCCTCCTAGAATTTTTTCTCAATCTCTATTTGAAAAAATAAAATTTTTCGCTGAATGAACTCTTCCTGTTTACTCCTCGACTCCTGTCTTGACATACTTTGTCTGCAGCTTCTTGATACCTTCGGATGTTATTGTAACAACATCAATTCCGTTTCCTGATGCAATATCCCTCTGCAAAGCTGCATTAACTGCCTTCGTGCCGAGCTTCACACCTTCATCAACACTCATGCCCTTCCGGTACAATGTCTCAAGAACACCATAAGCAAAAACACTTCCTGATCCTGAAGAAACAAAATCATCACACACTGCAATACTTCCATCAACGGCAACTTCATAAGCATAAAATCCGCTTGAATCCTTTCCACCGACGATAAAATGCGAAATTCCTGGCAGCATGCTCATCTTCCTGATATTATTATATACAAAAACAGAAAGAAGATTTACTGCTTCCTTGACATAAATATTCCTTCCTGTCCTTATTTTCAGAAGTTTCAATTCAGCTCGCATAATCTTTACAAGAAGCTGCACATCAGACACAACACCGGCTGTTGTAACCGCTATGTCATCTGTGATAGTCACAATCTTCTCGAAATTCTTATTCGCAATCAAATATCCGGCAGTTGCTCGCTTATCAGCAGCCAGCACAATGCCGTCTTTACAGACAATACCAAGTGTTGTTGTACCAGTTTTTACTATGTCCTGTTCGTTCATATTTAATCCACTCATATTCTTCAGAGAACTTCTTAGAATAAATTATAGTATGTAAAAATGCGCTGATATTTAAATCTTTTCTAATTTTGCTCATATAAAAAATAGGAATCCATATTATAGATACACTAAATATATCACACATACTATTTGGCTCATGCTTATTTATATGCCTGTTTCTTCTCTGGGAGTGCAGGAAATACTCCAGCTTTTCATCTACTTTTGCATCTTAGTCATTGGAATAATTGTCGGGAGAGTCAGCATGGCAATGCAGATAGCATTCACAAAAAAATTATTGGAAGACAAAAAAGAAAATAAGAATGACAAATCCAACTAATCCTCTGTTTTTTCCTCGAGCTGGTTTGTAATAGCCCAGTCCATTATTACATCTGCAATGTTATTGAATGAACTTGAGATGTTTCTGAGAATGTATTGGGCATCTTTGCATATATCTTTCACATCTTTTGCCTTCTTTACAAAATCAATAGCAGTCTTTGTACTTATTACAGATTTCTTGTCAACTGTAGATTCGAGAATCCTATTGAGCGAATTAATCGCCACAATACAAGCATCAAGAAACTTCTTCTCTTTTTTATCAAGCAGAATAATATTGTCCACAATCCTCTCTAGTTCTCTCGAGATTATAGAAACATAATACAACTCAATCATGCTCAGCTTCATTGGCTTTGTGAAAGTAAACGCGCTGATAACTGACTTGTCAATCAGCAGTTTGCTCTTGTCAATCTCATCCTCATATCTCTCAATTATTTCTGCGTCATAATTGCTGAGCATCATAACAAGAAGATTCTTGATTTTTCTAGACATCATCCTCAGAAGAGACGACGGATCTGAAACAGTAAGCGTTGATTCGCATGAAATCTGTTTCTGCTCGATTTCAACATTCTCAAGACTGATTAATCTTTTCTGGTTGAGTACCGACGAGGATTGAATCTCATTCTCAAAATTTATCTTAAAGGAAGCAGTAGGATTGATATAACATGCGACAATAAGTTTGTTGATTATTTCAGGATCATCTTCGTTTATGCTTATTATTAGACTTTTTTCTTTTTTTTCTGCGACATGAGGGATAATGTTTAAGGTTCCGTCTGGAAGCGGATTTAAAGAAACCTTGGAATCTGCACTGATTTTATGCTTCTTGCACCATGAAGTCGGAAGATACAGGTAATTCATATTCCCGGTGCGCTGAACTTTTCTGATTTCCATCAAGAATATTGAATTTATAAGGTATATATAAGTTATCCCATATAAGCAGGCCTTTCCTCTAGCATCTGCTTTGCTTTGGCAGTGGCAAAACTTCCTGAAAGCTCCTGATATGCTTTTTCAATTTCTTTTGTAATAGAAGGATTTACTTTCTTCATTGCATCTTCAAAATGTTTTTTCCCGACATGCTCTGCCTTGATACTTTCTCTCAAAGCAAAAATAGCAGCTTCTCTGCAAATAGCTTCAATATCAGCGCCTGCGTAACCCTCGGTCTGTTTCGCAAGTTCCTCGAGAGAAATATCCCTGAGAGGCATTCCTTTTGTATGAACTTTGAAGATTTCAAGTCTTGCTTTCTCTTCCGGAGCTGGAACATGAAGCATCCTGTCAAACCTTCCTGGCCTTAACAAAGCAGGGTCAATAATATCAGGCCTGTTAGACGCAGCAATAACCAAAACATCATGCATCTCCTCCAAGCCATCAATCTCAGTCAAAAGCTGGTTTACGACTCTTTCTGTTACATGATTATCAGAGTCTACTCCTCTCTTTGGCGCAAGCGAATCAACCTCGTCGAAAAAAATAATTGTCGGAGATGTCTGGCGTGCTTTCTTGAATATTTCCCGAACTGCTTTTTCGGATTCGCCAACCCATTTCGAGAGAAGCTCAGGACCTTTTATCGAGATAAAATTTGCTTCAGCTTCATTAGCAACTGCCTTTGCAAGCAAAGTTTTTCCAGTACCAGGAGCGCCGTAAAGCAAAATTCCTTTCGGAGGTCTTACTCCTAATCTTTTGAATGCCTCAGGATGTTTCAAGGGCCATTCAACTGCTTCTCGCAATTCCTGCTTAACACTATCCAAACCGCCGACATCATCCCATTTAATATTCGGAATTTCAACAAAAACCTCCCTCAGTGCAGAGGGCCTTACAACTTTCAAAGACTCCTTAAAATCACTCATCAGGATTCTCAACTGCTCAAGAACATCCTTATTAATCGGCTCATCCTCTTTGAGCTTTAAGTCAGGCAAAACTCTTCTAAGAACAATCATCGCAGCTTCCTTTGCAAGAGACGCCAAATCAGCGCCGACAAAACCATGCGTGATATTGGCCAAATTTTCTAGGTCTTTAGGTAGACCCTCTCGTCTGGATTTATCCACTATATCTTTGATTATTGCATATTCTTTTTCTAATTTTTCAAGTTCTTTGTATATTTCACTTTTTTTATTTTCCAAAACTTGTGTGCGTGGGTCATTAAGATTAAAAAATTTACAATCATCAATATCTTTTATTTCAATAGCTAATTTCAATAAAAGTTTTTTATTCTTTGATAATGTCTCTCTAATATTAATAAATGAAGACATATCCCTTTCAGTATTTTTAATTTCATCAGATAATTCAGTAATTTTTTCGTTAGTTCTCTTATTTATATTCTCATCTATGCCTTTGATTTTATTATCAAATGTTGGCAGGATATTTTTTTGTAATACCTCTCCGTATAACTCTCCAATAATTGGCATATTTCGAGTATGTATCTTCAGAATATTCAATCTGCCTCTCTTTCCTGGAACGCCAATCTCGATTTCTCTGTCAAATCTTCCTGGTCTTCTCAAAGCAGGATCCAGAATATTTGGAACATTAGTGGCAGCAATAACAACAACCTTGCCTCTTGACTTCAAACCATCCATTAATGCAAGCAATTGAGCAACAACTCGCCTTTCGACTTCTCCCCTTGTTTCTTCACGCTTGGACGCGATCGCATCTATCTCGTCTATGAAAATAATGCTCGGCGCGTTTTTTTCTGCTTCCTCGAATTTCTTGCGGAGGTTTTCCTCGCTGTTATGTGCAAAAATTCCTCCAAATCCTGCAATGAAATTCTGGCATGGCTCGACGGAAATATCATAAACATACTCAAAATCTTCTTTAACTTCCCCTATGCTAATTACCTTATCCCAATAAATATCGCTATTCAGGATTTGAGACAAATGCGGATTCTCAAGCCTCAGCAAAACATTCCTGCCAATAGAATCTTGGTTTTTCCAACCTCTCAAATTATAATTCCCTGCAACAAGCTCCTTAATATTTCCAGTAATTGGAATTCTGTCTCTTCTCGAACAGGACATCTCAATTTTTGTAAGGTAATTATAAACAGCCAAATTTCTCTCAGAATCAAAAAAACCGATTTCTCGGAAATTATTCAGGTTTTCATAATCTGCAAAACATATCCTCTTCTGAGGACGATTTTTTCGTGAATATATTTTAGCAACAATTCCGAAATGCAGCAGCAAATAAGCAATATCGTCAGCAAGCTCAGGACTCTCAGTGCAAACCTCAACCATAGGAGCAGGCGTTGTTAAATTTAGGCTTCCGTCTCCTGAAAAATATCCTCTCAAGAATGCAGCAATATTTTCCCTCCTGAGATTAAATATAAGATACGGAACTTTTTTGCGTCTTGCGCCAGACTCAAATCCCAGAACCTTTTTCATAATTATTCCAAGAATGCCTGAACAGATGTAAATATCAGATGAATGAGAATCAGGCTTATTATAAATTGTAACACTTCCAAACAATTTATTGCACAACTCTTTAACAGCTTTTTCTTCTTTCCTATGAATGCTCAGCCTTACCTCATTTTTATTAGTATATGAGCCTTCTGCCATCCATAATCCGAGGAAAGCGCTGAAATCTTCGTTAAATTCCAATATCGAAGGGAAACTTTTACCTTTTGTGCATATTCTTACTTCCTGCTTATCAATAAAAATATCTGCTCTTTCCATCAAGCTAATAAATTTACTGACAGAAATACCAACATTTTTTGACAGCAAGTCATATAGATATTTAGGATTTACATACAATAATTCTGCAACCTTATCATGCCCGAGTTTGTCTATTGCTTGCCTTACATAATGCTGGACTCCCCTTACCTTCAGACCAAAATCATTTTCACTTAATGCTTCAAGCAAATCAAGTTTCTCGACGGGATTTTCTGCAAACGGAATTTTCTTAGGAACTGCAATAAAAGACTTTCCTGAAACAAGCTCAGATGTTTTTATGCTCTCAATTCCGGTTTTGCCGAGAGTGAATACTGAATGATAATCCGTAACCCTGATTTCACGGCCGCTTCTTGTTTTTATTTTCAATATTTTAGAATTATTCCTGTGTTTAATCAAATCAGTAACCTTTGAGATGATTACTTTGCCATTTTCATTAAAGCACACAACCTCAAGATTAGTTTTATTGCTTTCGACAACCTCTCCAATTTTCATGCGCTTCAGCATTCCATTTTCCAAAATAACTATTTTCTCGTCGTGAGGCAAAGATTGTCCATAATATTTAGACATAATCTCAGGACCATTGATAAGAATAAAATGACTGTTTGTCTCATTCGCAACTGCTTTAGCAAGCAATGTTTTTCCAGTACCGGGAACTCCATGCAAAAGAACTCCTTTTGGCGCTTCAATCCCTAGTCTCTCGAAAATTTCAGGATGCTTCAAAGGCAGCTCAACCATTTCTCGGATTTTCTTAATCTCATCTTCGAGACCGCCAATATCCTCGTAAGAAACCTCAGGAACTCTTTCATCAGAAACCTCAATAGCCTCTGGATTGAAAACAACATCAGTATGCTCGGAAATAATAACTGCCTGTTTTGGCGTTGCATCTGCAACAATAAACTTTATGTCGCCGAAACCAAAACTCATCATGTTATCATCAGCAAGAATATTAAAAACATCATCAAAGAAAGGACTGTCGCTTAATGCGCTTCTCCTCCTTCTTGTTCCGCCCAAAGAAACAATGTCTCCCTTGACAACTGCCCTTCCAAGCAAGCCCTGCTTAAACAATTCAGGCGATGCCCTGATAACAATTCCCTTTCTTGCAGGCGCAATAATAACTTTCTTTGCTTCCTTCACTTCTGCTTTTCTTACTCTGACATGCTCGCCAATCCCTGTTCTTGCATTTTTTCTTATAATTCCGTCCATCCTGATAATGTTCAAGCCAATATCTCCTGGATAAGCACGGTCCGTAATCGTAACAGTCTTTCGCTCGCCTTCAATCTCGACAATATCTCCAACGCGAATGCCAATCTCCTGCATAAAACTTGAATCAATCCTGACAATGCCCTTATTAACATCGTCCTGAATTGCCTCTGCGACTTTGAGCTTAAGTTCTTTCATATGCGACGAGTATTTTTAGCATTTTTATAAACCTTTTCATAAGTTTGGCTCTGTAGAAAAAGAAGGTAAATTTATTATAGGATTTTAGAGTCTTTTTCCGACTCCTATTAAAAGTAGTCTATGCGCATTTTCGAGAGAAGACTCGGCTCCTTTAATTATGTCAATCTGGTTCTCTATCTGCTTAGGAATATGTTCAATAGGATATCTTGTTATATCGGGAGATTTTATGAACTGGCTTAATTGGTCTAAATAATACCAAACCTCTTTTATTTTGACTTTTGATTCGACTATGTCTTTATAGAATTTGCCATGATTTATACCAAGCATTTTTTCTATCTCGGCTGTTTCTGCTAAAAAACCGTCGAATACAGGTAATATTCTCTGGAGTTCATCCCTGACAAGCATGATAGACTTTACAACTATTTCATAATTTCTAAGAAAGTTAGTTTGAAGAGGTTTAGTTTGATCAAATATTTCCTTTGGTATTTTGGCTTTTTCTGACACTATGTTGTAGCTTTTTTTGAAAATCGCTGTTAATCTCTCATGAGAAACTCTAACTACTTTTAAAGCGCCTTCGACTCTTGTTACAATATTTCCTTCTGTTGGGTTTGCCATTTTGAATATTAGTTTAATTGGATAAATATAAAGTTTTCTTTTTATGGCGGCGTGTGAAAAGTAAAAAATAAGAAAAAATATTTAATCTCTGCAATCTTATCATCAGAATATGCTCGACATAAAATTCATAAAGGAAAATTCTGATTTGATTAAGGCAGATTTGATGAAGAGAAACCATCCTGAGAAACTTGCTTGGGTTGACGATTTGCTCGAGAAAGACAAGCGATACAGGCAGCTTTTGCAGGATTGCGATGTTCTAAGGAACAGAAGAAATAAGATTTCCGAAGAAATAAACCAGATGAAAAAACAGGGCAAGGACATTGCCGGGAAAATCACCGAGATAAAAGAGCTGCCAAAAAAAATCGCAGGAATAGAAGCTGAGTTGGAAGAGATAAAAACAAAAATCAGGAATTACCAGATGACTATTCCGAATATTCTTCATGAATCAGTGCCAATAGGAAAAGATGATTCAGAAAATGCCGTCGTGAAAACATGGGGAAAAATCAAAAAGCAGAAATTCGAGTTAAAGCCGCACGGCGAGCTTCTTGAATCTTTAGGACTTGTAAATTTTTCTGATGCTGCGAGAGTTTCAGGGCATGGATTTTATTATCTTCTCGGAGACATTGCTCTCTTGGAGATGGCATTGATGCAGTATGCTGTTGGAAAGCTCGTCGAGAAAGGATATGTTCTTGTTTCTCCGCCATTTATGCTGAGTAGAAAGCTGTATGAAGGTGTTACTTCTCTTGAGGATTTTGAGAATGTTATGTATAAGATTGAGAATGAAGACCTTTACCTTATTGCAACATCAGAGCACAGCATAGGAGCAATGTTAATGGACAAGGTAATTGAGCCAGAGAATCTTCCTCTGAAATATGCAGGCATATCTCCTTGTTTCAGGAAAGAGGTTGGCTCTCACAGCCTCGATACAAAAGGGCTATTCAGGGTTCATCAATTTTATAAGATTGAGCAGTTTATTTTCTGCAAGCCAGAGGATTCATGGAAATTCCACGAGGAGCTTTTGGCTAATGCAGAAGAGATTTTTCAGGGATTGAAATTGCCTTACAGGATTGTGAATATATGCACAGGAGATATTGGAATCATAGCATCCAAAAAATACGATATTGAGGTTTATATGCCGAGAGAGGAGAAATACCGCGAAGTTGTTTCATGCTCGAACTGCACAGCTTATCAGGCAGTGAGATTGAATCTGAAATATCGGAATGGAGAAGAAAAAGAATATCTACATACCTTGAACAGCACAGCAGTTGCAACAACTCGGGCAATAAGGGCAATTGTTGAGCATTACCAGCAGGAAGACGGCTCTATAATTGTTCCTCAGGTTTTGCAGAAGTTTGTCGGGAAGAAGGTTATTGGGAAGAAGTGATTATTTCTAGATGTATCAATAGTGAGGAATATATTCCTTATTGACCAAAAATAAAAGTCTAAACGTAATATCTTCAATAATATTCGGAAAAATGTTTTAGTATAGGTATTAACAATAATTTTATTATCCTATATTTTTGAAGAAGATGACAAATGATAGTCTAATGATGGATATGAGGGATATTGGAGATATACTAAGAAGAACTGCTTTTAGATTAGGAACTATTTTTTCGGAGCCTATAAAGTCACAAGAACATCCTGCCTCTGTTCCGAGATTGACACTTGACGATATAATCCAAAGAACACAAATACCCAGGCTTGTTGACCACCATCAGACCTATGCTATTGATGGGTATCTTGCTCATGTTGCTAGAGTTGTTCTTGAAGGAATGATCAATGAACTAAAAGAGATTAGACTCTATGCAGGAATTAGAATAGAGCATGACGCAGAGGAAACGAGAGATGGTATTAAAAAGGTTATTACTATTGTAGATGGTAGTAAAAAATTTATCGTTCATACGAATCCCATAGATGGGAGTGATAATTACTCAGCAGCATTAAATAGTTGGGCACGTTACCAAAAAGCAGGCATTACTATCCCTATTAACCCCGATTCTTGTGTTACGCTTGCATTGGCAAAAAAAACCGACCCATTTAATCCTATTGCAACAGCGGTTTATAATTTTAGAAATCACCAAGTTTATGGTGCTTTTAGGGGATATGAAAATGTGTATTTGAGTACAATGGGAGTTGTACCTGCAACAATCCTGTACCATAGGGTAACTGAATTAGGAAAAAAAGATATTAGATTTTTTATTGCAGATTATAAGTATGATATTGTTGATGTCCCAGCTATATTAGAGCAAGCACTTATAGATTATGGTAACCAAATTGGAGTACAGATTGATAGAATAAGGGGAACAGTTGCTTCGACTTCAAATATTTTAAAAGCTGTTATTGAGGGAGAAACTTTAGGTTATTTTGACTATAGACCAGCTGAACCTTTAAAAGGGATTAAGGGAAAATATGCAAGTCTTAAAGCAACCAATGTGTTAGCTGTATTGCCTATCGCAATAGCCAGAGGATATGAATATAGAAATATAAGAGGGGAATTATTGGCAGATGTTCATAAATTTGATTTGAGTAAATCTACACAAAATCCTGATATTAGTTTGTTATTAGTACCAAAAGACTTCTATCATGGAGGTCATTTTAATGTTTTACAAGCAGTTAATGGGGTTGCCGATAGAATTGATGCGAGGGTTAGATTATTTGTTCAAGCTAATTCTGGAACAGGTTATCAAATCCCAGGACATACATTAGATGAGTTAATTTCAGGTGAAGGAGCATATAAATCTGTATGGGGTGTAAGAAGACCAGAAGATGAAGGTTCTCCTATTGTTGTAAAAATCTTTGACTACTCTAAAAGGAGAGGCACTTCCAATTTAGTAACGGCAGGAATGAGTCAAGGCGATTTAGAAAGAAATGAAAGACGAATAGAGGCAGCTAGGGACAATAGTGATTATGGTAATTACATTGCTTTTATGTATGGATTAAAACGTGATGGTAAATCACCAGATGGATCTGATGTTATTTATTTGGTAGAAAGAAGATTTAAGCAAACATTTGCTCAAAAATATAGGTTAGGACAAATAGCCCCCTTGGATGAGATTGTAAAATTTGGCTCACATTTAGTTAATGCTGTTACTGCTGGTCATGATTCGAGAAATAGATGTCCACTTATTCATGGAGATATAAAAGATGAAAATTTTGGTGAGTCTTTTGATGGAAATGGATCACTGACTGATTATGGAGTTTCTTTTTTAGTTGATGTGGATAAAGAGAGGTCAGCCAATATAGGTTCAATTCATACTATGGCTCCTGAACTATATCAAAAGGATAATCAACCTACTACACAATCTGATGTTTTTGCAATTGGGTGTGTTTTATTTAAATTGGCAACTGGTTACCATCCCTTCTCACCCCACATTGAAAAACCAAGTGGAGTTGGAGAAGCACGACGAGCATATGAAGAAGAAACTACTCAACAAAAAGATCTTCCTGATTATTCACATATTTATGCAAGAATAGTTCTTCCTGAAGAACTAAGGAATATTGTAATAAAAGCAATGCAGAAAGACCCTGAAAAAAGGTATAGCTGTGCAGTTGAAATGGTAAAAGAATTTGCGAGAGTAGTGGAAATTCATAGATTATATAAACAAATTATGGGAGATATTGAAAAAGATACAAAAGGTATTGAAACAGAACCTCATCTCCATTCACACCTATTACTTACTGAGGACTGGTTATTGGCATTGAATCCTAATGCAAGTTACGCTTCAAGAATAGCTGCTCTTACTCATGACATAGAAAGAACGAAACCTAATCCAGTAAGATATGAAGGACAGCCTGATGATTTAGACTTATATGTGAAATATAAACAAGAACATGCTAATCAAAGTGCAGAACAGGTAAGAGAATTGTTATCCTCATTAGGTGCTACATCTGCATTCACAGATCAAGTAGTGTATATAGTAAAGTTCCATGATATTCCTCAAATTAATCAAGATATACAAAATAGAGAAAGCGTTCAAGAGGTTGTTGATGCTGATTCACTAAGTTATTTCCAAAATAATGTGAAACATTATATAACAAAACACTGCGATGAGCAAGACAGGATAATGATAAAAATGAAGTTTATGTATGACAGAATGTCTGAAAGAGCAAAAAGACTCTTAGACAAACAATCATTCTTCGAAATGTCAAGACCTTATATTATACCCTCATAGTCAAAATAAAATTGGCAATGTCAATATAAAACTGAGTTACAGTTATCAAATAATGAAGCAGAATACTATTTGGGCTTTTTTGTTTTGGATATAAACAATTAATATCTTTTAATATATCCTTTCTTTCTCTGTATATTTGAAGATAATCTTTTATCTCAAATTTATAATATAACTTTTCTATAGCTCTGGATAATAGTGAGACCCGTTTAAATATTTGAATATTTTCTTTTGTTATTTTTTCAAGTTCTTTATCATTCTCTATAAAAAAATCACAGAGAAACTTATATTCATCATGTATTTTCTCAAGAAATTCTATTAAACAATAAACGAGTTTTTCATTTTTTTGATCAGCATAACCATATTTATTTAGAAGTCTCCTACAAAAACCAGTATACCTATTATTCATGCCTTCCATATCCCTGAAAGTTCTTAATGATTGGATATCTTTATTTATCATTGAGTTTAGTATGCCTTCTTCCATAGAATGTAGTAAGACAAATGTTCTCCTCATAATTGGATCAAATTCACTAGCATTTATCTCAACTAAACTTTTTACAATACAAGAATTTTTAGAATGGCTAACAATTTCAAGACCTATCGCAAGTTTTAAGATTATTCTTTGGACATCATTAAGCAATTTGGGGTTAGAGGAATATAGTTCAATCTCATCATATCCCTTTTTATAAATAGAGTAAATAACTTTTTCGAGTGCAACATCAAACTCACTTATATCTAAATTAGTTTTTTCTTTTTGAGTTATAATGCTCGGTGTTAAGTACAAAGATGTTCCTTTTTCTTCTATGTTTATTTCTTGACCTGCGTTTATGCAATTGTTTTTAACCCATTTACTTGGTAGCGTTATCGTCAGTGTATTATGCCCCTGCTTTATGACTTTTCTTTTCATATCCGTAATATGTATGGATGAATATATAAAATTTACGTTATATATTGAAAACTTTTGGGATATATTCCAATACTGAGAGATATATTCCTTATTGTAAAAGAATATATACGTAAAAAATACTATATTCTATGCAATGCCAAGGGAAAAAGACGTTTATCTGCTGCATCATCTCAGGAATAATTCACGTGATACACTGACAAATATCTCGAAGAAAATGGAAATTCCCGTTACAACTGTCTATGACAGATTAAAAGTAAACGAAAAAAAATTTGTGAGAAGAAATACATGCCTGATAAATTTCCAGAATCTTGGACTGAACAGCGTGATGTATCTTGCATTCAAGGTAAGTAAAAACCAGATTGATGAATTTGAGAAATTTTTGAATGAGCATCCTAATGTAAATTCCGCGCATAAAACGGATTTTGAGAATGAGTATCTTCTCGAGCTAATTTCTGAAGATTCTTCACGGGCAAATCAATTCATCATGAATGCAGAAAAAAGATTTGGAATCCACAAGCTCCATATTTACAATGTTGTTAAGGAACTCCAGAGAGAGGCGATATTGACAAAGCCCAATCATGTAAAGGAGTTCTCGACGAGCGTTTAATGAAAATGGAAGGTGAAATTATGAAATCAGTTGGAATAAACGGAATCGCAGGAAGAATAGGAAAGTTTACAGCATACGAGCTTTCTAAATTAGGCGTAGAAATTTCTGCTGTAAATGATCTCGCTTCCACAGATGCAATTGTTGAATCATTGTCGCATAGAGACGGTGTTCATGGAAATCTTGAATGGAAAGTAGAAAAGATTGATGAAAAAAGGATTTCAATCAATGGCTTTCCTGCAGAAGTTTTTCACGAGAAAGACCCTGCAAATATAATATGGGGAAATGATATTTATGTTGTGGGAGAATGTGCTGGGCCATTTACCAAAAGAGAAGATGCAGAAAGACATTTTCACAGCAGCAATGCTCTTGAGACAGTTTTGATTTCTGCTCCTGGAACAGGCGACATGAAGACATTAGTGATGGGAGTTAATCACACTGATTATAGAATTGGCGATAGAGTTGTTTCCAATGCATCATGCACAACCAAAGCATTAGCAGTACCTATGCAAGTCTTGATTGATGCTGGTGTTGTAATTTATGGTGTTCAGATGGTTACAACTCATGCGGCAACTAATACACAGAAGCCGCTTGATTTTATGGATAGTTATGGTGTTTTAGATGTAATTTCATCAGCAAAGACAGGCGCAGCCATTGCAACTGGCAAAGTTATTCCATACCTCGACGGTAAAATGGGCGGCTTTGCAATGAGAGTTCCTACGAGAAACGGCTCATTTGCAAATGTTTTCTTCGCTGCTGAAGGCGATGATTTGTCTCCTGAAAAAATAAATTCAATCTTTGAGGAGGCAAAAAGCAATCCTGAATATTGCGGCAGGATTGATGTATTCTATGGAAAAGAAATTTCTTCTCCTGATATTATTGGCAACACTGCATCTTCTGTTATTTCATCGGCAAAGACAAATTCAATTATCCTGCCGTTTCAAGCCATGGCAAATCTTGCTTATCAGACAGCATTAATTGGAATTGTTTCAGGATATGATAACGAGCGTGCGCCTGCAAAAGACCTTGCTATGCTTGCAAAGTATGTAATGTCGAGATAGGCGCATTTCTCTGACGATGTTCGAGATAGCTTTAGCTCTAAAACCCGAGGTGAGAAAATGTTTAATGAGGAAATCAAAGGAAAACTAGAGAAGGATGAAAGGTTTATAGATGTAAGAATAAACAATCCAACTCCAGAAAAGTTTTTTACTGCCGGAAAAGATATCGGAAATTATGTTAGAGAAAATTTGCAGCGGCAAAATAGAAGCATTGATAATGTGCTTGTTCTGGTCGGCGGAGATTCAAGAATATTAACTCCTTCTTTTGTTGATACGCTTATTCTTGGCGTGAATTTTTTTGAGATTCCAGTTGCAAATGTAGGTTATAACAGAACAACTCCTTCTGTTGAATGGGCTGGAAGAGAATATGGGGCATATCTAACTGCTGTTGTGACTGCATCTCATTATGGTCCTGAAAAAAACGGCGTGAAGATAACGATAAATCCAAAAGCAATTTCAGGATTGCAAAAAGATTCTCAAAAAAAGCCAATTCATCTCGAGAATGCTGTTCAGGATGCATATAAAGAATCATTAAGAAATGCCTCAGGAGATTTACACGGAATCTCAATCGCGGTTGACTGCATGAACGGAACATCTTCAGGAATATTTGAATCAATCGCTGTAAGCAAAGGAGCGAGAGTTTATGCAATCAGAGATGTTCCAAATGGAAATTTTCCAGATGGGAATCATGAGCCGGACCCAACGCAATATGAAAATATAGCAACTCTAAGACAAGTTGTTAAAAATTCTAATGTATCTTTTGGTGTTGCCTTCGACGGAGATGGCGACAGGTTGGTTGTATTGACTGAGAAAGGAGAGTTAATACCTCCAGAATATCTTGGATTGGTTTTTGCAAAATCTTTGTGCGATAATGGGGGATATACCGGTTCCGTCATATTAGAGAATAAACTAATGTTTATAGAAGATGCAATAAAAAATTTTGGACAATCCCCTGTATTTGTCAAAACAGGCAGGCCATATCTTATCAAGGGAATGGAAAAAGAAAATGCTGATTTTGGCTATGAGCTTTCTGGTCATTTATTCTTCAGAAACTGGCTCGATGACGCAATGAAAAACGCATTGTATCTCGCGCAGATTGTCAGAGAAAGCAATAAACCAATATCTCTTTTAGTTGATGAAGCATGCTCAGGGATTCCTTACAACATAGGAGAAGTCAGATTTGATTTTGATAAAACAAGAGTAACTAATGAGATTGAAGGATTAAGAAATAATAGTCAATATGTTGTTGAGAGATATGAAGATTCAAGAGATGACCTGCTTCTGACCGACGGTGAATCATCTGTTTATCTTCGTCCGTCTGCGCATGCTAACATTGCAACAGTTGTTCCTTGGGGATTTTCTAAGAACAAACTAAACACGTTTTTGAATTCTGCATTTGGCAATATTTCAAAAGATTTTGCTGATGCATTCCGGGATGCTTATGCCAAGACAGCAGTATCCAAAGCATCTGTGTTTTACCAGCCAAGACAGCTGATTCTGGCGTCTCAGAGGTGAATGAAAATGCTTTTGGAAGATTTCCTCAGAGAAAGATTAGAAATTCCAGTTTCGCATGTTTTTTCATATGCAATAACTATAGATAAAAAAAATACTTATTCATTGGACGATGTTCAGGTAATAGGACAGCAATTAGCAGTTATTGCAAGAAAAAATGGACAAGCAAAATTTGCTGGCGACTTAGAAAAGGCATTATCTTCAATATCATCTAAAGACGCGGAAGTGCAAACAGATGACAAAACCTTTTTTGGAGCATTAGAGTTTGGCTTGGCAAATGCCATCCTTAAAGAAAACATTGCTTATGCTCTTCAGGAATCAACAGGAGGCGGCGCAGCTTATTCATACAGCTCTGCAAAAAAAGTCCACGAGAGAAATAAAAATCAGCACGTGTTCTTTGTTGGAAATCTTCCACGCACAGTATTGGAATTTCTTTTGCCAAAAAGCGCAGAATTTGGAAATGAATATGTAAGCGATCTTCTCAGATACTCTACAAAAAGGCCAGAGTTTGATCCAAGAACACATTCTCTTGAGATTAGAGAGACTTCTACAAAATTAATGCTTTCGCTTATAGAAGGAAGACGACCGGAAGAATTAGAGTTTGCAGATATAATTCAAAAAGTAAACCAATTGTATATGAATGGAGATGATTCTTATGTTGTTCAACTTGGGAGTCTGAATAAGGGCAATCCCATTTTTCATTCAGCAACTAAGTATGTCTTCGAAGAAGCTTCTGCAAGGACAGGGAAGAAAACTATTTTCTATGCAGGAACAAGTGATTTTAAAGACGACACAAATAGAGTCATTGAGATATTGAAGGTTGTTTATTCATATCATATTATCTCTATGAACGAGAAAGAACTTGACCAGGTTTATTCTGCACTATGCAAATCCACAGGTGCATCAGAATCTCCATCATCACGAGCTGAAAAATTAAGTGTCTTGGATAATTTAGTTGAAAGTTATAATTCTTCGCATAATGAGGATAGAATCGAGATTAATCCTGAGCAAATAAAAATATGTCATTCTGCTCATGGTGCAATAGCTTACAAAAGCAGTTGGTATGGAGACTCTGACAGACAACTAACTCAGGAGCTTCTTCAGTTATGTGTTGATGGAACTACAAGAAAATATGAAACTGATAATTATCTTTGCTTGAAAGAAATTTTAGCTTACTCAAGCACAGCCGGAATTGTCAGGCAGAATTCTGAATTTGATGAACAGTTTGGAGATGAACGAAATAGGGAGAATTATAATGTTGTCAGTGCAGTTGCTCCTGTTGTTCCTAATCCTATTGGCACATTAACCGGTCTCGGAGCTGTCTTCGACGGTATTGCAACTTCAACAATGGGATTGTATTTTGCGAGATAGGGAGGTAAAAATGGGATTTGTACAGGATTTGATGGAAAGACAATTGCATATAGATAAGGCAGAATTGCTTCAGCTGAATACAGCGGAAAATATAGCTGTGCGGCCTCGGCTTGAGAATCTGCATATCGAGGAAGGGGTTCTTGAAAAATTGCACGGAATGTTATATGTTCATGGTCCAGCAAATGGAACGGCTTTGTTTATGCCATTTGACCAGAAATCTTCCGAGCATGGGCCCGGGCATGAGTTTTTGTGGAGCAGGGATAATCCAAGCCCCGAGGAGATTAATGAGAGAGGCAAAGGCTCTGCTGACATCAGGACAATTGCTGAATTAGTCAACAGAGGAAATTATTCAGGATATGTTTTGCATCCTGGAAATATAAGCCAGGCGAAAAATCTCTTTAATCCAGACATTCCATTAATCTATAAAATTGACGGCACAATCTCTCAGCCGGCTGGAGCAGGAATCCCGTCAACAGTCGGAAGTATTGACGATGCATTACGACACGGTGCATCTGCAATTGGAATGACATTATATCCTGGTTCAGAATATTTGCGAGATGATTTGGAGAGAGTCGGGGAACTAACCCAAAAAGCGCATAATGCTGGTTTGGCTGTTGTTGTATGGGCATATGCACGAGGTCCAGGATTAGACAGTAATTTCAAATTTAAAAATAAGAACGGAGATGAAATAATCGGGCAAACACAGGCAGACAGTTTATACTGGACACAGTATGCAGTTGCAATAGCATCTGGTTTTATAGGAGCAGATATTGTCAAAACAAAATTCCCTGCACAAGTAAAAGACAAGAACAGACCTGCGTACGATGCTTACATTGAGTCATTAGCAGAAAAAAACTCCAGCATGATTGCATACAAATTTTTAGAGCCAGAAAACTCTGCAACTCCATTAACAAATGACCAGCACATTTACAGAGCAAGTTTAGTTGTTCAGACAGCGCCACATGCAATTGTAATTTTCTCTGGAGGACCAAAAGTCAAGGGAGATCCAACTGAATCTGTATTGCGGCAGACAGAAATAATTCTGAAAGCAGGAGCAGAAGGCGGTATTTATGGAAGAAATGTATGGGGAATTCCTGTTGAACACGGACTTGAATTATCAGAAAAATTAGTCGAGTTGATGAAAAGCTCAGAATATAGTCGAAAACTAACTCAGCCAAGATTTGCTGGATATATAATAAACGACAGAGCATCTTAGACAATAAATAATGTCGCTATCAATTGTGTCAACATAATTGATTCTTTCTAAGAAAACCGATTTACGGAATTGGTGGTATCTCGTCTATGGCTCAATCTCCGAAAGCTTTATATACCATTTCCCACTATTAAGTGGTCAAATGGAGTCAATAATGGATAATGACCTAGAATTTGCAGAAGAAATCCGAGAAAAACAAAGGCAAAGCAAAGAAAAGGATTTCAATAAAGTTATAAACAAGAAAGATTTGAATGGCTTTGATTTAGATGAATTATTCTTGGATAAAGAGTAAAAAATGGAAGTTAGAACACTCCCCAGGTATGTTCACATAGATGATATAGTTATTGTCGGCACAGATCATAGAGCTAAAGTCGGCAGCACAAAAGAAAAACAAAAATTCTGGTCTGAAATAAGAAGTGCAAAACATCATTTTACTGAAGGGTATTCAAGATCTCTTGAAGTATTGAATGCACACAAAAGGTATGCAGGAATAACTTATGAATATCTCTTTTTGAACAAGTATGGCAACAAGATAACTTTTCTCGAGGACAATTCCAGATGGTCAGAGCTTTCAGTAAGATATGGAATAAGAGAAGATTTATTTGGGATTTATCGTCTTATGGCTTCTGGTCCTAATATTCTTTCTGCAGCAGATTCTATCGATGGAGTTGTTGAGAGTCTTAGAATTGGTCTGACTATTTTTTCAAAGTATGATTCTATATTTGTTCCTGAATATTCACAGAGTTCTGTTGACAAATTCCTGATTGTTGTTGATGAGTTAGTTGCTCTTCCTGAGGATGTTGTGACTATTGCGAATGTCGGCTCGGAGTATGTAAACTTTTTGCGGGAAATTAGGGATTATGAGGTGATTGCTCTAAAATTTAAGAAGCACACAGAGGAGATGGAAGGAAAGAAAGCATTGGTTATCGGAGATGGTCATGTTGATTATATTGCAAATTATCTAAGGAATGAAACAGTTGAAAAACCAAAGACATGGCAAGATTTTGTCTGTCGGCTTGATCAGAATTTGAGAGATTTTGTCTATAAAGTTGAGAATGAGTTGTTTTCTGCATAAAGATAAAGGTTTTATATTTGACAATTATCCCAAACTAAAAATGACCTTCGACTTAGAACTGGAAAAAGTAGCAGAAAAAATAAAGCAGGAAAAAGCAAAACTCGTCTGTATTCAGCTGCCAGACGGATTAAAGCCGAAAGCAAAAGAAATTCAGGACTTTATCGAGCAGAAAACATCTGCAGATGTAATCATCTGGGGCGGTTCTTGTTTTGGAGGATGTGATATTCCCGACTTGGGAAAATTCAAGGTAGATTTGCTGATTCAATGGGGGCATAGTGTTTTTAGGAAAACTTTCTAATTGCATAAAATATATATACCCATCCTCTGCAAAGTAATAGTATGGATTCTATCATAGAAACAGGCGTTGACAAGTTAATAGAACTTATCAAAGTCAAAAAGCGCCTGTCATTTCCGGAAGCAGCAAATGAATTGGGAATAAACCAGAACCTCCTTGAAGAATGGGCTGATTTTCTCGAAGAAGAAGGCATTATAACAGTAGAATACAAGCTCACAACGCCTTACCTTGTTGTGAAAGAACTCAGAAAAGAGGAAGCAACGCAAAAAACAGAGGACTTCCTCAGAAAAAAAGAAACATTTGTCAACAAGGCGGAGTCAATGCTCTCAATCATAGAAAAAGAATCCAAAGAACTGACAACTATAAAATCAGAATCAGAGAAACTTAAAAAAAGCATAGGCATTGACATAACCAAAGTCGAAGGCGACCTTAAAAAGCTTGAAAATTATGAAAATTCCAAATCAGACCTGCACAAGCAAATCATAGAGAAAGAGCAGGAATTCAAGAAACGTCTGCATGAACTCACCAACGATATTCTCAACGAGCAGAAAAAATACGAAACACTCCTTAAAGCAGTAAAAGGTGAAGAAGCAAAACTCAACGAAGAAAAGCTCGATGAGAAGTCAACTGAAAACAAGGAGCATGAACTTGAAAAGCGCTTATTGGAATTTGAAAACATCGTCAAATACCTCAAAAAAGAAATCCAGCAGGAAGGAAAAAAAATACTCGCATCTGAAAAGCACACAAAGGAAATAAAAAATTTTGCAGAGAACATAAGGAAAGATGTTTCAACAAAAAAAGTCCAGCTTCTTTCATTGCTCAGTGAGAGAGAGAAAAAAGAAAGTAGAATCAACTCGCTCACAGAAAATATCGCAAAAAAAATAGAATCCACAAAAAAAGAACTTCCTGAGATGGAGCAAGCATCAAAAAAATTCAAGCAGTTTCTCGAGAGAAAGACCAATATCAGCCACACGATTGACATGCTCAACCGCGAAAGTTTAGAACTCAGAAACCTGCTTGCAGAACTTATCAGGAAAGGAAGGATGCTTCAAATCTCGCCTAAATCCAAAGATGTTCTCAAGCATATTCAAGAGCTGCAAAACAAATATAAAGAAATAGACACAAAAAAGCAATCATTTGAAGGCCAGTTGAAAAAATTCATGAACTTAATACACAAGTAAAATAAGCAAATCAATGGCAAAAAAAAGCGCAGCAGAAGAAAAAAAAGAGGAATTCAAATATATTGACACCTATGACTATGTCTCTAATGATATCCCTGTCACAATAAAGGTCTACAAAAAGCAGGAAGATTTCGTGCCGACATACGAAGTATCAATCGCAAACATCACAAAAGTAACAGAACTAATTCTGGAAAGAATTCGCAATGAACTAACTCAGAAAGTCAGTCTTGGAATGGTTGACATCCTCAACATAAAAGAATCAAACCAGATAGAAAACAAATACACAGAAGCAATCATTGACTTAGTAAACAAATACTTTCCGACAGCAGACGATAGAACAACAAAATTTCTTGTATCTTATCTTGTCCAGAGAAGCCTTGGGCTGGGACCTATTGAAATCCTGATGCATGATGTCCAGATAGAAGAAATCGCAATCAACAGTTCGAAAGAGCCAGTATGGATATACCATAAAAAACACGGATGGCTTAAAACATCAATCACAATAGAATCAGAAGAGCAGATAAGATTCTATGCTTCAATGATTGGAAGAAAAGTTGGGCGGCAAATAACAATCCTGACTCCTTTATTAGATGCAAACCTTGGCACAGGAGACAGAGTAAATGCTACTCTCCAGCCAATCTCTTCCAACGGAAACACAATAACGCTTAGAAAATTCGCAGCAAAGCCATGGACTGTTACAGACTTAATCCGTTCAAACACCATCTCAGTAAGCGCAGCATCCCTTATCTGGCTTGGTTTGCAGTACGAACTGTCGGCACTTATTGCAGGAGGAACAGCAACCGGAAAAACATCCATGCTAAACGCAATTGCAAATCTCTTTCCGCCAAACCAGAGAATCATAAGCATTGAGGACACTCGAGAATTGCAACTTCCAAAATTCCTACATTGGATTCCAATGAACACACGGCTGTCAAACCCGGAAGGAAAAGGCGCAATAACAATGCTCGATCTCCTTGTAAACTCATTGAGAATGCGTCCAGACAGAATTATCGTCGGTGAAATCAGGCGAAAAGAAGAAGCAGAAGTTCTATTTGAGGCAATCCACACAGGACACAGCGTCTATGCAACTGTCCATGCAAACGATGCTTATGAAACAATCACACGGCTTACAAACCCACCAATAGACATCCCGAAGATAATGATACCTGCAATCTCAATGATAATTGTCCAATACAGAAACCGAAGAACAGGCATAAGAAGAACATTCCAGATAGCAGAGATTCTTCCAGATTCACAGCCGAATGTGCTGCTGCAGTTTGACTTTCGTTCAGACTCGCTGAAAAAATCCGCAGAATCTAAAGTGCTATTCAACACACTCCAGATGTTCACAGGATTTTCAAAAAACGAGATGAACACATCTCTGGCAGAAAGAGAAAAAGTCCTCAAATGGCTTGTCAAAAACAACATAGACACTGTTGACGGTGTTGGAAGGATAATGGCAGAATATTATACCAACACAGAAAAGCTTCTCGATGCAATAGACAAAAATAAGCCAATATTCAAAGAAAATAAAGGACAAGAAATAAAATAAAATGCTCAATATCATAACAAAAAAATTAGCAGGTATCTATCCTGATTTGCATTACAAACTTTTACAGGCAGGAATCGAAGAAAAACCTGAGGCATACATAAAAAAAACTCTGCTCGCAGCAATTTATCTTACAATCGGGCTATTTGTATTTTTCTTTCTCCTTTTTGCAAAATCAGGAAACGCAAAAATTGCCTTCATATCAATGCCAATAATATTCATATTAAGTTTATTCTACATCATACGCATTCCAGACGCAATAATCTCCAAAAAAGACAAAGAAATAAACAGAGAGATTGTATATGCAGGAAGATTCCTTGTTATAGAAATCCAGTCGGGCGTTCCGCTGTCAGATGCATTCAACAACCTTTCAAAAAATTACCCGAAGATAGGCAAATACTTCAAGCTCATAACAGACAAAGTTTCTTTAGGAACAGGCATGGAAGATGCAATGTCGGAGGTAATCGAAGTTACTCCTTCAAACAATTTCCGCAGGATTGTATGGCAGATACTCAATTCGCAGCGCACTGGAGCTGATGTCGGAGACTCAATAAACTCGGTTGTCGAGCAGATTTCACGTGAACAGTCAATCCTTCTCCAAGAATATGGAAGAAAACTCAACCCATTAGCAATGTTCTACATGATGGCAGCAGTTATTGTTCCTTCCTTGGCTGTAACATTTTTTGTCATAATATCCTCGATGATGGGGCTTGAAATAAGTCTCACAGTTCTGCTGTCAATAGTGTTCTTCATGGCATTTGTCCAGTTCATGTTCCTCTCAATGATAAAATTCATGCGCCCTGCAGTGGACTTCTAAAATGCTAAAATCCATAGAAAATCTGAAAGAGAAAATCGCAAAGATAAAATTCAAGCTGCCACTTAATACAGGGAAAAAAAAGTTATCAATCAAAAAACCAAAACTCTCTCCCCTGCAAAGAAAAGTAAGGCAAAGATTTTACCTTGACAAAGCAGGAATACATCAGGATGAAAAATTCATAAGACGGATTCTCTTCAACGCGAGCATTGCGCTGAGCATACTTCTTTCTGCTGTCATAATATTCATATTCACAAAAAAAGCAGACGTCACAATCCTTTATCTAATAATGATAATGCTTCTTCAATGGATAATCATATTCCCTCTTATTCTTGCAGGTGTGTGGGGAATATTCTATTTTATTATGGACATCAGGATATACAAAAGGAGGCTTGAACTCGAAGAAGTACTGCCTGATTTTTTGCAGCTTACTGCTTCCAATGTCCGCGCGGGAATGATGCTTGACAAAGCGCTTTGGTATGCTGTCAGACCAAGGTTTGGAATACTTGCCAAAGAAATAGAAAACATTGCCAAAGAAACAATAGCAGGTACAGACATAATAGTTGCACTAACAAAATTCAGCGAAAAATACGATTCGCCTATATTGAAAAGGACAATCAGCCTTATTCTCGAGGGAATGAACGCAGGGGGAAACATGGGACCCCTATTAAGCAGAATCGCTGTAGACATAGAGGAATCAAGAGTCATGCAAAAAGAAATGGCTGCCAATGTCTCAAATTATGTAATATTTATCACATTCGCGTCTGTTGTTGCTGCTCCTGTATTATTTGCGCTATCAAGCCAGTTTATTACAATAACGCAAAAACTCACAGCAAGCTCCACAATCCCTAAAAATATTCAGGGCTTTGCATTATCATTCTCAGGAGGAGGAATCACGCAAGGAGATTTCAGGATATTTGCAAGCGTTTCAATTATAGTTACTGTCTTTTTCGCTGCTCTTATTATCGGCGTAATCAAAAAAGGCGATTTGAGAAGCAGTCTCAAGTACATTCCAATATTTATCACGATTTCATTGTTGATTTTCTTCCTTACGGATAAATTATTGCAGTCTGTGCTTGGTAATTTCTTATAGAATTAAGAAAAAAATAATAAATCACTGCTCTTGCTGAGTCTGTGCAATGACCTCATTCTTAGCCAAATCCTTGTAAGCCCCAATAACTCCAACATTCCTGAAAATAAAACTTCCGTCGGATTCTATTGAGCCGACTGTTTTCCAAACAGGAACAAGAGACTTATATGTTGAAACCTCCTTGGACAAAATCACAGTCGGAACAGCTGTAATGTTATACTTTGCAACAAGCTCTTTTCCTTTTGCATCAGAAATGTCATAAGTTGTTTCCTTAGCAAAATTTACATTAAATCCTTTTGGATTTGCAAGAATTGCCTTATGCTGGGCGACATCATAGCACTTGTCGCAGCTCTTATCTGTCAAATAAGTAACTTCAACAAGACCTACAATCTTTCCAGTTGCCAAATCTTTGTAAGGAGGTGAAACTTCCTCAAGCAGATAACTTCCATCAGCAGCTATTCTTCCAATCTGCGGCCAGCTCTGTTTTATCAATTCATAATCACCGGCTTCCTTGGAAAAAATCAGCGAAGGAACTTTTGACAGATTATACTTCTTCACAAGCTCTTTGCCTTCATCGCTTAAAACATCAACAGTCTTCTCAGTATCGAGGAAAACTCCATTGCTTCTTATCTGCTGAACAATTGGCTGGAAATCAATGCACTCTTTGCATTCCTTATCAGAAACAATTACTGAGTTTATCAATCCCTTTACATCTCCATTATTGGCATCAGTGTAAGGCGGAGAAATTCTTGTAAGCACAAAAGCATCTTTCTTAACATCAAATGCTGATTTGAGAGACTCAAACTTTGAAAGATTTCCGATTATAATAACTGTCGGAATCTTCTTTATGTCATACACCTCGATGAGCTTTTTCCCATTTTCTGAATCATATTCAACAAGCTCCTCCTTTACAATCTTCACTTTCTCTGTTTTTATAGCTGAAACAAAAGAAGACAAATCAACACAATTAGTGCATTTGCTGTTTTTTACAAGATAAAGAGTAATCTCTACCGGCTTTTCAAGCTCGGCAATATCTGCTTTTGCATCCTTAATCTTGTCATTCAATTTAGTTGTTGCATTCATCCCCTGAAAAATATTCCAGAGAAGGAAACCCAAAAGAATAACTCCGAGAACAATTACAATAGTATAGATAGTTGTCTTATTATCCTTCTTATGCTCGTGCTCTACCTTATGATGATGCGCATGATGGATTTCATGTTTCTCATGCTTGTGCTCTTCTTGTACATCAGCTTTCACAGTTGTCTCTTTCTTCTCCTGAAGAATTTCATCAGTTTTTACGTCCTTTACATCAGGACTTTCATTTTTTGGTTCATTGTTTTCGTCTGCCATTTTTACCTGTTAAGTTCACCTTCGATTACTTGCTGAAAATATTGCAGTGGAATATTCCCCTCAAGTTTTATGCCATTCACAAAAAATGTCGGCGTGATTGCGATCTTTGCATTCTTGCCGTCACGATAATCATTATTAATCTTATCCTTGAATTTGTTTTCCTGCATACATTTATCAAACTTATTAACATCCAGCTCAAGAATCTTTGCATACGATCTTAGACTTGCACTGTCAGCAGCACTTCTGTCGAATACAATCTCTTGATACTGAAAATATTTTCCTTGTTCACCTGCGCACAAAGCTGCATTAGATGCAAACATAGAATTAGGATATTTGCCGGTAACCATCTCCTTGGAAACCCATTGAATCTTATCACTATACTTTGCTCTCAACTCCTTAAAAACTCCGTTATGAAAAGCTCTTGTATATGAACACTGCAAATCGCCGAACTCAATAACAACGACCTTAGAATCAGCGCTTCCAAAAAAAGGATCGTTTGGATTTTTCACAGGCATCTTAAATGCAGTAAGATTGACAAATGCAATTACAACCACTGCAAGAACAGCCAAAACAATTCCAATTATAATTATATTCTTGACATGGCTCTTTTTTTTCTCTGCATCCTGCTCTGCCTTTTTCTGTCCTTTAAACTCCTGCTTTCTCAGCTTTTTCCTCTCTGCTCTCGAAAGGTTTTGGTTTGCTGTTTCATTCGAAGAATTTTCTTTATTCCCTGTATTATCTGAATTATCATCAGCCATTTAAACAACCTTCTTAATAAAAAACTAAAAAAAAAAGTCAAAATCACAATGCAGGATCCTTTATAACAGTCTCAACTGCATTCTCTACTGTATTAGGAGCAATCACACCACAGCCGCCTGATGCCGGAACTTGCTGTCCTTGCGGCGGAGCCTGTGGATTACCCTGCGGATTATATACTGAATTGCCTGCATATGCCTGCTGTTTTTGCGCGCATCCTGCAACAACAAACAATAATGTCAATCCTATAATGCCCACTATAATTGATTTTCTCATCTATCACACCCCCAATTAATTTATAATCAGATGTAAAATTCAGGATATTATAAATTTATCCTTTACATCCAACTCTCTCAACAACCGCCGACCATGCTTGGCAAGTCCTGAATATTCGACGGAACTGCTCCGCCTGATGAAGTTGATGTTGAAGTGCTTGCCTTTCCCAAAGTCAATGAGCCTTCTGCAAGCTTTGTCTTCAACTCATTAAGCTGGAATGCCTGAACAAGAGAAACTAAAACTAAGATTCCCAGCACAATTGCTATTATTATATTTTTATCCATTTTTTTACCTCCTATATTATTTAATCAACAACCGCCGACCATTCCTGGCAAGTCCTTTAAATCAGCTGCAGATGCTTCCTCTCCTCCTGTGCTTCCGTCGGCAAATTGAGCGATAATTCCAGAAGAGCCGCCGTGCCTTAATGATTTAGCGTTCATCTGTCCTGAATAAACAAGATAATCCTGAATCATACCTTGAGGATACCATAATCCTTTCCATTTTGTCATCTCTCCCATAATCTCCTCATCTGTTTTCTCAGGATAATATTTGATGAAAAACTTTGCCATTCCCTGCCATGCATAAGAATGCGCGCAACCGCAGTTTGGAATCGCAGTAACACTATTAGGACCGCCGCAGCAATAGTCGCAAGTAAATCCATTCACCATCTTGCTGTATCTCTGCTGCTCCTCTGCTGTAAGCTTAATCTCATTCTGAGTGCCAAACCTTCTCGAGCCAAGGAAAGATGCCCATGCTTTCTGGCTTGTAATAGGGTCATCAAAAGAAATGCCATTCAAAAGTTCTGAACCAGGACCTTTCTCAACATAAAACGGCGTTCCCGTCGGCACAACATAATTAATCGCATCCTGCGTTGGATTGCCGGTATCTTTTGGCGCAGGAGTTTCGCTGATAGTTGGCCATTCAACAAGCTTTGTTGTTCTTCTATCTGAATTCATCATGGGGCCAATAATCTTTCCACCTTTTTCTCCTGAAAACAAAGAAGTTGCCTTGCTGATGGTTTTCTGGACAGGATTGGAAATCTTGCCAGTAGAAACAAACGACGATAAGCCGGCAATCTGAATCTGATTATAAAAAACCAGAACTGCAACAGCAAAAATCAGGATAAAATTAATATAAAAAATTTTATTCTTCTCGGCATCACTCATTTTTTATTTCTCACCCATTTATTAATTTTCTAAGTCTTACACTTTTTGTAAAACATGGAGTATTTAAATTTTTGGATTTCATTTTAGAAAAATTTTAAATACCTAATATGCATTACTTTTTTGATGATGTGGAAAGAAATTGCAAATTCTGATGAATTAATTTGTTACGAGAAGAAAAAATCCGAGAGGGTTTCGATAAGGATTGAGGCAAGACAGCATGAAGAGAACTGGGGAGTGTATAAGATTTACCATACTGATGCAAAATGCCTTCATGTTGACGAGTATGAGGCAGATACAAGGTTTCATGCAGAGGAATTGATTAAGAGGCTTCAGTCTGAACCTGAGATGGATGAGAAAGCTCTTGTTGATTCTAAATTTGCTTCTCAGGGCAAACTTGATATAAAAATGAAGAGGGCTTATAAGGAGCCGTATGTTGAGAAGTGGGTTTTGAAGATTGAGAATATGAAAGATTCAGGAATTATTGTGATTCGCGAGGGAGATTTTGTTGAGATGGATATTCTGCTTAACAGGAAGTTTGAGGATAATGAAAAAGAGATTATTCAGGAGATTAACAGGATGTTCGGGATAAGGAAGAATTTTGAGGATTTTGTGCAGTATATTTATTATTTCAGTAAAACATCGAGATATAAATCTGGCTTTAAGGGACAGCAGCAGTTCCTGATGGGCAATATTGAGTTTGGTTTTGATGAATAGATTAAAATTCAAACAACTTCTTTTTTTCTGGAATTGCTGTCGGAGAACCGCCGCCGTGCCATGTGATTCTTGGCCTTGTTTGTATCGGAAAAATTCTTTCGTTTGTATCGTCAAAGACAAGGGCCGCACCGCTTGTTTCTGGAAGGATGTTTAACAGCTTGTCGAGTCCTTCTCTCATGTAGCTTTGCATCAGCGTGGAGAGTGAATCTACATCTAATTTTGCTGTCAGTCTGTGCGAGATTACTATATCGGATTGCGTCATTACATCTGTGTGGATTTTTCCAGGTTGTTGGGTTGCAAGTATTAGGGAGATTCCCGGCTGTCTGCCTTCTCTCAGAATTGTGATTAGAGAATTGCTTGCAGATGTTCTGCCTTCTCTTGGAAGAAATTCATGCGCTTCATCTATAATTATCCAAACTAATGGCTCAACTGGCTTTTCTGCTGTCTCTGGCTGTAACAAATAGCTCATTTCTTTTTTGATTGCGTTGAATTCTTCTGTTTTTCTCGATTCCATTCTGCTGAGAAATAATTTTTGCGCTACAAGCCCTATCGCAAGTGATTTTAGTCCTTCTGCCCCTGGAATCATTGCATAACAGCTTACATCCAAAACTGTAATCTGGCCTGCATGAATTAATTTTTCCATTGGCGTTCCTTCTGTGCTGAATAGTCCCCAGCGCATTGCTGATGAAAATCTGTTGTCGGCTGCGTTTTTTACATCCTGAGAAACTTTTTCTGATGATTTTATTTTCGCAAGAATGTCCTCGATTGAGTAATCTTTTTTTTCGTCCTGAAACTCGACAATAATACTTTCGATAAAAACACCGAGAGGCGAGTTTTGCTCTATATCGAATGAAAGGCACCAGTCTGATGAAGATAACTCGCTTGGCTTTATTGAGAATGGATAATCTGTCGGGATGCCTTGTTTTTTGAATTTGTCATAATATCCAACAGGTGTATAGACAACCACTCCAATCGGCATGCTTTTCACTCCCCACTGCTGCAATAATTGTTCGTCTTTTTTGTTGGGATATTTCATTGTCCAGTAAATTCCCATTGTGTCAAGGATTAAGACCGCAATGTTTTCTGCAATTTCCTGAGGAAGCATTGCCATTCCTTCTGCTAATATTCCAAGTGTGTACGATTTTCCTGAACCTCTTTTTCCACAGACAAAGATTACATGGCTTCTTGCAACGTCTACATAAACTTCGTTTGAAAGAGAAGATGTCTGACCCATCTTGACATATTGCTTGCCTAAAAATATTGTTCCTTCTTTTCCGAATTTCTGCCTGTCTTTTTCTGTTCTGCCGAGGGTTATGTCATAGGCCATGATTTGTTTATTGGAATAGTTGTATATATATCTTTACAACAATCTTTAAATAGCACGATGATAAACGTCTGTCTATGGCTATCCAAAAGTCCGTTATACTGAGGAAGGTTTCTGATATGGCTTATGCAACGCTTTTGATTATTGTTATTAGCGTTGTCGTCGGGCTGATAATGTCTTTCCCAGTTATGTGGCTATGGAATTTTGTGTTTGGAGAGATACTTAAGATAAATGTTTTTCAGGCATGGGCATTGACGATACTTTGCGGGATATTGTTCAGCAGGAATGCGGCGCAAAATAAATAAGGTTTTTTATGACTTAAACCGTGAAACAAAAAATTTAAATAGTTCCAATCTAATCAATGGACGAGGGATTTGGTATGTTAAGGTTGAAAAAACTAAGCGAAACTTATGAAATGAAGGTCTTTACTGATACAGGTGAATATTTTGGCGATGTGGAGGAGATTATTCTTACACAGAACAAGATTTTTGGCTGGAGGATAAGGGCAACGAAGAATTCTTTCCTTAGCAAGGTTTTGGGCTCTGCAAAAGGCGTCATTGTTCCGCATCAGCTTGTGAAGTCTGTCGGAGATATTATGATTATCAGCAAGAGCGCGGTTCCGAGTTATAGTCCTGAGGAAGAGGCAACTCAGGAGCATCAAGAGGAAAAAGAGCTTGTATAAAGGAAAGCTTTTTGTATTCTTTTTCTGTTTCTTTGTTTTATGAAATATAAGAACCTGATTGTTGTAGGAACTTCCCATATTGCAAGGCAAAGTCTCGACGAGGTTTCACGGATTATTGAGGATGTTAAGCCTGAGATTGTTGCTGTTGAGCTTGATAAGAGGCGTTTAGAGGCATTGCTTTCAGGCGAGACAAGGAAGCCTTCTTTGAGGGATATTAAGGTAATTGGATTTAATGGATATTTGTTTGCTGTTTTAGGCGCATGGGCGCAGAAGAAACTTGGACAGCAGGTCGGCGTGATTCCTGGAGAGGAGATGAAGACTGCTGTGAAACTTGCGAAGAAGCACGGCTTGAAGATTGCAATCATAGACGAGAATATCGAGGTAATTCTTAAGAAGCTTTCCAAAGAGATTTCATGGAGAGAGAAATGGAATTTTGTTGTTGACATCTTTAAAGGAATATTCGGATTGGAGAAAATGGAATTTGATTTGTCAAAAGTCCCTGAAGAAAAAATCATATCAAAGATGATTGAAAAAATCAAAAAACGTTATCCTAATATTTATAAGGTTTTGATTTATGACAGGAATAATCTGATGGCTAAGAGACTCGGAGAATTAATGGAAAAGAATCCTGACAAGAAGATTTTTGCTGTTGTTGGCGCAGGTCATGTCGAGGGGATTTCTGAGATTTTGAAAAAGATAAATCCGAGAGTCATTACAGAGAAAAGCCTTGCTGTATCTCAAAAATAATTGAGGCATAGCTGACTGAGTTTGTAAAATCTTTTGTTATGTCTCCTGATGTGCAATAGTCAAGGAGTTTGGGCTTGGATTTTTCTAATGATGCAATTTCGAGAATTAAGCTTATTGGATTTCTTCCGCAGATTGTTGCGCCTGTTTTTTCTGTGTAATCATTGAATCCTTTTCCGTCGAGATTTAGGATGTTTTTAATTGCGCCCATGTCTAAATTTTGAAGATTTTCTTTGAGGTTTTTTTGGAATGGAATAAATCCATAATTTGGACCAAAATGCGTGAAATCACTGGATGCAATTATGCAGAATGTTTTTTTCATGGATTTGACTGCTGTGAGAATTTCCGGTGCGGCTTTTTTATGAGTGATGCCATCTGAAATGTTTATGCAGATTATTTTCGAGGGAGATTTGTTATTTTGAGTTATGTATTGTATGAACGGAATCTGGACTTCGATGCTGTGTTCGTGCATGTGGAATTCGTTGTTGATTGGAATCTGTGTTTTGCCTGAGATTTTTTTTGCAGTTTCTGAATCTGTTTTCATTGTTCCGAGAGGAGTTTCCCAGTCTTCTGATGAAATGCTTGATGGCAGTCCTTTGTGACTGAAGCCAATTACTATAAAAATTTCGTATTCTGATTCTGAGAGTTTTTTGTATGCTTGGGCTGCGCATTTTCCTGAATAGATATATCCTGCGTGAGGGACAATTACTCCTAAAATCCTTTTGTTGTTTTCTGGGGATTTTGCTGATAAAAAACAAGATTCTATCTGTCTGAGAAGTTTTTCTTTTTCTGATTCATAGAAATATCCTGCAGCATAAGGTTTTCTTGGCATTATGTTTTATGCTGAAATATCATTTACAGTCAGGATATTGACAGTTGTTTCTGACGGCTTTACCTGTGAATCCATTGCAACCAAAAACTGTACATTTGCTTTTGCAGCGGCTTCAACTAATGGCTTGTCAGCTACACCGTCGAAGACAATTGCATAGACATCTGTCTTGCTTGCGATTGCAGTTACCAATGAGCTGACAGGGATTTTTCCGATAATATCCAAGTCCTTGTTCAGCAAATCTGCTGCTCTTGTTCCAACCAATTCCTCGAGAATCTCCTTGAATGTGGTTTTTTCATGAGGAGTTATCTGCTGTTTCTTCACAAATTTCGGCGGCGGCTGAGGCTGTGTTTGTGGCTGCTGTTTTGGAACAAAAGGCCTGAAGAACGGCTTTCTCGGCTCTTCCTGCTTTTCAGTGTCTTTTGCAAGTTCAAACTTTGCCTGCTCGCCGGTAATTCTGCTTCTTAAAGCTTTGTGGATTTCCTTCTTTGTAATTTCTTCAACTTCTTTTCCGTC